>X103_Eurasian_Blackcap__coassemble_161_pt1 | contig 165502 bp, 167 predicted proteins | sample X103_Eurasian_Blackcap__metabat2_low_PE_003 | metagenome-assembled genome bin X103_Eurasian_Blackcap | reverse complement strand
AAATCTGTATTTTGGCTTAAATCTAAATAGAGGTTGTTGTTTCCAGAGATTGCAGTGACAAAAATGGCTTCGTTTTCAGAGAGAGTTGGTAGGGCGCCAATGATTGCATTTTGCTGGGTTGATTGCTCTGCATCTTCTTTTGGTAAAATCGTATCAGCAGCACTGAAAGAGATATTGTTTATTCCTCCTCTGGTAGAAGACATTGATCCAATAGAAAGATTTCCTTTAAAAGCATAAGTGCTATCTGTGAAGTTTATTGAGTTGGTCCTATCATCTAAATCTGCTTTTCTTGGATTAAGGATACCGCTAGCAATAAAGTTTTTACCATTCGTAGCAGAAATGGTGTTAATTTTAACGACAGTAGTAGCATTTGCACTATTTTGAGATTTATTTCCTATTGAGATAATATTAGTGCTATTGGGTCTCCAATCACCATTTGCTGTTCCTCCTGTTCGGACTGCTGTGAGACTAATGTTTGCAGAAGAGCTCACTGCAATTTTGTTGGTTCCGCCCCATCTGGCAGTGATATTTCTTGCAGTGCTATCTGTTGGAGCTGTAGCACCTGTATCATTTCCTGTTGAGAGGTTTTTTACATTGATTTGGTTCCAAGTTGTTCCATCAGCATCAATTCCACCAGAATCTACTAAAGTTAGGTTTTCGATATTGATTTTAGTATTTCCATTTGTGGCAGTTATGATAGAGGTGGATAATTTTCCACTTGCTTGATAGTTTGAATCAAAGATAGAGTTGGTGTTTTCTGCAAGGTTTTTACTATCATTTCCATTTAAAATTCCCTTAGCAATGAAGTTAAATCCACCTGTTGATTTAATTTCATTGATTATTAGGTTATTTTGTATTTCCCCTACATTTGCTATTGCTGTAGGATCAAGAGAAATGATATTTTTAGCTTTATCGCCCCCGAGAGCCTCAAGAGATTTGAGAGTAAGCTGATTTGTTTGGCTTGTTAATTTTAGAGAGTTGATTTTATATTTATCGTTATTGATTCCGCTGTTGGCAATGATAGAGTAAGAGTTTGCGTTGGTTTCATTTCCTATCGCGGTGCGATATCCAGAGAGGTAAATATAATTGTATGCGTTGTATGCATAATTCTTACTTGATTCTGTAGTGATGGTTCCGTCGATGGTGTTGCTTCCATTCATTAAGATATAGTTGTATCCGCCAGTGGTAGTAATGTTACCAGCAATTCTATTGATAGAAGCTACACCTTGTGCTGTGGCTTTTTGCTTTGTTGATGCTCCAAAAGTGATATTGTTGGTTCCAAAATTGTTATCAATCGCATTGCCATCAGAAATAATAGCCCCACCTTGCTTAAAAATTATATTATTTTCAGAGAGAATTTTAGATGAAAAACGGCGAGACCAGTTATCGGCTTCCACTTTGATTGTTCCTTGGATTGTTCCATTTTTTTCAAATGTTACATCGTTTTTTCCAGCGACTAAGATGATATTACCTTTTAGTTTAGTGCCTTCTTGTTTGAAAGTAACCTCATTGTATCCTTGTCTATAGTAGATGTCATAAGCTGCCTTTATAGTTCCTTGCATTGAGCCTTCATAGAAAGTAACATGGTTTCCTTTGTTTGTATCTACTTTATTGAAATTATAATCATCACCACTTCCATAACTAGCAATTGTTCCTGTAAAAAGGAAGTTATCGGTTGTTGCTTTGGTTTGACTGAGTAATTCATCTCCAAAATAAACTTCTTTTTTCTGGTGATCGTTTGAGTTATCGGTGTTGGATCCTGTATAGATGTTTCCTTCCATTTTTGCATTTTTAAAATAAACAGATAGCGGTTTTGTATCTGGCTTCCCAATAATCACATTTCCGATTGTTCCATATAGAGTTGTATTTTTATTTCCTTCGATCACAACACGCCCGCCGTGACTATCTGTGCCTCGGATATCTGCATAGAGATTACCATTTGTATTTTTGCTAAAATCAAGGTAGAGGCTTTCTGTTTTTGCTCCAGTTGCAGTAATGTTTTGGATTGTATTGTTTTCTACTGTAATGATGCTGTGAGCATTTTTGGAACCCAAATCACCCCCTGTAAAAGTGAGTAAAGTCCATTTTTGGCCTGTTTGAATTCTTGATACCGTAATATTTCCTTGCATTCCTTTTGAAAAAGTCGCGCTAAATCTTCCACCTAATGCATTCCATCTATCCCTATTATCTGTAATTCTTAAATTTCCTTTGAAAGTATTACTCTCTGCTATAAGATTCATTTTAGCTTGATAAAAGTAGAGATTGATGGTTAAGGTTTTGTCGGGAAAATTGAACTGCTTGCCTTTGAAGTTTGTATCTTTTAATGTGATATCAGAATATCTTGTTCCAAAGCTAACAAGTTTTTGGTTTGGATAATAGTCGATATTATAGATACCTCCAGAACCTCCAGAACCAAAGAAAAAAGAGATGTCATCAGTGATATTATCACACCCTCCACGACAGGTTATATTCTCGATTATGTTTCCATAAGAAAGGTTTCCTAAAAATAAGGCCAAAGAACTTGCAATTAATGGCTTAAAAAAAGATTTTTTTGGTAAATCGTTTATAGGTTCAATCCTTTTGAGCAAAAGCTTTTTGGTTTCCATTTTCATATTTCTTCCTCAAGTTAGTTATAAATAAAAGTTATTTTTAACCTTTTAAACTTTATTTAAAAAAGTATTAACTGGTCGCATGATTATCACAAAAATAAACTTAAATTTTGGTTAAAATATATTTTTTAGTAAAAAATAAGATTACTTTTTATTTTTAAAAATTAAGTTTTATTTAAAAATATTTTAAGATCACTTTGTTTGGTTTTTTGAGAAATGATTATTGTGAAGTGATTCTCTTTAACAATACGATAAAATTCTAAAATAATTTTGATATTTGCTAGAGTTAAGAATTCAGAAAAACTTTATGCTAAGATAAAGAAGAAGTTGATACTTTTTAAGAAGGAATAATGAAGAAGAATTTTATTGATAATTTAGAATTAAGGAAGCTTGATTCTAGTGATTTAGAAGAATTTAATAGACTTTTGCGTTATGCATTTCAAGTTACAGATAATGAGCTTTTAGAAGCAGGGTGGAGCAATGATGAAATCAAGCTGTCTAAAAATCCAGTTTTGGAAAAAGCACAGGTATGGGGATATTTTGAGGGAAAAAGCCTCGTATCTCAGATCGCACTTTATCCAATGCAAATGAATATTTATGGAAAAATTTATCAAATGGGTGGGGTAACAGGAGTTGCGACTTATCCAGAATACTCCAAAATGGGATTGATGAAAAATTTAATGAAGATTGCATTAAAGACGATGCGTGAAAATCAACAAAGTGTTTCTTGTCTTTATCCTTATTCTATTTCTTATTATCGTTCGCGTGGGTGGGAGGTTGTTTCAGATAAGATGACTTTTTGTTTAAAAGATACGCAGTTGCCTAAAACTTTTCCAACACAAGGAAGAATTAGACGAGTTGAGATTGATGATAGAGACTTTATAGAGCTTTATGATCGTTTTGCAAGGCAAACTCACGGCTGTTTAATACGCGATTCTCTTTCTTGGGATGAATATTGGAGATGGGATAAGGAAGATGAGATTGTCGCGGTCTATTATAATGAAAATGAGGTTGCAACGGGATATGTAGTTTATTTGCTTGAGAATGATATTTTTTTTATAAAAGAGATGATCTATCTGGATATGGAAGCAAGAATGGGGCTTTGGAATTATGTGAAAGCTCACGAGTCGATGTTTAACGAAATACAAGGGTGTAATTATAATAATGAGTGTCTTTCATTTTTGCTTGAAGATAGCGATATTAAAGAGATGATTATGCCCCATATTATGGCAAGAATTGTTGATGTGGAGTTGTTTTTAAAGGATTTTCATTTTGATGAAATTGATAGCAAGACAAGTCTAACTTTTGAGATCACTGACTCTCTTTTAGAATGGAATAACAAAATCATCACTCTTAAGTTTGAAAAAGATCGCACAAGCTTTACTCAAGAAGAAAGCAAAAATCGTGTGAAACTTGATATACAAACTTTTGCGGCAATGTTTTTAGGCTATCGGCGTCCTTTTTATTTAAAACAGATTGGGCGTTTGGAGGCAAGTGCGAGAGCGATTAAAATTTTAGAAGATGTCTTGCCAGAGGGAAAAGTTTATTTTAGCGATTCTTTTTAGGCATAAATAGAAGATTGCTTGAGAATAGAGAAAGCAAGTTGCCTTGAAAGAGGAGATAATGAAAAAGGTTAAGATAAATGATGATTTATTGTGTAAATAATCGTTTAAAGAGTTTATGAGAATCAAGAACTAGGGTTAGCATCTCTTGATTAGCAATATTGCGATCTGTGAAATGAAAAATGACAGAAAATCTTGTTGTAAGATAGGGATTTTTGAATTCATAATAAATTTCAGTGCGGTTATAAAATGGGGATTGATAAAAAGGCAATCCTGCATAGAAGTTTTCTCCATATTGATTGAAGTAGCGGTATTGACTTGCCCCAAAATAGGTTGAATTGTCAATTCCAAAACCTTTATATTGAGCATTAAAATCAAATTGCCAACCAAGAAGATTATTAAAAGGTTCTACACCCTGAGAGTGAGTGCGCTTTCTTTCTAGCGAAGAAAGATTACTCATCTGGATTTTGAGAGTATCCATTACAGGAGCTAGATGAGTGAGATCTGTTCCGATAAAAATTTGGTAGTAGAATCGATCAAGCAAGTAGGTATCAGGTTTGCCCTCATAGATTGCACCATCTTGGCTAAGGAAGTCGTGATTAAGAAAGTGATAAAGCAAGAGGGAGCCTCCAAAATAGAGTGCGCGATGAAAGAAATTTTTTTCAAAATATCCCTGCACCAAAAATTCATCAAATCCTTTTGCTCGGTTTCCGCCATACCAATCCACCATTAACTCACCAATGATGTTTTTATCTTTGGGTTGATATTGAAATAAAATTCCATTGCTCACTGGGTGATAGTAGAGATAATCTTTTCTATAAAAAAGATTTGAGTAGTTTCCAATCCATTCTTTTTTGGAGAAAATCCCAAAAATCCCTCTTAAATTTTTATAAGTAAAATCATAAGAGATTGTAAAGCCTCCATTTTTAGGATAGCCTTGTCCCATATCTGCAATGGCATAGCCACCAATTTTTAGATTTTGATTATAAAAACTTAAGCCTATTTCAGGAAAAATGCTTGCGGCAAATAGGGTTCGTGTTGGCCAATTATAGGTTTGAGATTCTTCAAGATTATCAAGAAAAAAATTAAAGTCAGCTCCATAAATAAAATGATAATTTTTAGGAGTGGGTTGTATAGATGGTGTGGGATTAGCTTCTGTGCTGATTTCCTCAGCACAGATAAAAGAAGAAAAAATAAGAGCGCTTAGAGCTAAATATAAAAAACTATTGCGCATAAACTTCAAGTTGGATTTTTACATTTACAATATCGCCCAAAACAACATCGCCCATACCTGTGCCGATTTTAAAATCTTTACGACTTACAGAACCATTGATTTCAAGAGCCATAAATTCTTTTTTTGTCATTGGGTTTGTTCCTGGTCCATTGACTTCTATATTCCAAATTACAGGCTTTGTGATACCTTTAAGAGTAAGGTTGCCATAGATTTTATTTCCATCTTGCTTTGTCATAACGAACTTACCCTCAGGAAACTTAGTAGCGTTAAAAAAATCATCAGCTTTTAGATGATCTTCTCGTTTTTGATTTTTTGTATCAATGCTTGCAATCTTAATGTTCCCTTCTAAGACATTGATTTTTTTTGTTTTTGGATCAATGTCAATCTTTCCTGAAAACTGATCAAAAACACCATTCACTTTGCTAAAACCAAGATGCTTAACTTCAAAACCAACGCTTGAGTGTGCTGGATCGATACTATAAGGCTTAGCAAAACCCAAAGAACCAAGAGTGAGAATAGCAACGCCTAAAAACAATTTATTTTTCATCCGTGTCCTTTCATTTTGAAATATGTCGAAGTTGCAATGATAATCACAAAAGGTTAATCTTTGGTTTGTAATTTTGCTTTTAATTCTTGAATGCGTTGAGATGAATTTTGTTTCCCTAAAATGAAAATCGCTTCAGCTACGCCAATGCCTCCTGGTTTTCTGAGAAGCGCTAGTCGCAAGAGAGGCATAAGAACACCCTGTTTGATTTCAAATTTTTGAGCGAAAGTATGGATTTGATCTTTAATGATTTCAAGCGAGTGTGTTTGAGTGAGACTTTGATCAAATTTTTCTAAAATTTCTGAAGCATTTAGAGGGGCTTTCTCGATCATTTTTGTATCAAAATCAAAATCTAAATGAAAAATTTCTTGGATTTTTTGACCAAAGTCTAAAAGTGTTTTTTCTCTGTCTTTGAGTTGAGAGAATAATAAATTTTTCTGATCAGATGAGAGAGAGGTTAAAATGGCTTGTAAGCTTGGAATAAGATCAATCAAAAGGCTTTGTAATCTTTGAGAATCGCAGTTTTTAATGTAGTGTTGATTGATCCAGTTAAGTTTATCTTGATTGTAGATACTTGGTGAGGTATTTAAATCTTTAAGATCAAATTTTTCTAGCATTTCTTTTAAGCTAAAAATCTCTTCATCGCCATAACTCCAACCCAGTCTGATGAGAAAATTTAAAAGTGCTTCTGGGAGGTAGCCGTATGCTTTGTATTCCATTACGCTTTTTGCGCCATGGCGTTTGCTTAGCTTTTGGCCATCACTTCCAAGAATCATAGGGACATGATAGAATTGAGGAATTTTAAAATTAAGTGCCTGATAGATAACAATCTGTTTGGGCGTATTGCTGAGATGATCATCACCGCGAACAATGTGATTTACCCCCATTAGTGCATCATCGATTGCTACGACAAAATTATAGGTTGGAGAGCCATCGCTTCTGGCAATAATAAAATCATCAACTTCAGTTGCTTGAAAGCACATCTTTCCTTTAACGCCATCATTAAATTCTATAGTGCCTTTAAGAGGAGCTTTGATTCTTACTACGGGGTGAACTCCTTTTGGGGGCGTTCCTGTAAAATCGCGATAACGATTATCATAGCGTGGAGTCATCTTTTTTGCTTTTTGTTCTTGGCGTAAAGCATTTAATTCTTCTTCACTCATATAGCAATAATAAGCTTTCTTCTCATCAAGAAGCTGTTGGATATATTGCTTATAAATATGAAAGCGTTGAGATTGATATTGGATTTCTCGATCATTTTTTAAGCCCACCCATTCAAAGGCTTGTAAGATTGCTTCAACAGCTTCTTGAGAGTTTCTTGAGCTGTCTGTGTCTTCAATACGCAAAAGGAACTCTCCTTGATTTTTTTTTGCATAAAGATAGCTAAAAAGAGCAGTTCTTAAACCTCCTATGTGGAGATGTCCTGTGGGAGATGGGGCAAAACGAGTGATAATTTTTTCCATAAAATAGCCTTGTGTAGTTTTGATTGCTGTGGAATTTTAATACATAATCAGGTAAAAATCAATGATTAAGAAGGAGAGATTTTTAAAGGAATTGATCATAAAATGTATCAAAAAAAGGTGCAAGTAAGAATATAATTAGAAAAAAATAGTAGGCAAAAAAATGATGGGTTATCACGGAATTATTGGTGTTTTATTTCTTGTTGGTCTCGTGGTTGAGGCAATTACAGGAGCCCTTGCAGCAGGGCGATATCGCTTAGATTTAATGGGGGTAATTTTTATTGCTCTTGTTACTGCATTAGGCGGTGGTGCCATTCGTGATATTTGCTTTGATCATCATCCGATGACTTGGATTAAAAATCCTGAGTTGATTTTACTGATTATTATTTCGGCTTTGGCAACAACTAAGATTGCCAAAATGATTACAAAGATTAAAAAGACTTTTTTAATCTTAGATGCTGTAGGGCTTGTGGTTTTTTCTATTGTGGGAACAGAAATTGTGATGCAGTTACACCAAAGCATTATTTTAGCAGTGTGTGGAGGAGTGATTACAGGAGTGTTTGGAGGGATTTTGCGTGATATTTTATGCAACCAAATTCCTCTGATTTTTCAAAAAGAGATTTATGCAAGTGTTTCCATTTTGTCATCTTTATTGTTTTATATTCTCATCAATCATACTGATTTAGGAAGCGAGATTGCGAGTTTAATTACTCTTGTTTGTGGGACTTGTCTGAGATTGCTAAGTCTTGCGTATGGGTTTGGGTTGCCAGTTTTTCATTTTGATGAAGAGAAAGAATAAAATAAAATTATTTTTTATTATGATAGAATTGTAAGCTTAATTATTAAAAATTATTTAGCTTTTTTTTTGAATGAAGAAATCTAAACTAAAGAAGAAATATGAAGCCTAAATCTATCGTTATTGCAGGAAATGGACCATCGCTAAGAGGGATTGATTATGCAAGGTTGCCTAAAGATTTTGATGTTTATCGTTGTAATCAATTTTATTTTGAAGACCAATATTTTCTAGGCCGAAAAATAAAAGGGGTGTTTTTTAATTTTTGGACATTTTTTGAGCAGTATTATACATTAAAGGCATTTTTGAAAAAAGAATATGAGATTGAGCAGATTTATTGCTCAAGAATGTTTTGGGCAACAGAGAAAGATTTTTCAAACAATGAAGTTTTTAATAGGATTTATCCTGATGTGATCAATGTTTATGATATTGTGAGTTCTCATCAAGAGATTCATACAAATTTAAAATTTGCAGATTTATTTTTAGAATCAAGGATAACAAGTGGAGTATTGATGGCAGTTGTTGCTGCGATTCAAGGCTATACTTCTTTGTATATTACAGGGATAGATTTTTATGAAAATGGAGCGTATGCCTTTGAACATAAAAAGAAGAATGCTCTGGATTTGGTTTATCAATACCATCAAGACAGTCCAAAGGATTTGTTTCATAAAAAAGAGATTGATTTAAAAATTTTGCTTGATTTGCAAAAAATGTTTGATATTGAGATTTATTCTCTTTCGCCAAAAAGTCCTTTATCAGAACATTTTCCATTAGCTCCCTGTGTTAATCATTCTTTTAAGATAATTTCAAAACCTCTTGATTATACAAATGATATTATGATTCCGCCAGTAAAAGATCCGCTTAAAGAAGAGGTGCCTGAAGAGAATAAAGAACCAAACGAAGAATCAGAGATAGAAGAAATAGAGTTAGGTTTTATCGCTAGAATTAAGAGAATTTTAGTAAAAATCAAACAAAAATTAGGGTTTTAGATTGAGTGGAATTTTAAACATTTATCAAAAAGATCAAGTCAATAAAATGGTTTTTAAAGCCTTTTTATATCGATATAAAAAGGAGAGTTAATTTGCATAAAAACAATTGAGTGTGTGATAAGAAATCAGTGGTATTTTTTATACACATTTAGGCGAGATGATTGATATCTAAATATTGCAACTAAAAATTTTTTTGGCTATAGTTTCACCGCAATAATATACAAACAATTTAAGGATTAGATAATGAAGAATATTTTACTTTTAAATGGCGCTAAAGCGTTTGGTGCTTCTGAGGGAAGGCTCAGTGCAACTTTGCAAGATGTTGCTTTTTCTGTGTTGAGTTCTTTAGGCTATCAGGTGCAACAAACTCATATTGATCAGGGTTATGTGCTTGAAGATGAGATAAAGAAATTTCTTGATTCAGATGTGATGATTTATCAGATGCCAGGTTGGTGGATGGGAGAACCTTGGATTGTCAAAAAATATATCGATGAAGTTTTTATGGGGCTTTATGGAAAACTCTTTAGTGGAGATGGTAGAAGCAGAGATGATGAGAGTAAAAAATATGGTAGTGGCGGAGGAGATCATGGAAAAAAGTATCTTTTTTCTACCACTTGGAATGCTCCTTTAGAATCTTTTACTCAAAAAGATCAATTTTTTGAAGGCTTAGGAATTGATGGAGTATTGTTTCATTTGCATAAAGCACATCAATTTATGGGCTTACAATCTTTAGAGTCTTTTACTTGTTATGATGTTATTAAAAATCCTCAGGTGGAGCAATACAAGAAAGATTATGAGACTCACTTAAGAAGGATTTTTGCAAAATAAGGGGATATGGTGGCTTATACAATCATTGATGTAGAAAGAAAAACAGGAATCTCCTCCCATACTTTAAGATTTTGGGTGAAAAAGGGATTGTTTCCCTTTATTGATCGTGATAAAAATGGTGTTAAACATTTTAGTCAAAGAGATGTTGATTGGGCGGTTTGGATAGAGTGTCTTAGGTCTATGCAAATGAGTTTAGAAGATATTAAAACTTATATTCTTCTGGCTTCTCACGGACAAGATAGCATAAAGGAAAGACGAGATATGCTCTGCAAGCAACGCGATAGAGTTAAAAAACTCTTAGATGATATGCAAGTCTCATTAAAGAAAGTTGAGCACAAGATTGATTTGTATGAAAAGATGATTGAAAGTGGAAAAGATTTTTTGAATCCCGAAAGCCAAGATTATATGAAGCAAAAATAATTTAATCTTATTGTATATTTTAGGCTATTTTATGAGTTTTTGGTTTTTGTGATTGGGAAATTGAGATGGATTTTGTATCCCAAATGCTGTATAGGTATCAAGTTGATTTAGCTTTAAAGAAGTGGTTTATAAAAAATCAAAATGAGGAATAAGCTTTTCTGAAAGAAGCATTTGAGCGATTTTAAAATCAATGTGTGAGTCGATGTCTATTGCATTGAGTGGATCCATAATAAAACCAATAGGATTGTCATTTAGGCTGGTATTTGGGGTAATTTCTTTTGTGAGATTGATATAGATTGCTCCATTAACTTTATAGTATGTTTTAAAATCTTGTCGGCGTTTGGTGCTTGATTCTTTTAGAATATTTTCAAGATAAGGAGCTGAAAATTCTCGTAACAATAAAGGATTATCGGTTGCTGGATGAACGCTACAAAGACCTTGAAAATCACATTTCTTAAAAAGAGAAAAAGCATTTTTGATATCTGTGGCTGTTCTAAAAGGAGAGGTGGGCTGTAGTAAAACGACAATATCAAAGAAAGTTTTTATTTTTGCATAGCATTCCAATACCTCAAGAATACATGCAATGCTTGTTGCAGTATCATTGCTATTTTTAGCACTTCTTAAAAAAGGGACATCTGCCCCATAATTTTTTGCAATATCCGCATAATATTTGGAATCTGTAGAAACAAGAATTTTATCAAAAATACCCGAATTTTTGGCCGCTTGAATGCTGTAAGCAATGAGAGGTAAATTTCCTAAGAGTTGTATATTTTTGTCTTTTATCCCTTTGCTTCCACTTCTTGCAGGTATAATTGCTAGAGTTTTCATAGATCATTAAATTTTTTTTGGATATCAAGTTGCCAGATTTTTGAGTCTTGCAATACTTTTAAAAAAGCCTGAGCCGCCTGTCCTTTGCCAAAATTAAAGAAAGATTTTTTCTTGATTTGTTGTATTTGGTTAATGCAAGTAAGAATTTCATCAGTATTATTTTGGCAGTGCAAGATGCTAGGGGCTTTTGATCGATTATTCTGTCTTGAACCAATGTCGATTGTAGGCACTCCATAGATCGGTGCTTCCCTGATTCCTGCAGAGCTATTGCCAATGATGAAATCTGCATATTTTAACAGAGTAAGAAATTTTTCAAATCTAATTGAAGGATAGATTGCAAAATTGGAATATCCTGATAATTCTTTGAAAGCTGAGAGGATTATTTTTGACCCAAGATCATTATTTGGATAGATAAGTATATAGTTTCTTTGAGATTGAATCAGCGCATCGAGATAAGCTTTAATGTGGTGTTTGAGGTGTTGGATTTCTGTAGTAACTGGGTGATAAATCCCTATAGAATAAGGTTTTGGTGTTGGTTGATCAAGAAAGCTAATTTGATAATATTTTGCAACTTCTTGTAAAGTTGGGAGGTTTTCATCAAGCATAATATCGATATCTGGTGAGCCGATTTCAAAAATAAAATCAGGATTTTCGCCTAATTGAACTAATCTTTTTGATGCTTCCTGATTGGCAGTGAAATGAATATGAGCAAGCTTGCTAATGCTATGGCGAATTGATTCATCAATTGTTCCGCTGACTTCTCCTCCTTCAATATGAGCAACCATAATGTTGTTAAATGCCCCCACAATGGCTCCTGCCAATGCTTCTAAACGATCTCCGTGCACAATGATTAAATCTGGTTTGATTTTAGCGATAAATTGACTAAAGCCTTCAATGGTTTTGCTGAGTGAGATGTCCATAGGTAAGGAATCTTGATGGGAGTTAGCAAGAAAAATATTTTCAAAACCATCTTTTTTGATTTCAAGAAAGGTTTCTCCATATTCCTTGAGTAAATGCATACCGCATACAAAGATATGATACTCAAAATAGGGTGATAAAATTTTTATAAGAGATTTTATTTTGCCATAATCTGCTCTTGTTCCTGTGATGAAGACAATTTTACGCATCTATCATTTCCCAAGTGATGTGCGTGTGGATTGGGATATCTATTTTTGCAGTTTTCCCCAAAATCTTCTCATAGTCTCTTGCTTGTATCTTGCCAATACCTGGTCGTTTTACCCATAGATTTTTAGAGGTAATTTTCTCTCCTTTTTTAATATTTTGCGTGCTTACGCAAGTAGCAAATGCAAAATCAATAGTAACTTGCTCTTCTTTTGTTGCTTCCTTTTTGCCTCCACGCATTTGAAAAATTTCTTTTGCACTTTCAACAAGATCTTTAGCTTCTGCCTCATCCATTGAACAGGAGATATCAGGACCTTGACGATTTTTATGGTCTGTAAAATGGCGTTCAATGATACAGGCTCCCATACCAAGTGCTGCTTTGGAAGCATTATTATTGAGTGTATGATCACTCAGTCCAATGGGAATATCAGGAAAAGTTTGCATCATTTCTTGCATTGCTCCAAGTCTTACAAGATGCGGTGGAGTAGGATACAAATTAGTAGTATGAAGCAAGGCAAGTGGGTTTTGATATTCTTGAAAAATTTTGATAGCTTCTTGAATGGTTTGAAGATCATTCATACCCGTAGAGAGAATGATTGGTTTTTTAAAAGATGCAATGTGTTTTAAAAGGGGGTAATTTGTCATTTCTCCTGAACCAATTTTATAGGCACAAACACCAAAATTTTCTAATCGATCTGCAGCTTCTCTTGAAAAAGGAGTGCTGATAAAAATCATTCCAAGCGACTCTGTGTATCTTTTGAGTTCAAATTCTTCTTCTTCACTAAGCATACACGACTTGATAATGTCATAAATGCTTTCTGTGGCATTGGCTGGAATAGTTGTTTTGGCAAGAGGGCTCATTTCGCAATCTACAATATGGGTTTGATGTTTGATGATCTCAATCCCCGCGGATTTAGCAGAATCTACCATTTTTTTAGCAATATTGATATCTCCATTATGGTTAATGCCAATTTCTGCAATAATAAGTGGAGGATAGCTGTAACCTATTTTTCTATGCTGTAATTGGATAAAATTTCCCATTTTTTTCCTTTTTTGAGTGAGTTTATAAAAATACTCCTATAAATATAAATCAAGATCAATCTCGTGGATTAAGTGTATGATTGCCCTGAGTTTTGTGAAAATTCCTTGTTGTCATTCAAAATAACTCAGTATTTCGTATCCACCTTCTTTTAAATATTTATCTTTCTTCATTAATTTTAAATCACTGGCCACCATTTCTTTGATGAGTTGTTGTAAATTGTATTCTGGAATCCATTGAAGCTTTTCTCGCGCTTTACTGGCATCTCCTATCAGAAGATCAACCTCTGTGGGTCTGAAGTATCGGGGATCCACACAAACAACTTCTCTGCCTTCTGGAAGCTTAAAGTCTCCATAACAAGCTTTGACAAAGCCTTTTTCATTAACGCCTTTTCCATTAAAATCAACTTCAATACCAAGTTCTGCAAAAGCAAGCCTTACAAATTCTCTGACTTCTGTGGTGATTCCAGTAGCAATGACCCAATCTTCAGCTTGAGGAGCCTGTAGAATTAAATGCATCATTCTGACATAGTCTTTTGCGTGACCCCAATCTCTTTTTGCCGAAAGATTTCCAAGATAGAGTTTATCTTGCAAACCAAGAGCAATTTTTGCGACTGCTCTTGTGATTTTTCTTGTTACAAAAGTTTCTCCACGAATTGGACTTTCGTGATTAAATAAGATCCCATTGCTTGCAAAAATTCCATAAGCCTCACGATAATTTATAGTGATCCAATAAGCATATAATTTTGCACAAGCATATGGAGATCGTGGATAAAAAGGTGTTTTTTCATTCTGCGGAACTTCTTGAACAAGACCATAAAGCTCACTTGTAGAAGCTTGATAAATTTTTGTTTGAAGTTGGAGAAGTCTTACAGCTTCTAGTATTCTTAGCGTCCCTATTCCATCGGCATTTGCAGTGTATTCTGGGGTTTCAAAAGATACGGCAACATGACTCATTGCCGCAAGATTATAAATTTCATCAGGTTGGATTTCTTGAATTAAACGAGTTAAGTTAAGCGAATCTGTCATATCACCATAGTGCAGAAAAAAGTTCCGATGTGTAGAATGAGGATCTTGATAGAGGTGATCAATCCTATCTGTATTAAAAAGAGATGCGCGTCTTTTGATGCCGTGCACCTCATAACCTTTTTTAAGTAAAAATTCTGCTAGATACGCTCCATCTTGCCCTGTGATACCTGTTATGAGTGCTTTTTTCAAAAAAATTCCTTAAGTTTTTGAGTCTGATTAACTCTTTGCTTGGATTATATCAAAAATTTTTGTATACCCTTAGGAATACGGGGTGCTTTGGTTTGTTGTTTTTAGTTTTTTGATAATACTTATAAGTGATGATTGTGCCAATTTTTGGAGGATGGATTCTCATCATATCATTAAGACCGCTTCCGATTTTTAAAATCATTTCTCCATCTTGACATAACAAAGAGCCAACCATATTTGTATATTTTCCTTTGCCATCTTGATACCCAATGACTTTGCATTCTGAATCAAAAAATTTTTTATATTTTAGTGCTGTGGCATTCCTGCCTCCTTGATAAGGAGCGTCATTTTTTCTTAAAACAATTCCTTCGCCACCATTTTGTGTGATTTGATTGAAAAAATTTAAAATTTCTTGAGTATTTTTAAATTGATGTTGAGGTATGATAGCAATATAGTGTGATGGTACTGATGCAAGGTAAGTTTTTAGGATTTTAAGGCGCTGATTGAGATTGCCTTTTTGCTGAGGCACTTCAAAGACATATAATTTGAGATTTTTCCAATCTTCTTGCCGATTTTGATTTTTGATAATGGAGATAATATTTTCAAAATCTTCTCTTTTACTCCACAATTCCCCATCAATGGCAAAAGGAGGAAAGTTTTTTATAAACCACTGAGGGGCGTTGATAATTTTTCCACTTTTTGTAAAAAGATTTTTGCCATCCCAATAAGCCCTCATTCCATCAAGTTTTTCGCTCACTAAATATTGCTTTGCAGAAATGGAATCAAGATTTTTTAGAGTCATTGGTAAAATAAGTTCAAGAGAAAAGATAGTTGTACAACTAAGAGTAATGAGAAAAATGATCCTTATAAATGATCGTTGTAACGGTGAAAAAAACTTTGAAAAATATTTAATTAACATCGCCTAAAATCATCTTCAATTCGAATGATATCATCTTCTCCAAGATATTCTCCCATTTGGATTTCAATTAAAACAAGATCAATTTTTCCTTTGTTAGCAAGTCTATGAGTTTGTCCCATTGGGATATAGGTTGATTCATTAGGATGGAGATCAAAAGTTTTATCTTCTAATGTAATGTTTGCTGTGCCACTCACAACAATCCAATGTTCATTGCGATGATGGTGCTTTTGTAGGCTCAATCGACAGCCACATTTAACACAAATTTTTTTAATTTTATAAGTGCTAGATTCAAGTAATACTTGGTAGCTTCCCCAGGGGCGATAAGTGATATTATGGTTTTTTGTAAGCTGTGGATTCAGTTGAGAAATTAGAGGAATAAGTTCTTTAACCTCTTGACTTCTTCCTTTTTGCATCACTAAAAGAGAATCAGGTGTATCTACAATAATGAGATTTTCTACTCCAAGTGTGGCTGTAAATTTTTCGCTTAGAATAAAGTTATTCTTGCTATCTTTTTGTATGACATGATTATTTTGAAAAGGAGATGATGAGAGATCTTTTTGTTGAAATTCTTGACTGAGGGCATCAAAACTACCGATGTCATTCCACAAAAAATTTGCTTTTATGCAATGAACTTTTTTGGATTTTTCCATTAGAGCACAATCGATGCTAGCAGAAGGAATTTTTTGGCTTAGATCTAGCGGTAAACGAATAATAGAATCCCTGATATTTTGTTGTTTTGCTTTTGATAATGCATCTGCACTGGTTTCAAAAATTTCTGAATTATAAGTTTTTAGTTCTTCTAAAAAAGTTTTTGCTTGAAAACAAAACATTCCGCTGTTCCAAAAATAATCCCCGCTTTCTAGGTAACTTTTAGCCGTTTTATAATCAGGCTTTTCAATAAAACATTTAACTTCTTCTCCATGAGTTTGTATATAACCATATCCTGTATGAGGAGTTTGTGGCTTAATGCCAAAGGTAATGAGATAATCAGAAGATGTTGCTTTATGAATAGCTTGTTTTATGCATTGCAGATAAGAGTGAGATTGTTGTATGTGATGATCGCTTGGTAAAACCAATAAAATATCATCAGGATTTGAGTTAAGAGCACTGAATGTAATGGCTCCAGCAGTATTTCTAGGGATAGATTCTAAGATAAAATGAGAGAGAGGTTGGTGAATTTCTTGCATCTGGTCTTGAATGATAAAGAAGAAAGCCTCGTTTGAAATCACTTCAAAGTAGCCATCAAATTCTTCTAGTAGCGGAGTATTCCGTAAAATAGTGTGCTGAAAAAGAGAGTGAGAATCAAACAAACGATTAAATTGTTTTGGATAATCTTCTCTTGAAATTGGCCAAAGCCTTGTTCCGTTTCCACCACATAAAATCACAATTTTAAGCTTCATCTTTTAAAATCCCTAGTAATTTTCTTTGATAGTATAGCCAATTTGATTTGATCAAATGATTGACAAAGACATAATACTTCTGAAATTATCAAGAATATCCTCTAAAATTAATATTTTGCAGAGACATTGAGAGACATTGTATGAGTTTTGAAAAACTCGAGATTCCGTAATGAGCAAGTGAGGTGATTTTCTACCATATAAATTTCTGATTTAATATTGACAAATATGATTTTTTTAGGTATTATCCTGATTTTGATTTTGCCTGATAGTTCAATATTAGTGGACGCTTAGCTTAGTTGCCGATTGAGTTATGCGTGTTCTTTAGTTTTTGTATTGTAGGTAAGTCAAATGTGCTGGTTTAGCTCAGTTGGTAGAGCAGCTGCCTTGTAAGCAGCAGGTCGGGGGTTCAAGTCCCTTAACCAGCTCCATTCAAACTCTTTACAGACTTTTCTGTTTCAGTGTTTGACCAGTTTTCCTAAAAAGTGTTTTAGACAAAGTGTGGGAATGTAGAATTGGTGAGATACTCAAGTGGCCAACGAGGGCAGACTGTAAATCTGCTGACTTTGTCTTCCGTGGTTCGAATCCACGTCTCACCACCACGAATGATTAGGAATATCATTAAAGTGATGCGGGAATAGCTCAGTTGGCTAGAGCATCAGCCTTCCAAGCTGAGGGTCGCGGGTTCGAGCCCCGTTTCCCGCTCCATATAACTGGGAGCTGATTTTGACAGAATTTTTTGCTCCATATCAGTATTTTTAATGAAGGACTTGTGTTATTAAAGTGATATTTTGCCCATATAGCTCAGTGGCAGAGCACTTCCTTGGTAAGGAAGAGGTCGGCGGTTCAATCCCGCTTATGGGCTCCAGTTTAATTTTTATGCCAAGGGTTGAGTATGGTTCTTGCTTATCATTTGCGAGTTTTAACCCTAATTTAAATTTTCAATGAGGAGAAAAAATCATGGCTAAAGAAAAATTTGTCAAAACCAAACCGCATGTTAATATCGGGACAATCGGTCACGTTGATCATGGTAAAACAACCTTGAGTGCGGCAATTTCAGCTGTTTTATCTGTAAAAGGTCTTGCAGAAATGAAAGACTATGATAATATCGATAATGCACCTGAGGAAAAAGAAAGAGGGATCACAATTGCTACTTCTCATATTGAGTATGAAACAGAGAATAGACACTATGCGCATGTTGATTGTCCTGGACACGCTGACTATGTAAAAAACATGATTACAGGTGCTGCTCAAATGGATGGAGCGATTTTAGTTGTATCTGCAGCAGATGGTCCTATGCCTCAGACAAGAGAGCATATTTTGCTTTCAAGACAAGTTGGAGTTCCTTACATTGTTGTATTTTTAAATAAACAAGATATGGTTGATGATCAAGAATTGCTAGATCTTGTGGAAATGGAAGTAAGAGAGTTATTGAGTGCATATGAGTTCCCTGGTGATGATACTCCTATCGTGGCTGGTTCTGCTCTCAAGGCTCTTGAGGAAGCAAAATCAGGAAATCTTGGGGAGTGGAGCGAAAAAGTTCTTAAACTTATGGCTGAAGTAGATGCTTATATTCCAACTCCTGAAAGAGATACGGATAAGACTTTCTTGATGCCAGTAGAAGATGTTTTCTCAATTGCTGGTCGTGGAACTGTTGTGACAGGAAGAATTGATAGAGGTGTGGTAAAAGTAGGAGATGAGGTTGAGATCGTTGGTATCAGAGATACTCAAAAAACTACAGTTACTGGTGTTGAAATGTTTAGAAAAGAGCTTGATCAAGGTGAAGCTGGCGATAATGTTGGGGTTCTTTTAAGAGGAACCAAGAAAGAGGAAGTTGAGAGAGGTATGGTTCTTTGTAAGCCAGGATCAATCACTCCTCACAAAAAGTTTGAAGGTGAGATTTATGTTCTCTCTAAAGATGAGGGTGGAAGACATACTCCATTCTTCGATGGATACAGACCACAATTCTATGTAAGAACAACAGATGTTACTGGTTCAATTAAGTTGCCAGAAGGCACTGAGATGGTTATGCCAGGTGATAATGTCACAATTACAGTTGAATTGATTACTCCAATTGCACTTGAATTAGGAACTAAATTTGCAATTAGAGAGGGTGGTAGAACTGTTGGTGCAGGTATCGTTACAAAGATTATTGAGTAATTAGGATATAAAGAATGAAAGTTAAAATAGGATTAAAGTGTTCTGAGTGTGGTGATATCAATTACAGCACAACAAAGAATGCTAAGACAAATACAGAGAAACTGGAGCTCAAAAAATTCTGTCCAAGACTTAATAAGCATACTTTGCACAAGGAAGTTAAGCTAAAAAGTTAAGGTTCTAAAGGGGAGTTTCTCTCCCCTTTAGGGTTCTAGGTCAGTAGCTCCAATGGTAGAGCGTCGGTCTCCAAAACCGAGTGTTGGGGGTTCGAGTCCCTCCTGGCCTGCCATTTGCTAAAATTGAATGGAAGTAAGAAAATGAAGAAAATAATTATGTATTACAAACTAGCTAGAGAAGAGCTTGAAAAAGTCATTTTTCCCACAAAAGAACAAACGAGAAATGCTTTGATTTCTGTTGTTGTGGTTGTGAGTGCTGTTTCTATTTTTTTAGCTTTGGTGGATTTTATTTTATCTGCTTCTGTATCTAGTATTCTTTGATAGGAGAGTTTTTATGTCACTAGATTGGTATGCAATACAGACATATTCTGGTAGTGAACAGTCTGTTGAAAAGGCTGTGAAAAATCTAATGGATAGTGCTAAAATCCAATGCCGTGTTATTGTGCCTACAGAAGATGTATTTGAGTATAAAAATGGCAAGAAGATTGTAAAGCAAAGGAGTATCTATCCTGGTTATGTTTTCATACAGGTAGAGCTTGATACTGCTATTTGGCATATGATTCAGAGGTTGCCTAAGGTTTCTAAATTTATTGGTGAAGATAAAAAACCGACACCATTAAGCCAAGAGGATGTAAAATCTATCTTAGAGAAAGCAGAAAAGAGATCAGAGCCAAAACCAAAAATTTTCTTTGGAAAAGGCGAAGTTGTAAGAATTATCAATGGCCCGTTTGTAAATTTTACAGCCGTTGTTGAAGAATATGATGTTGAGCATGAAAAGTTAAAGCTCAATGTTTCTATCTTTGGTAGGAATACTCCTATAGAGATACTGTATTCACAAGTAGAAAAAATAGTTTAATTTTTAAGGATGAATTATGGCAAAAAAGATTGTTGGTGAATTAAAACTTCAAATTCCTGCTGGTAAGGCAAATCCATCACCACCTGTTGGTCCTGCATTAGGACAAAGAGGGGTTAATATTATGGAGTTTTGTAAGGCTTTTAATGAAAAAACAAAAGATATGGGAAATTTTAATATTCCTGTAATCATTACTGTTTATCAAGATAAAAGTTTTAGTTTCATTACTAAAAAACCACCGGTAACAGATTTGATTAAGAAGACTGCAAATATCACGAAGGGATCAGACAATCCGTTGAAGAATAAAATCGGAACTTTGACACAAAAGCAACTCGAAGAGATTGCAAGCACTAAGATGGAAGACCTGAATGCAAATGATATAGATGCGGCTAAAAAAATTGTGGCTGGTAGTGCTAGAAGTATGGGAATTGAGATCGTTGATTAATATTAAAATTTTATAGAGTATGGAGTAAAGGTATGGGAAAAAAGGTAGCCAAAAGATTAGAAAATTTACTATCAAAAATTGATAGCACACGGTTTTATAATTTGGAAGAAGGAGTGAAGTTGGTCAAGAATCTTGCTTCTGCTAAATTTGATGAAACCGTTGAAATCTCATTAAAGCTTGGCGTTGACCCAAGGCATGCCGATCAAATGATAAGAGGCGCTGTGGTATTGCCACATGGGACAGGGAAAAAAGTGAGAGTAGCTGTTTTTGCAAAGGATTTAAAAGCAGATGAGGCAAGGAAGGCAGGTGCTGATATTGTCGGCGATGAGGATCTAGTTGAAGAGATTAAAAATGGGAATATTAACTTTGATATGTTAATTGCTACCCCTGATATGATGGCATTGGTAGGTAAAGTAGGAAGAATACTCGGACCAAAAGGACTAATGCCTAATCCTAAAACAGGAACAGTAACGATGGAAGTCGGTAAGGCTGTTGAAAATGCAAAGGGTGGTCAAGTTAATTTCAGAGTAGATAAAAAGGGTAATATTCACGCCCCTCTAGGTAAGGTGAGTTTTTCTGAAGATGGCATTAAGAATAATTTAGTAGAATTCATCAGAACAATTAATCGTCTAAAGCCATCAAGTGCTAAAGGAAAATATATTAAGGCAGCAGCGTTATCGCTTACAATGTCTCCTTCCCTTAAACTTGAAACTCAAGAATTGATGGATTTAAAATAGAGGATTAGAATTTATCTTTAGACTGAAGACTATAAGGGCTTTTGCTTAATGTATGAGAGTTCTCATTCCTTATATAGGTTTAAGTCTAGAAAGGAGGAAATATGACACGGCAAGACAAAAAGAACTTGATTGATTCTTTGGTTTCAGAATTTAAAGAAACCAATACGCTTGTGGTTTGTGACTACAAAGGTTTAAATGTTAAACAGCTTGAATCATTGAGACGATTTGCACGAGATGCTGATGTGAGAGTTCAGGTCATTAAAAATACTTTGGCTAAAATAGCTCTCAAGGAAGCTGGCTATCCCGATATAGAACTTAAAGATACTAATCTTTTTGTTTGGGGAAATGAGCAGATTTCTCTTTCTAAGATTGTAATGAAATTTGCTGAGAACAACAAAGAGTTGTTCAGTGTGAAGCTAGGTTGTTTTGATGGCGAAGTCGTAGATGTGAATCATATTACAGCTATTTCTAAATTGCCAAGTAGAGATGAGCTTATTGGTATGTTGCTATCTGTCTGGACTGGACCAGCGCGTTATTTTGTTACGGCATTAGATAATTTGAAAAAACAAAAAGAAGAAAACGAATAATAAAATAGAGGAGTAAAAAATGGCAATCACAAAAGAGGAAATTTTAGATTACATTGGCGGCCTTTCTGTCTTGGAACTTTCTGAGTTAGTAAAAGCATTTGAGGAGAAGTTTGGAGTTTCTGCTGCACCTACAGTTGTAGCAGGTGGAGCTGCTGCAGGTGGAGCTGCTGCTGCGGAAGAGAAAACAGAATTTAATGTGGTTTTAACAGATGCTGGTGCTAATAAGATTAATGTTATTAAGGTTGTAAGAGAGATCACAGGTCTTGGATTAAAAGAGGCTAAAGAAGCTACAGAAACTACACCAAATGTTCTAAAAGAGGGTGTAAATAAAGAAGATGCAGAGAACTTCAAGAAAAAGCTTGAAGAAGCAGGTGCAAAAGTCGAAATTAAGTAAAAACTTTACTTGGAAAAAATCTCAACCCAAGGTCTTAAAGGGCTTTGGGTTTTTTGTATTAAGAAACACTCTAAGAAAAGATGCCTCATTTGTTGATGTGTTTTTTCTTAGAGTGTTTGCTCTTGAAACTACATACAATGAAGGTTGAATATGCTAGCAGAAAATAAAACAAAAAATCGACTTCGTGTTGATTTTACTCAATCATCACAGAAATTACAAATACCCAATTTATTACTTTTACAAAGAGATAGTTATGATTCTTTTTTGATGCCTAAAGATGGTCGAGAAAGTGGTATAGAGTCTGTTTTTCGATCAATTTTTCCAATTCAAGATGCACAAAATAGGCTGATATTGGAATATGATGGTTATGAGTTGGGCAAGCCAAAATATACTGTTAGAGAAGCTATGGAAAGAGGGATTACTTATTCTATTCCATTAAAAATAAAAGTGCGTCTTGTGCTTTTTGAAAAAGATGATAAAACAGATAAAACTAGCATTAAAGATATCAAAGAACAAAGTATCTTTATTAGAGAAATTCCGTTGATGACTGATCGGATTTCTTTTATCATCAACGGGGTAGAGCGTGTAGTTGTTAATCAATTGCATCGAAGTCCTGGAGTTATCTTTAAGGAAGAAGAATCCTCTACTTCTTCTAATAAACTAGTTTATACAGGTCAAATTATCCCAGATAAAGGTTCTTGGCTTTATTTTGAGTATGATTCTAAAGACACTCTATTTGTAAGGATTAATAAACGAAGAAAAGTTCCTATCACGATTTTGTTGCGTGCGATGGGTTATAGCAAGCAAGAAATCTTAAAATTATTTTATCCTCTTCTGAAAGTGCGTATAGAGAAGGGAAAACATTTTGTTGAATTTAATCCTGAAAACTACAATGGAAGAGTAGAGTATGATATTAAAGATATGGATGGAAATCTTATTGTTGAAGCAGGTAAGCGTCTAAGTTCTAAAAAGGCGCAAGATCTTTATGAAAAAGGTTTAAAATGGATTGAATATCCAACTTTACTTGGGCGTTATCTTGCTCAACCTATTGTTGATTCTAAAACAGGAGAGATGTTTTTTGATGTTCTTACTCAGCTTGATGAAAGCAAGGTAAAAAAGATCGCGGATCATAAAATTAAAGAATTTTTTATTGCTAATGATCTTGCTGTGGGTCACGATGATGGTATTTTAAAGTCCTTTGTTGCAGACGCAGATCCTCTTAAACTTTTAAAACAAACTGAAAAAATTGAAGATGAGAATGATTTAGCAGCGATTAGAATCTATAAGGTTATGCGTCCTGGAGAGCCTGTGACAAAAGAGGTGGCTAAACAATTTGTGCGTCAACTATTTTTTGATCCTGAGAGATATGATTTAACTCGTGTTGGACGAATGAAGATGAATCATAAATTGGGGTTAGAGATTCCTGATTATATCACTGTTTTGACGCATAATGATATTATTGAAAGCATTAAGTATTTAATGAAAGTTAAAAATGGTCAAGGAAGAATTGATGATCGAGATCATTTAGGAAATCGTAGAATTCGCGCTATTGGTGAATTATTAGCTAATGAATTGCATTCTGGTCTGGTAAAAATGCAAAAGGCGATTAAAGATAAGCTCACAACTTCAAATCTTAGTCTTGATACTCTGATGCCACTTGATTTGATTAACTCAAAGATGATCACTTCAACAATTTTAGAGTTCTTTACAGGAGGGCAACTTTCTCAATTTATGGATCAGACAAATCCTTTATCAGAGGTTACACATAAAAGAAGACTTTCAGCATTAGGTGAAGGAGGATTGGTAAAAGAGCGTGTTGGTTTTGAGGCAAGAGATGTGCATCCAACTCATTATGGCAGAATTTGTCCAATTGAAACACCAGAGGGTCAAAATATCGGTTTGATCAATACGCTTTCTACTTTTACGCGTGTTAATGAGCTTGGATTTATTGAAGCGCCTTATAGAAAGGTAGAGAATGGTAGAGTCTTAGATGAGATTGTTTATCTAACAGCCACTCAAGAAGATGGTCATATTATTGCTCCTGCAAGCACTAAATTAGATGAGAAGGGTCATATTGTTGAAGATTTGGTTGATACTCGTGTGGGAGGGGAAATTACTTTAAGCGAAAAGAGTAAAGTAACTCTCATTGATTTGAGTCCAAGAATGTTGGTGGGTGTGGCAGCATCGCTTATTCCATTTCTAGAGCATGATGATGCAAATAGAGCTTTGATGGGGTCAAATATGCAACGCCAAGCGGTACCGCTTTTAATTCCAGATGCTCCAATTGTTGGAACTGGTATTGAAGGCGTAATTGCGCGTGATGCTTGGGAGGCTATTAAGGCAAAAAGAGCAGGAGTGATAGAAAAGGTAGATGCAAAGAATATTTACATTCTTTGTGAAGATGAAAATGGAACCTACATTGATAGCTATCCTTTACAAAAGAATTTAAGAACTAATCAGAATACAAGTTTTACTCAGCGTCCAATTGTTAAGGTTGGAGATCGTGTAAGTCAAGGACAAATTATTGCTGATGGTCCTAGTATGGATAGTGGAGAATTAGCTCTAGGTAGAAATGTTCGTGTTGCCTTTATGCCATGGAATGGTTATAACTTTGAGGATGCGATTGTAGTGAGTGAGCGTTTGATTAAAGAAGATTACTTCACTTCGGTTCATATTTATGAAAAAGAAGTTGAGGCTCGTGAGCTTAAGCATGGCATTGAAGAGGTAACGCGTGATATACCTAATGTAAGAGAAGATGATATTGCTCATCTTGATGAGAGTGGTATTGTTAAGATTGGAACTTATGTAAGCGGCGGAATGATTTTAGTCGGAAAAGTCAGTCCTAAAGGCGAGGTGAAATCTACGCCAGAGGAGCGTTTGTTGCGTGCGATTTTTGGTGAAAAAGCAGGTCATGTTGTTAATAAATCTCTCTATTGCCCACCTTCTCTTGAGGGAACCGTAGTTGATGTAAAAATTCTTACTAAGAAGGGCTATGAAAAAGATGAGCGCGCAATGAGTGCTTATGAGCAGGAAAAGTCCGTTCTTGATATTGATCATCACGATCGTTTAACGATGCTAGACAAAGAAGAGCGTTTAAGAATTAATATGATGCTTGGAAAGGAGCCTTTGAGTTCAAATGCGAGTATCGATCAGAAGAGCTATAAAAAAGGAGAAATCATTCCACAAGATGAGATTGCAAGTATCAATCGTTTTGCACTTAATACTCTTATTAAGAGCTACTCTAAACAGGTACAACAAAAATACAATCAAATCAAATCAAACTTTTTGGAGCAGAAAAAAATTCTAGGAGAGGAGCATATTGAAAAGCTCTCTATTTTAGAAAAAGATGATATTTTGCCAAGTGGTGTTGTCAAACGTGTAAAAATTTATATTGCTGCTAAGCGAAAGCTCAAAGTTGGAGATAAGATGGCTGGAAGGCACGGAAATAAGGGTATTGTTTCTAATATAGTTCCAGCTGTAGATATGCCTTATACAATTGATGGTGAGCCAATAGATATTGTTCTTAATCCTTTAGGGGTTCCAAGTCGTATGAATATTGGACAGATTTTAGAGGTTCATTTGGGGTTGGTAGGGAAGAATTTTGGAGATCAAATTGCTGCGATGCTTGAAGATCAAACAAAAGACTTCATCAAAAATCTCAAAAGCAAGATGTTAGAGATTATTGAAGTTGTGAATGAATCAGATCTAAATTTAAAAGAGATGATCAATAAAGCAACAGATGAAGAACTCTTGGGTTATGCGCGAGATTGGAGCAAGGGAGTGAAGTTTGCCATTCCTGTTTTTGAAGGAGTATCCCAAGAAAAATTTACTAAGCTCTTTGAAATGGCAAAGATTGCTATGGATGGAAAAACTGATCTTTATGATGGAAAAACAGGAGAGAAGATTCGTGAGCGTGTCAATGTTGGATATATGTATATGCTAAAACTTCATCATCTTGTTGATGAAAAGGTACACGCAAGAAGCACAGGACCTTACTCTTTAGTAACCCAGCAGCCAGTTGGAGGAAAAGCACTTTTTGGTGGTCAAAGATTTGGAGAAATGGAAGTGTGGGCACTGGAAGCTTATGGCGCAGCTCATACGCTTAAAGAGATGCTTACAGTAAAATCTGATGATGTAAAAGGTCGAGAGAGTGCATATAAGGCCATCACAAAAGGAGAAGCAGTAGGGGAGTCTGAAATTCCAGAAACTTTTTATGTTCTTACTAAAGAGTTGCAATCTTTGGGGCTTGATGTAAATGTTTTTGGTGATGAAGTAGATGAAGATGGGCATCCTAAGCCTATTGTAATTGAAGAGGAAAATCGTCCAAAAGATTTTAATACACTTCAGCTTGTGCTTGCAAGTCCAGATAGGATTCGTTCGTGGAGTAGAGGAGAGGTCAAAAAGCCAGAAACGATTAATTATCGCACACTAAAACCAGAAAGAGATGGTCTTTTCTGTACAAAAATATTTGGTCCAGTTCGTGACTATGAATGTCTCTGTGGAAAATATAAGAAGCCACGCTATAAGGGAATAACTTGTGAAAAATGTGGTGTTGAAGTTACAAGCTCTAAAGTGCGTCGCTCTCGAATGGGGCATATTGATCTAGTGACTCCAGTTGCTCATATTTGGTATGTAAGTTCTTTGCCAAGCAGAATAGGAACGCTCTTAGGCGTCAAAATGAAGGATTTAGAGCGTGTTCTCTATTATGAAGCTTATATTGTTAAGGATCCTGGTGAAGCATTCTATGATAATGAATCAACAAAGCCAGTAATGAAATATGATGTGCTTAATGAGGAGCAGTATCAAGAGATTGCTAAACGCTTTGAAGACAAAGGCTTTGTGGCAGAAATGGGAGGAAGCATTGTTAAAGAATTGCTTGAAGAGCTTGATTTGGTTGAACTTCTTGCAAGCCTAAAAGAGGAAATTAAAAATACAAATGCAGAATCTAAAAAGAAAACGATCATCAAGCGATTGAAAGTGGTTGAAAGTTTTGTTAATTCTGGAAATAGACCTGAATGGATGATGCTAACTGTATTGCCTGTATTGCCACCAGATTTAAGGCCTTTAGTAGCACTTGATGGCGGAAAGTTTGCAGTCAGCGATGTGAATGATCTTTATCGTCGTGTAATTAATCGAAATCAAAGATTAAAGCGCCTTTTAGAACTAGATGCTCCTGAGATTATCGTGCGTAATGAAAAGAGAATGTTACAAGAGGCAGTAGATGCACTCTTTGATAATGGAAGAAATGCAAACGCGGTGAAAGGTGCAAATAAGCGACCTCTTAAATCTCTTTCTGAGATCATTAAAGGAAAACAAGGAAGATTTAGACAAAATCTCCTTGGAAAGCGTGTCGATTTCTCTGGAAGAAGTGTTATTGTAGTAGGACCAAATCTTAGAATGGATCAGTGCGGGTTGCCAAAAAACATGGCTTTAGAGTTATTTAAACCGCATTTATTGGCAAAGCTTGAGGAAAAAGGTTATGCCACAACAATGAAGCAGGCTAAAAAAATGATTGAACAAAAAACCAATGAAGTTTGGGAGTGTTTGCAAGAGATTGTTGATGGGTATCCGATTTTACTAAATCGTGCGCCAACTTTGCATAAGCAGTCTATTCAGGCTTTCCATCCAAAATTAATCGATGGAAAAGCAATTCAATTGCACCCATTGGTTTGTTCGGCATTTAACGCTGATTTTGATGGTGATCAGATGGCGGTGCATGTGCCATTATCTCAGCAGGCGATTGCAGAGTGTAAGATTTTGATGTTAAGCTCAATGAATATTTTGTTACCTGCTAGCGGTAAAGCTGTAGCGGTTCCAAGTCAGGATATGGTTTTGGGACTTTATTATCTCTCATTGGAAAAAAACAAAGTAATGGGAGAACATAAGCTTTTTGCAAGTATTGATGAGATTATGATTGCCCTTGATGCAAATAGCTTGGATATCAATGCTAAGATAAGAACGATCGTAGATCGAAATATCATACAAACAACTGTTGGTAGAATGATTTTAAAATCAATCTTGCCAGATTTTGTTCCTTTATCTTTGTGGAATAAGACTCTCAAGAAAAAAGATATCGGTAATTTAATTGATTATGTGTATAAGAATGGTGGCATCGGAATTACAGCTACTTTCCTTGATAATCTTAAGAATTTGGGCTTTGCTTATGCAACAAAAGCAGGTGTTTCAATTTCGGCAGCTGATATCATTGTCCCTGACAATAAACAGCAGGTGATTGATCTTGCTAAAAATGAAGTTAAAAAGATCCAGCAACAATATGATCAAGGTCTTTTAACAGAGCAAGAAAGATATAATAAAATCATTGATATTTGGACAGATACAAACAATAAAATGTCTAAAGAGATGATGGCGCTTGTTGAGGCAGATAAAGGTGGTTTCAACTCAATTTATATGATGGCAGATTCTGGAGCAAGAGGGAGTGCGACACAAATTAGACAGCTCTCTGCAATGCGTGGTTTGATGGCTAAGCCAGATGGAACAATTATTGAAACTCCAATTATTTCAAACTTTAAAGAGGGATTGAATGTTTTAGAATACTTCACATCGACTCACGGAGCTAGAAAAGGTCTTGCAGATACGGCATTGAAGACAGCAAATGCGGGTTATCTTACAAGAAAGCTAATTGATGTTTCGCAAAATGTGAAAATAGTAACCAATGATTGTGGAACGCATGAAGGAATTGAAATCACAGATATTTCTGTTGGAAGCGAGTTAATTGAGTCATTAGAAGAGAGAATCTTTGGGCGAGTATTGGCTGAAGATGTGATTGATTCGATCACAAATGAAGTGCTTTATAGTGCAGGAATTCTTATTGATGAGGCTATTGCAAGACATATTATTGATGCGGGTATTAAATCCGTGGTTATTCGTACACCAGTAACTTGTAAGGCAGAAAAGGGTGTTTGTGCAAAATGTTATGGTTTAAATCTTGGAGAAGGCAAGATGAGCAAACCTGGAGAGGCTGTAGGTGTAATTGCGGCTCAGTCTATTGGTGAACCTGGAACGCAGCTGACTTTAAGAACATTCCACGTTGGAGGTACTGCATCAAGAAGTCAAGAGGAGCGTGAGATTGTGGCTGATAAAGAAGGCTTTATCCGCTACTATAATATTAAAACTCTGAAAAACAAAGAAGGTAAAAATATTGTAACCAATCGTAGGAATGCAGCTGTATTTGTTGTTGAACCTAAGATTAAAGCACCATTTGATGGAGTATTGAATATTGAAACGGTTCATGATGAAGTCTTGATTCAGATTAAAGGATCAAAGGAAGAGATAAAATTCCACCTCCGTCGTCAAGATATTGCTAAACCAAATGAACTTGCGGGTGTAGGCGGAAAAATTGAAGGTAAGCTTTACTTGGCATATGAGAGTGGTCATAAAATTAAGATGGGCGATAGTATCGTAGATATTATTAAAGATGGCTGGAATGTACCAAATCGTATTCCTTATGCAAGTGAGATTTTGGTTGAGGATGATGAGCCAATCACTCAGAATATTGTTGCAAGAGAGAATGGTGTTGTGAAATATTATCAGTTAGTATCTGATCATCTTAAGCGTTATAAAGATATTAAAGCTGGTGATAGCATTAAAGAAAAAGGACTCTTTGCAGTTGTAGTTGATGAAAATGATCGTGAGGCTGTTCGTCACTATATTGCCCGCGGATCAAAAATTTTAGTTGGCGATAATCAGTTGGTTGAATCAAGCGATCTGATTGCAGAAGGGGTTTTAGAGCAAAATAAAATGATTGCTACTTGGGATCCTTACAACACTTCTATCATCGCTGAAGAAGCAGGTATAGTAAGATTTGAAGATGTTATTCCTGGAGTAAGTGTAGCTGAGAAAGAAGATGAGACTACAGGTGTCACTTCGTTGGTTGTTAATGAGTATTTGCCTGCTGGTTGTAAGCCAACAATTATTGTGGAAACAAGCAAGAAAGAACTCTTGCGTTATCAACTAGAATCCAAGACAGCGATATTGGTAACTGAAGGAATGCAGGTTTCACAAGCAGAAGTCTTAGCCAAGACTCCTAAAGCAACTGTTAAATCAAAAGATATTACAGGAGGTCTTCCAAGGGTTTCTGAGCTATTTGAAGCAAGAAAACCAAAAGATGCTGCAATTTTATCTGAGGTTGATGGAGTGGTCAGTTTTGGTAAGAGTGTTAGAAATAAGGAACGCGTGATTATCACCACTAAAGAGGGCAATAGCGTGGAATATCTTGTCGATAAAAATCGCCAGATTTTAGTGTATTCTGGAGAATTTGTTCACGCTGGGGAAGCAATTACTGATGGTGTTATTTCTAGCCATGATATACTCAAGATTAGTGGCGAAAAAGAATTGCATAAGTATATTATTTCTGAAGTGCAACAAGTTTATCGTCGACAAGGTGTTAATATTGCTGATAAGCATATTGAAATTATCGTGTCTCAGATGTTGCGTCAGGTAAGGATTATTGATAGCGGTAATACCAAATTTATCGATGGAGATTTGGTTAGTAAGCGTTACTTCAGGGAAGAGAACGAAAGGATACTTTCTCTCGGTGGTGAGCCTGCTGTTGCAGAATTGGTGTTACTTGGAATCACAAGGGCTGCTGTGGGAAGCGATAGTATTATTTCAGCAGCTTCTTTCCAAGAAACTACAAAAGTGCTTACGGAAGCAAGTATCGCGGGTAAAAAAGATTTCCTTGAAGATTTGAAGGAAAATGTGGTGCTGGGAAGAATGATACCAGTAGGAACTGGCTTGTATAAGAATAAAAAAATTTCTTTAAAATTAGAAACGCAGGAATAAATTGCGTTTTATAAGCATAAAAAAAGATTTTTTTTTGTAAAATTCAAGCATTTTTTAGTAGAAATTTAAAAAAGAAAGGAAAAAACGTGCCAACTATTAATCAGCTAATTCGAAAAGAAAGAAAAAAAGTTATTAAAAAAACAAAGTCTCCTGCGTTAATGGAGTGTCCTCAAAAGAGAGGTGTTTGTACTCGTGTTTATACAACGACACCTAAAAAGCCTAACTCTGCGTTAAGAAAAGTGGCAAAAGTTAAGCTTACAAGCAAGATTGAGGTTATTAGTTATATTCCTGGTGAAGGTCATAATCTACAAGAGCACTCTATTGTTCTTGTTAGAGGTGGAAGAGTAAAAGACTTACCTGGTGTTAAGTATCATATCGTTAGAGGTGCATTAGATACAGCAGGAGTAGCAAAACGAACTGTGTCTCGTAGTAAATATGGTGCTAAAAAAGCTAAAGTAGGCGATAAGAAATAAAAATTTTAGGAAAGGAAAATAATGAGAAGAAGAAAAGCTCCAGTAAGAGAAATTCTAGGGGATCCTATTTATGGCAATAAGGTTGTGACAAAATTCATTAATAAGATGATGTATGATGGAAAAAAAAGCGTAGCAGAAAAAATTATTTATGCTGCTTTTGCAAAAATTGAGGAAAAAAGTGGAGAAAAAGGGATTGAAATTTTTGAAAAAGCCCTTGATAATGTTAAGCCTCTTGTGGAAGTAAGAAGTCGAAGAGTGGGTGGAGCTACTTATCAAGTTCCTGTAGAAGTGAGACCTGTTAGACAGCAATCTTTATCAATCCGTTGGATTTTAGAGGCCACAAGAAAAAGAAATGAAAGAACAATGGTTGATCGATTAGCCAATGAACTTTTAGATGCAGCAAGCGATAAAGGGGCGGCATTTAAGAAAAAAGAAGATGTGCATAAAATGGCAGAAGCGAATAAAGCATTTGCACATTATAGATGGTAAATAAAGGAGATATGAATGGCAAGAACAACCCCCCTAAATAGAATTAGAAATATTGGAATTGCTGCGCATATTGATGCTGGAAAAACAACAACTTCAGAAAGAATCTTGTTTTATACAGGTGTGAGCCATAAAATTGGTGAAGTCCACGATGGTGCTGCTACGATGGACTGGATGGAGCAAGAAAAGGAAAGAGGAATTACAATTACTTCCGCAGCGACAACTTGTTTTTGGAAAGATCATCAAATCAATCTTATTGACACTCCTGGGCATGTGGATTTTACAATTGAGGTTGAGAGATCTATGAGGGTGCTTGATGGCGCTGTTGCTGTATTTTGTTCTGTTGGTGGAGTGCAACCTCAAAGTGAAACTGTTTGGAGACAAGCAAATAAATATGGCGTTCCAAGAATGGTTTTTGTCAATAAAATGGATAGGATCGGAGCTAATTTTTACAATGTTGAGTCTCAGATTAAGCAAAGACTTCAGGCTAATCCTGTTCCTATTAACTTACCTGTTGGCGCTGAGGATTCTTTCAAGGGTGTGATTGATCTTATCCAAATGAAAGCTTTAATTTGGAATAATGAGTCTATGGGTGCAAAATATGATATTGAAGAAATCCCAGCAGAATTGCAGGATAAAGCAAAAGAATATCGAGAAAAACTTATAGAGGCAGCAGCAGAACAAGATGAAGCTTTGATGGAAAAATATCTTGGTGGAGAAGAGTTGAGTGTTGAAGAAATTAAGAGAGGCATTAAGATTGGCTGTCATAATATGAGTTTAATTCCTATGCTTTGTGGATCTTCTTTCAAGAATAAAGGTGTGCAAACTTTGCTTGATGCAGTTGTTGATTTTCTTCCTGCTCCAACTGAAGTGGCTGATATCAAGGGGATTGATCCAAAAACAGAGCAAGAAATTCATGTGGAATCTTCTGATAATGGACCATTTGCTGGACTTGCATTTAAGATTATGACAGATCCATTTGTTGGTCAATTAACTTTTGTTCGTGCTTATCGAGGTATGTTGGAATCTGGAAGCTATGTTTTAAATTCTACTAAAGGAAAAAAAGAGAGAGTCGGAAGACTATTAAAAATGCACTCTAATAAGCGTGAAGATATTAAAGAAGTTTATGCAGGAGAAATTTGTGCTTTTGTAGGTTTAAAAGAAACGCTTACAGGAGATACTCTGTGTGATGAAAAGGCTGCTGTTATCCTTGAAAGAATGGAGTTTCCAGAGCCTGTTATACATATTGCTGTTGAGCCTAAAACAAAAGCAGATCAAGAAAAAATGGGGATTGCATTAGGCAAACTTGCAGAAGAAGATCCAAGCTTTAGAGTGAGCACACAGGAAGAAACAGGCCAAACACTTATCGGTGGTATGGGTGAACTTCACTTAGAAATTATTGTCGATCGTTTGAAGAGAGAGTTTAAGGTAGAAGCAGAAGTAGGGCAACCTCAAGTGGCTTTCCGTGAGACTATTAGACAGAGTGTTGAGCAAGAGTGTAAATATGCAAAGCAATCTGGTGGTAGAGGACAATATGGGCATGTGTTTATTAAGCTTGAGCCAAAAGAAGCTGGTACTGGTTATGAATTTGTTAATAATATCAGTGGTGGTGTGATTCCAAAAGAATATATTCCTGCTGTTGATAAGGGGATTCAAGAGGCTATGCAGAGTGGTGTTTTGGCGGGCTATCCAGTAGTGGATTTTAAAGTTACATTGTTTGATGGAAGCTATCACGATGTGGATAGTTCAGAAATGGCGTTCAAAATCGCTGGTTCTATGGCGTTTAAAGATGCGTGTAGAAAAGCATCAGCAGTTTTACTTGAACCAATGATGAAAGTGGAAGTGGAAGTTCCAGAAGAATATATGGGTGATGTTATTGGGGATTTAAATCGCAGAAGAGGGCAAATCAATTCTATGGATGACAGAATGGGGTTAAAGGTTGTGAATGCTTTTGTTCCTTTGGCCGAAATGTTTGGTTATTCTACAGATTTGCGTTCTGCAACACAAGGTAGAGGAACTTACTCAATGGAATTTGATCACTATGGCGAAGTGCCTGCAAATATCGCTAAAGAGATTATCGAAAAAAGAAATGGATAATCTCTAGTTTTCTTAATCTTTATCTTCTGCTACGGTTTTAGCATAGCAGAAGTATCATCTTGTTATTAGCTTCAAATTTATTTTTTTTGTTAATCTTATTTATCAATCAAAGCATACAAAATTGTTCAAGGACTTCATAGCCAAAATCAGAGAGTACTGACTCAGGGTGGTATTGTAGTCCAAAAATAGGAAGTGAAATATGTTCAAATGCCATAATGGTTGAATCTTCAGTTGCTCCGCATAGATGTAAATTCTTAGCTAATTTATCTACATATAGGGAGTGGTATCTTCCGATATTAAAACAAGAAGGAAGGTGAGTAAAAAGTTTTCCTGATAAAATATTTATCTTACTGATTTTTCCATGGCAAGGTTGAGGAAGTTTAGAGATCTTGCTTCCAAAAAAGTGAGCAATAATTTGATGTCCTAGACAAATACCTAGAATTTTTTTATCTTGATAGCATTTATCAAGCAATCTTAAAGTTTTGCTTGCATCTTTGGGATGTCCATAGCCAGGAGATAAAACTAAATGACTATAGCCTTGGAGTGTTTTTTGAGTAAGTGAAGTGATTTCATCGATTGTAATGATATGAGGAGAGTAAGGTTTGAGATAATACATAAGGTTATGAGTAAAGGAGTCATAGTGATCAATCATAAGAATTTTTGGTTTCATAATGAGATCCTTTCTTGCATAATGGTAAAAAATTTTTAGCAAAAATAAGACTTTTTAGATCAAGTTTAACCTCTACCATTCCCCTGATAGCATTGATGCAAAAAATTTGATCGGCTAAAATAAGATCTTGAAGCGTTAAAATTGCTTCTTTAATAATGCGTTTGTCAATGAGGTTTTGTCGCATTATCCCATTAAGATTCCCGTAGTTTTTAGGTGTTAGAAGTTGGTTGTTAATTTTTAAGACAATGTTGCTTCTTGCTCCTTCTGTGAGAATACCAGATGTATCATAAAATATTTCATCAAAAATTTGATTTTGTTTTATTTTTTTTCTTGCTTTTTTATACCAATGGGCATATGTTGTTTTATGATAGAGAAAATCATTATGGGGATTTATCGGACAAGAAGACAAGATGATTTTAGTGGTTGTGTGCGGTAAAATGGGAGAACAGCTATAATTGATTTTTCCAGTATGATTGAGAGTGATTCTTAAAGAAGATGAAGTTTCCTGATCATTAGCAATTGCTTGTAGTGTTTTTTTGAGTTGAAAGAAATCAATCTTTGGAAAACCAAAATATTTTAAACTATTTTTAAGGCGTTTTTGATGTAGAGAATAAAGTTGTATTTTTCCTTTTTCTACACGCATTGTTTCAATGATTTTGAAATTTTTTTTAGGTTTAATAAAATTTGTCTTTAATAAGCTTTCTTGAAATTCATCTTGTGTGTTGCTATCCCAAGTGATACCACTACCTACGCATAAGCTCCATATTTTTGATTGATTGATTGATTGGGTGAGTGTTCGAATGGGAACGCAAAATTCCATATTATTTTTATCAAGCATACCAATCATACCGCAATAAATACCGCGTTGATAATTTTCAATCTGCCAGATAAGATCTAATGTTTTTAGTTTTGGTGCTCCTGTAACAGAACCACAAGGAAAGAGTGAATATAAAATTTTTTCTAAAGTTATATTTTTATACAAAACTCCACTGATAGTAGATACCATCTGATGTAGGCTTGGAAGAGTGATGATTTCAAAGAGGGATTCCACTTTTATTTCTTTGCAAATTTGACTGAGATCATTGCGTAACAGATCGACAATCATCACATTTTCACTTTGATTTTTTTGATCCTCTCGCAATCGTTTGATTTGCCCTTCATCTTTTTGTGGATCTTTATGGCGTTTGATTGTTCCTTTCATCGGTTGAGTTGTGATTTTATCGCCTTTTATTTTAAAAAATAATTCTGGCGAAAAACAAAGAATAGTTTCTGTAGGGGTTTTAAAAAATGCTTTGAATGGAGTATTTTGGCGTTCAAGAATTTCTCTAAACATATCTTCAGGCATTGCGTGAGTGCTAAATTGAGTTTCATAGGTGTAGTTTGTTTGATAAGTATTTCCTTGTCTGATCATCGCTTTTATTTTTTGGATACGGGTGCGATAAGTAGAAAAATTTTGGGTTTTTGTAAAATGAGGAAAAAAAAGGTTTGGAGAATTATCTTTTGTCATTTTAAATGGCTGTCTACTCGAGAAGAACTCAAAATATAAAAGAGGAGTTTTTGAGGATGAATTTAGATTCTGGAAATGGTGGGAGTGGTGTGGTATTTGTGTATATTTTAAGAAATTACGATGTAAAATTTGCCACGCTTCATAGCGAATATAGCCAACTAAAAATCCTTTTTCTCTTAAAATTTCCAGCTTTTTTAATGCTTGAAAAAAATCTAATTCTGTATAGGCAACAATTGACTCAATAGGGTTTTGATAAATAAAATCACCAAAAATCATAAATATCACTCCATTTTATGAAATTATAGAGATTTTTTCTTTAATTTTTATTTTAACTACAAAATATTAAGTTCTGATTTTAAGCCAAGATATCGGAATTGCACTGCTTTGAAACCAAAACTAATAAAATTAAGTTTTTTTTAATAAAAGTCTGCTAAAATTAGCAAACTTTATTTTTTACGCTAAGGAGAAAGAATGGCAATTTTAGATGAAGTAAAAGAAGTGATTGTTCAACAATTGAGTGTTGATGCAGCACAGGTAAAACCTGAAGCAGAATTTGTAAAAGATTTAGGTGCAGATTCTTTGGATGTTGTGGAGCTTGTAATGGCACTTGAAGAAAAGTTTGATATTGAAATACCTGATGAGCAGGCTGAAAAGATCACTACTGTTGGTGATGTAGTAAAATATATTGAGGAAAATAAAAAATAATTCCAAGGCAGGGCTTCCTGCTTAGGTATGTTGCTCTGTATCTTGTTTATTATTAAGGAGTGTTTATGCGTCGTGTTGTCGTAACTGGTTTGGGTATGATTAATGCACTTGGATTGAATAGGAGCGATTCTTTTAAATCTATCATTGATGGAAAAAGTGGAGTTAAAAGAATCACTAGTTTTGATGTAGATGAGTTTCCTGTTCAGATTGCAGCAGAGATTCAAGGATTTGATCCTGAGAGCGTGATGGAACCCAAGGAAGTTAAAAAGGCTGATCGCTTCATTCATCTTGGATTGAAGGCAGCAAAAGAAGCAATGGAGGATGCAGGATTTTTATCCTCAGATGGAAAGATTTCAGAAAATCTAGGAGATCGCTTTGGAGTGAGTGCTGGTGCTGGTATTGGCGGGTTAGGCAATATAGAGAAAAATTCAATTGCTTGTCATGATCGCGGACCAAGAAGAATTAATCCTTTTTTTATTCCTTCAGCTCTTGTGAATATGCTTGGGGGTTTTACATCTATTGAGTTTGGACTCAGAGGCCCGAATTTATCAAGTGTGACCGCGTGTGCTGCTGGAACTCACGCTGTTTCTGAGGCAACAAAGACTATTATGATCGGAAGTGCTGATCAAATGTTAGTTATTGGTGCAGAATCTGCAATTTGTCCAGTTGGAATTGGTGGGTTTGCTGCGATGAAAGCTTTAAGCACAAGAAATGATGATCCTCAAAGAGCTTCTCGTCCATTTGATCAAGGTAGAGATGGTTTTGTGATGGGTGAAGGTGCTGGTGCTTTGATCTTAGAAGATTACGAGAGTGCGAAGGCTAGGGGTGCAAGAATTTATGCTGAGGTTATTGGATTTGGTGAAAGTGGAGATGCAAATCATATTACAACACCAGCTCCTAATGGCGCAGGTGCTGTTAGGGCAATGAGAGCAGCATTATCAATGGCAAAAACAAAGATTGATTATATCAATGCACACGGAACAAGCACTTACTATAATGATTTATATGAAACGCTTGCTGTGAAAGAAGTATTCGGATCAGATACTCCTTTAATGAGTTCTACCAAAGGACAGATTGGCCATTGTCTTGGTGCAGCTGGTGCTCTTGAGGCTGTGATTTCTATTATGGCGATGCAAGAAGGTGTATTGCCTCCAACCATTAATCAAGAAAATAAAGGTGATGGATGTGATTTAGATTATATTCCTAATGTTGCAAGAGAACAAAAAGTTAATGCCGTGATGAGCAATTCTTTCGGTTTTGGCGGAACCAATGGTGTTTTAATTTTTAAGAAAATTTAAAGTTCTGATATGGCTGTTTATTTAGATTTTGAGCAAAAGATTAAAACGATACAAGATGAAATCGAGATGGCCGTTATTCGTGGTGACTATGCGGCAAAGGAGATTTTAGAAATTAGTCTTGAAAAAGAGGTGCGTTCAGTTTATGGGAATATGAGTGATTATCAAAAACTTCAACTGGCACGCCATCCAGATAGGCCTTATGCTTTAGATTATATTGAACTGATTCTGCAAGATGCTTATGAAATTGGTGGAGATCGTCATTTTGGAGATGATAAGGCGATTGTGTGTTTTGTGGGTAAACTTGATGGTCAAAGTGTTGTGGTTATTGGTGAAGAAAAAGGAAGAGGAACAAAGACAAAATTAATGAGGAATTTTGGAATGCCTCATCCAGAAGGTTATCGTAAAGCATTAAGGGTGGCTAAATTTGCAGAGAAATTCAATTTGCCTATTTTGATGCTTGTGGATACGGCTGGAGCTTATCCTGGTATTGGAGCTGAGGAAAGAGGTCAAAGCGAAGCAATCGCTAAGAATTTACAAGAGTTTTCGGCTTTAAAGGTGCCTACAATTTCTATCATTATTGGTGAAGGTGGTAGCGGTGGAGCGCTTGCGATAGCGGTTGCTGACCGTCTTGCTATGATGCAGTATTCTATTTTTAGTGTTATCTCTCCAGAGGGTTGTGCGGCAATTTTATGGAATGATCCTTCAAAGATTGAATCCGCAACAAAGGCAATGAAGATTACTCCTGATGAACTTAAAAATTTTGGCTTGATTGATGATGTTATATTAGAGCCAAGTCGTGGCGCACATCGTGATAAAGAATTTGCAGCACAAAATATTAAAAAATACTTTCTTGAAAGTTTAGAAGCAATTAAGAAAGAAGGTGATTTTGTGAAGAAGAGATATGAAAAATTAATGTCCTATGGGGCATTTGCTTAAAAACTAAGGAAAGATATGAAAGTTGCGCTCTTGATGAGTGGAGGTGTGGATAGTTCTTATTCTGCATATTTACTTAAATCTCAAGGTTATGAGGTTAAGGGATTTTATCTTAAATTACACGATAAAGAACAAAAACACGAAATGTTTTTAAGGAATTGTCAAAAAGTTATTCAAAATCTTGACATTGATTTTGAAGTGATTGATGCAAAGAAAGAATTTCATCAAAAAGTTTATAGTGAATTTATTCAGAGCTATCAACGAGGGGAAACTCCTAACCCTTGTGCAATTTGTAATCCATTGATGAAATTTGGACTCGCGCTTGAAATTGCTCTTTCTCAAGGATGTGAAAAGATAGCCACTGGCCATTATGCAAGAATTGGAGAAATTAATGGACGCAAAAGAATTAGAGAGGCATTAGATAAAAGCAAGGATCAGAGTTATTTTCTTTATGCAATTTCTCAAGAAGCAATTGATCGTCTTATTTTTCCGCTTGGAGATAAACTAAAAAATGAGATTAAACCAGAGGCTTTAAAGAAGATGCCTTGGTTAGGCACATTAGAAACTTATAAAGATTCTCAAGAGATTTGTTTTGTTGAAACAGATTATATTGATATTTTAAAAAAGCATATGGATGTAGAAAAAGAAGGGAATGTGAGAGATTTGCAAGGCAATATTGTTGGTAAACATAAAGGATATATGCAATATACGATTGGAAAAAGAAAAGGTTTTAGTGTTTATGGAGCACACGAACCTCATTTTGTTTTGCAAATCAAGCCAGATGTAAATGAGATTGTTGTAGGCAAGAAAGAGGAGTTAGCAGTCTATGAGGTGAGAGCACTTAATAAATCTTTACCTCAAGAATTTATTTCAGGGGATTATTTTGTTAAGATCCGTTATCGCTCTGTGCCTAGTTTGGCAAATATAAGTTGTTGTGGTAATGAGATTATCGCAAGATTCAAAGAACCCGTTTATGGTGTTGCTAAGGGGCAGGCATTGGTGGTTTATTTAGAAGATAAAGTTCTTGGTGGTGGTGTGATTTTATGATGGTTGAAAGAGTATGATAGGAAGGATTTTTAGTCTTTTAGGAAAAGGCATTTTGGTGATTTTGCCAATTGCTATTTTGATTTGGATACTGAATTTTTTTTATGGCATCATTAAGGATGTTATTGTTTTTGTGTTTAATGTAACTTCAAGTAATATTTTAATCACGGTATCAATCTTTGCCATTATGTTTCTTGTTTTGATTTATGCAGGATATTTGTTAGAAAAAAATCGTGAAATGCTTATTTTAAAAATCTGGGATTTTATTATTGCAAAAATTCCAGGTATCAATACGATTTATAGCGTTTTGAAAGATATGATTAAAATGTTTTCTGGTTCTGGAGGAGATCAGTATTTAGGGGTCGCTTTGATTGATTTAGCTGGGAGTGAGGTGATTGGTTTTATTACAAAAGAAGAAAAAGAGTCATTTTGGGTATTTATCCCAACAACTCCAAACCCAACTTCAGGGATTTTATTGTGCGTTCCAAGGCATAAAATCAAAAAAACAGATATGAGCGTTTCAGATGGATTAAAAAAAGTTGTTTCGCTCGGAATAAAATAGAGATATGAAAAAAATATCACAATTGGTTAAAAATCTGAGTGAGCTGGTGATGTTTGAACACACTGTCTTCTCAGCATCTTTTAGCCTAATGGCCTTATCTATTGCTTTTTGCCAAAAATATTTCATAGGAAATTTCTATTTGTCTGATGGAGCAAGAATTTTAATATTGAGTGCTTTTGCATTAATTGGTGCGAGGAATTTTGCAATGGGATTTAATCGTTTATGCGATCGCGATATTGATAAAGAAAATCCTCGTACAAGACATCGCCCAAGCGTAGATGGCAGATTAAATGTAGCGCTTTTAATTGGTTTTTGTTTTGCAAATGCCTGTTTGTTTGTTGGGGTTAGTTTTTTTATCAATCATTTAGCTTTTTATCTTTCCTTTCCTTTTTTGATATTTTTAGGTTTTTATTCCTTATGTAAGCGATTTTCGGTTTTTGCACATTTTGTTTTAGGGTTATGCTTAGGGCTTGCCCCAATTGCTAGTGCGATTGCGGTGTTAGGTGAGATTCCATTATGGAGCATTAATTTAGCACTAGGGGTTGCTTTTTGGGTTGCTGGTTTTGATTTGCTTTATTCATTGCAGGATTTGGATTTTGATCGACAAAAAAAACTCTTTTCTATTCCTGCAAAATTTGGAGAAATAAAAACTTTGTATATTTCCCGACTTTCTCATTTGTTAGCAGTATTTTTTTGGGCAATTTTTTTGTATCAGGTTGATGCAGGATTTTTTGGTTTTTTGGGTTTAATTGTTTCAATTGCAATGCTATGCTATGAACAATTCCTAGTTGCAAAAGATTTAAATAATATTCCTAAAGCATTTTTTGTAACTAATGGCTATTTGGGTTTTATTTTTTTGATTTTTATTTTAATTGATATTTTTGTGAGGATTTTTTATGCATCCGTTGGTTGAGATTTGCCAAATGCATCGTATTCAAACACGCATTGTTGAAGTTGATTTAGGGGTGGAGTTAAGTTTGTGTGAGGATGAGAAAGAGTTTTTAGATGAGTTTTTTAATCTATCTTATGGGGGGGAAAATTTAAAGAGAATTTTTGAGCAATGGGAATATCGAGATAAGGGTGAAAATCCTATTTTGTTAGAGATATTATTTGAAATGTATCAAAGAATTGTCTCAATAGAAAAAACTTTAAAATCAAGTAAGGATAAGCTTTTAGAGCTTGAAAAAAAAGATAGAATTCTTGCCATAGGACACGGAGTGCTTTGGTTGGAATTAGGGACTTTAGAAGCGGAAAGGGATTATTATTTGCGTTTTGTTTTGCCTGGTTTTTCTGATAGAATTATAGGAGTTTTCGCGCGTGCTCTAAGTTCTAATGTTGTGTTGATCACAAAGATGGATTCAAAGGATACTCAAGAGTTTGATCATTTTATTGCAAGTGTCGAGATGGAGTGTATTAGACAAAGGAAAAAGAATGAGTTGCATTCAGGGGAAAAGGGTAAAAAATGAGAGATTATATCGACTTAATCGGTTTAGGTGTTGCACTGGTTTCGTTATTGTTAGTTTTGTTTTTGGTGGTTAAGACTTTTCAGCAGCGTCAAAAAATTTTTCATTTAGAAGACTCTGTGGATAAGTTAAGCCATAATATGTATTCTTTGCAAAAAGATTTAAAGGATATTCTGGGGTATCAGAATACGATGCAAAATAGCGTTCGAGATGGAACAAAAGATAGCATTGATGATATTTATTATCAGATTAAAGAACTTCATGAGATGATTAAAAGTGATCGCAGTTATTTTGAAGAAAAGATCATAAAAGTTGAAAATAGAGCTCAAGATTTTGGATATCTTAATGGTGTAAGCGACTTAGATGAAAAGCGTATTATTGCACTCTATCAAAAAGGCTGGACTGTGAGTTCAATTGCTAAAGAATTAAGAATTGGGCGTGGTGAAGTAGAATTTATTTTAAAGTTGGCTGATATTTGAGAATCATAGAATTTTATCCATCTGATTCTCCGTGTAGTTATATTGAAGGTTTCAGGAGTAGTTTTCGATATTTTTTTATCGAAGAGTGTGAAGAATATTTTTATCAAGGGTTATTAGAGAGGGGTTATCGCAGGTTTGGGAAATATTTTTTTGCTCCAGTTTGTCGTGATTGTGATGTATGCAAGACTATTCGTCAAAATACTTTTAATTTTGAATTTAGCAAAAATCACAAGAGAGTGTTTTTGAAAAATCAGCATATCAAAATCACACTTTCTCGTCCTAGTTTTTCTCACGAGAAGTTAGAATTGTATCATCGCTATCATCTTTTTATGCACCATAAAAAAGGTTGGAATTATCAGGAGGCAAGTGCAGAGTATTATCACGATACTTTTGTTAGTGGTTATGGTGATTTTGGGTATGAGTTAGAATATTTTTTTCAAGATCGCTTGATCGCCGTGGGATATGTGGATATCTTAAAATCTGCAGTCAGTGCAATTTATTTCTTTTATGATCATAGTTTTGGTTATTTGAGTTTAGGAACTCTTAATATTTTGATGCAAATTAAAATGGCCAAGGAGAGGAATATAGCTTATTTTTATCCTGGTTATTGGATAAAAAATCACCATTCATTGGGATATAAATCTCGTTTTCAGCCTTTTGAAATTTTACAAAATCGGCCAGATATTTTTGATTCTACTATTTATCAACTTTATGAGGAGAAAAAATGACTAATCGCATTTCTAAGATTTTTGGTGCATTGGCAAATTATGCATTCCCAAGTTTTTTTCAAAAATTCATCAATCAAACCTATGTGAAAATTTTTAACATAGATTTGAGTGATTTTGATGATATTGCTCACTATAAAACTCTCAATGAACTTTTTACAAGAAAGCTTAAAAAAGAAAGAGTTTTTGACCAAAAACCTGAGATTTTAATTGCTCCTACAGATAGTTTAATTACAGAAATAGGGGAAGTAAAAAATAATCAGGCTTTGCAAATTAAAGGAATGGAATATTCTGTAAATGAGCTTTTGGGTCGAGAGCTTTTTGACTCAGGGTATAATTTTGTTAATTTTTATCTTTCTCCAAGCGATTATCATCACTATCACGCGCCTTGTGATATGGAAATTTTTGAAGTATCTTATTTTGCTGGAGAGTTGTTGCCTGTAAATTTACCCTCACTTCAGAAAAACAAAAATCTTTTTATTCGAAATGAGAGAATAGTCGTATCTGCTAAAGATAAAAATCAAAATGACTTCTATTTTGTTGCCGTAGGTGCATTAAATGTGGGTAAAATGTCGCTATGCATTGAGCCCAGAATTCAGACTAATGCTATCCCAAACCAGAAATGCAGTTTTCGCTATGCAGAACCAATTAGAGTAAAAAAAGGCGAAGAGTTGGGTATGTTTATGATGGGTTCAACCGTTGTGTTTTTTGCTAAAAACTTACAAACTTCTTTAAAAATTTGGCAGAAAGTGCGCTTTGGTGATAGCATTGGGGTATTTTAGAACATAAGGAATAAAATGCAAGAAGAAATTAAAAAATTACTTCAAAAACACCAAATGCTTCTGGTTGCTCATTTTTATCAGAAAGATGAAATTGTAGAGTTAGCGGAATTTAGTGGAGATAGTCTAGAACTAGCTAAAAAGGCATCTTTGGATCCTAGGGAATTGGTTGTATTTTGTGGTGTGGGTTTTATGGGGGAAAGTGTGAAAGTGCTTGCCCCTCATAAGCGTGTGATTATGCCTAGGATTTCGTGTTGCTCTATGGCGAGAATGATTAGTAGTGATTATTTTGATCGTTCGGTTGAAGCTTTAAAAAGTTATGGAATTAGAGATTTTATACCGATTACTTATATTAATTCTAATGCAGATGTTAAGGCAAAGGTTGGCGATTTAGGAGGAATGGTTTGTACAAGTTCAAATGCAAAGAAAATTTTTGAATATACTTTAGGAATGAAAAAAAAGATTTTCTTCCTTCCAGATCAATGCTTAGGGCTTAATTTGGCCAATATGTATCACTTAAAATCAGCAATATTGGGTGTAGATCCAATCCAAAAAATTAAAGAGGCTGATGTGATTTGCTACAATGGTTTTTGCTCTGTGCACCAGCTTTTTAGCACTGAAGATATAGAGTTTTATCGCGAAAAGTTTCCTGATATTTTGATTGCTGTGCATCCGGAATGTAAGCCAGAGGTGGTTCAAAAAGCAGATTTTGTAGGATCAACAAGCCAAATCATCGCCTATGTTCAATCTTTGCCTCCAAGTCAGACCGTGGCAGTTGGGACAGAATATAATCTTGTTGCTCGCCTTCGACCTCCATTTGAGGGTAAAATAAATACTTTTGTGCTTTCAAGCACTATTCCAGAATGCCCTACAATGAATGAAACAACATTAGGAGATATTTTAAAGCTTTTAAAGGCTTATGATAGCGGGAGGGTGGCTAATGAAATTATCTTGGAAAAGAATGTGCAGCAGTCTGCCTATAAGGCTTTAAACAGAATGATGGAGTTATCACAATGAATATGGATATGTTTTTAGATCTTGTTTGTAGTGAAGATATTGGCAGGGGAGATTTATTTGAAGGATTGGTTTCTGAAGATTTTAGAGTGAATGCAATTATTAGAGCGAAGCAAGATGGAATATTATCTGGAATTCTATATGCTAAGAGATTGTGTGAGCGCTATGGATTAGAAATAGTTTTTTTTAAAGAAGATGCACAAACTTTTAATAAGGGTGATATTTTGCTTGAAGTTAAGGGGTTATATTCTATTGTTTTGAGGCTTGAGCGTTGTATTTTAAATCTTTTGCAACATTCAAGTGGAATCGCAACATTAACTAAGTCATATGTTGATATTTTAAAAGAGTCTTATCCTGATGTGGCATTGCTTGATACAAGAAAAACTCGTCCTACTTTAAGGGTATTTGAAAAATATTCTGTACGCAATGGTGGAGGTAGAAATCATCGTATTGGTCTTGATGATGCTCTGATGCTCAAAGACACTCATCTAAAGTATATTGCAGAGTCGGATTTAAAGAATTTTTTAAAAAAAGCGCGTCATCGTATTCCTTGGACTAGTAAAATTGAAGTGGAGAGTGAAAGTGTAGAATTTGCTAAAGTTGCAATGGCAGCTGGTGCTGATATTGTGATGTGTGATAATATGAGTATTCAAAAAATTATGGAGGTTGTGGAATATCGCAATCAAAAGTATCCTAATATTTTATTAGAGGCCAGTGGAGATATCAGAAAGGAAAAGCTTTTGGAAGTTGCTGCTACTGGTGTGGATGCGATAAGTTCTGGCGCTTTAATCCATCAGGCTACTTGGGTAGATATGCATATGAAGTTACTTTAAGATAATTTTAGAAACCATTCTCGGAGAATCTGAGAATGGTTTGAGAGAAAATCATAAATATTTTTTAACAAGCGGCATTAAAGTTCCATTGTAGAGTGCTTGGTAGATATCTTGACCGCAAAGATACCTAACAATCTCAAGTCCAAAAATCATACCTGTTGATGGTCCTGCAGATGTGATTACATTTCCATTGATTACAACAGCTTGATCTTTTCTTGTGCCATTGATACCGCTCTCACATCCTGGATAACAAGTAAAATCCCCTTGAATTACTCCTGCAGTATTTAACACAATAGGAGAGGCACACATTGCAGCTACAAGTTTCCCTTCTTTATGAAATTGTTTGATAGCTTGAATGATATTGGCATTGCTATTGAGGTTTTTCATTCCATCAAGTCCACCAGCTAATGCAATCGCATCAAAAGAATTAAGCTGAATTTTATCAAGACTTGTATCTGCTTGTATGGTAATGCCATTTGCTCCTTTAACTAAAAGTTGAGAGTCCAACGATGCAATGACTGATTCTAGTTTGCCACCTACTTCATTAACGCGTCTACAAATATCTGCAATTCCTATAAATTCTGCCTCTTCAAAACCTTGAGCAAGAGGGATTAAAATTTTTTTACTCATAACTGTTCCTTTACTTTTTTAAGATTATGGAAACATTATAAGGCAAATAAGTAAATTTTTATTTATCTTGTATTATGCTCTTTAATCTCAATAAATACTGTTTTGCAGCGATTAATTCTTGATGAATTACTTCTCTTTGTATTTTTTGATCTTGGAGTTTTTGATTTGATGATTTTAGCTGAGATTGATTGATTTGATGATTGATTTGTTTAAATGATTCTTCTAGATCGGCAATGTTTTGTTTTGCTTCATCTAAAACAATCTGATTGGTGCAAGTTGTTTTAGTATGATTAATTTCATCAATCATATTTTGTATTTTTTTAGTTTCTTGCTTATCCTGAAGAATTTTAAGAGTTTCTTCTTGCATTTGGAGTTTTTTTTGACATAAACTATCAAGTGAGAATAATTGAAGAGAAAATCCAATCACTAAAAGATAAGATTTCATTTTTTTCCTTTTTTGTATAGAGTATATATTTGAGATTTTAAGCTATTAATATAAACTCTAAAAGCACGATTATTTTAAAATTAGGTATTGTCTTTAGATTATTATAATGATACCTAATATTATTTTTAAAAAGTTTTAAGTAAGGAGAACAAAGTTTATGGAGCTAGCAATTGATAATTTTCAGCAAAGCTTGCAAAATTGGGGTTATTTAATTTTGTTTTTTGCTAGTTTCGGTGGAGGTTATGTAGGCATTGTTGCGGCAGGAATTTTTAGTGCAATGGGCGGAATGAATATTTTTTTGAGTATTCTGACAGCTTTTTGTGGAAATGTGATAGGAAGCACCTTTTTGGCTATTTTAATGAGATGGCAAAAAAAAGATTTAAAGTTTATTTCCAAGCATCGCAGAAAAGTTGCATTGACTTCCATTTGGCTTAAGCGTTATGGAATATGGTTTATTTTTATAAGCAAATATATTTATTTGGTTAAAACAATTGTTCCTATTGTTATTGGAATCAGTAAGTATGATTTAAAAAAATATAGTCTTTATAATATGATAGCTTGTGCAATTTGGGCATTAGTGGTTGGTTTTGTGAGTTATTTTGCTGGTTATTTTATTAAAAGAATTCTTTTGAAATTTTCAAATATTCCTAGCTATATTTTTATATTGATCGGATTGATTGTTGTCATAATGATTGGCTTGATGATCTGGTATTACAGTCAAAAAAAAGCAGTTAAAAACAAATCAACAAATCAGAATGGATCAGAATAAGATTTGATTTTAATTAAGTTTTGATTAGTAATTTTAAGCTATAAGGTCTTTACTTTATTAATCTCTACAAAAGGATAAAAAATGAAGAAAATTGGTATTTTTTATGGTTCTGATGGTGGAAATGCACACGATGCAGCAGATAGGATTGCAAAATTATTGGAAAACAAGGTTGAGGTTTATGATATAGCAAGTGCCTCTAAGGAAAAGGTTTTGGAGTTTGATTCTTTGATTTTAGTAACATCAACTTATGGTGCTGGAGATTTGCAGAGTGATTGGGAGGATATAATTGATGACTTTGATACTTCAGATTTTGCGGGCAAGACAATTGCTCTTGTAGGTATAGGTGATCAGGACACATATGGCGATACATTCTGTGATAGTATTTTCCATCTTTATGAGAAGGTTAAAGAAGGAAAAGTATTAGGGGAAACAGATCTTGATGGCTATGATTTCAGTGATAGTAAGGCAATTGTTGATGGTAAATTTGTTGGTTTAGTTCTGGATTATGATAATCAAGATGACCTGACTGATGATAGGATCAAAAACTGGGTAGAAAGAATACAAGCCCAACTTTAAAAAATACTCTCTAGTGTCTAAATGTATCATTTGGGACACTAGAGATAAATTTTTTCTAAAGATTTAAGTGTCGCACTTGCATTGAGCAAGAGCATATCGGCTAAAATTAATGAAAGCATGTGTTCACAGATTATGCTTCCACGGACAGCAATACACGGGTCGTGTCTTCCTGTGAGTTTGATGGTCGTGCTTTGAGCGTGGATATTTTGTGTTTCTTGTTCAAGAAAGATGCTTGGAGTGGGTTTGAAATGTATGCGAACAATAATTTCTTCACCACTGCTCATTCCTCCCAAAATTCCGCCGTGATGATTGCTTAAAAAACCAGTGTTATTCATTGGATCATTATGCTGACTTCCTTTCATCTTGCTTGCTTTAATTCCTGATCCGATTTCTACGGCTTTTACGCCATTGAGTCCCATCATCATAGAAGCGATTGCACCATCTAGTTTATTATAAAGTCCTTCTCCAAGACCGATTGGAATTTTTCCTCTTGCTCTTACAAGCGCTACTCCGCCGACACTATCATGAGAATGCTTTGTTTTTGTTATTAAATCTTTTTGTTCTAGTTCTTTATCAGGATCAAGAGAGAAAATCTCACTTTTTTTTGCAAAATCGAAATGATGGTTTTGTGCTTGAATATCCCCGATTGCTTCAATACCACTTTCTGTAAAAATACCAAAATGCTCCAATAGTATTTTAGCGATAGCTCCTGCTCCAACACGAGCTACACTTTCTCTTGCTGAACTCCTGCCTCCACCCCTATAATCTCTAATACCATATTTGTGAAAGTAGGTAAAATCAGCGTGAGCAGGGCGAAAAATATCTTTTATATTTTCATAATCTCTGCTCTTTGTATCTTGATTGTAAAAAATCATTGCAAGAGGAGTGCCTGTAGTTTTGTCTTCAAAAATACCGCTCAAAATTTCTACCTGATCTCTTTCTTTCCTCTGAGTGGTATAGAGTGTTTTTCCACCTTTTCTTCTCTCAAGTTCTTGAGATATTCTTGATTTATCAATTTGAAGTCCTGCAGGCAAGCCATCAATAACGCAACCAATTGCATTTCCGTGAGATTCGCCAAAAGTGGTTATGCGTAATTTTTGCCCAAAAGTATTCATCGATCTTCTTGTATAATTTTTTGATAGGCAACTTTCGCACAGTTTTGTTGAGCATTTTTTTTGCTACTGCCAAAACAGCGTGCATATTCTTGATTATTAATTATAATTGCCATCTCAAATTGTTTGCAATGATCTGGTCCGATTTCTTGCGTAAGAATGTAGGTTGGAATTTCATTAAAAAGCGCTTGAGTTTTTTCTTGAAGAGCAGTCTTATAGTCAAGAAACAAGGTTTCTGGATCTATTTTTGGATAAATTTGCTTGAGTAATTTAAAAGTAATTTGTCGAGTTGTTTCAAGATTGGATTCAAGATAAATTGCCCCTATGAGTGCTTCAAAGGCACTCGAAAGAATTGATGGTTTTTCTCTTCCTTTGTTACTTTCTTCATTATTTGATATGATGATAAAAGAGTCTAATAAAATTTCTTTGGCAAAACGCATAAAGCTTTGTTCATTAACAAGAGAAGCACGCATTTTTGAAAGCTCGCCTTCTTTTTCTTTTGGAAAGTTGGTATAGAGGAATTCTCCGATTAAAAGATCTAAAACTGCATCTCCTAAAAATTCTAGACGCTCATTGTTCTTATCTTGATTAGAACTTTTGTGAGTTAAGGCAAGCGTTAGAAGTGTTTGATCTTTAAAATGATAGTCTAGAATTTTTTCAAGTGGATGCATAAGATTCCTTTAGTTTTAATGCTTCTGCTCTTGCGATTGTATCACATTTTTCATTTTCAGGATGATTATTGTGTCCTTTTACCCAAATGGTTTTAATGCGATGAGGTTGAGAGAGACTAAGATATTCCTTCCACAAAAGAGGATTTTTAACACCTTTGAAATCTTTTTTAATCCAGTTAAAAATCCAAGTAGAGATGCCATCACAAACATATTTAGAATCCGAAATAAGAGTGATTTCACAAGGTTGTTTTAAAATTTTTAATGCTTCAATAACGGCCATTAATTCCATTTGATTATTAGTGGCTTTTGCTAAGCTACCGCTGATAATTTTTTCGCTTATACCATTTTTCCCAATATATCTTAATATAGCACAATAGCCACCATAACCAGGATTTCCAAGAGAGGATCCATCACAAAAAATTTGGATCTGTTTCATTGTAAAGATCTTTTTACTTCTATGGGTTTTAAGATTAAGTCCATCAAATCAAGTTCTCCGCAATCTGGACATCTCACAGAATCAAAAGGAAAGATTTTTTTACAATGATTACAGCGATACTCAAAGGCAAGAGAGATTTCTTTGTTGGATTTTTGCAAGCATCTTAGAACTTCAAGCTCAAAAACTTCACAAGGTTTATTGGATTCAAAGTATCCCTTAGCTACAAAAATCTCAAAAATTTGATGATGTTGGTAAATTTGATCAGGCAATTTTTCTTTTTCAAAAGAGAAAAATAAATCAATATAATTTCGAGTTTCTTTGGCTTTGAATGCAAGCTCCCAAAAGCTCTTGGGATCATTTGATTTTAAAAACTTTAATACCATTCTTTCTAAAAACAAATGAGCCTTGCTGATAATAATTGCATTTTTTATTTTTTTTTGCAAGGGTATGAGATGAGATTGCAATAAAGTCATAAGGTAGAAATAAGTTTGATATTTTTGAAGGGAAGAAAAGTCTCCTTGTGCTTCATTAAGACATTCTAAAACTTCAATTGCTTTTTGGTATTCTCCCATTTTTTCATAGGTTTGCATTAAAGATTTTAAGACTTCTGGATTTCTTGGGTGGGATTTAAGAATTTGAGTGAAGATATCTTTTGCACGTTGAAGAAAACCTGCTTGAAGGTAAGTTTGACCTAAAGCTTCAAGGATTTGGATTTTTTGCTTTGAATTTTTGATTGATTCAAGTGCGCTTAAATAGATTTGTATAGCATTTTCGCTATTGCCACTTTGGGCATAAGACTTTGCCATGAGCATTAGCGGCTCAAGAGAGTTTTGAGAATTTTGAATAATTTTTATAATATCTTCATTGAGGCTTGTGTATTCATAGGACTTGGCAAGATCTTCAAGAGATTTATTTTTTTGTTTGATACGATATTTATTTCTAGAATAATCAAATAGAGCGATTGTCGCGATTATCGCGACAAAGATAATAATACCAAAAAGTGGATCACGATAAAAATAGAGAAAATTTTCCATTATCTAAGATTAATAACAACAGCTTTTTGTCTGACTTTTTCAAAATAATCTTCTAAAATCTTATCTTGACGCTTTTCAATGAGTTTTTGAGCAATAAAATTCTTTGCCTGTTGATAATCAATTTTTTCTTCACCCTTTTTTTCTTTGATCAAAAATGCCATATAAGACCCATTCCCACCATTAAGCACAGTTGTAAAATTTCCTTTTTTTGTGGCGGCAAAAATTTGGGCAACTTGTGGCGGAACACTATCCATAGGAATTGTCTCTTCAGCTCTTTCTACTCCCCTTATTCCTTGATTTGGGGTCTTCATTGCCTCTTGCAGTGTCTCCATTTTTGCAGAAGTGAATCGAATGGCAATGACTTCTTTTGGTAAATTAAATTCTTCTTGATGTTTGTCATAATATTCTCTCATTTCATCTTCTCCAGCCACATTGCTTGAAAGAATGTTGCGCATAAGTTCTTGGGTTTTTATCTGATCTTTAAGTTGATCTTTATATTGCTGTGGATTTAAACCCTCTTGAGCCTTAATCTTTTTAAAAAAGTTATCAATACTTAAATGATTTCTGTAGGCAATATCTTGGATTTCATTATCAATCCTTGAATCTGAAACATCAATTTTCAATCGCTTGACTTCTTGATCCTTTATAACCTGAGAAATAAGAAAATCAATCGCAGCTTTTTTATCAAGCTTTTTTTCTTCTTGGGTTTTTTTGATTTGATAAAGGGTGATAGGGTCTCCGTTGACAGTGAGAGCAATTCCGGCAATGATCTCTGAAAACCCAAATGTGAAACATATGAATAAAAGATACAAAAAACGCACCATAAAAACACCTTTGATTAAAACGATAAGCTTAGGAATTGTATCATAAAAGATCAAGCCAATAAAAAACTTTAAATTTGACTAGAATTTAAGACGAATTCCTCCATTGATTTGCGTTGTAGTTGGAATTACAGATGAACTTAAATGAGTATTCATTAGATTAAATAAAATAAAGATATTTTCTGTCACACTAACTTCTGTGCTAAAATCAATCTCGTTTTGTCTAGCAGTCGTATTGAATGCATCAAAGGAAGTTGTTGCATAAGTGATAAAAAAAGTAAAAAGTTTTACTTTCGAACTAAGGGTTGCATAAAATAGATTTGCATTTTTTTGTGTTCGCACTGCTTTTCCTCCCCAAACAAAAAATGGCGCTATGTTGTCTCCCATAAGATTCAAGCTTCCCCATCCAGAATCTTTGCTTGTATGGATATACCCCCCCTTGAGTTTTATGATCTCTTTGAAGCCTATATAAGCACTGATATCGATTTCATAGGCATTTTTTTGTAAATTTTCAATACTATAAGTAGCTCCAAAATCAGCACCAGCATTGATGGTTTCGGTTTGAAAATCACTATTGAGTCTCCAGCCAAATGCGGTAAAAACTCTAGGAGCAAAATAGATATAGGCTTTTGTGCTTAGTAGATTGCCAAAAATATCATACTTTGCTCCAATATTAGCAATCCCAAATGAGCTTCGGGAGTTTATGTCTCTGAAGTCAGTCATCTGAAAATAATCAATTCGACCAAATGTTCTAGCCCAAAATGCTTCGATAAGGAGTTTGTCCAAGGATTTATTTCGAAACCAAATTCCATCAGCTAGAGTATTGCTCCATTCATTGCTGATGGTAATTCTTCCACCCTTTAGACTTGTATCTCCATCAAAATATTCAAAAAAGCTTTCGCCTAATGATGCTTGATTGTGATCAAAAAAATCTGTTTGAGAATCTAGTTTTCCTGTGGCACTTGGCAAATTTTTATGCCGATCATAAATGCTAAGACTTGATGCAAAGGAAATAGAGGCACGCACATTTTTATAAAAGCCAGAAGTATAGCCTAATCTGATGCTTCCTAAAAGGTAGCCTATGTTGCCAAAATAACTATAAGTGGCAAGATGATCAGGCGTGAAATTTTGTGACACTCCTTTTGAGAGCCCTTGATAGTTGCCATAAAAAATCACATCCCCTTTTGTAACACCATTTTTTAGTGCTTCATCAATATTGTCATAACCAAAAGAAAAAGAGCTTAAACAAGCTATTAGAGAAAGAATTTTTAATTTTATTTTCATCTTTAGATCCATAAATTATCAATAAGCCTTGTGTTACCCACTTTTGCAGCAATTAATGCTAAAGAGTTTTGAGGCTGAATGGTAGAGATTTTTTTGAGATGATAATCTGTGATTTCCAAATAATCAAGTTGGACATTTTGAAGATTTTTTTTTGCTTCATCAATGAGGGTCTGCGTTTGTGTTTCTCCCTGTGAAATAAGTTTTTGAATGCACTGAAGTGATCTTGGAATCTCAAGAGCTATTTGTCTTTCTTCCAAACTGAGGTAGATATTTCGAGAACTGAGTGCAAGAGTGTCTTTGTCACGAATTGTTGGACAAGGAATAATTTTGATAGGAAGAAATAGATCTTCTACCATACGCTTGATGATTAGGAGTTGTTGGGCATCTTTTTGACCAAAATAAGCATTATGCGGTTGAATTAGAGAAAAAAGCTTTAAAACGATTTGTAATACTCCATTGAAGTGACCAGGACGAGATGCACCTTCTAGGACATGAGCCATTTGTTTTGGTGGATAGAGCGTGGTTTCATCACTATTTTGATATATTTCTTGTGCTTTTGGAGCAAAAACCGCATCAACTCCAAGATCTTGACAAATTTTACAATCATTTTCAAAAGGTCTGGGATAGCGATTGAGATCTTCATTTGCCCCAAATTGCGTGGGATTGACAAAAATACTCACTATTGTATAAGCATTTTGTTGTTTTGAAGTCTTGATTAAGCTTGCGTGACCAGGGTGTAGAGCACCCATTGTTGGAACAAATCCAACTTTAAGATCAGTTTTAAGATTTTTTTGATAAGCTCGTAGATCAGCGATAGATTCTAAAATTTTCATGATCAGTTTTCTCCTTGAATTTCTTCTAAAATTTTTTGAACCACTTCTTTTGGAGTTTTGGATTGATAGATCGGGCGACCAACCACGATAAAATCAGAACAATTTTTTTTTGCATCTAAAATAGTTGCGACTCGCTTTTGATCGTGAGCGTCTTCATTAAAAGGTCTGATGCCAGGAGTGAGAGTTAAAAAGGATGAATGTGTAACATTTTTAATTTGCAGACTTTCAAAGACAGAGCAGACAACTCCATCAAGACGGCTTTCATAGGCTATTTTTCCTAAAGATGATGCTTGTTCTTGGATTGTATTATGATAAATTTCACTAAAACCTTGGTCATCAAAGCTCGTTAAAGCTGTAACTCCAAATACAAGAGGTCGCTTTTTGTGGGTTGAAGCTTCAATGGTTTGAAGTCGTTGCATTAGAGTTTTCATCGCCTCTCTTCCTGATGAGGTGTGAATTGTGATCATGTCAATGCCTAGATTTGCACAAGACTCTACTGCATCAGCCATTGTGTTTGGAATATCATAAAGTTTTAAATCAAGGAAAATTTTAAAATTAGGATTGATCATTTTTATTTTTGATAGAAGCCCTTGACCATCTCGTATAAAGCTTCTAAGACCAACTTTGACCCAAAGTTTAGAGAAATCCTTTAATTTATCAAGTAATTTAAGATTTTCTTCTTCAGAGGCTAGATCAAGAGCGAGACAGAGTTGCATGTTTATTTCCTTGACTTGAGAATTTTGCTTGTAATTGTATAGTATTACTTTGGTATAATTCAAGACTTTTAATGCAATGAAAAGTAAAAAAATAATTTTTATAATTTTTGAAGTTTCAGAGGTAAGCTAATGAAAGAATTATTTGATGGTGCAATTCGATTTCAGGAAGATGATTTTACGAAGTATAAAGATTTGTATCAGAGTTTAAAGAAGCGTCAAGAGCCACACACTCTTTTTGTTACTTGTACTGATTCACGAGTTGTGCCAAATTTGATCACTAATTCCCTACCAGGAGATTTGTTTGTCGTGAGAAATGTAGGCAATATCGTTCCTCCTTATACACAAAATTCTTCATTAAGAGAGGGATATCTTTCAACAACAGCAGCGATTGAATATGCATTGACAGTTTTGGAGATTAAAAACATTATTATTTGTGGTCATAGTGATTGTGGAGCTTGTAGCGCAATTTATGAAGATGAGGAAACTTTAAAAAAAGCTCCTTATCTTAAAAAATGGATTGAACAGCTTGAGCCTGTAAGAGAAAAAGTGTTGAATTTAAAGCCAAAAAGCAATATAAAGCGTATGTGGCTGACAGAACAGTTTAATATCGAATTACAATTAGAACATTTAATGACTTATCCCTTTGTGGAGGAAAAATTTGATCGAGGAGAATTAAGAGTCTTTGGTTGGTATTATATGATACCAACAGGAGAGATTTATAACTACAATATGATCACAAAAGAATTCAAGTTGATCCAAAAAGAAAAAAAATAATTTAAGGGTATAGATATGAAGAAGTTAATATTTTTAAGCGGTCCCTGTGTGATTGAGAGTCAAGAAAGTTTAGAACGAGTTGCAAAAGATTTAGAGCCGTTGGCTCTAAATCCGTTGATTGACTTTTATTTTAAAGCAAGTTTTGATAAAGCAAATCGCACAAGCCTTGATTCTTATCGTGGTCCAGGACTTGAAAGAGGCTTGGAAATGCTTGATATGATCAAAAAAAAGTTTGGATATAAAATCATTACAGATATTCACGAATCAAATCAAGCTTCTTTGATTGCCAAGGTGGCTGATGTTATTCAAATCCCTGCATTTTTATGTCGCCAAACAGATCTAATCGTGGCTGTGGCAAAAGAAAAATGTATCATCAATATTAAGAAAGGGCAGTTTATGAATCCCAAAGATATGCAATATTCTGTTCTTAAAGCTCTTAAAACTCGTGGTAGTGATGCGAAAGTTGCTACTTATAGTGAGAGTGAAAAATATGGAGTTTGGCTAACTGAAAGGGGTTCAAGCTTTGGTTATGGGAATTTGGTTGTGGATATGAGATCATTGGTTATAATGAGAGCCTTTGCTCCTGTAATTTTTGATGCAACTCATAGTGTGCAAATGCCTGGTGCTTTAGGAGGAAAGAGTGGAGGAGACAGATCTTATGCTCCAATTTTAGCACGTGCTGCGGCTGCGGTTGGTGTTGATGGCTTTTTTGCAGAGACACATTTTTCTCCCGAAGAAGCATTGAGTGATGGGGCAAATATGATTCCAACACAAGAAATTAGCGGGTTGGTGAATACGATTTTAAAAATACAAGAAAATATAAAATAGATTTAGAATAAGGAGTTTTAAGATGAACAAAAAAATTAAAGTCATTGAAGGCGAGATTGTTTTAAGTGATAAGGAAAGAATAGGTGTGATTACATCAAGATTCAATCACATTATCACAGATCGCTTGATAGAGGGGGCAAGAGATAGCTTTTTAAGACATGGGGGCAAAGAAGAGAATTTTACTCTTGTTTTAGTTCCAGGAGCTTATGAGATTCCGTTTGTTTTAGATAAGATGCTTGCTTCTAAGAAATATGATGGGATTTGCACGCTTGGTGCTGTTATCCGCGGAAGCACTCCTCATTTTGATTATGTGAGTGCAGAGGCAACAAAAGGGATTGCCAATACAACCTTGAAGTATGGAATTCCTGTGAGCTTTGGTGTTTTAACAACAGATAATATTGAACAAGCAATCGAGAGAGCAGGTTCAAAGGCTGGGAATAAGGGTTTTGAAGCAATGAGTTCTCTTATTGAATTGATCAATCTTTATAAGAAGCTTTAATGGCAACAAGATCGCAGGCTAGGGAAGCGGTTGTTGGTCTTTTGTATGCTTATGGTAGTGGCAATGAAAAAATCAAAGAACTTGCTCTTGAAATTTTGGAAGAAAAAAAGATCCGTCATAAGCAACAGGAATTTGCGCTTACCTTATTCAATGGTGTTATAGAAAAGATTGATTTTTTAGATACAGAAATCTCAAAACATTTGAAAGATTGGGATTTTGAAAAACTTGGTGGAATGGAAAAAGCAATTTTGAGATTAGGGGTTTATGAGTTGATTTTTACTCAAACAGATCGACCAGTTGTGATTAATGAAGCAGTAGAACTTGCAAAGAATTATACTGAAGAAATGGCACCAAAACTTATCAATGGTATTTTGGATTCAATAAAAAAAACATGTTAGATTTATTTTTTAAAAAAATTTTAGTTATATGTATTGTTGTATTGTCTTTTCAAATTTCAAATGCAGATGAAAAATATGAAGATAAAAAAGCATTTGATTTGAGCTTTAGTTCTCTTATTGAGCTTAATCATCGTATCGCAGAAACAAAACAAGGTAAAAATCCCGATAACGCATTGATTTTGGAACAAGAGAAAGATGCTTTATTTGAAAAAATTACACTTGATTTTATTGCCTCTAAAGAGGATTTATCTGATCGTTATGAAGAAACTTCAAAACAGATCCAAGATTTGCGTCAAGAAGTTCGAGATGCGATTTTAAAGGATCCTAATGGAAGGTTTGAGAAAGAAAAGCTTCAAATAGCTCAGTTGGAGTTAATTGCCAATATGCAGAGTTTTATGCTCAATTTACGAGAGAGGATCGGGTTTTTTTCTCAAGAAGAGGATGTTAAAAGGCTTGTGAGTCAGACATTGAGTGATATGAGAAAAACGCATTTTAAAATAGAAAACAGTAGCGTATTGTCTGAGAAGTGGATTTCTGATTATGAGGATAAATACAATGCGTGCATAGAAATTTTGAATTATTTTTTCAAAAATCCTTTGAGTCTTTTACCGCGTAATGCTTTATTGAATCTGAGCGTAGGATTTATTTTAGAAAAGATTGATCACTTAATTCCGCTAGATACAACAAGCCTAATTCTTTCAAAAATTTTACTTTCCATAGTTGCGTTAGTGATTCTTTTGGCTGTGAGAAAAGTCATTGCTCAATTCTTTTTTATACTCATTAATTTAGTGGTTCATTTTTCAAATAAAGATAAAACATTTAGGGATAAATTTACAAAAGCAATTGTAACGCCAATCACAACAGCACTTTTACTTTTAAGTTTTGATATTTCTATTAATATTTTATATTATCCAAATAATGCATCACAAAAGCTTGAGGTATGGTTTGGTGTTGGTTATATTACCATTGCATTTTGGTTTTTAATCACTCTTATTAAATCTTACGGAACAGGATTAATGGCTAATTTTCTCAATAAGAAAGATGGTGTTCGAAAAGAAGCGATTAATCTAATTTTAAAAGTTAGCAATTTTTTTGTTTTTATCATAGGTGTGTTGGTTGTTTTAAAATACTTGGGCTTCAATGTTTCAGCAATACTGGCTTCACTTGGTATCGGTGGTTTAGCTGTTGCTCTTGCTTTGAAAGATATGCTTGCAAACTTTTTTGCTTCTGTAATGTTATTGTTTGAAAATTCTTTTTCACAAGGCGATTGGATTGTGTGTGATGGAGTAGAGGGAACTGTTGTAGAGATTGGTTTGCGCCGTACAATGATACGCACATTTGATAATGCTTTGATTTTAATGCCAAATTCTGCTCTTGCAGGTGGTTCTATCATAAATTGGACGCGTCGGAAAGTAGGCCGTCGAATTAAAATGACAATCGGATTAACTTATGATTCCTCATCAGATCAGATTAGGAAATGCATCCAAGATTTGAGAGATATGTTGACTAATCATCCTGACATTGCAAAAATAGATAAGCACGACATCACTCATTATGAAGAGCATTTTAAACAAGATATCATTTCAATGCAGGATTATTTTGGCTACAAAGACAGTCTATATGTTACACTTAATGAATTTGCAGATAGTTCAATTAATATTTTGATTTATTGTTTTACTCAAGCAGTTGGTTTTGGAGATTTTCTTCAGGCTAAAGAAAATATTTTATTTGAAATCATGAGGATTGTGGAAGAAAATAATCTCAGTTTTGCTTTTCCTTCGCAAAGTGTTTATGTAGAGACATTTCCAACTTTGCCGATGGAAAAATTAGATTCCAAAAACTCCTAGGAATTTTGGATGGATTCTAGAATTATTTTGATTTGACTAAAATGAGATTTTTCTAGACAGAAAACATCAATGAGGACACTATCTTGTATAACGCGATGCATGAGTCTAGAGAGTCTAAGCTCTCTAGATAATTTTGAAGTATTGATAGTAGAATGTTTTAAAAGAATACCATAAGACTGGAAGCTATCTCGCGGTAGAGATCCGCCGCCAGCTTTTGCTTCTGTCGGAATAATTTTGCAAGTAAAATTTCCAATGGGTTTGAGTAAATCCTGAAGAAATTCAGCTTTTTTGAGTAAATCTCCTTGATTTTGAGATAAAAGTTTAATGGTTGGAATCAAATTAAAATCTTCTTTTAGGTAAGCAATTAATGTTTCTGCTAGAATCGCAAGATTAATTTTATCAATCCTTAAAGCACGCAAGAGATGATTTTGTTTAAGTTTTGAAATAAGATTTTTTTTGCCAAAGATGATTCCCGCTTGACCTGCACCAAGAAGCTTATCCCCGCTAAAACTCACAAGTGATGGTTTTAAAGAAGCAATTTCTAGCAAAGATGGTTCAGATAAATTTGGAATACCCGTAAGATACCCACTACCAATATCATAAAAATCAATCAAGCCTTTTTCTTGTGCTAATTTTTGAATAAGATGAAAATCAACCTCTTGAGTAAAACCAATTTGAGTAAAATTGCTTTGATGAATTTTTGCGATAATTGCAGTGTTTTCGTTAATTGCATTTTCATAGTCTTTTAAATGAGTTTTGTTTGTTGAGCCAATTTCACACAAAATCCCACCTGCACCTGTGATGACTTCTGGTATCCTGAAGCTTCCGCCAATTTCTACAAGCTCTCCACGAGATATAACCACTTCTTTATTCTTTGCAAAAGTATTGATAATAAGCATAACAGCAGCGGCATTATTATTTACTACGATCGCATCTTCGCAATCAAAAAGCATACAGATAATTTCTTTAATATGATCGTTACGATCTCCTCTTTTTCCTTTTAGTAGATCATATTCTAGGTTAGAATATTCTGTGAGGAGAGGAATGATTTTTGAAACTATTTTTTGATTAAAAATACTGCGCCCAAAATTAGTTTGGACAATGATTCCAGTTGCATTAATGAGGGGCTGTATCGAAGAATGTGTAAGAGAATAATAACGAGAAATTACCTCATTAATAATCTCGTCCTCACAAAAGGTTTTTGATGGATTTTGCTGAATTTCAAGGCGTAGAGAATAGAGTTGGTTTTGAATTATTTTTTTGATAAGTGATTGAGGGTATGAAGATAACTTTTGATGTGAGAGAAGTTTGTCAACTTTTGGAATACGCCTGAGTTTATTTTGCATTGATTTTCCCTTGCTTGTCATTTTTGGTATTTTAATCAAAAATAATAATTTTAGAAAACAAAAAGCAAGTTGTATGGTCTTGCTCCTTGAGAGTATAGTTTGAAAATATTCTGTATAATATCAGGAGATGGGGGGCAAGCGTTCTGGTGGACGTCTTGGGCTTCAAACCCACAGAGTGGCTAAGTGTTTAGCTACTGAGGAGTTCGATTCTTCTGCCCTCTCGCCATCTATGACTTTGATTTAATGCGAGCAATTGTATCAAATGCTTGATTTAAAGCCGTTGCAATTGAAGCACCATTCTTGGAAAGAATATCCCCAATGACATATAGGTTTGGTATTGAGCTTTCAAAGTCTTTAGTGATAGGTAAATTTGCCTCATCAAGTTGAATGTTGCATTTTTTAAGAAAATCAAGTGGAACAGCACCACCGATTGCATAAACTACCTTATCAAAAACTTCTGAAGAGCCATCATCATAGAATACTTCTGGGTTTCCATTGTTGTCTTGAATATGTGTGATATTAACTCCAAGCTTTGTTTTAAGTTTGGTTGCCATAGCTTCTTGAAGGTTTTTTGCATTGACTTCATTGATTCTTGCAAATTCTTTTCTTCTATAATTCAAGGTTGTATCAGTTTCTTCACATAAAGAAATAGCATATTCTACTGCAGAATTTCCTCCGCCAACAATCAGAACTTTTTCACCTGCTGTGATTTGATTTACATTATAGAGGACTTTCTTTAAAAGTGTAGGTGGAATTTTATAGTCTGGCTTGTTCGGCTGCCCCATTTTACCGATAGCGATAATAACATTTCTTGCGTGAAAAACTTCATTGTTTGTGCTTGAAAGTTTAAAGATATTGTTTTGAAACTCTACTTTTTCGATGTCTGTAGAATATTTTGGTGAAATTTGATTTTCTTCCAAAAGCTTATCAAAAAGCCCGAGGATATCTTCTTTGCTTGTATCTGTAAAAGTTACATTGCCTTTGAAATCAACAATCTGTCCTTTATAATCTTTATCAACTCTTTTTCCATCTTTATAGAATTTTCGGATAGTAGAAGAGTGTTCAGGGGATTTTTCAAATAAAATAAAATTAGAAAAACCTGCTTTTTTTGCCTCAATACCTGCTCCGATTCCTCCTGGTCCAGCACCAATAATTGCAATATCATAAATATTTTCCATTTGTTTTATCCTTTCTAAAATTTGTTTTTTTTCTTGTTTTTTAATCGCCTCTTTAAGGGCTTCTGGTCCATCAAACAAAACTCCATGAGTAAATTTCTTTTCATCATCAAACTGACCCGTTTTAAGCCCCCACAAAAAAGCAATAAGTCCAAATAATCCAATAAGAATTGACACAAAAAGCATCGTAATTAAAAGTGTCGTATTCATATTATTCCAAAAAAAGGTAAAAATTTTTCTAGGCTTAAGCCAAGCGCACAAGATAGCAAACCTTTTTGCTTCTTGATGTATGGATGATGAAAACCTTCAATCATTACAGCACCAGCCTTATCTTTCCAAAGATCAGAGTGAAGATAGGATTGTAAATCTTGAGGGTCAAATTTGGCTAATTGAAAGATCGTTTGTGAAATATCAATCAGCTCTAATTTTCTACTTTTTAAAATAAGAGCCGTTATAATCTTGATTTCAGAACCGCTTTGAGATTCTAGCATTTTTAAAGCTTCTTCTTTGGTTTTTGGTTTCCTTTGGAGTTGATCCTGTATGCTAACAACACTATCTGCTACGAGAAATGGAGTGTGAGAAAAAACCGACTTAGAATCTTTGGTGAGTTTAATAGCATTTTGATATTTTAGTTTACACGCTTCATATGCAAAAGATTTTGGATTTGTGGTTTGGATTGAGTCTTCATCGCAATTAAGAGGTATTTGTATAAAGCGAATACCACATTTTTCTAAGAGTTTTGCTCGAATTTTTGAGCCTGAGGCAAGAATAATCTTTTTTTGCGACATTCTAATCCTTTTATTGATTGCTTAAATGAAGCTTAGCAAACTCTAAAGCTTTTTTTAAAGCCTCATCTATTCGAGAAGGGTCTTTTCCGCCAGCAGTTGCAAAATCACTTCTTCCTCCACCATTTCCCCCAAGAACTTGTGCTGTTTTTTTTGCCCAATCATTAGCTTGAAGATTAATATTTTTACAACCTGCAACTATTTGAAGTTTTTCATTAATAAGGAGGATGGCTATTTTGTCATAACGATTTTTATTTTCATCAATAAGGCTTTTGATTTCGCCTTGAATTTTTTGGACTATTACTTTGGTATTATTGATTTCAATAGGCTCTAATTTTGTTTGCCCTTGTTTTGCTTGTAAAGATTTTTCAAGTTCTTTGATCTTGTCTTTGAGTTTTAAGACTCCTTGTGAGAGGTTTTGAGTTTTTAATAATTCTTTTAAATAGTTTTCTTCAGAAATCAGTTGTTTTGAAAAATGATAACCTGCTTTTCCGCAGATAGCTTCAATTCTTCTTACTCCGCTAGAAACCCCACTTTCTTTGGTGATAAAAAAATTTCCAATCAAGCTTGTATTCTTTACATGAATTCCACCGCATAATTCACATGATTTATCTCCAAAACTCACGACCCTAACTTCATTATTATATTTTTCGCTAAATAGAGCTATTGCACCTATTTTTTGTGCTTCTTCTAAAGGCATATTTTGTATCTTTGAATCAAGAGCGCTGAAGATTAAAACATTCACTTCATCTTGAATTTGGATTAATTCTTCTTGTGTGAGTGCGCGTGAAAAACTAAAATCAAATCTTAGCCGGTGAGGCTCTACTAGACTTCCTGCTTGCGTGATAGTGTCGCCAAATTTTTGGCGCAGAGCAAAGTGAAGCAAATGTGTTGCAGAGTGATGTTTGGCAATTTCTATTCTCTCATCATTTACCCTAGCCCATACTTTTTGTTTTTCGTGAAGACAACCTGATGGCTTAATCTGACTGATATTGAGCCCAAAGTATTTTTTTGTGTCTTCAACTTGAGCGAGAGGATCTTGTTGCTCATTAGCTAAAAAACCCTTATCTCCTATAGGACCACCACTTTCTGGGTAAAATGGGGTTTGTGCTAGAAGAACATAACCAAGAGATGACAACTCTTCAACACGCTTAAAATTTTCATCAAAAAGAGCAAGGATTTCTGACTGACACTCATCAGTTTCATAGCCGACAAAAATATTCTCCCCAAATTCCGCAAGTATGGCTTTAAAATCTCCTTCTTTGATGGAATCACCACTTCCTTTCCAAGAGCTTCTGGCTAATTCTCTTTGTTGTTTCATTGATATTTCAAAACCATTGATATCTAGTTTGAGACCTTCTTCTTTGAGCATATCCTCTGTGATATCTAGCGGAAAACCAAAGGTATCATAAAGTTTGAAAGCAACTTCGCCTGGTAGTGTGTCTTGGTGTTTTTCTTTTATTGCTTTTACTTCATTTTTAAAAAGGGTTATTCCGCTTTCAAGGGTTTCAAAAAATCTAGATTCCTCAAGTTTGCATAAATCAACAATCACCTCTTGTTTTTGAAGCAAATATGGATAAGCTTTTGACATTTGGATACAGACTTGTTGAACAACTTGATATAAAAAGGGTTTAGTAATGCCAAGCAAGTAACCATGCCTCAAGGCTCGTCTTAGAATTCTTCTTAAAACATAACCTCTGCCTTCTTTGTCAAAGTGAGTGCCTTGTGCAAGTAAAAAGGCTACGGATCTGGCGTGATCTGCGATGACGCGATAGCTTGCACCTTCTTCATAAATATAAGGCTTTTTTGTAATTTTTTCTACTTCTTGTATGAGTGGCATAAATAAAGAAGAGTCAAAATTACTTTTCTTTTTTTCAAGAAGAGCAGTGACGCGCTCTAATCCCATACCCGTATCAATGCTTGGTTTAGGAAGCGGAGTAAGACTGCCATCAGAATGGCGTTCAAATTGCATAAAAACAAGATTCCAAATTTCCAAGAATCTATCCCCATCTCCACCAAAATAATCTTCGCTTGAATCAAAGCTTTCACCCTGATCGACAAAGATTTCGCTACACGGACCACACGGCCCAGTATCACCCATTTGCCAAAAATTATCCTTATCTCCCATGCGTTTTATCTTTTGCGGGTTGATATGCTTAGACCAAATTTTAAAAGATTCTTCATCGTCTTGATGAACCGTAACAAAAAGGACAGATTCATCAAAGCCTAAAATTTTGGTAACAAATTCCCACGCATAAGCAATCGCATCTTCTTTAAAGTAGTCTCCAAAAGAAAAATTACCCAACATTTCAAATAAAGTATGATGTCGACGCGTAAATCCGACATTTTCTAAATCATTATGTTTTCCACCAGCGCGTATGCAAAGCTGACTTGATGTTGCTCTAGGAATAGATGGAGTGGGAATTTTTCCTGTAAAAATATCTTTAAATTGTACCATTCCAGCATTTGTAAAAAGAAGTGTTGGATCATCTGGGACAAGAGGCATTGAGGCATAAACTTGATGACCTTTTTTTTGAAAAAAATTTAAGAATTCTGATCGAATATCCATAAGATTAACCTTTTGTTGCTTTTTTGTTATATTGCTATAACTACATTTATTTGAGATTTTAGCATTTTTGTGTTTCAGGTTGAATCAATCTGTCCTTAAATTTGTGCTAAAATCATTAAAAAAACTTAATTTTCTAGAGGTGATTTTGATGTTTCCGTTTAGTGATGAAGAATTAGAGCTACCTGTAAAAAATTCTATTGAAAAGGTGCGTCCAATGTTGCTTAGAGATGGTGGCGATATCCAAATTATTGAAATAAAAGATGCAAAAGTGTATGTTAAATTAGAAGGGCATTGTAGTGGTTGCTCAAGTGCTCATCTTACGCTTAAAAATGGCATTGAAAGGCAGTTGAGAATGGATATACATCCTGATTTAAAAGTGGTAGAAGTGAAGGATTAAAGACTAGGGAAGAAATATGTCAGAAATCAATCATCCAAGAAAACGCATTTTGGTGCGTCATGGTTTTGCAAGCTTTGAAGAGAAAAAATATAAAAAGGCATTGAGCTTTTTCTCTCAAGCTTTGAGTTTTGATCCCAATAACCTAGAAGCGAAGATCGGAGCAATTTTATGTGATATGGCTGAAGATTTGCCTGATGAAGCACACGGATTTTATGAACTTTATGAGAGTATGCTAAAGAATACAACAAGATCAATGAAAAGAAAGGTTCAAGAAGGATTGCTTGAAGCGATCGAGAGTTTTGATAGTGGGCTAGAAAGAGTTTCGGCAATGCTTTGTGATGAAAAAGAACTTAAGACAGAGGAGCTAGATGGGATTTTATATAGTGATTTTAAACAAATCTGCTCTCGTATAGGTTTTAAAAAAGGTTTTGAGAATTTAATCTTTAGCACTAAGATTATTTTTACACAAAAAGAAGATTTCTTTGATTTTTTAAATACTTTGGTAGATTATGGGTTCAATGATTATTGTTTGCAATACATCGAAAGTATGCGAGGAGTAATTCATTTTGAATCTCAAATCAATAAAATTTTACAAAGGATTATTGAAGCAAAAGGAGAGATATGAAGATTTCAAAAACCTTGCTTTTTCAGGGGAGGCAGTATGATTTTCTTAGCGATAATACGCAGGATTTAGATGAAAGAACTCTTTTTGTAAATACACCTAGAAACCAAAAATTTTTACCACAGGTTTTGCAAGAGTGGGGAGCAAGCCTTGAATTTAAAGAATTAATACATCATTTTAAAATCCCAGAAAAAATTATAGGTATCACTGGAACAAATGGAAAAACGACAACAGCAAACCTTATTTATTCTTCTCTAAAGTTTTTAGGTAAAAATATAGCTATGCTTGGAACACAAGGATTGTTTTATAATGGCAAACAATTGAAACCAAAAGGCCTAACTACACCTGGAATATTGGAGCTTTATGAGGACTTAGAGTCGCTTGTTCAGATTGGATGTGAAATTTTAGTGATGGAAGTGAGTTCTCACGCAATTGATCAAAAAAGAATCTATGGATTGGAATTTTGTGCAAAAATTCTTACACAGATCACAAGTGATCATCTTGATTATCATAAGAGTATTGAAGAATATATAAGAGTAAAAAATAGTTTTTTTGATGATGATTGTTTAAAAATTATCAATCAAGATGAAAAGAAGGCCATTTATAATTCTCATCACTCTTATACTTATGGTTTTGATGAAAGATCTGATCTCTCTGTTAAAAATTTCTCTTTTAAACAAGGGATTTCAGCAGATCTCTGCTTGAAAATCAATGATTTTAAGCAAGAGTTGAAACTTTTAAGTCCATTATATGGAAAGCATAACCTCTCTAATTTAATGGCAGCATTTTTATGTGTCGAAGTGCTTTTTGGTAAGGATATAAAAGTGCGAGAGCAAATTTTTACAACTTCTCAAATTTTAGAGTCATTTTGGCATTTTAGTGGAGTGAGTGGTCGTATGGAAGTGATAAGTCAAGATCCGCTTGTTATTGTTGATTTTGCTCATACGCACGATGGAATGCAAAAGATTTTTGAGAGTTTTGAGGATAGAGATATTGTTGTTGTTTTTGGTGCTGGAGGAGATAGGGATAAAACAAAGCGTCCGTTAATGGGGGAAGTTGCTAGCAGATTTGCTAAGAAAATTTTTATTACATCAGATAATCCTCGTACTGAAAATCCTCTCTCCATTATTGATGATATTGTATCAGGCATTAAGGATAAACATAAGATTACAATAGAACCCGATCGTAAAAAAGCAATTCAAGATGCGCTAAAGAGTTTAAAAAGAGATGAGGTTTTGCTGATCTTAGGGAAGGGAGATGAAACTTATCAAATTTTAAAAGATAAAACAATAGAATTTGATGATAGAGTCATTGTTAGAGAGATGCTTTTTTGCTAGAAAAAACTTGAATAAGAAATTAAAATATTTTTAGCAGGTGCTTTGACACAGCTAAACTAAACATAACCATGGCATTAAATAGGCAGCATGAATGAGTGATGCATATGATATTGACCAAGCAAGTAAGATGAAGTTTAGTTGAAAAACGCTAAATTTTTTGATTAATCGTATTGTAAGCTTTAAGTTTTTAGCTTTATAATATCTTTTTTCTGGCACAAAACTGATTTAAAAAATTAAGTGATTTTGAATTTAGGGCTATTGATTACATTTTGCAAAAAAAATGTTCACCAAATCTATAAAATTTTAAACTTATTGATCGGTTAGTTTTTTGAAATTAAAGGTAAAAATGTGGATTTCTTTATTGATTTTAATTTCAATATCAATCATTCCATTTTTCATATCCTTTGGGCTAAGTGCGATAAACCCACCTTTGAAATCAGTGCCTAGAGTGGTTGGTTTGAGATAGTGTGAAAATAGAATACGACGAGAAAATTCTGATTCTCTATAATAAGAGTTATTAAAGCTTGCTGTTGGATAAAACCCAAAAAATGGAGAGAAGAAAAAACCAAACTGAGTGTTATTATCTAGAGGTGGAGTAGGAATTGAGAAATCTTGCAGAGCATTTGTGAAACCAATGGAGCTGTTGAGTATATCCTTAGCACTTACAATGATAAATCCCATTGGGTTGTTCAATAAATTAAACGAATCAATTGAAAAGATGGGGGCAGAAGATTTGTCATGAGGGTTGATCTTAGCTTGTACAAGAAGCAGGAGTGGAAGATTATCTCTATAGGTTAGTTTTGCCAGTTCAAGCTTAACCGAAGAGTATTCTTTGTTTGATAAAAAACTAAAGCGACCACCATCAAGTTGAAAGGCTTGAGTTGGGGTGATCTGATAGATTTGAGAGCAACCTGTTAGAATAAGTGTTAAAAAACTTAAGAAAAGAAAAATCTTTTTCATCAATAAATCCAAAACTTGTTTTATTTTTTTAATTTGTTTCTAAATCCTCTGATTGATTTCAGTAAAACCACATTTCATCTAGGCTATCATAAGCTTTTTCTATTAATAAAACCACCCTAGGTTTTCAAGATTTTATGTTATTATCCTTAAAAATTTTTAATATTTTAACATTTAAGGAGAGAAGGTGCAGACAATACAGCTTGCTCATGGTAGCGGTGGAGTAGCCACAAATCAATTAATAGAATCTGTATTTAAGAAGTATTTACAAGAATTTTTGGTTGGCGAGAATGAAGATGGAGGAGTTTTTTATCCTTCAAAAGGACAAGCAATTAGCACAGATTCCTATGTGGTTAGTCCAGTTATTTTTTCTGGTGGAGATATTGGAAAACTAAGTATTTGTGGAAGCAGTAATGATGTCACAATGATGGGTGCAAAACCAGAATTTATCACTCTTGGCTTTATTCTTGAAGAAGGATTAGAAATATCACTTTTAGAGAAGCTTTTGCAATCAATGAGTAGCGAGATAAGAGCGTTGGGTTTAAAAATTCTTTCAGCGGATACAAAAGTAGTAGAGCGTGGCAATGTTGATAAGATTTTTATCAATACCACAGCAATCGGAAGCATTATTAAAACTTGTAGTATCAAGCAACTTGCTCAAAATGATGTTATCATTTTAAGTTCTCCGATTGGAGCACATGGTGGGGTTATATTTTGTGAGAGAAATCAACTCCATATTCATAGTGATTTAAAAAGCGATTGCAGATCCCTTTATCCATTTCTAGAATCCTTACTAAAATCTAGTCTGCCTATACATACTTTGCGTGATGCAACAAGAGGCGGATTAGCCGCGGTGTTAAATGAATGGGCTCAAGAATGTAAAAATGATATTTTAATTTTTGAAGATCGAGTGAAGATTCCTCACGCTGTGCAAGGAATTTGTGAAATTTTGGGGTTTGAGGCTTATAGCTTAGCAAATGAAGGAGCCTTTGTCTTAGCTACCCCAAAAGATACCGCAGAAAAAGTCCTATCAATGTTGCATAAAAGCGGGTTAGAAGATGCTATGATCATCGGTGAGATTGTTCCTCAGTTAACTTCTACTCCGCGTGTAATTCTACAAAATGCTTGGGGGAGCAAACGATTTTTAGATTCCCCGACAGGAGAGCTTTTGCCTCGTATTTGTTAATATCAAATAGATTTTTGATCTATTTGATAAGGGTATATTCTAATACTTCTTTAATGTGAGATACACCAATAATCTTCATTTCATCTTTTACTTCTTGTGGAATATCATTGAGATCTCGCTGATAATTTTTTTCAGGAATAAGAGCAATCTTTATTCCTGCTTTATGGGCAGCGATAAGTTTTTCTTTTAGCCCACCAATTGGCAATACTCTACCAGTAAGGGTCAATTCTCCAGTCATGGCAATTTTAGAATTAATCTTTGTGTCTGTGAGGATAGAAGCAATAACGCTTGCCATAGCAATTCCAGCACTTGGACCATCTTTTGGAGTTGCACCCTCTGGTGCGTGAATGTGGATATCATACAGATCATAAAGGGTTATATCTGGCTTAGTTTTTATTTTCTTTTTTAAATCTTTTGTTTTTTTGTAATGGATAAATTCTTCATCAAGAAGAGATTTTACAACCGATAATGCAATGTGAGCTGATTCTTTCATTACTTCGCCAAGACTACCTGTGAGCTTGATTGATCCTTTTCCTTTAAATTTGACAGCTTCGATTTTTAAAACATCGCCTCCTACGCTTGTCCAAGCTAAGCCATTGACAACCCCGATGGAATTTTCATCATCGCTTTTTTCAATCTCAAAAACAATTTTATCCATAAAATTTGGAAGATTTTGAGAAGTAACAATTACCTTTTTACTCGTTTCTTCTAGAATTTTTTTAGCAGTTTTTCTTGCAATAGTTGCGATACTTCGGCGTAAATTTCTCACACCTGCTTCTCGAGTATATTTTTCGATGAGATCTCTAATAGCATCATCTTTAATTTGAAGTTCTTGAGACTTTAGCCCGTGTTTTTTTACTTCTTGAGGGATAAGATACTTCTTTGCTATCTCATATTTTTCTTGAGGTGTATAGCTAGAAATTTCAATGAATTCCATTCTATCACGCAGAGGTGCAGGAATCATACTGATATCATTAGCTGTAGCGATAAAAATAATACGAGATAAGTCGGTCGAGAAATTTGTGTAGTAATCTCTAAAATTTGAATTTTGCTCTGGATCTAGAATTTCTAAAAGAACACTTGTTGGATCGCCCCTCATTGAGCGTCCTACTTTATCAATCTCATCTAAAACAATCACAGGATTCATCTCTTTGGCTTCAATTAGACCTTGTATAATGCGTCCAGGCATTGCACCTAGATAGGTTCTGCGATGCCCTCTTAGCTCGTTAACATCTTCAAGCCCTCCTAAAGCAATTCTTACAAGAGACCTACCTAATGCTTTGGAAATAGAGTTAGCAAGGCTAGTTTTTCCGACACCAGGAGGTCCATAGAAACATAAAATTGTCCCGATGTTTTGATTTTGATTTTGTTTTTGTTCACGCTTCTCATGCAATTCCTTGATGGCGAAGAATTCTGTGATCCTTTCTTTTGGTTTTTGAAGAGAAAAATGATCCATATCAAGTTGTTTTTCTACATTTTGGATCAATAATTTCTTTTTGGATTCTTTTCCAAAAGGAATTTCTAAAACCCATTCAATGTAATTTTGTAAGATATTGGCATCGCCACTATCTTGATGCATTCTTGAAAGTCGATCAATTTGCTTTTTAATCTCTTTGTAAGCGTCTTCATTGATATAGGGTTTGATACTTTGAAGTTTTTTATGATAGTTTTCAATCTCTTCATCTTTTTGTCTATCAATTCCCAGTTCTTTTTGTATTTGTTTTAGTTGTTCTTTAAGAAAGTATTCCTTGTTGGCTTGTTCCATTTTATTATGGACTTTATTTTTGATTTCTTTTTGAAGTTTTTGAGTTTGAGTTTCTTCGATAATAAAATCAATCAACATTAACAATCTTTTTTCTGTATCACGACTTGAAAAAAGCTTATAGCTTTGATCTTTTTTTAAGTGTAGGACAGATGTGATCAGATCAACGATCCGATTTGGATCTTCGTTATCATCAATTGTTTTGAGGATATCTGGAGGAAAGAATTGACTAATATGTGCCAGATGACGAACTTTTTCTTTAAGAACCTCCAAGATTGCTATAACCTTTTCGTGGTTGTATTCTTCATAGCTAATAAGCTCAATCATTCCTTCTAGTGGATCACGATTTTCTATTGAAGTGATCTTTCCTTTGTCAATTCCTTGAAATAAAATTTTTACTTTTCCATCAGGGAGTGTTACTTTTCGTATTATTGTTCCGATCACGCCAACATCATAAAATGCATGCTTATCATTAGCTTGTTGATTTTTGGAACAACCAACAAAAATAAACTCTTTTCTTTCTATCGCTTTATCAACAGCTTTAATATTAGCTGGATCGCTGAGAAAAATGGGTGCAATCATAAAAGGATACATAAATCCCTCATCTTCAATAATAATAGGAATAACAGCTGGAAATTGTTCGTGATAATTTAATTGCATAATACGCTCCTACCAGTTAAATATACGCACATACCAAGGTACATGAGAAGGTGTGGGCTTTGTTTCAGCCTCCAGTGTTTGATCAATACGATCAGAATAAATCTTTTGAGCCTCTTTTTTGTGTTGTTTGGCATACACATTAATGATCGCTTTGTTGAGTTCATTTTGACCGAGTACAAGACGCATTTGAATTGTCTTGGCTAATTCATAATATGGACTATTTGGATGTTTTGCTAAAAAATTTTCTACTTCATTGATAGAATTATCTAAAAATTCTTGATCCTTAGAGTAATTAACAAAAGCTGAATAATGTGTTTTTAACTTTAGGTAGGCAATATAGTCAAGATTGTTTTGAGAAGCATACCTCTTCATATATTCATCAAAGTAATAATCAGCCAAAACAAACTCTTTAGCTCTAAGATGTGCTTGTCCTAAAATCAACATTGCATCTGGAAGAAGAGGCGAGTTAATATGCTCACCCTGAAGAGAAGAGAAGTGATTATCTGCATTTTCAAGGTTATTAAGTTTTATATCTTTCATAATTTCTTGATACCAATAGGCTGCAGGTTTATTAAAAGTATCTTTATTTTTAGAGCAACCCAAAAACAATAGGAAGCATAAAAAAGAAAGAGATACAAGAGAAAAATGAATTTTTTTATTCAAATAAAACTCCAAGAATTCTAAAATTTTTATCGACTACTAAGCTTAGAGGTGTATTAGAGATTTAATTATTATCCTAAAATATGATGATTTTATGTCAAGATTTTTAATCACCTTTTGGAATTTTACCCTATAAGCTATTTGTGTCACCAAAAAGTTTTTTAACATTTTTTCATCTTCAACATCTTTGGTAGCTACAATTATAATATGAAAAAGTAAGTAAATCCTGTAAAAATGTTTGAATTTTGCTTATTTTTTGGTTATAATCTAGGAGGATATATTTTGATAAAACGACACAAGGAAGCACCATATACTTAATACGGAGATGGTGGGAGCGACTTGAGAGTTAATCGATTTTAAGGTTGAAAATATGGTATTTGAAGTAAAGTCACCAATTTTAGGGTTTGAGCAGGTTAAAAAAATGAAGCTTGAAAAAATTGATGAAATGTTTGTTCGTCTGAGTAATGCAGAGGATAATTCGCCTGTTTTTACTCTTGTTAATCCTTATGCTCTTAGAGAATATGATTTTGAGGTTCCTGCAGCGGTGCGTTTGCTTTTGGATTTAGAGAATTCTAAAAATATCTTTATCGCAAATATAATGGTAATCCAAAGTCCTATACAAAACTCTACAATTAACTTTTTAGCTCCTGTTGTTTTTAATTTTGATAATCAAACAATGGCTCAAGTGGTGCTTGATAGTCTTAAGTATCCTCACTATCTTCTATCTGAACCAATTTCAGCTTACTGCCAAGATGAGGAGATTCAAAAGGTTCAAAAATAATTCTATTTTTAAGTCAATTCTAACAAGCTCCAGATTTTTGCGTGTAGTGTGTTTTTATTATTTCGTTGAGTAGGAGTTTTATGAAAAAAATAACTGTTTTATTTGTGGGTTATGGTAATATGGCTTTGGCTATTTTACAGGGTGCCATCAAGGCTGGATTGCAAGATAGATATCACTTTGAAATTACAGGGAGAAGTGAGCAAAAGGCACAAGATTTTTTGAAGAAAAATGGTTTAGAGAAAAATCTAAGTGTAGTTTCTTCTGATACCTCTCTTCGGATTGAAGATAAGATAGTTTTTTTATGTATTAAACCTTATGGACTCTCAAGTTTTGATTTCCACGGACGAGCAAAAGAAGTAATCAGTGTTTTAGCAGGAATAAAAGTTGCAGATCTTAAGCAAGTGATTGAATCAGAAGGATATGCGTGTGTGATGCCAAACACGGCTGCATCTTGTCAAAGATCTTCAAGTGCTGTTTATTATGAGGGCAAAGATTTTAATTTGGTAGAAGAAATTGTTAATAGTTTTGGGAGCTGTGTTCGGGTTGATAATGAACAATTAATCAATGCAAGTATTGCTGTGAGTGGGTCAGGACTTGCTTTTGCATCTCTTGTTGCCCAAGCTCTTATAGATTCTGGTGTGAGAGAAGGATTTCAGAGAAACCAATCTTATGAACTTGTGAGTGGTATGCTAGAGGGTCTATCTGTCTTACTAAAAGAAAAGACTCCTCAAGAGATTATTGAATCTATTACAAGCCCAGCGGGAACCACAATTGAAGGATTGAGTGTTTTAGAGAGCAAAGGAGTTCGGGGAGCTTTTATTGAAGCAGCTCATCAAGCAGTTTTGAAAGTAAAATAATTTATTTTTTTGATTTGCTAATGAGAAAGCAAAGAGAAAAATAGATGAGTGTATAGAAACATATAAAAAATAATGATGCAATGATATATGCCATGGCAGAATTTTTTAGATTAAGAATGATAAAAAGATAGAGAGCATAAATAAAAAGAATGATTAAGCTTGTAAGAGCATTGTGTTTAACAAGTTGATAAAGAAGGCTATGCAAGTGTAAGCTGTCTGGTTGCATTGCAGGCTTGTTGTGTATTTTTCTTCTTATAATTGAAAAGATCACTTCCCATACAGGATAAATCATTGTGGATAAGCCAAACCAAGCAGAGATTCCATTATTGCTTAAATTTCCTAGTAGTAACCCAATCAATGCACCAAGAAAATAAGATCCTCCATCTCCTAGAAAAATTTTTCCAAAAGGAAAATTAAGAATAAAAAATCCTAGAGTAGAGGCAATGGCGATTAAAGCTAGGGTTTGGGTGGGGTTCATGCTGATATATGAGATTGTTATTAGCACTAAAAGAGCAATACCGCTTGCTAAACCATTGAGTCCATCAATGATATTAAGTGCATTGCAAACACCACAAATTCCAAAAATACTAAAGAGAATGCTTGGGTATAGATGTAGGATAATGATAGGACTTAGATCAGAAATGAGACCATTATAGCCACTAAATAGCATAATGGTAATACCTAATGCTTGTATACAAAGCCTGACTTTTGGTTTAATAAAATCAAATAAGTCTTCTAAAATTCCACTCAAGAAAACGAGTCCAAGTCCAATGATAATCAGATAGTATCGGGTTTCAAAATGAAAAAAGAAACTGCATAAAAAAGCCACAAAGATTCCTATGCCACCAATTCTGGCGGTATTTTTTTGATGCATTTTTTGAGGTTTGTCTTTTTTGATAGAATCAATGCCAAAATGATTTTTATTGGCCAAAACAATACTTGCAATACAGATAAAAAATGAACATAATAAAATTAAAATAAAACTTATCATCATTATCCTTGTAAAGATTGGTTTTTTAAAATTAAATTGGCTTGTGAATGAATCTGACTGAATTTTTGCTCTTTGATGAGATTTTTTATAGCCGATGTCGCAGGCAGGTAAGAAACTTCAAATTTTTGATGGTTTTTGGTTTGCAATAAAATACCAATGAGGCTATCTGCCATTTCAGATGCGGCAGAAGCTTTATCTTTAAAGACTGATAAAAACCTCAAGATTGCGTTTGTAAAAGTTCCCCCGTGTAGGGTCGCGATGACAAAATGGCCTGTTTGAGATGCAAGCAATGCAGATTCTATAGCTTCTTTTTGTCTTAACTCTCCTACAAAAATTATATTAGGGTCTTGCCTGAGAGCAGAGAGAATGCCACTATGAAAACTTTGAGTATCAATTCCAACTTCACGATAGGTAAAGATACTTTTTTGATTTGAATGGCGGTATTCTATAGGGTCTTCAATACATACAATGTGCAATACTTTTTCTTGATTGATAAAATTTAAAATAGCATTTGCACTTGTGGTTTTTCCACTTCCTGTTGAACCAGCAATAAGAAGCAGGCCATTTTGATTTTGATTGATAGATTCTTTGAGGATAGGAAGTTTTGATAAAAGATTTTGATTTTTAATGATTTTTGGAAGAACGCGTATATTGATAGCTGGAAGATTTTGGCTTAAAAAGAAATGAAGTCGATAATAATTCTCTTTGTAATACAGGCTGATATTTTGTTCAATTCCAGCAAAAAGATCATTTTGCTTTTGAGCGGGGAGGTTTTGCGTCATAAAGTTTAAAACCATCTCTTGATTTATAAAAACTTGACCTTGATGAATCTGTCCAGATATTTTATAGTAAAACACTTGATTGCTTTGAATGTAAATATCGCTAATCTCTTCTAGTGGGAGTTTATGAAGCAAATCAAGTATTTGCATTTTCTTGCCTTTTTATTTTTTTCTTATAAAAGTTTCTTATTATATGTAAATTTCTAGGATTTTGGTGCAAAATAGAAATGTTAATTTCATAGAATGTGGGGTATTCAGTAAGCTGATAATCTCCGCTAAAGATTCCTCTAATAAAAGTATTTGATTGACATGATTCTAGATTTTGATATTTTTGAATACATTTTGATGCAATCTGATAAATTGTTTTCGCATATAAAGCATTTTGAAAACTTCCATAAAAATTACTTGTGGCATCAGCTTGAGTTCCAAAGTATCGCAGACTCATTTGAGTAAAAACTGAAATTCCAAGTAGAAATAAAAGTGCATAAATCATTCCATAGGCGCGAATTTTAGTTTCCATAGATCAAAACTCCTCTTTGCAGACAAATTGTATGAGAACAAATTTTTATAAGCCAGTGAGATCCAAATTTTTGAGCATCAAAAAAGTTGATTTGTTGAATAAAGGGTTTGTCATTTAGAAAAAGTTGATGATCAATTAACTCGAAAAAACTAACATTTTGATTTCCATTTTTCCAAGAAAGCTTGGAATGTGTAAAGGTGATTTCTTGTGCATCTTGAATATAGTGCTCAATTTGCAATAAAGTATTTTCAAGTTTGAGGGTGATTTGAGATAAATTATAAGCCACAATTTCTTGTTTTTTAAGATATAAAAGGAGTTGTGATGTAGCAATGCTTATCATTCCAACAATAAGAATTCCTACAACCAACTCAATAAGGATAAAGGCCTTTATGGATCTAGCTTTTGGCATTGTGTTACCTCAAGATTTTCAAAGACAACAGGAGGCATTGTTTTGATCGATTTTCCTTCGCAAAAAAGATGAGAAGTTTTGAAAAATAAATTTTCTTGTGAAGTATCACTATGACTTAAAATTTGACTAAAAGCTTTATTTAGGTTACCTAGTTGTTTAAGATCTTGAGCGTGAATTTCATATCGCTTTGTAAAATCAATCAAAAACTGAAGAGAAATAATCATTATAATTAATGCTAAAGTGAGATCTAGCATAATAAAACATTTAATTTTCAACGAAAAGATCATGCTGTAAAAAAATCTTTTTATCTTGATTTTTATAAGAAAAAATAATCTCTAAAATTAGTTTTAAACGACCCTGTTGATTTGGATTAAGAGTAAAGGTTTCCTTTAGATGATTGGAAATAAAGAAAGGGACACTATTTTTTTTGTCTTGATGATAATAATGCATTGCATAGATCTTGTATTTTTTTAAAACAATCTCAGGATTTTGAGAACTATTTTTAGAAGGAATAAAGTCGAGCTTAAAGATATTGTTTGCTCCTAGTTTGAGAGTAGGAATTTTTACTTTTTTGTTTTGTTTTTTTTGAAGGTAAGGAGAAATAAGAGGGATAGAATGTTTATTAACAGAAAATAAAACATCATAGTTTTGCAAAAAGAGATGAGTGTCTTTTATGTATTCATTGATATTTTTTTCTACTTCTTCATAAGATTGCATGAATGCTTCTTCATCGAGATTTGGTTGTTTTAAAGAAGCATAAACTAAGCCAATTAGAAGCAAAATTCCAATGGCGATAATGATTAAGATGCCATAGGGCCAAAGTGTTTTTTTAACCATTTTTTCTCCTTAAAATTTTAAATAAAAAGGTGCCAATTAATGAAATTAACATCAAGATAAGAATATAATGAGCAAGTTTTGCTAAAAGTTGGCCATTTCGATCAATAAGAGAGTCTGCAACTCGTGTGTGCCTAGTTTTCGCAAGTGCATCTGAGAAGTGTGCATAACCATTAAGTAGAATTGTTGAAATACGACCTTGGCTAAGAGTATCTGTTTTTTTGATTGGTAAAAATGGAACCATAAAATTCTTATAAATTTCTTCAGTATCGATAGTTCCTTTGAGGTCATTGCTAAAGATGAAATCTATTTTTTGATCTTTTTTTGCAAAAAAGATCAAAAAATAAGGAGGTTCCAAAGTGGATTCTATACTCTTTATAAAAGAAAGTCTTTCAGCCCTACTGCTTTGTTCTTTTGAAGATGAGATTGTGTCTTTAATGAGTACATAAGCAGAAATCCCTGTCTTTTGCTTTAATTCTTTGCCGATAGTTTCTATTTCTTTGGCCACGGCTCCTTGGATTAAAAATTTATCCCCTAAAATAAAATCAGATGAGTGCAACAAGAGCGGCAAATATAAGAAAAAGATAATTTTTCTTATATTTGCAATGAGTTTATGCCACATGGAGAAAAAGATTAGGGACAAATAAAATTCCAACCGATGTAAGGATCATAACAATGATAAAAAATGTAAGAATCTTTTCAAGTAGTGTAAATTTCATCTTTGCTCCTTTTCGAGTTTATAGTAAGAAGCATTATTGGTATCAATCATTTTGATAGCATTTTTATCTAAAGTATAAAAATGTGTTGCTTCTTGTTGTTGTGCTTTCACGCCATAAAAACCTAAAATAATTGCAAGTGCCACAACTAAGACCACTGCTATTAAAAGCCCAAATAAACCATTCAATCCAAACATTTTCATTGAAAACCTCCTGTATTAATCATCTAAAGGTTGAAGTGAGTTAATAAATGCACTCAACGCATCAATTTGAGTATCATTAAAATTAGCGTAATCAAATGATGGCATATGCCCAATGTGACCTTTTTTGCCCTTAGCTAATACTTCTTTTAAAAAGGTAGGAGTTCCATATTTTGTTAGATCAACTGCCAAACCATCAGAACCCTTACCATCAGCACCATGACAAGAAGAGCAAGTGGCAGTTTCCCAAAGATTTTTAGCTTTTTTGATGTCTAATTTTTCAAACTTTAGATGAAGATCTGAAATCTGGGAAAGAACATACTCTCCTAGCATTTTTGACTCTTCAGGTTTTAATTCAAGTGCAGGCATTTCTCCAGCCATATAATTCAATCCTACGCTACCGTGCTTAATGGTATCTTGAATTCCTTGAACTTTGCTCCAACGAGTAAGGTTTTGTGCTTTCCCATTGATTCCTTCTGCATTTATGCCGTGACATTGAGAACACTTAACAAGAAAAATTCCCTGACCCATTTTGATTTTATCTTCTTGAGAAAGATTTTTCCATTTTTCTTCAAACTTTGCATTGTGTTCTGCAAGTTCTTTGTTGTATTCTCCAATTTTAGAGTAAGCGTTGAGTGGATATCCGAAGAATACATACCAAAAACCCCAAATAATGAGAATAATATAGCAAACTGCCCACCCTGTTGGAATATTATTTGCAAACTCTTTGATACCATCCCATTCGTGTTCTGTAAAATCTCCTTCTGGTTTGCTATTGCGCATTTTTCTAATATAAAAAGATACGACAAAAGCTGTTAAAACTAAAATTACAATCGCGGCAATGAGTGCCATAAAATTAATATGATCGCTTAACCAACCCATTTTATCTCCCTTATTTTCTTTCTTCAATAATTGAATCGTGCAAATTGTCTTTCAATGCAAGATTAGAATATCGCTCATAATCTTCTATACCTTTTTGTTGTCGGCGATATAGACTAAAGATATAACCATACAAAAACAATACAAGTAAAAGAGTGATGGTGCAATAGGCTATCACTCTCCAAGTTCCATATTCAAACATATTAATTTCCTTTATTCTGCTATACGCCCTTGACCAAGTCGATTGAGGTAGGCTATAAGAGCAACTATTTCTCTTACTTCTCCTCTTTTGAAAGCATCGGCTATGTCTTTATTTTTCATATCATTAACAATGGTTTCTGCTTCTTTCATATAGGCCTCTTTTGCTTCGCTAACACTGCCTAATTTTACGCCATTTTCTGTGTCATAAGGAACATTGAAAACTTTCTTTTGTGTCAGAGCTTCTGCATAGGCAGTTTCAAAATCAGAATCTTTTTTATAAAGATGTTTATAGGCTGGCATTATTGATCCAGGAACAATGCTTTGAGGATCCCACATATGGTTAGCGTGCCAATCTGTGCTTCTGCTATCGCCAATTCTGTGGAGATCAGGACCAGTTCTTTTGGAGCCCCATAAAAATGGCCTATCATAAGCATACTCTCCACTCAAGCTGTAAGCTCCATAACGATCAACCTCTGATTGAAATGGACGAATGAGTTGGGAGTGACAATTATAGCACCCCTCTTTCATATAAACTTGTCGTCCAGCAGTTTCTAATACACTATAGGGTTTTAAGCCTTCAATAGGTCGTGCAGACTTTGCAAAATCAGGAATAACTTCTACGATTCCTGCAATTGAGAATACCACTAAAAAGGCTACTGTAAAAAAGAATGGGTTTTTTTCTAACCAACTAAACATAAATCCTCCTTAATCAGCCATAGGCGTAGCATAATTTGGCTCACGCTCTAATTGTTTTGAAGCTGTAATACTCATAAAAATATTGTAGATGAACATAATAAAGCCGATCAAATAGAATAAACCACCCACACTTCTAATAACATAGTAGGGATGAAGTTTGGTAACTGTATCAATGAATTGATATGTAAGATTTCCATATTGATCTACATCTCTCCACATCATACCTTGAGTGATACCAGCAATCCACATACTTGAAAAATAAAGAATAATTCCAATTGTCATAATCCAGAATTGCATTTCAATAATTTTTTTACTATAGATTTCTCGCTTAAATATTCTTGGTACCATATGATAAGTAGCGGCAATGATTGTGAATCCAACCCATCCAAGAGCTGCATCGTGGACATGGCCAATAATCCAATCTGTAAAGTGAGCAAGTGCATTAACAGATTTGATTGATTGGATTGGTCCTTCTAATGTTGTGAGCATATAAAAAGTTGATGCAAGAACAAGGAATTTGATTAATGGAGATTCCTTAAGTTGATGCCATTGCCCTCTCATAGTAAGTAGCATATTGATTGCTGTTCCCCAAGAAGGTAAAATTAAAATAACTGAAAAAATAGATCCGAGTGATTGGATCCAATCAGGAACTGTGGAGTATAGGATATGGTGTCCGCCTGCCCAAATATAAACAAACATTAAGCTCCAGAAAGAGAAAAGAGTGAGTTTGTAGGAGAAGATTGGCTGACCTGATTCTTTTGGCAAGAAATAATAAATAACACCGATGATGGCAGCAGTAAAAACAAAAGCCACGGCATTATGCCCCCACCACCATTGCACCATAGCATCGTTGCTACCAGCATAAAGCGAGATAGAATACCATAAGCTTCCCATTTTTGCTACAAAATAGGTTGGGATTGCAAGGTTATTGAAGATATATAAAATTGCGATTGCAGTGAAAGTAGCTATGAAATACCAAAGAGAAATATAGATGGTTTTTTCGCGACGCACACCCATTGATCCAAAAAGACTGATTCCCCATAAAACCCAAACAACAACAACAAGTAAGTCAAGAGGCCAAATTAACTCAGCATATTCTTTTGATTGTAAAAGACCAGCGAATAGTGAGATAACGGCCAATATTAAAAGAATGGCATAAAGCCAAAAATGTAAAAAACCAATAAATCTTAAAAAAGGGAACTCAAAATAACTGATCTTTAAAACTCTCTGGCCAAAGTAATACCAAGAACACCAAATTCCACTCAGAGTAAAACCATAGATAATACCATTTGTATGAAGAGGGCGTAATCTGCCAAAAATTCCAAATTCTCCCGCAAGATAATTGAGACTCGGGAAAGCCATTTCAAGAGCTAAAACGACACCTATGAGCATAGCAATAAAGCCAAATGCTAACATAGAATATAGAAATAGTTTTGCAATGGAATAATCGTATTCCAGCGTTGTATTTTTTTCTTGCATGCACTAATCTCCTTTATGTTTAAAATGATGTTGTATCCATATGATTATAAATCTTTTTTCTTTAAGAAAACTTAATTTTTAACAAAAAACTCAAAATAGATTAAATAAAAATTAACATTTATTTTTTATATGGTCTAAAATTGAGTTAGAAGTGGCAATGATTTTTTGTCCGATCAGTTAAAAATATCTTTTAAATCAGATTCGCTGAGTGCACCCATTTGAATTAGGTTAAAGAAAATGGGTCTAATTTTACAGGGTATATTTAATTTTCTTGAAAGATTCTTAAATGCTTTAGTGATGGTTGTTTGTGTATGATTTTTTTGAGCAATAAAAATAAATTTTTCATTCCTATCAATAATAAATTGCTTTCCTAGAATCATGCAGTAGCGTTGCTTGAGAATTTCCTCCCTTTGTTTTTGACTCATTATATATCCGAGTTGTTTGAGGATTTTATCAATATAGTAAAGATTGAGATGGGTATTTTGGGAAAAAAAATAAAAAATACCTTTTATTTTTTGTATTTTTATTTTTGGGTAAAGTTTTTGTTTTTCTTGTGTAAGTAGTTGAAAAGTTTTTAAGATCCCGTTCTTGTTTTCTTGGATTAACGGATTCGAAAAGTAATTTCTTATTTTGTTACGCAAAAAACTTAGATCCTGATTACTTGCATCAAGAAAATATTTTTTTTGAATTTGATTTTCTAAAAAATATAAAATCTCATCTTTTGTGATTTCCCACATCGGGCGTATTATTTTGTAACTTTCTCTTGCTTCAACTCGTTCAAAACCTAACAATGTCCCTAAGCTTGCTCCTTTGGTAAGTTGCATCAAAAACCACTCTAAACGATCATTGAGTTGATGAGCTAAAATTAAACAATCGTATTTTTTTTCTTTTATGATTTGTTCAAAAAAATGATAGCGTATCTTGCGTGCTTGATTTTCGAAATTTCCAAAAAATCTAGGAGACTGAAAAATGAAAATCTCTTTTTTGTAGGTATTAGCAAGAAATTTTGCATATTTCACTTCTTCTTTTGATTGTTCTCGGACTTGATAATCAATGATTGCAATATCAAAAGGAATACCAGCATTGAGTAGAAGAAAAAAGAGGGCCACAGAATCAGGTCCTCCAGAAAAACCAAGAAGGTTTTTTGTATCGGTGAGATCACTGAAATCAACTTTTAGATTCACCGATAGGAAGCCTCTCTAATGCTTTTGCAAATAGCATTTTATTTTTAAGATCACTGATACAAATACGATAATAACCAGCTTTTAGGTTTAAATCTTCTAATTGACTATCATTAATCAAAATTTCCCCATCAATATCCATCGCCCAAGATTTGAGTCTTGCACTATAAAAATAATCACTGATTTGACTTTTGCCTTCTAAAATTGCATCATAAGTTTTGCCAACCATTGACTTAAGGATTTCTTTTTGTTGTTTTTGGATAATTTGATTTAAAATTTTTATCCGCTGATTGATGATTTTAGTGGGAATTTTGTTATGCATTTGATTTGCCAATGTGCCTTCTTCAGAGGAGAATGCAAAGATATTTAAACGATCAAAAACAAAATTTGTTAAGAAATCTCGGAGTTCTTGAAATTCTTCCTCACTCTCATCTGGGTGACCGACGATAATTGTGCTTCTTACAAAACTATTTTTTACTTTCCTCATTTTTTCCAAAAGTTCAATGTGTCTTTTTTGATTTGCACCTCTTTTCATTTTTTTTAGCATTGTATCGCTGATATGCTGGATTGGCATATCAAAATAATTTTGAAAAATGCTAGATTGCTCGATGGTATCAATGAGTTCAATGCTTGTTGTGCTTGGATAGAGATAAAGGATTCTGGCAGTTTTTGCAAGTGCTTGTTGATCAATTGCCTTGATGAGATGAATTAATCCCTGATTGTCTCCTGTATCGCGTAAAAAAGAGCTAGAATCTTGAGCGATAAAGGTGAAATCTTGATACCCTTGTTTTGATAGATTTTCTATTTCTTGAAGAATGGTTTTTATGGGCTTGCTTTGCAGTTTGCCTTTGAAGCTGGGGATTGCACAGAAACTACATTGCTGATTGCAACCTTCAGAAATTTTAATATAAGCATGAATGTTGGAGCCAGTGATAATGCGTTTTTGTTCTTTCGCAAGAAATACTTGATCTGAAAAAAGATCTTTCTGACTTTCTATTATCGTGTTGATTTTGTCATAATCTCCTACGCCTGTGATAATGTCAATTTCTGGAATTAGTGCTTTTAATTCATCTTTATAGCGTTGAGTAAGACAACCACTTGCGACAATAAGGGCACCTTTCTTTTTTTCTTGAGCAACCTGCAAAATAGTGCTGATGCTTTCTTCTTTTGCTGATTGAATAAAACCACATGTATTAACAATAATAACATCGGCTTGTGTATGATCATCAATGACTTGATAATCTTTCAAAGCTCCAAGCATTACCTCAGAATCAACAAGATTTTTTGTGCAACCAAGAGAAATGAGATGAAGTGTTTTATTATGCATTTTGATTCTCAAGCATATCAACTTCCCAGAAAAAATCAATCCATTCTGATGGTTCTTTGATATAAAAATCTGCTCGAATTTTTGCAGTGCTTTTTTGAAAAATAACAGCACTCATAAAGTTGGCATATGGATGGACATCTTGGAGTTTTTGCAAGACTGCATTTAGACTTTCACCACTATCAACGATCTCATCAAGAAGCAATATTTTTTTATATATTGGCTTGATTGTGGGTGTATTTTCAATAATAAGAGAACTTTGAACTTTGCTATCGCTATATGAAATTGCATTGATACTATAAACAGCGCGTATATTCCACGCAAGAGCAAGCATATGTCCCATTGTCATTCCGCCTCGAGCAATACACACAAGAGCATCTGGAACACCAATTTTGGCTTCAACTTTTGATTTTAATGTGATCAAATCTGTTAAAAAATCTTCATAGGAGTAATACATACATCAGCCTTTTGAAAAATTCATAGGCTCAAATTATAGCCAAAGCTTATGAAAAATATGATGCTTAAAGGGTTATTGTTTGGAAAATTAGAAAATTTCATTGTTTTATTTGAAAGTAAATATTTATTTCTATGACAAAGTATTTTAGCAATTTGATTTTTCATAAATTGAGGCATTAGTTTGACCTATTCTTTTTTAATCTCTTAATTAATGAGTTAAAAAAGATTTTTATATGTTTGTCAGAAGAGTATTCTTTGGTTGTGATAATTTTTTAACCATCAATTTTAATCACTGCTTTTTTGTTTCTTGCTGTCTTTGTTATAGATTTTAAGATTTTTTGCCAAAGAATTTATAATACCCTCTTTGAATGTTTTTTTGATGCGTTCTTGAAATAGCAAGATCTCCATCTTGTGTATTTTGTGTAATTGTGCTACCTGCTGCAATAAGAGTGTTGGACTCTATTTTTACAGGTGCAATGAGTTGAGAATCACTCCCAATAAAAACATTCTCACCGATAAGGGTTTTATGTTTGGTTTTGCCATTATAATTACAAGTAATCACTCCTGCACCTACATTGCTACCATTTGAAATTTCACAATCTCCAAGATAGCTTAAATGACCAGCTTTTACGCCTTGTAATGTTGCATTTTTTGTTTCAACAAAATTTCCAATGTGAGTTTTTTTGATATAGCTATTTGGACGAATGTGTGCAAGAGGGCCAATATCACTTTCTTCAATATGGCTTGACTCAATGATGCTATGAGATTTGATTTGAGAAGAGATAATCTTGCTTTTCCCTGTAATTCTTACTCCTTCTTGAATTTCGCATTCCCCTTCAAAAATCACATCGCTTTCAAGGTAGATTGTCTCTGGCATATGCATAATTACACCATTTAGCATTGCTTGATCGCGTAAGCGTTTTAGCATTATATTCTGTGCTTGTGAGAGTTCAAGCTTAGAATTAACCCCCATAAAGGCATTTTCTTTGCCTTGAATAGCGAGAATTTTAATTCCTTCATTCGCGCAGATTTTAATCAAATCTGTTATGTAATATTCTTTCTGTGCATTCTGATTGTGTATGAGTGGGAGGAATTTTTGAAGAATTTCTTGTTTGATGAGGTAAATTCCAGCATTGACTTCTTTGATTTTTTTTTCTTCATCAGTGCAATCTTTTTCTTCAATGATTTCGAGTGCAAAATTATCCTTTGATAAAACACGTCCATAGCCACTTGGATTTTCAAGTTTGAGTGTGCTTATTATAAAAGAAGCTTGTGAGTTAAAAAGCGCTAAGAGATCTTCTTTTTGCAAAAGAGGCATATCTCCATTAAGAATCAAAACATAAGGGTTTTTATATGAGAATGATTCCTGCGGAGAGTGCGGAGAAATATAAGCACCTTTCATTAATGCTCCTGCAGTTCCTGGGAAGTTTTGAGTATCTTGAATGTGAAGTTGTACTTGAGGAAATGATTTTTGAACTTCTATAGCAATTTTATCTTTTTGATGTCCTAAAACAAGATGGATATCATCACTCAGTAAAAGAGCAGTTTGAATGCTATAAAATAGCATTGGTTTTCCACAGATTTGATGCAGGACTTTTGGAGTATCTGATTTCATCCTACTGCCCTTGCCAGCTGCTAAGATTATAATTGAAACTTGATTTTTCATTTGAATCCTTTTAATCATTTTTGCCATAAAGCTCTTCAAAAAATATTTGTGCTCTAAAGTCGTGAGAATGTTGATTAATAGGTATGTATTCTCCATTAGAATGAAGTTCGTAAAGACTTGTATCACGAAGTTGGTATTCTAAAATATCGGTGAGTTTTTTCGCATTTTCTTTTTTAATTGCTACAAGGAGTTCTATCCTTCTGTCTAAATTTCTTGGCATAAGATCTGCACTTGAAAAAAAAACATCAGGAGAATGCTTGAAGTGATAGATTCTGGCGTGTTCGAGGTATTTTCCAACAAGAGAAAAAACACGAATATTTTCGCTCATACCTTTTACTTGTGGCACAAGGGTGCAAATCCCGCGGATAAGAAGAGAAATGCAAACACCTGCTTGAGAGGCCTCATAGAGAGCTTGAATGATATCAGGATCAATCAATGCATTTGCCTTTAAGGTGATTTTACCTTCTGTGCCATGTTGTGTTTCTTGTTTAATGAGTTCTAATAGCTTAGGTTTAATCTGTGTTGGTGCCATCAAGAGGCTTTGAAGAGTGGTTTTATGTGAGTTTCCTATAGAAAGAGAGTGAAAAAAAGAAATAGCATCATTGCAAATTTTATGATCAGAAGTAAAGTAGCTTAAATCAGTATAGATTTTTGCACTGATTGGGTTGTAGTTCCCTGTGCTAAGATGAACATATCCTTGTAGCTTTTGTTTTTCTTGTCGGATAACAAGAGCAATTTTTGCATGCACTTTAAGACCAGGGATGCCGTAGATAACATGTGCCCCTGCGTCTTCAAGAGCTTTAGCCCAATGAAGATTGTTTTCTTCATCAAAGCGGGCTTTTAATTCAACAAAAACGGTAACTTGCTTTTTCTCTGCTGCTCGAATGAGTGATTTAACAATAGGGGATTCAGACCCAACACGATAAAGAGTCATACGGATTGAAAGAACTTTGGGGTCAAGACTCGCTTGATGGATAAAATTAACAACCATTTCAAAGGATTCATAAGGTTGAAAAAGAAGAATATCTTGTTTTTTAATCACTTCAAAAAGATCTTCTTTTGCATCATATGTCATTTTTGCATTAAAGGGAGGAGTAATGAGATGTGCAAATTGTTTATTATTGATAATTTCTAATAAGCTCCCCATATTTAGTATTGTCGTGTAAAAATAAATCCAATGATCAAGCTTAGCGTTGATTTGATTTTGGATAAAATTCTGCAAGCGAGGTTTTTGAGTTTTGGAACTAAATTCAAGACGAACAACACAGCCTTTTTTTCTGGCTTTTAACCCCTCATTCATTAGTGCAATAAAATCATCAGCTTCGTGTTCTTCAATCTCGATATCCGCATTTCTTGTGATTCTAAAAGCTATAAAATCAAGGACTTCAAATCCCAAGAACAAGTCTTTTGCAAATTCTCCAATGAGACTTTCAATTGTGACAAAAAGACCAGATTCTACTTCTATAAATCGCTTCAGTACCCGTGGTATATGAACAATAGCATATTTGATTTCTTTGTTTTCTTGATTTCTTAGCTCAAGAGCAATGGCAAAGCTAAGATTATTTAAATGAGGGAATGGGTGAGAAGAGTCAATAAGAATAGGCACAATAACAGGATAAATAAAAATCTTGAAATATTCTTGCATTTTGAGTTTTTTGACAGAATCAAGAGTGCTAAAATCTGTGATTATAAGCCCTTCTGTTTTGAGTTTCGTGATAATTTCTAGATAGGTTTCTTCAAGAGTATTTTGTTCTTTTTGAATGTAGGATTTGATTATATGGAGTTGATCTTTTACGCTCAACCCATCTGGAGAAGTTTTTGTAATGCCATTTGCATAAAGTCGCTCTAATCCTGCAATACGAATCATGTAAAATTCATCTAAATTTGTGCTATAGATAGAGAGAAATTTTAATCGCTCTAAGAGCGGTAAGGAAGAATCTTTTGCAATATTAAGCACACGAGTATTGAAGTTTAACCACGAGATCTCTCGATTAAAAAATAAAGAAGATGTTTTAGAGTCAGGAGTTAGTTCTCGCATCTTTGTGTCCTTAATAAAGAGCTTTTAGAGTCTAATTTTAACATTAATTTTTAATTTTAATTGAGTATGGAAAGAATCAAGATATAAGAAGTTTGTTATTAGAGGGAAAATCCCTCTAATGGATTATTTTTTCATTCCCACTTGAACCATTTTGCGTCTGAGATAAGCAATTTTACTTTGCAGTGGTAATTCTTTAGGGCAGACATCATGACAGGCAACAAGGCTCATACAACCAAAGACACCATCATCATTGCCAACAAGCTCGTAGAATTCTTCATCAGTTCTTTCGTCGTGTGGATCAAGCATAAAACGCACAACGCGATTCATTCCAGCAGGACCAACAAAATCTTCACGCATTAGCTTTGTTCCACAGCTAGCGATACAGCAACCGCATTCAATACATCGATCAAGCTCAAAAACTTCCTCTGCAACTTCTGGTTCAACTCTTTCTTCAAATTTTGTGAGATCGACATCTTTTTGATGATGCACCCAACTTTCTACACGCTTAGTCATGCCTTCAAACCAAGTGCCTGTATCGACAGATAAATCTTTAATGAGTTTAAAAGCTGGAAGAGGCATAAGAGTGATTACACCGCTTTCAAATTCTTTTGTTAGCGTTCTGCAAGCAAGTCTAGGACGACCATTGATCATCATCCCGCAACTTCCACAAATTCCTGCACGGCAAACAAAGTCAAAACAAAGTGATTGATCAAATTCTGATCTGATTGTATTGAGGGCAATAAAAACTGTCATAGAATCTAGTTCCTCAATCTTATACTCTGCAAAATGAGGTTTAGAGGCAGCGCTTTGCGGATTGTATTTTAAAATTTTAAAGGTTAAGATTCTGTTACTCATAGCTTTTCTCCTATTCTTTCGATTCTAGCTTTATAGTGAGGCTGTAATTCAAATGGCATAATAGCATCTTGAATTTCCCAGCGATTTTTACCCTCATTTTTCAATCTCTGAGTGATTTCTTCTATTTCTTTGGTGCGTCTTTCTGTTTTTTCGTGTTCAATGATCATGCCTTTTGGTCCATAGCCACGATACGCAGGAGCAATCTCCATTTCATCAACATCAAGATCTTCATACTCTAAAGTAGGCATTGTGTCTTCTTCGTTTTTCCAATACGCTAGTGTTCGCTTGAGCCAGTTTGCATCATCGCGTTTTGGATAGTCTTCTCGACTGTGTGCTCCTCGACTTTCTCTTCTTTCCAAAGCTCCTTTGGCTACACAAAGTGCAATCTTGATCATTCTTTGCACCCTATAGGCTTCTTCAAGTTCTGGGTTAGCGCTTAATTCTTTGTAATGGATAGCAATATTTTTTGCTCTCTTGCAAAGTTTTTCAAGCTCATCTACCGCTTTTTGAAGACCTGCTTCATCTCTGAAGATGCCAATATGCTCTTCTACGATCTCTTGCATTTCTTCTTTGAGTTTGAAAGGATTTTCGCCTGATGTTCGTTTAATGATTTCTTCAAGCTTTGCTTGTTCTGCATCAAGGCATTTTTGAATAAAATCTGTTGTGATTTCAACTTCGGCTTTTTCGCAATGTTCTGCAAAATATTCTCCGATAATCATACCTGCTACAACTGCTTCAGATACAGAATTGCCCCCTAAACGATTAAATCCGTGTAGATCCCAGCAAGCTGCCTCTCCAGCTGAAAATAATCCTTTTAGCTTTGTTTCGCCTTTGTGGTCTGTTCTAATTCCACCCATACTATAGTGTTGCATCGGTCTTACAGGTGCATAAACTCCTTTTTGTGCAAGGTCAATTCCATTAAAGCAATAAGCAATTTCCCAAACATCTCTGAGGTTTTTATGGATATGTTCTGCACCAAGAATAGAGATATCAAGCCAGAGATGATCTCCATAAGGTGAACTAATACCTTTTCCTTTTTTGATATGTTCTATCATTCTTCGACTAACAACATCGCGACTTGCAAGATCTCTTTTTTCTGGTTCATAATCAGCCATAAAAGCGTGACCGTCTTTATCTCTTAAAAGACCACCATCTCCACGACAACCTTCTGTGAGAAGAATACCGCTAGGAACAATAGGAGTAGGGTGGAATTGCACAGCCTCCATATTTCCAAGTCTAACGATCCCTGTTTCTAAAGCAATACCTGCTGCAACACCATTACAGATTACTGCATTTGTTGTATTTTTATAGATTCTTCCATAACCACCTGTAGCAATGAGAGTGCCTTTAGCAACATAAGCTATGAGTTCTCCTGTTACTAAATCTCTTGCAACAACACCATAGCACTTCCCATTATTATGAATAATGGAAATCATTTCCTTGCGATCTAAAATTTCTGTCCCTAGTTTCATTGCCTCATTAGCAACAGCATAGAGCATTGTATGACCTGTGGCATCTCCTGTAAAGCAGGCTCTCCACATTTTAGTACCACCGAAATCACGCGCATTGATCAGTCCGTGTGCTTGTTCTTCTTCCATAAAGGTTTCTTTTTTGCCTTTAATAACTGCGGTTCTTTCTCCAGCTTTTACACGACTCCAAGGAACACCCCAAGCAGCAAGTTCTCGAATTGCCTTAGGAGCAGTAGCAACAAACATTCTCGCAACTTTTTGATCACATCCCCAATCGCTACCTTTGACGGTGTCCATAAAATGAACATCTTCATTATCCCCTCTTGCTTTAGTGGCATTTCCAAGACTTGCTTGCATTCCACCTTGAGCTGCTGCGGAGTGTGATCGCTTAACGGGAATAAGACTTAAAACAATGGTTTTTAATCCGAGTTGGCGACAGCTGATAGCAGAACGAAGTCCAGCTAAACCACCACCAACAATGAGAGCATCAGAATATACAATTTTCATTTATGATCCTTTCCATAGAGTTGTGTGTCGATAGCTTTATAATACTCAATTGAATGTGGTTGCTGGCTAAGACCAATCTTAACATAAGCTGCATAGGTAAAAAGACCTAAAATAATAAAAAATGCACTCATTGCCCACTTGATTGCTCTAAGATTTTTTAGTCCTAATTTTTCAAACCAACCCCATTTAACGCAAAGACGATAAAGTCCAATAGACCCGTGGAGCTCTACAGCAAAAAGCAACACAATATAAAGGATCCAAAAATGCTGATGCACAAAGCGGTAGCTTGATGCGTTTGGACCAATTGTTCCTGGTTGTGTCAACACCGTATAAAGGTGAATGCTTGCTAGAAAAAATAGTGCAAAGCCGGTTGCTGCCTGAACAAACCAAAGGCTTGTGTCGCTGTGTTTCATAATGTGTTTATGAGCTTTGAAGATTTGAAATTGTTTGTAATTAATTGGAAATTTCCTCAATGCCAAAAACGCGTGAGCTACAAAAGCGATAATTACAATAATCGCAACAACACTAACCAATAGAGGTTGATCTTTTGAAAGAAAAGCACTTCCTTCGAAAAATTTTGTGATTTTATACATTGCTTTTTCGCCTAGTAAAATACTAGATACAAAAAACATATGCGCAATCATAAAAAGTCCTAAAAAAAGACCCGTCGCACTCTGCCAAAAGTCGAGCTTAGCTGGATTTTTGCTAAGCTTCCGCTCTTTGGTAACACCTAGGTATGCTTCAATGATTTTACTGTCTTGCATCCTGTCTCCTTAGCTTAAAATGTGATTAAGTTATATGCAAGACTTTAACCCATAGTAGAGCTAGAATATTGCACAGAACTTCAATAATTCTAAAACTTTAAGGATTAAAACATTCTTAATTTTGAGTTTTTTTGATAAAAAAAAGGGTAGTGTATAAAAAAGAAACATTGCAAAAAATTGGTTAAATAAGTATAATAGAATTTAACTTTTTTTTGATAAATATGGCTAATTTGTCAATAAAAATGTAAATTTTTTACTCATAAAAAAGTATTTTTTCTATTTTTTATGAAAATGTAACTAATATACACAATCTATAAAAATCTAAAAATAAATGTAATTTTAAGGGGTTAATGAAGTTTTTGCTCTTCATTTGCAATCAGGTTTTATTTTTAACCATTCTTTTGCAGTATTTTTAAGTTGATTGACATTATCACTTGCATAGAAAGAAATCTGAGTATTTTGATAGATTTTAAAAGGAAGTTTATTTTTGATATATTCTAAAATTGCCTCTCCTGAATGAATTAAAAGGCTTTGGTGGTGGAAATATGAAGAAATAGAATGAGAGATAAGAGGGAAATGAGTGCAACCTAAAATGATTCCATCAGGTGTAAAATCAACTTTTTGAAAATAGTGTTTCATTGTTGCTTCAAGAATTTCGCCTTTAAAAATATTTTCTTCAACCAGAGGGACAAAAAGACTTGGTGCGATCGTATAAATATTTTTATAACCAATTTTTTGGAGACGTTTTTGATATTCTTTGGAATGAATGGTTGCTTTGGTTGCCAAAACAAGAATTTTAGAATTTTTATCGGGTAGTTTATTTTGTGTCGCAAGGATACCAGCTTCAATGACTCCGATAATAGGGATAGTTGTTTTTTTTTGCATCTCATTGATAGCATAGGCTGAGGCAGTATTGCAAGCTACTATTATCATATCAATTTGATGAGGTTGGAAAAAATCAACAGCCTCTAAGGAAAATTTAATAATACTCTCTTTGTCTTTCGTTCCGTAGGGAACTCTTGCTGTATCGCCGTAGTAGATAATATGTTTAAAAATTTTAGCCTCATAAATGCTCTTAAGAACACTTAATCCACCAACACCGCTATCAAAGATACCAAGCTTCACTTTTATTCTTTTTCATTCATAAGGTTTAAAAATTCTTCATTATCTTTTGTTTTTTGCATTTTTGAATAAATAAAACTAAGAGCTTCTGTATCATTCATTTGTTGCATCACATTTCGAAGCATCCATACTTTGGTTAGTTTTTCTGTTCCAAGTAGGATATCATCTTTTCTTGTGCCAGATTTTAGAATATCAAATGCAGGATAAATTCTACGATCGGCAATAGATCTTGCCAACACAATTTCGCTATTACCTGTTCCTTTAAATTCTTCAAAAATCACTTCATCCATACGAGAACCTGTTTCGATTAATGCGGTTGCAATGATAGTAAGACTTCCGCCATTCTCAATATTCCTTGCTGCACCAAAAAATCGTTTTGGTTTATGGAGAGCATTTGCATCTACACCGCCACTTAAAACCTTTCCGCTAGATGGAGTGATTGTGTTGTAAGCTCGAGCAAGTCGTGTGATTGAATCAAGTAAAATCACAACATCTTCTCCCATTTCCACATGTCGTTTCGCTCTTTCTAATACGAGTTCAGCGACACGAATGTGATTATTTGCAGGAAGATCAAATGTAGAGCTATAAACTTGACCTTTAACACTGCGTTGCATATCAGTTACTTCCTCAGGGCGCTCATCTATTAATAGGACAATAAGTTTAACTTCAGGATGATTTTTTGTAATCCCGTGAGCTAATTCTTTCATCAGTTCTGTTTTTCCTGTGCGAGGAGGAGCGACGATGAGAGCTCTTTGTCCTTTTCCAATAGGGCTAAAAAGATCTAGCATTCTACCTGTAACTTTAATGGGATCGTATTCTAAAATAAGACGCTCATTAGGAAAGAGCGGGGTAAGATTGTCAAATAAAGGACGATTTTTAATTTCTTCGATAGGAAGATAATTAACAGCTTCGATTTTTAGAAGAGCATAGTAGCGTTCTTGATCTTTAGGAGCTCTTACTTGACCAGTAACAATATCTCCATTTCTGAGTGCAAACTTTTTAATTTGTGATTGACTAACATAGGTGTCATTTTGACTATCAGCAAAATTTTCATCAATACCGCGTAAAAAACCATAACCTTCTGTGGTGATTTCAAGTATGCCTGTCAAAAGGATATATCCACCCTGACTAACTTGATGTTTTAGAATCTCAAAAATAAGATCTTGGCGTCTATATTCTTGAGGGTTTTCTATACCAAGTTCTGATGAGATTTTGATAAGCTTATCAAGCTTATAAGTGCGAAGCTCTTCGATTTTATAGCCTTCTACAGGCGTGTGTGTTCGTTTATCATTTGCCATTAACTTTGATTCCTTGAAAGTGTGATTAGTATAACATTAGCAAGACTCTAATTCTATAAAATCCTTGCTTTAAAGTCAAGAGAGTAACCCTTATGTTACTCGTCTCGTATTTCTACATTGGGATGAATTTTATAAACTTTGTTTTTGATTTTTACTAACAAGCCAACCTCAATGAGCTGTTTGAATGTTTTAACTATCGTGGGCTTAGAGACATTGATACTTGAGATGATATCTTCATAAGAACCATAATAAATCCCTTCGCTGTCGCAATGATCAAGTAAGAATTTTATGATTTCTATTTTCTTTCCCCCAATAAAAGCTGAAATAGCACGAATTAGCAAATCTTGAGATTCTAGCTCTTGAGCTTGAATTCTTGGTAAAACGGCGCGTTGCAAAGAATTTAAAAGATCATCTATATCCACAGGTTTTAGGATATATCCATCTACCTTAAGGGAAATTGCATCAAGAAGATAAGGAACTTCTGTGTGGGCTGTCGTGATAATAATAGGACAATTGCTATTTTGATCACTTTGCCTCACCTGACGAATGAGTTCGATCCCGTTTGTTTTTGACATTAAAATATCTGTAAGAATTAAATCAATATTATGAGTTTTAAAAATTTTAAAAGCTTCTTGCCCATTTTTGGCAACAATTAGCCTCCCGACATAATCCTCCAAAATTGTTGCTGTGAGTTTTTGCGCATCTGCATCATCCTCAGCATAAAGAATGGTTAAATTCCTAAGTCTTTCATACTTTTTCATATTTCTCTCCTTGAATATGCGTCATTCTGACTTGATAGGTAGTTCAATTATGAACATTGCACCGTAAAAATGTATTTTTTGTTGAGAAGTTAAGTTCCAATGGGCATTTGTAACAGTGATACTCCCGTGCATCTGCTTTTCAATAATCTCTTTTGTCATAAAAAGCCCAATCCCAGTACCTACAGATTTATGCTTTGTGGTGAAGTAGGGCTCAAACACTCTATCTAAACGCTTTTCTTTAATGCCACCAGCATTGTCTTTGAGTACAATGTGAATTTTATCACATTTTTCTTCCAAAAGAATGTAGCAATAACCTTTTTTAACTTTTCGTTCAATAATAGCATCTTGAGTATTTTTTAGAAGGTTTAAAATAATCTGAGAAAAGGAATTTTTATAACCATAGATTTTACGATTTGTTTTAAGATCAAGTGTAATTTGAATGTTGTTTTGCGTTAGAATAAATTGGATTAACTTGATGGAATCTTGAATAGATTCTTGTAGAGAAAAGTGTTCTTTAAGTTTGTTGGGTTGAAAAAAATGACGAAAATTCTCAATGGTTTCTGACATATTTTTTGCGACTTGTAATCCATATTCTGTTTGAGAATTAATAAAATCCTCTGTGAGTTTTTGATGGTGAAATTTAGTTCGAAAGCTTTGTATGATTATGACAAGAGAATTAAGAGGTTGTCGCCATTGATGAGCAATATTTTGTATCATCTCTCCCATAGAAGCAAGACGATCTTGTTGATACATAATTTGATCTTTTTTACGAGAGGATTCTACCTCATTTTTGATGGTTTTTTTGAGATTTTGATTAATCGTTTTAAGCTTGAGTGTTTTATCTTCAATGATTTGTTCTAGTTTTTCTTGATATTTATTGATGGCAGACAGAATGTTTAAAACTGAAATAATTGTGGTCAATAAAACAATAAAAGCAAAACAGAATAAAACCGAACAGGTCACTTCATAGATAGAATTAATGGTTTTTCTTTGACTTTCGGCAGTTTTTAATCTCACTTCTAAGAGTTCTGAGATGAGACTTTTTATCGTGGTGATTTGTTTTTGAATTGCTTGGATTTTTTGAGGAGATGCATCTTTTTTTGATGAGTGGAAAGTGAGTTGATCTAAAACATTGGTTTGAGCGTAAAATTCTTTTAAAATTTGGTTTTCCCTTTCATAAAGTTTTTGGAGATATTCATAGGATTGAGGTAAAAAGAATTTTTGATAAAGATTGTGGAGCTTAAAAAATAAGTTTAAATCTGTTAAAGAGATACGCATTTGCTTGATGAGCTTTTGAACTTTTTCTTCATCTTGGTGCGAGAATTGAATTTCTTTGATGTGTGTGAAAGTTTGGATTTGTCGATAGTGTTCTGTAAAATTTGCATCATACTCAAATTTTAGGGCTCTGATTGCGATAAAAGCGAGGGCACAGGTGAGTAAAAAACCAATCATAATGATAAATAGGAGAACTTTTGTCTGCGGTTCAATGATAGAAATTTGCCGTTTAGAGTTTGCTTTGCTCAACTAAACCCCCTAAACTTTGAGCTAAAAGATCAAAGTCTTTTTCGATTGCTTGTGATCGAATTTGAACTTTTTGCATTTCTCGAATTGTGTCTTGCTTGAGATTGAGAATTTCTGTTTTTTCTTTGTTGTATTCTTCGGTTTTTTTGGCGAGCATTTCAAGATCATCAAGGATAAATTTTTGTTCGCTAATGAAACTAGAAAGTTTTATATTTTCTGCCTCTTGATCAATATTGCCTCTTTTTTTCTTGAGATCATTTTTTTTATTTTCATAGGCATCATTGAGATTTTGCAAAATAAGATTTTTAGTTTTAATTTCTTCTTGTGTTTTAAGAATGATTTGATTTTTTTCATTGTCTGCGTGTTCGAATTCTTGAATTTTTTTTAAAAAAGAATCAAGAGTTTCTTGGAGCGTAAAATATTCTTGACAAACTTGATTGAAAAGATCTGGAGTGTAGATTGTCTGAGAAATGTTTTTAAATTTCGGATTATTAAGAGGAATGCGTGTAAAGTATCTTTTAGAAAAATTTTCAACTTTTTCTGGATGGTAATAGTGGATTCTAAGAATCCATTTTGCTAAAGCAAGGAAAATAATATTTTTATGATTGCGAACATATTCTTCTGCAAAACAAGTGATCCCAAGACCATCAATTGAGTCGTTGAGAGTTTTGTTGATTTCAAATCTGAATTCTTGAACAACAAAAAGAGTAAAAGTTTGATAAAAATTTGGTTGTGAGATCATATTCACTTGCATTTTAGTCTGAAGAACTTTGTGTGCAATGGCAGTGAGTCGTTTTTTTAAAGGAATATGCTTGAGAAGATAGGAGATATAACTGCGATCATTTTCATTTAATAAGACAGAAGAGTCTAATTTATTAATGCGTCTTAAATCTTGATTAACTTTTACAAAATCATAGTCAAATTTTTTAACAAAAAGTCCTAAATTCTTAAAAAATAAACTATCACGCATATCAAGCTTAAAGAACTTTTTAATTGCGTGTCGTGCGATTTCTCGACAAAGAAGTTCATCTTGAATTTCAAGTTTCTCCTTTATGAAAGAAAAAATCTGCTGAAAAATTTCTTCATTAAGTTTCTGGTTTTCGTCAAAATGGCTTTCAATCCACTTTGACAGCATATTGATGTAAAGATTGTTATGGTGATCTTGAAGTGCAGGAATGAGCTTTAGGGTATGATTTTTCTGAAAGACGATCAAAACACTAAAGCCATAGGCTTTGTAAAAATGCACGATAGCTTTACGAATTTTTTCAGAGTTATCGTCAATAGAAATTTTTTGCGTCTCAAGAATTTTTAGTAGATTTTTAGAAATTTCTAAGTGAAGATCTTGAGGAGTTTGAGCGCTTGCATAAAGATCCTCTAAAATTTCGCGTGTCAAATCATATGCGTTATCTTGCATTTATCTGTTTGTCCTATCTTGATTTCTTTTTGTTTCATTTATTATATCCTCTTGTGTATATATTCCAAGAATACCGCTTAAAATTAATCTGAATAAATAACAAATAGTTTGCACAACAATGATGCCTTGAGAATATAAAATAATTTGCAAAAATTTTTACCCCAACTCTGACTAATTACACTCAAATTTTGTGTATAACCATTTTAAAGTATTATTTGAAGATTTTGTTGATCAAACTCAATAAAAATTAATTAAACTCTTTTTAAGTTTTTAAAAAATAAACTTTTATTTTTTCTATTATTCTATAATTTTTTAATCCAAGATTATACAATTTTTATGACATTTTATTCTCGTTGGCTTAAAATCTATTTCATTTTAAAGTTTGGTGAAAATAAAAAAGAGGGCTTTATTGTGATGAGTCTATTGATAGATGTGATTTTTGATGGCTACTTGGGTTTTAGGAGATTGTCTTTTAAGTCAGATTTTATTTAAGCCATAAATTTGTAAGTGGGATTATAAAACTTTAATAAGGAGATCATTATAGAACAGCTACTTTTAATCATACTTTGCGGGCTTTTTATGTCCATTGTTTTAAATTTGATTCTTAATTACTTTGAAATTCCTGTGATTATTGGCTACATTGTTACAGGTATCTTTATTGCTTATTTTTTTCATTTTGGAAGCACAAAAATATTAAGCGATATTGCAGAGTTTGGTATCGTATTTTTAATGTTTATGATTGGGTTAGAATTTAGCTTTGATCGTTTGAAATCAATGAAGGAAGAAGTTCTTTTATTTGGCGTTATCCAAGTTGTAGGAACTTCTTTAGTCTTTTTTATAATCAGCTATTTTGTTTTTGGACTCTCTAGTGTTGTGTCTCTTGTTATCAGTATGAGTTTTTCACTCTCTTCTACTGCAATTGTTTTGAAGTATTTTGATGAAAAGAGACAACTCTCAACTACACATGGTAGGAGTGTTGTTGGAATTTTAATTTTGCAAGATATTGCTGTTATTCCTATTTTGATTATTCTTGCGCTTGTGAGCAATCAGAATGTAGGACTAACTGGTTTAATTTTCAAAACACTTGCCTCAGCAGTTTTGGTTGTGGTGATTTTATTATTGCCAGGGAGACGCTTGACTTCAAAATTTTTGCGTTGGTCTGCAAAGAGCAAAACCGATGAAATTTTCATGGCTACAGTATTGTTGATTGTATTAGGATCAGCGGTTTTATCAAGCTTTTTTGGTTTTTCAATGTCCTTAGGAGCTTTCTGTGCAGGTATGATTATTTCTAAATCTCGTTTCAAATATCGTATAGAATCAGACTTATCACACTTTAAAGATATATTTTTGGCATTGTTTTTTATCACCGTAGGAATGCAAGTTGATCTCAAGTTTTTATTTTTAAATTTTTTTAATATTTTATTGTTATTTTTTCTTGTAATGGTTGTGAAAACTTCGTTGTTGTTTGGTGTTTTGAGATTTTTTAGAAGCGATAAAAGTTCCTTAAAAACAGCTTTATCTATTTCTCAAGTAGGAGAGTTTTCATTTGCAATTTTTGTCAATGCAGCTGGAGCAAAGCTTTTTGATACAAGCCTAGATTCTGGCTTGTTGCAATTTTTACAAGAAAAAGAGATCATACATTTTTCTTCTGAAGATATCCATCAGTTTTTGGTTCTTATTGTGGTGTTTTCAATGGTTGCAACCCCATTTGTGTTGAAAAATCTTACATTAATTGCGGATTTTTTTCTGAAAAAAAATACAAAACTTTACACTCCAAAAGAAGATGAAGCCACTATTAGTATTCCGCTTTTACATCATGTTGTAGTTGCAGGGTATGGGACTCTAGGAATGGAGATTGTTTCAGACTTAAAGAAGAGAGGAATTGATTATATTGCGATGGATTATGATATTTTGCGTGTTGAGCTTGGTGAAAAGAATAAAGATCGTGTGATTTTTGGTAATATAACGCAAAAAAGCTTTTTAGAAAAGTTTCGGTTTGAGGATGCAAAGTGTTTGATCATTGCGATTGATGATCCAAGTATGATGACTTTGATTTGTCAGAGCGTGAGAGAAATTGCACCAACTCTTGATATTATCACAAAGGTGGATTCTTCTGTTCAAGAAGAAACAATGAAGGGGTTAGAAATTTTGAGTGTAAATACCTATAAAGAAGTTGCAAAACAACTTGTAATTTGTGCGTTAGAAGGAGAAAAAAATGAGTAATTTGGAACATAGATGGGACTTAAGAGCTTTATTTAATCATGATGAAGAAGCGGAAAAATTTCTTGAAGTTTTGCTAAAACAAGCGCAAGATTTTGAAAAGAAAAATAAGGATAAATTAAAAACAATAAAAAATATCTCTCGAGTTATAAAGAGTTATGAAGAACTACTTGAAGGGGTTGCCAGAGTAATGACTTATGCATTTTTAAAATTTGCAAGCCAGAGTTCTTGTTCTGATTTTTATGCAGCTTGTGAATTGAAATGCAATGAAATTCAAGCATATTTACTCTTCTTTGAGATTGAGTTTTGCACACTTCCTTTAGAGATTCAGCAAGAACATCTTAAAAAATCCCAAAAATATGCGTATTATCTTCAAAAGTTGGTTGATCAAAAAAAATATCAACTCTCTCTTATCGAAGAAAAGATTTTATTAAAACTATCTCCACTTGGTGCAGAAGCTTTTTCAAGATTGTTTGATGAGTTTTTCTCTAATCTTAAAATTCCCTTTAAAAAAGATGAGAAAAGCGAAGAAGAAATTTTGGCTTTACTGCATCATAAAAATCGTGATATTCGGAAAAAAGCACAGAAAGCTTTTACGCAAAAATTACAAGAAAATCAGATGTTGCTCACTTATATTTTTAATATGATCCGTAAAGATTTGCAAATTAAAACTTCTTTGCGTCATTATGAAAAGAAAGAAAGTTTTAGGCATTTAAGCAATGATATTACTCAAAAAAGCGTCGATAGTCTTGTTGATATTATCAATCAAAATATGTATTTGGTTAGCTCTTATTATAAACACAAGGCAGAGATTCTAGGTTATGAGCTCAAAGATTATGATCGTTATGCGCCTATACAAACAAAAGTTCAGTCAATAAGCTATAAAGAAGGCTTGGAGATGGTGCTATCTTGTTTTAAGGATTTTTCACCTTTATTTTTCCAGATCGCTTCTCGAGCGATTAAAGAAGGGTGGGTAGATTCTCATCCGAGATCAGGAAAGAGAGGCGGAGCTTTCAGTCACGGAGCAGTTTCTAATGCTCATCCCTATGTTCTTTTAAATTTTACTGGCAATCGTCGAGATGTTTTCACAATTGCTCACGAATTTGGACATATGGTGCATCAAGAACTTTCTAAAAAACAAGGGTATTTAAATCAAGACACGCCACTTACCACTGCGGAGACAGCATCTGTTTTTGCCGAAATGCTTCTCTTTGATTCTCTTAAACAAAAGCTTCCAAAGCAAGAGTTATTAGAGATTTATGCTTCTAAACTAGAGGATATTTTTTCGACAGCTTTTCGCCAAATTGTGATGACAAATTTTGAGAGAAGAATCCACGAAGAGGAGGGGGAACTAAAAACTGAAGAATTAAATGCAATCTGGCAAGAAGAGAATCAGAAGATGTTTGGCACAAGTGTAAAGCTAACTAAGAATTATGCACTTTGGTGGAGTTACATACCGCATTTTATTCATTCTCCGTTTTATTGCTATGCATACAGCTATGGACAACTTTTGGTTTTAGCGCTTTTTGGACTTTATCAGCGTAGTGATAAGAAAAAATTTATTAAAATATACACGGATTTTTTGAGTCGTGGTGGGAGTCAAAGCCCAAGAGATTTGATTTTATCTTTTGGTTTTGATGTTGAAGATACAGCATTTTGGGAAATTGGGATTGAAGAAATTAGAAAAATGCTTGAAGAATTTAAAGGACTTCTATGAATTTAAGAACTAAATATGAGGTTTTTCAGGATCAGCAGTGTCGCGAAACAATTCATTTTTTGAAAAAAAATGAAATTTTTTTTAACCTTATCTGTGAGATTAAAAATGTTAGTTTTGATCCGCCATTACCAAAGGAGATTTTAGAGAGCTTTCAAAATTGCTCTCTTTTTGCCCTTGCTGGGTATACATTTGATAGTTTGACTTTATTGCAAAATGGAATTATGTTTGAGGCAGGGTTTGGGAGTGATAATATCGGTTCTTATGTTCAAATTGATTATAAGCATATTTTGCAGATCGCAGTAACAAGTCTAAAAGATCATAATGTGCCATTATTTATTAGATTAAATAGTTCTGAGATTTTTGATGAAGGTAAAGAAAATAAAGAAACGAGCGAAATTGAGCGTTCGATGGAAGCGATTCTTTCTCATCCTCATAACCAGAAATTTTTCCCTGATCACAAGTAAAAAGTAGAAAATCTAAGCCGTATCTTAATAGGGCTTAGGATACTTAAGTATTATTTTTCAAGATTTATGATAGAATAATAAATTATTCTACATTTCTTTTTATTTTTTAGGAGTATTTTTGGACCCTTATCATTCGGTTTTTATGTTGATTCTCACGCTTTTTCTTGTCTTTTTAAATGGTTTTTTTGTCCTTCTGGAGTTTTCTATTGTAAAGGTTCGCCGAACTCGCCTCGAAGAGCTTGTGAAGCTAAAAGTTAAGAATGCTCCTCTTGCCCTTAAAATAACTCAAAATCTTGATACTTATCTGAGTGCTACACAGCTTGGTATCACTCTTTCTTCTTTAGGTCTTGGTTGGATTGGAGAACCTGCAGTTGCAAAGATTTTAAATACATTTTTTGGTCATTTTTTTGAAGCTTATCCATTTTTGATTCACGGAGTGAGTTTTGTGATTGCTTTTACTTTGATCACTTTGTTGCATGTTGTTTTGGGTGAAATTGTTCCTAAATCTATTGCAATTGCAAAAGCTGAGCAATGTGTTTTGCTATTTGTTCGGCCTTTGTATTTATTTTGGCTGATTTTTTATCCCGTGATTTGGTTTTTTGATAGTCTTGCAGCTTTTTTCTTAAGAATTTTCAAAATCAAAGTTGCAAAAGAAAGCGAGAGCGTTCATTCTGAAGAAGAATTAAAAATCATTGTTGATGAAGGCCTTAAGGGAGGGTTGATTGACTCAATTGAAGGAGAAATTATTAAAAATGCTGTTGATTTTTCAGATACGATTGCTAAGGAGATCATGACACCAAGAAAAGATATGATCGCACTCAGTGCTGATAATAGTTATGAAGAAAATATAAAAATTGTAATGAATACACGACATACACGCTATCCTTACTATGAAGAAAGTAAAGATAATATTTTAGGCATGATTCATATCAGGGATTTACTTCAGAATACTCTGTCAAAAAAACAAGTTGGACTCAAAAATATTTTACGAGAGATGCTTATTGTGCCAGAATCTGCTTCTATTGCCCAAATTCTAACCAAAATGAACAAAGAGCAAATCCATACTGCATTGGTTGTTGATGAGTATGGTGGAACAGCAGGCCTTTTGACAATGGAAGATATTATTGAAGAAATTATGGGGGATATTTCAGATGAGCATGATGAAAAAATTGGTGATGAGTATGAGCAAATTGATCAAAAAACCTTTGTGTTTGATGGAATGATGGATTTAGAAAGCATTGAAGAGATTTGTGGAGTTAGCTTTGATGAGAGTATTGATCAAGTTACCATAGGTGGGTATGTTTTTGGTCTTTTGGGAAGACTACCTGTGATTGGCGATCAGGTGTCAGATGAGTTTTGTAGTTTTGAAATCATTGAAATGGATAAAGCAAGAATTAAGAAAGTTAAACTCGTGATTTTAGAGAATTTGTCTGAAAACCAAGAAGAGTGATTTTAAAGAAAATTACTTGCTCATTTGCGCATCTTTTTCAACCTGATTGAGCCAAATAAAGACTTCAACCACTCCATTATAGAGTTCTGGTGGGATTTGCGTATCTATTTCTACTCGTAATAAAGAATCAACTAATGCGGTATTACTAAATAAAGGGATATCAAATTCTTTTGCTTTATTGATGATTGTTGAGGCAATAGCGCCTTGACCTGATGCAACTACCCTTGGCGCATCATGGCTACTTTGATCGTAAGCAAGTGCCGCAGCTTTTTGATTAGAATGAAAATTTTTCATACTTTTTAGTAAAAAAGATTGATCCCATCAATCATTTTCCAATCAAATGCTAGATGAGTTTTTTGAAATAAATTTTGTTTTTGTAAAAGATGAGAAATACTCCTTACGATCATATCAGTTTCAATATTAACTCTCATTCCTTTCCTATACTCCTTAAAGAGTGTGTTTTCTAGGGTATGAGGAATGAGGACAAGCTTAAAGGTTTCTTCTCGTATTTCTCCAAGAGTCAAGCTGATTCCATCAATGCTGATTGAACCTTTAGGAATACAAAAAGAGAGGATTTGTGGTGTTGTTTGAATAATGATTTCAGTTTGATTGGCAATTGGTTTGATATCTTTAATATTTCCAATACCATCAATGTGTCCTTGGACAAAATGCCCATCAAGACGATCGCTTGCTTTTAAAGCAGGCTCAATATGAACAGATGAACCTATTTTAAACCTTTCCATAGCAATTATTTTTTGAGTATGCAAGCTTAATTCTAGGCTGAAGCCATCATTAAGACATTTGATTACTGTTAGGCAAACTCCATTGACAGCGATACTATCACCAATGTTTGGATGATAGTCTGTATGTAGTGTTAGAATCGAATTTTCTAGTTTAGTTACTTTTGCAATTTTTCTCACTAATCCGCTAAACATGCCATTAAGCCTTTTTTATAAAATTATTCTTTAAAATATGGTATATTTTAGCCAAAAACCTTTTAAGAATGAAGGAATAAAATGTTGATTGATACGCATTGTCACTTGAATGATAAGATGTTTTATGATGATTTTAATTTAGTATTATCAAATGCCAAAGAAGATAAAGTAGGTTATTTTGTGATTCCTGGAGCAGACCCCAGAGAATTAGAACTTGCCATTAAGTTGAGTGAAGAAAATCCTGAAGTTTTTTTTGCAGTCGGGATTCATCCTTATGATCTAGAATACGGAGAGGTAACTGATCTTAAAAAATTTATTAAGCATCATAAATGTGTAGCTGTGGGGGAATGCGGTTTGGATTATTTTCGCCTACCAGAAGTAGGAAAAACAGAATATAAAGAATATCAAAAAGAGAAATTTATCCAACAAATTGAACTTGCATTAGAATATCAGAAGCCTTTGATATTGCATATACGCGAGGCAAGTTCTGATGCTTATGAAATTCTTTCTAAATATCCAGATGCTAAGGGTGTTTTTCATTGTTTTAATGCGGATTCTATTCTTTTGAAGTTAAGCTCGCAGTTTTATTATGGAATTGGCGGAGTTTGCACTTTTAAAAATGCAAAAAGGTTAATTGAAATTTTGCCAATGATTCCACAAGATCGCTTAGTATTAGAAACGGATTCTCCTTATCTCACTCCATCGCCTTACAGAGGACAAAGAAATGAACCAAAGTTTGTAAAGCTTGTCGCTGAACAAGTGGCAGGTATTTTGAACTTATCTTTGCAAGAGATTGAAAAAATTACAACACAAAATGCAGAAAAAATATTTAAGTTTAGGTAGAAATTAATGTAAAAATCTGTAGAATTATATTTTTGGTTCATATTAAGGAGAGATATGATTGGATCTTCCAAGATTTTTATTTTTTTGTTTTTTGCAGGGTTTGTTTTTGCCGATTTTAATCGTATTGCCTATGATCGTCATAATGAGGGAGTGCTCAATTCATTTGGGGTAAGCGGTAGTTACCTAGCAAAACTACAAGAAAAAACAATCACTAATCCCAATCGTTTGCACAATCGTTGGGATTTCTTTCTTGAGCAGTTTGATAATGGCTATGAGTTTATTCCTGTATTGAGATCAATTATGGTTGAGGCTGGTATTCCTCAGGAATTTTTATTTTTAGCAATGGCAGAGTCTGGTTTCTCTACCCGCGCTTATAGCGTTAAAAAAGCCGCTGGGATTTGGCAGATTATGCCTAAAACTGCCAAAGAATTGAAATTAAAAATCAATGATTATATCGATGAACGCCGAGATCCAATTAAAAGCACTCAAGCTGCAGCAAAATATTTACGCTATCTTTATCAAAATACAGGAGAGTGGTATCTTGCAGCAATGGCCTATAATTGTGGTTTAGGACGCCTAAAAAATGCGATTAAAAAAGCTGGAAGTAATGATATTGAAATTTTGCTTGATGAAGAAAAAAAGTATCTTCCTAGAGAAACAAGAGGATATATTAGAATGATCTTAGAAATGTCTTTGGCATTTAATAATTATGAGAGATTTCAAGATGTGGATAAGAAGTATCTTCTTAATCGTGGGGCAGCAGACTCTATTGTTGGAGTAAAGGTTAATTCTGGAACGACTCTAGAATATATTGCAGAGCAATTGGATATGTCTTTAGTAGATCTTAAAAAGTATAATCGTCAGTTTAGATATGATTTTCTTCCACCTGGAAAAGGAGATTATACTGTTTATGTGCCTTATGAAAAGTTAGCTACTTTTAAACAGTCTTATGTGCCAGATACAAATCCAAATCGCTTTTTCGTGTTTCACGAAATTAAAAAAGGGGATACTCTTTATGGACTTTCAAGGAAATATCGCGTCAGTATTGAAGATATAAAAAGAGCCAATCAAATGGATAAGGTTTCTTTGAGAGTGAAGCAAAAAATTATTATTCCAATGTTGCGTCAGGATTATAAAAAAGTCGCAAATAAGGGCAATTTGTAGTTGATTAATGAGTCAGATTCGAATTTTTAGCACCATTATTTTAGCCTTGTTGTTTGTTGGATGTGCATCTCAAAGTGTTTATAGAGGTGGTGGTGGGAATTTTAAAGAATATGAAAATTTTAGCGAGTGGAGCTCTAAAGGAAAAATAACACCAAATTTTTCTAATCAATATTCTCGCGATTATTCCCAGAGCTTTACAGGTGGTAATATTCCTTCTGATATTTTTGAAAAAGATTCCTCAATGATGAATGGTATGAGAGAATCTCCAGCAATTCAGAGAGCTACGATGCGTCCTTATCAGATTGCAGGTCGTTGGTATCGTCCTACGAGTGTTAGCGTGGGGGATATTTTTGATGGGATTGCAAGTTGGTATGGGCCAAATTTTCACGAAAAAAAAACAAGCAATGGTGAAGTGTATAATATGCACGCGCATACTGCAGCAAGCAAGACTTTGCCAATGAATACAATCGTAAAAGTAACTAATAAAGAAAATGGTAAAATTACGATTGTAAGAATCAATGATAGAGGACCTTTTGTAGATGGGAGAATTATTGATTTGAGCAATGCTGCTGCACACGATATCAATATGGTTGATAAAGGGACAGCACAAGTGCGTTTAGAGGTGATTGGTTTTGGTGGTGTAGTTGCTAAAAACTACGAAAAGAATTTTGAAAAAGATATCCAAAAAACTCAAGGTTTAGAAAAAGAATTTGAAGTGGGTCAGGGAGATGAGAGCGTAAAAGATGGTAGTTTTGCTCTTCAGGTTGGAGCTTTTAAAAAAGAAGATGGAGCAAAAGAATTAATGGAGCAATACTCTCAAAAGGTTGGTGAGAATTATAAAGTTGTTCTCCGTGATGAATCTGGGTTTTATCGTGTTTTTGTTGTGGGTTTTAGAAGCGAAGATGAAGCTCATGATTTTGGGACAAGGCAAGGAATAGAAAACCCTATTATAATTCGTGAGTGAGTTAAAATGAAAGTTTTAGAGCGTCATACAAAGGAAACACAGATTAAGGCTAGTCTTAATCTTTATGGAAGCGGTAAGAGTGATATACAAACAGGAATTGGATTTTTTGATCATATGCTAACTTCTTTTAGCAAGCACGCTTTGATTGATTTAAGCTTAAAATGTATTGGTGACATTGAGGTGGATTATCATCATAGTGTTGAGGATTGTGGAATTGTAATTGGAAAACTTTTAAAAGAAAGTTTGTATCCAATTGATGGAGTTGAGCGTTTTGGAAGTGCTTGTGTTGTTATGGATGAATCTTGTGTGGAGTGTGATTTGGATTTGAGTCATCGACCTTTTTTGTATTTTGATTTAGCGCGTCGTGATTTAAATGAAAAGATCTTTGCAGGTCAGATACGAGATTTTAATGTGGAATTAATTGAAGAATTCTTTCGAGCTGTTATGATGCAGAGTTCTATCAGTGCTCATCTTGTTTTAAAGCGTGGTCAAAATCTTCATCATATTATAGAAGCGTCATTTAAAGCATTTGCTGTTGCATTGCGTCGGGCAATCACAAAAAATAACCGTATAAAAATCCCTAGCACAAAAGGAGTTTTATGATTGAGATTTTATTTCTAGATGTAGATGGAACTTTGACAGATGGAGGACTTTTTTATTCAAATACAAATGATGAAGCAAAGATTTTTAATGTCAAAGATGGACTTGGTATCGCAGTTTGGTTAAAGTTGGGAAAAAAGATAGCACTTATTTCTGGAAAAAAATCTCCTAGTGCTGAGCGTCGCGCCAAAGAACTTGGTATTGCTGAAATTCACTTGGGAGTAGAGGATAAAAAAGCTTTGGCATTAGAAATTCTGGAAAAATATCACCTTACTCCTGATCAGGCAGCTTGTGTAGGTGATGATTTAAATGATATTGGATTATTTGATTTATGTAAGGAAAGTTTTGCTCCTTGTGATTGTTCAAAGTGGATTTATCATAAAGTTAAAAGAATACTTGGTACTTCTGGTGGAAAAGGATGCGTGAGAGAAGCCATTGAGATCCTATTAGAGCAAGAAGAATTAAAGGAAAAAGTGATTGAATACTTTGAAAAATAATACAATTAATTTTTTCTTTATGGGAATTTTTGTCATCACTTTGCTTGTTTTGTTGTCTTTTCAGTTTCGAAGTGAGATTTTGCTTGATACAGAAGAAGGCAGTATTGCAAAAATTCAGGTAAAAGATTTTATTATGTATCAAATTGGTCAAGAAACTACAGACACAGTTATACAAGGAGATCAAGCAACTCAATATAAAGACTATGAAGTATTTGAAAATGCATCATTAAGTAGGAGTCTTGAAAAAGCAGTTTTTGAAAAAGTAAGTGCTCCGGAAGTTTATCGCAAACAAGACTTATATAATTTTTCTCACGGTGTGCATTATGAAAGAAGTGATGGATTTAAGTTTTTTTCAGAAAAGGGTTTGCTTGATACAAAGAATGAGGTTTTCAGAGGCAGTGGAAAATTCCAGCTTGAAAGCGAGCAAGGGGAGGTATTGGGGCAAGATATTTTATATAATAACCAAACACAAGATATTCAAGCAAAAAAAATACAGGGTTATTATTTAATGAAAGGTTAAAATGAAAAAAGTTATTCTCTCTTTGATTTTATGCACAGGACTTTTTGCAGAAATTTTAGAAGTGAGTGCAAGAACTTTTCAGGGGAATGAAAAAAAGGGGGAGAGCTTATTAGAAGGAAATGTTGAAGTTAAAAAAGCAGGAGATTGGCTGAAAGCGGATCGAGTAAAGATTTTTACAGATAGTAAGCGTAAGTTAAAATCCATAGAAGCTCAAGATAAGGTAACTTTTTTAATCCATACGCAGGATAATCGAACCATATATGGAAAATGCGATAAACTTATCTATGATGCAGAAACAAAAGACTATCACTTGTTGAAAAATGTGCATGTTAAGGAAAAAGGAAAAGATAATGAAATTAAAGGAGATGAGATTATTTTAAACAATACAACGGGTTATGTGAATGTTGTTGGAACAAAGAATAAACCAGCTAAAATTATTTTTGACTTAGATAATGATGATAAGTAGTGAGTTTATATGTGCTTTCAAGAAAAACAAATGCAATTATTAAAAATCAAAGAAGTTAAATTTATAAAATCAGCCCAGACTATTTCTCAATGCCCTTCTCCAAAGTATCCCGAAGTGGTATTTTTAGGTCGTAGCAATGTTGGAAAAAGTACTGTAATCAATCATTTAACTCAAAAGAAAATTGCAAAAAGCTCATCTACTCCAGGAAAGACACAGCTGATTAATTATTTTGAAATAGTATGGGGTGATCAGGATCAAAATTTTTCTAGCTATTTTGTAGATTTACCTGGTTTTGGTTATGCAAAGGTTTCTAAAGATTTAAAGCAATTATGGGAAAAGCATCTTTGGGAATTTTTGCAATATCGTTCATCAATCAAGGTTTTTATTCATCTTATTGATAGCAGACATCAAAATTTAGAAATAGATCAGATTGTTGGGAATACCTTAAAAGAACTTTGCAATGGTGATCAAAGCATACTTAAAATCTATACAAAATGTGATAAACTAAATCATTCACAAAGAGCAAAACTTGCTCAAAAAAATACCCTTTTGGTAAGCAATCAAGAGGAAATTTTTAAACCAAATCAAGGTGGTAGAGCAAAGGTGCTTGAAGCAATTTTTTCAAGGTTGTTTTTATGCAAATAGTTTATCAAAAACCGCTTTTAGACGAAGTGGATTTAATGCAGAATATTTTAGAATTTGAGGTTCAAAAGGGTTATGTGTTACCTCGAAATAAAGAGAGTTTTGCTAAAGAGATCAGATCATTTTGGGCAGCTTTTGGGATCAATCAAGATAAAAGAGAAATGTTAGGTTTTTGTGCTCTTCAGATTTATTCTCAAAGTCTTGGAGAGATACGATCTCTTGTTGTTGCAGAGCCATATCGCAATCAAGGGATTGCTTCAAATTTGGTTCAGAAGGTCATAAAAGAGGGCAGAGAGCTTGGGATATCAGAGTTTTTGGTATTAACTTATCATCCAAGGCTTTTTGAGTTTTTGGGTTTTCATCAGATTGAAAAAACTTGTGTTCCTAATCAAAAAATATGGGCGGATTGTGTATCATGCAAACATTTCCCAAATTGCAACGAGATAGCTTTATTAAAAAAATACTAAAAAATTTATTTTTTTTAGTATTTTATATTTTTTATATTGTGCTTTCGAGTTTGTATATATTTTTCCCACCCTTGCTTGGAGTGCTTTTTTCAAAATATATTAAAGATGTTAAAAATATGGATATTTTGGGGATAACCAGTGTCTTTATAGCAGTTTTATTTTTTGAAATTTTAAAATCTGATACAATAGGAATTGTTTTTCTCATGTATGTATTGCTTGCTTTTATCACGCATCGTATCGGATCAGTTTTGCAAGAAGAAACAGCATTCTTTCGTTTAATTTATATCTTCTTTCCTTATGTGTTTTATTTTTTTATTTTGCAATGTTTAACCATTTTTAAATCTGAACCACCTATGCATTTTGACATCTTATTTTTGTGGTATTTTATCGTTGAGAGTGTGATAGTTATATGGAAAAAATAGGTTTTAGAATTCGTATTCTATCAGTATTTTTTATATTGATATGGATAGTTTTGCTTATCAGGGTTTTTGCAATTTCTATTCAGTCTAATAATTACTATGCGCAACTTGCAAAAAAAAATATAACCAGAAAAGATATTGATGTTCCCTTTAGAGGACTGATTAAGGATCGTAATGGAGAGTTGCTTGCTTTAAATGAGATTGGATTTTCTGTGGCACTTGACCCTCATTTAAAAGAAGCGGAATTAAAAAAACAGATTGAGTTTTTACAAAAGTTTTTTCCTGATATTAATCCTGATGAGTTGCAAAAAAATTATCTAAAAGAACAATCTGCCTATAATCATACTCCCATACAGGTGATCAAGTTTATTTCATCTGAAATGATGCAACATTGTTATGCATATCTTATACAAAACCATTTTGTATTTGTAGAACCAGCTTCTAAACGATTTTATACTTTTGGAAAGAGTGCTTCTCATGTGATCGGTTATGTGGGTGCAAGCAATGAAAATGATATCGCTAAAAATATTGTGAGTAAATATACAGGTATTGTTGGAAAGACAGGATTAGAGAGAGAATATAATTCCTTTTTACAAGGACAAATTGGAGAGAGAATTTTAACAGTAGATTCTCATAATCGAACTATTTTGGTTCAGTATCAAAAAGACACTATCAATCAAAACGAATTAACCACAACCTTAGATATGCGTTTGCAAAAAATTGCTGATGAAGCTTTTGAAGATAAAAATGGCTCTGTGATTGTGATGAATGTCGAGAATGGAGAGATTCTTGTTGCTGGAAGTTACCCAGAATATGACTTGAATGATTTTGTTGGTGGGATTAGTTTTGCTAAATGGAATTCTCTTCAAGATGATCTCTCAAATCCTCTTTTGAATCGTTTGGTTAATGGACTTTATGCGCCAGGATCGGTGATTAAAATGGGAATGGCACTTGCAATTTTGGAATACGCAGGTATTAATGAATACACTTTAGTAGATACTCCAGGATACATTGAACTTGGGGGTAGAAAATTTCGTGATTGGAAGATCGGTGGTCATGGAAAAACGGATGTTATCAAGGCAATCCGAGAATCTGTTGATGTTTATTTTTATAAACTTTCTCAACAGGCTGGAATGACAAATTTGGCTAATGTTCTTTCTGAAATGGGATTTGGCAGTAAAACAGGTGTGGATTTGCCAAATGAGTTTGTTGGTATTTTGCCTAGCCCAGAATGGAAGATGAGCAAAGGACAACCGTGGTATTTGGGTGATACTGTAATCACTTCTATCGGTCAAGGTTCTTTTTTGGTTACTCCTATGCAGATTGCACGCTATACTGCTCTTATGGCAACGGGTATGCTCCCGACGCCTCATTTTGCAAAAACTTTTCAAGATAGTCCCTCTGAATTTGAAAGCAAAGATGTATTAAATGAATTTCAAAAATCTAAACTTAAATTTATACAAGAAGGAATGTATCAAGCTTGTAGTTCTTCTAAGGGAACTGCTAGAAGATCGACCCGAGATTCTATTCTTCCGTTGGCTTGTAAAACTGGAACAGCACAAGTGGTGAGTATTCCTCAAAATATCAAAGTAAGGGTGAAGGAATCAGAGCTTCCTTACTATCATCGTTCTCACGCTTGGATAACAGGTTATGTCCCTGCTAAAAATCCAAAGTTTGCCATTACGGTTTTTATTGAACACGGAGAAGGGGGTGGTAGGGCAGGTCCTATTCTTGCGCGTATGGCAAATGCACTAAAGGAATTAGGCTATATTAAATAAAAGATCATTTAGATTTTGCAAGATAGACTCCAAAAAGTATAATCCCAATACCTAGAATTTCAAATAATCCAATCTTTTCTCCTAGGATAAAAAATCCCATTATAGCTGCAGTAATGGGTGAAAGCAGTAATAGTAGAGAAGAAGTTTGAGTGCTGATTTTCCCCATAATAAAACCAAAAAACCCTTGTCCTAAAATTTGACCAAAAAGTGCAATAAGCAATATAAAAAACCAATTTTTTGTATCTTGAGGTAATGAAAAACCTTCTAAACTGCTTCCAACGATCAATAAAAGAAGACTCGCTCCAATTCCAGAGTAAAACATAAAAACCATTGTGTGATATTTGCGACGCATTTTATAGACTAGAGAGAGAAAGATTGCATAACTGCACATACTAAGAAATGCGAGGAAATCGCCAAATGGATGAGCAATGCTTGATTGATCCTCTCCTTTTATCAAAACAAAAACACCAAAAAGTGCAATGATTCCACCGATGATGAATTGCTTTTTAATCTTTTCGTGAAAAAAAATTATACCAATAGGCACGAGAATAAAACAGACTAGAGAGCCTATGAGATTGACATTTGCTACACTTGTGTGATGAATTGCATGATTAAAAAATACAAGGTCACTTCCAAAAAATAAGCCAGATAAAATCATAAGACTCAAATCTTTTGGAGAAAGTTTAAATAATTCTTTATTCTTAAGTGCAAATAAAAAGAATATTGGAAGCGATAGACAAGTGCGATAAAAGCCTGTCATAATAGGAGAAACGCTTGTGATTTTGACTAGAACACTAGCATAAATAATAAAAATTTCAGCAATTATTGCAAAAAAGATATAACGCATCGCTTAGACCTTCATAAAAAAATAATTGGTGAATTATAATACTTAAAATAAAAGTTTCATTTACTCATTTTTATCTTATGTGTTTAGAAAGTTTAACTTTTTAAAAAATAATTTCTGTTATACTAGAGATAAAATCATTCTAAAAGGAGCTATAATGAAAATTACTTATACTTTAACTGATGAATCTCCAGCCTTGGCTACTTATTCTTTTTTGCCTATCGCGGAAGCTTTCTTAAAAACAGCTGGCATTGCAGTGGAAAAATCTGATATTTCACTTTCAGGTCGTATTATTGCACAATTTTCAGAAAGATTAAAACCAGAGCAGAGAAAAGAAGATGCACTGAAAAAATTAGCGGATTTGGTTCAACAATCTGAAGCAAATCTGATTAAAACTCCTAATATTTCAGCATCTATCCCTCAGCTTAAGGCAGCAATCCAAGAATTGCAAGATAAGGGATTTGATATACCAAACTATCCAGATGCTCCACAAAATGAAGAAGAAGTGAAAGTCAAGGAATGTTATGCAAAAATTCTAGGTTCCGCAGTTAATCCTGTTTTGCGTCAAGGGAATTCTGATAGAAGATGCACACAAGCTGTAAAAAAGTATGCTCAAAAAAACCCTTATCAGATCGCTCCTTTTAGTAAAAAGACCAAAACTCGTATTTCATCTATGCCAGAAGGAGATTTTTTTGATAATGAAAAAGCTATTTTGATTCAAGAGCCAACAGAGGCTCAAATAGAGTTCGTTTCAAAAAATGGAGTTGAGATTTTAAAGCAAGGATTAAAGCTTGAAAAAAATGAAGTGCTGGATGCAACTTTTTTAAGTGTAAAAAAACTTAAAGATTTTTATAAAAAGCAGATACAAATTTGTAAAGATGAGGGGATTCTTTTTTCGCTTCACCTAAAAGCTACGATGATGAAAGTGAGTGACCCGATTATTTTTGGTTATGCTGTGAGGGTGTATTTTCAAGAACTTCTTGATGAATTTAAAGAAGAGTTTCAAAAGCTTGAGATTAATTTAGATAATGGTATTTCAGAATTACTCTCTAAAATCCAACAATCAAGTCAAAAAGAGAAAATTCTAAAAAAATATAATGAGATTTTAAATAAAAATGCAAAAATCTCAATGGTTAATTCTGAAAAAGGTATCACTAATCTACATGTACCAAGTGATGTGATTATCGATGCTTCAATGCCAGCAATGCTTAAAAATGGTGCTAAGCTTTGGGATATAAATGGCAAAGAATGTGATTGCAATGCAGTGATTCCAGATAAAACCTATGCGACCATCTATGAAGCGGTATTGGAAGATATGAAACTTCATGGCAGTTTTGATCCTAAAACTTTAGGTTCTGTTGCAAATGTTGGTCTGATGGCTAAAAAAGCTCAGGAATATGGCTCTCATGACAAAACATTCATTGCTAAAGAAGAGGGTGAATTTAGAATCACTGATTCTAAAAACAATGTTCTCCTTTCTTTTAAAGTGGAAAAAGGGGATATTTTTCGAGCAAATGAAGCAAAATATGATGCAGTTTTAAATTGGATTCATTTGGGTTTAGAACGCAAAAAAGCAACAGGAAATCACGCAATTTTTTGGCTTGATCAAAAGAGAGCAAGTAATAGAATTTTAATTGATTTGATACAGGCTCAGATTGGCAATGAAATTGAGATTTTGGCACCAAAAGAAGCCTGTTTAAAAACTCTTGAACTGATCCGTCAGGGTCAAAATGTGATTTCTATCACAGGAAATGTTTTGCGTGATTATTTGACTGATTTATTTCCTATTTTAGAGCTTGGAACAAGTGCAAAAATGCTCTCGATTGTTCCGATGCTTAATGGAGGAGCAATGTTTGAAACAGGCGCGGGTGGATCTGCTCCAAAACAAGTTGAACAGCTTGTGAATGAAAATCATTTGCGTTGGGATAGTTTAGGGGAGTTTTTGGCTCTTCAAGCTAGTATTGAGTTTTTTGCTTATAGAAATCAAAATAAAAGAGCAGAGATTCTTGCAAAATCACTTGATCTTGCTATCGGTAAGTGGCTTGAAAATAATAAGGCTCCATCAAGAAAAGCAGGAGAAGATGACAATCGTACAAGCCACTTTTATCTTGCAATGTATCTGATTGAATTTTTATCAAAACAACAAGATGACAAAGATTTAAACTCTTTTTTCAAAGAAGTTTATGTGCAAATTTCAGATCAAGAAAAGCAAATTCGAGAGGAATTTTTAAGCCAAGAGGGCAAACCCGTGGATCTTGGAGGATATTACTATTTTGATGATCATAAAGCTGAAAAGATAATGAGACCAAGCGAAAGCTTCAATGCTATCATCAGAAAGATTGCTACTGCTAAAATTTAAAACCTTCTATGGAACCTTTGCCTCCAGTAGGCAGAGGTTTTAAAAAAGAATTAATTATGCCTTCATAATTTCTAAAGCTTTAAAAAACTTTAACTCTCCAAGCTGCATACCAGTGAGCATATTTTTCAGTGTAATGGTCTTGTTTTTAAACTCTTCATCTCCAATCACAATGGCAAATTCGTGACCTTTCTGGTTTGCATAAGCAAATTGCTTTTTTAATTTAATGATTTCTGGATAGACTTCTGTGTTGATATTACTTGTACGGAATGCCTCTGCAAGTTTGTGGGCAAAAGGTAGGTAATCTTGATGAGTGCAGATGATAATACTTTTTGCGGTTGTTGATTTTTGTTTCAATACTTTAAGTTCTTCTAATCCAGCAAGTAGGCGATCTATACCAATAGAAGCACCTACTCCGCTCATTTTTTCCTTTGAAAAAGTCTGTGTAAGATTATCATATCTTCCACCAGAGCATACACTTCCTAAATCCTTTAAACGATTAAGAACGGTTTCATAGACAATGCCTGTATAATATCCTAAGCCTCTAGCAATAGAAAAATTAATACGATAAGAAGACTTATCAATTTCAAGTTCGCTTAAAATTTTAAGCATTGATTCTAATTCGCTGATGCCTTTATTTAGCTCCGCATTCCATTCTTTCATATGTCCAATTTGCTGAAAAAATTCTTCAATATTTTGAGTTTGTTTAAGACCCATTGTATCGAGTAAACCTTCTACTTTTTTATCGCTTAGATTTAAAGCTTTTTTCAGCTCTTTGCTAACTTCATCTTTTCCGATTTTATCAATTTTATCCACGATTCTTAATGTTGATTGTATGTCTGATTCTTCGGTGATTCCAAAATAATGACAAATGCCATTTAAAATACTTCTGTGATTGAGCCATATGGTAAAATCTTCTAATCCTAAGCGTATCAGAGAAGCATAAATCACCTGTATAATTTCTGCATCACAAGCAACGGAATGGCTTCCAATAAAATCAAAATCACATTGAGTAAATTCTCGATACCTTCCTTTTTGAGCTCTTTCTCCACGAAAAACATTACCGATTACATAGCGTTTAAAGGGCAGGGAAAGTTTATCTTTATATTGTGATATAAAACGAGCAAGAGGAACGGTTTGATCAAATCGAAGGGCCACATCTCTTCCGCCGTGGTCTTGAAAGCGATAGAGTTCTTTTTGGATTTCATCGCTACCTTGCTTAACCAAGACATCAGCGTATTCAAGATGAGGAGTTTCAATAGGGACAAAACCAAAGCTTTCAAAAACTTTCACAAGTTTTCTTAAAAGTTTTTCTTTTGCAATAGCTTCGTGAGGTAAACGATCTCTAAAACCACTAAGTGTTCTGGGCGTAACTAGCATTTTCTCTCCAATCAAGATTTTTGTTGAATTTTACTAGTTTTAAGTAAAATTATAAAAAAATTATGAGTGATTTTATGAGAATTCTATTGAGGCTTCCAAATTGGTTGGGTGATGGTGTAATGGTGAGTCCTATTTTTGAGGTATTAAAACAGCAGTATCCTCAAGCAGATTTTATTTTGGTTGGTACCTCCGTAACTAGCTCACTCTACAAAAAAGATTCACGAGTTATTGCAATTTTTAATGATGAGAGTAAAAAATCAAGAAATCGTTTTTTTGCAATTTATCAACTTGGAAAAAGAATTGCTTCTTTGGGAAAAATTGATATAGCTATCACTTTTGCAAATCATTTCTATTCTGCTTTATTGCTTTATTTTTCTAATGCATCTTTGAGAATAGGTTATGAAGGATTTGGGCGAAAATTGTTGTTAAATTGTTGTGTTTCTAGGCAAGAAGTAGCTCATCAAGTGCTAAGTTATGCAAATCTTTTAAAGCCATTGAATTTTGATTTTAGGCTTGGAGGCTTAAAACTTCCTTATCCTATTAAAAAGACTCATCATTCTGTTTTTCGTATTGGAGTTAGCACAGGAGGTGCTTTTGGAAGTTCTAAGATTTGGCCGATAGAATATTTTTCAGAAGTAATCAGTGATTTTTTAAAAAGAGGATATCAGGTTATTTTGTTAGGGTCGAGTTCAGAGGTTTGTAACCATCAAAAAATTATTTTATCTCTGTTAAAAAAATTTGAAAAAATTCCATCAAATTTTATTGATTTGACAAATCAAACCACAATTGAAGAATTAATTCTTACCATAAAAGACCTTGATCTTTTTTTAAGTAATGATAGTGGGCCTATGCATATTGCTGCAGCGATGAATACGCCTTTAATAGCGCTTTTTGGGGCAACTCATCCAAGTTATTGTCTGCCTTGGCAAACAAAAAGAGCAAAGATTATTAATAAATTTCTAGTTTGTTCTCCTTGTCAAAAACGCATTTGTCCATTGAAGCATCACGCTTGTATGAGAGAAATATTGCCTCAAGAAGTACTTGAAGCATCTCAAGAAATTTTAGGAGTCTAGATGCAGTTTGATTTTAAAGATACAAGTTTTTTAGTTCGTCATAAAATCCTTAATTATGGGGTTACACCACGAGTAATTGCTTGGATTAGCTCTGTTAATGAAAAAGGAGATGTGAATCTTTCTCCTTATGATTTTTTTGCACCTATGAGTGTGGATCCTATTATTTTTTCAGTTGGATTTTTTCCAAAAAGTAATGGTGAAACAAAAGATACTTTTGAAAATATTATCAGAACCAAAAAGGCAAGTATCTGTATGTGTAATTTTGAATTGTTACCAAAAATGCATCAAAGTGCTCAAGAATTTGATCAAGATGTAAGTGAGGCAATTGAGTTGGATATTCCCTTGGAGATTGCAACGAGTTCCTACCCTCCTATACCAAAGGGAGTGTCACTTGCTTTTATGTGTGATTTATTTCAAGTCATTAAAATAAATAAGAACTCAAAAATTCTACTATTAGAAGCTAAAAAATATTATATTGATGAAAAAGTCTTTAAAACTAATTTTGAATTTGAAATACATAATGCCAGTCGAATGGGAAAAACCTATCAAATCAAAGATCATTTGATTGATCAAAAAACACTCAAAGAGGTAAAGAAAAAATTCTCATAGAAGAAGGATTAATGACCTTCTTCTTCAACAATAATTGCTCCAGCAAGATAAACATATGTAAGAATCATAAAAACAAAAGCTTGTAAGATACCCATAAAAAATAATACAAAGAATGGAGCAATGGGAACAGCCCACGGAACAAGCATTAGCATTACGAGTAAAAACATATCATCGCCCTTAATATTACCAAAAAGGCGGAAGGTAAGAGAGATAATACGAGAAAGATGGGAAATGATTTCAATTGGAAACATTAAGGGTGCTAGGATTTTCATAGGTCCCATAAAATGAGCAAAGTATGAAAAAAAACCTTGAGCTTTGATTCCCTCAGCGTGATAATAGATAAAAACTACCAAAGCCAAAACAAGGGTAAAATTCCAATTTGCTGTAGGAGCTTCAAAACCAGGAATGATTCCAATCATATTACAGAAGAATACAAAAATTGCAATTGTTCCTGCGAGGGGAAAATACTTCTTGGCATATTGCTCTCCGATTACATCTTTAGCAACTCCTAAAATGCCAGAAATAACAACCTCATAAAGATTTTGTAATCCATTTGGAATAAGCTGAAGCTTATGGGCAGCAAGCCGAGAAACTACAACAGCAACAATTGCACAAAGAACAGTGTAAAAACCCATAATAAAATCGTGATCACTGCTAATGAGTCCTGCAAAAGTAAAAAGCCTACTTTCAAGTTCCATAACACACCCTTTTGACAAATCTTATTATTAAATTCTATCAAATTAAAAATAAAAAATGCTTTAAAGCTTTTGAGAAATAATTTAAAAAATTAAGAAAGTTAGAAAGGAATTGATTGTATTTTATGATTTTTAGAATTAAAAGTTACCTTAATTTTAGTGCCTTTGATAATGTTGCGTGGTTTGGTTTCTTGCTCTTGTTTGGCAAACAAAATCTTGAAAGGTAATTTTTTGCGGATGAAAGAAGGGAAAGAGCCAGCCAATCACAAGAGTCATTCCTATTATCCAAACAAAAAATCTGAAAAAAGCACGAAAAAACCCAATGGGTTGATTTTGTAGGTTTATTAAAATAATGCGAGAGTATCGATAACCAGGAGTTTGCATTTTAGATGAAAATAAAGTTGATGAAATGATGGCATAAATAAACACACAGACAAAAATCCCAGATTGACTTTCTCTAAACTTTTCAGCACTTCCTAGCACAAGATAGGTCATAATATATAAAATGGGAACATAAATCATAAATAAATCTGTGATAAAAGCTTTAATTTGAGCAAAAAGAATAGAATAAGATTTTGTAGATTTTTTTGGTAAATCTCCTTGTTCTTTCTTTTTCTTCACAATTGATATCTCGTTAAATTAATTGCCTCTACTGCCAGGTTTAACCGCTTTTGTGCCATTTTTACACATTGGACAATCAGTGGGATCATACATTGCAAAAATAAAATCCTCTAACGCAAAAAGTGGAACATTATCAGGGAGTTTGCATTGAGGTTTTTTAAGATGATTTGTTCCTTCTCTTTTGCAAAAGCCTCTGTTAGCAAGCCCTGCATATGCAATCACCTCTCCTCCAAGTTCTTGAACACAATGAGCAGATTCTAGCGCTGATCCACCCGTTGTGATAATGTCTTCACAAATAAGAATTTTCTCACCCGATTTTACTGAAAAACCACGGCGTAATGCCATTTGTCCATTGACTCTTTCTGTAAAGATAAACCTTACTCCAAGCGATCTTGCAAGCTCGTAACCAGCAATAATTCCTCCCAAGGCTGGAGAGCAGACACAATCAACGCTTATACCCGCATCTTTAATTTGAGATGCCAGTGCTTGAGCAAGCAATTCTGCATTTTCTGGATTTTCTAATACTCTTGCAGATTGTAAGTAGGTATCAGAATGACTGCCACTGCTGAGTAAAAAATGTCCTTTTAGCAAAGCGTGTGATTTTTTATAAAGTGCTTCAATATCAAGTTTTTGCATAACTAAACCTTTAAGACTTCATCTTCTTTTGCTTTTACAAGCTCATCAACTTTTTTTATAAAATCATCAGTATATTTCTGAATAGTTTCTTGGGATTTTTTGCTTTCATCCTCTGTAATCGTTTTATCTTTTTCGAGTTTTTTAATTTGATTGTTTGAATCTTGGCGGACATTTCGGATACCAACTTTTGCTTTTTCTCCCATAGATTTTACTTCTTTTGCAATGCTCTTTCTTTGTTCTTGAGTCATTGGTGGAAAAAAGAGCTTAACAGACTCTCCATCTGAATTTGGATTTACTCCAATATTGGCTTCTTGAATGGCTCGTTCAATGTCTTTGAGTAAATTTTTTTCCCACGGAGTGATAACAAGTGTTGTTGCATCTTGTGCAATCACAGATCCAACTTGATTGAGAGGAGTGGGAGTTCCGTAATAATCAACCCTGATGTGATCAACCACATTGATAGAAACCTTTCCACTTCTTAAGGTTAAAAAATCTCTGCGGAGGGCTTCAATGCTTTTTTCCATATGAGTTTTTGTGTGATTAAAAATTTCTTGTATCATTGTTTAGTCCTTTTTATGAAGTAAAGGGGCCTGTGGAGAAGATGGAACCTGAAGCTTGTTATTCTGGTGATCATCTGAATTGATCTTTTTTTGATTGAGATGTTTGACATTAATGATGCTTTTTTTATTTTCATAGTTGTAGAGATAGACTAGAGAAATTGTATTGATGACAAAAAGTAATCCAAGAACAAGAGTAAGTTTTGCCATAAAACCAGCAGGTCCCTTAGCTCCGAAAATAGAATCATTGCTACTATTATAGACTCCAAGACCAATGCTTGAGCTCTTTTGCATTAAGACTGTAATGAGAATGAGAATCGCTAGAATAATTTGAAAAATAAAAAGTGTGCTAATCATAAAAATACCCCAATTCTAAAACTTAAATTTCGAATGATTTGAAAACTATAATTAAGGCAAAATTTTCTCGAAAATAAATCAGTATTTTACCTAAAAAACCTCATTTTAAGGCAAAATTTTTGTTTATTAGTTATAATTTTCGCAAATATTAACTTTGTATTGTTTTAACATTTAGGAGACCTATGAGAATGAAGCGTGTTTTTTCAGGCATACAACCAACCGGTAAAATCCATTTGGGAAATTATTTAGGTGCAGTGAAAAATTGGGTGAAATTTCAAGAATCTTATGAAAATATCTTTTGTGTGGTGAATTCCCATGCAATTACGACAACTCAGGATCCAAAGGAATTAAAAACAAAAACTTTTGATCTTGTAAGAATGCTTTTGGCTTGTGGTATTAATCCAGATCAATCTTCTCTTTTTATACAGAGTGAGGTTGATGAACATGCAGCACTTGCGTGGATTTTAGATTGCCATATTTCTATGGGTGAAATGAGCAGAATGACTCAATTTAAAGATAAATCAAGCAAAACTAAAAATGTGAATGTAGGGCTTTTTAACTATCCTGCACTTATGGCAGCTGATATATTGCTTTATCAAACTGATTTTGTGCCTGTAGGAGAGGATCAAAAACAGCATTTAGAATTAACAAGGAATGTTGCAGAAAAATTTAATCGTGATTTTGGAGAGTGTTTTAAAATCCCAGAAGCTCTTATACCTCCTGTAGGAGCCAGAGTAATGGGCTTAGATGATCCAAAAGTAAAAATGAGTAAATCCAATAATAATCCTCACCACGCAATTTTTTTGTTAGATAGTTCGGAGGAGATAGTGAAAAAATTTAAAAAAGCTGTAACAGATTCTGAAAATTGTATTGATTTTGATAAAGATCGCGCAGGAGTTTATAATCTATTGAGTGTTTATGAAATTTTTTCAAATCAGACCAGAGACAAAATAATTGATCATTTTAATGGCAAGGGTTATGGGGCATTAAAGCAAGAAACCGCAGAGATTGTGATAGAAAATTTAAGACCAATACAACAAAAATATAATGAGCTTTGTAAAAATGATGATTATGTTGCTAAAGTTTTAGAAAATGGAAGAAATAAGGCTAAAGAAATTGCATTTAAAACTTATCATAATGCTAAAAGTTTTGTAGGGTTGGTATGATTTGGTAGAAATATAAGGATTAAAAATTTGTGATACAATTGTCCAAAGAAACGATTTAAAGTTACTGATTCAAGGTGATTTAGAGTATGGTAAGACATTTTTTAACATTGCGGGATTTTTCTAGACAAGAGCTTGTAGAGATGCTTTCTCTTGCTATGGAAATCAAGCGAGATTTCAAGGCTTCAAAGATACGCCGTGACTTGCAAGGTAAGATTTTAGGAATGATTTTTGAAAAAAACTCCACTCGTACTCGTGTGAGTTTTGAGGCAGGGATATATCAACTAGGTGGTACAGGAATTTTTTTATCAAGTCGTGATATTCAGTTAAGTCGAGGGGAAAGTATTCCAGATTCTGCACGAGTGATAAGCTCTATGTTAGATATGATTATGATCAGAACATTTGCTCATCAAAGATTAGAAGAATTTGCAAACTTTTCATCAGTGCCTGTTATTAATGGGTTGAGTGATTCTTTTCATCCTGTTCAAGTGATGGCAGATTATTTAACGATGATAGAAAATGGTATTTTTTGTCCATCAGATTTTCCAGATTTACCTCATCAAGCTATCCCTAAAATGTCTTATATCGGAGATGGAAACAATATGGCTCATTCACTTTTAATGCTTGCGGCTAAATTTGGATTTGAGCTTAATATTGCCACCCCAGAAGGCTATGAGCCTAATTCTGAAATTTTATCCCATTCCTTGAAAATAGCGGAACAATCGGGTGCTAAAATACAAATAGGACATTCTCCTTTTGATGCTATTAAAGATGCTAATGTCGTGGTAACTGATACTTGGGTTTCTATGGGTCAAGACGAAGAAAAACAATTACGCCAGAAAGCTTTTGAGACTTTTTGCATTGATACAAATTTAATGAAACACGCACATCAAAAAGCAATTTTTTTGCATTGTCTCCCTGCTTATCGAGGTCAAGAGGTGAGTGAAGAAGTTTTAGAAGGAAGTCAGAGTCGAGTGTTTCAAGAAGCAGAGAATCGACTCCATGTACAAAAAGGAATTATGCTATGGCTTTACAAAAACAGCAAAAATTAAGTGATATTCTTAAATCACAGAATTATGGATATCTTCAAAGAGTAGATGATGAGCTTTTTGAAGTTTATTTGCAAGGCGGGAAGATTAATTCAAAGGAGCCATGTTTTTTAAGAGATGAAAATAATGAAGAGTATGTGATTTTGCCTCAAAGGGTTTTAAAGAGTATCATTGCTTTGGTGAGAAAGGCTCACGAAGATCATTTACGAGTAGAATTAGAGCGAGATGTTATTTCTTTAACCCCCATTGATTTTGATGATGTAATGAGTGTGGCGATGAATCGATTAGAAAGTTTAAGAAATAAGGATGGTAGTTTGCCTCAGATCAATACAATGCAATTTTTAAAAGAAATTAAGAAAGAACATCCAAATTTATTTTTAAATTTTGATGCAATTATAGGAAGACAAAAGTGAAAATTGATTTTGATAAGATTGCTAGTTATTCTAAATCTGGTCCTCGTTACACGAGTTATCCTACCGCCGTTGAATTTAAACAAGATTTCAATGCAAACACCTTGCAAGAATCGCTAAAGCGTAATGATGGCATTTTAAATCTTCCTCTTTCATTGTATGTGCATCTTCCGTTTTGCCAAAGTGCTTGCTATTTTTGTGCTTGTAATGTGATTTATACAAAGAGTTCAGAGAAAAAACAGCGCTATATTAGATACCTCAAAAAGGAACTTGCTATTCTGAAGGAATGTATGGATATAGATCGCAAGGTTGTTCAACTTCATTTTGGAGGTGGGACACCAACCTATTTTAGTGCTTCTGAGTTGGAAGAAATTATTCAAGAAATTTATAAGGTGTTCAGAAACTTTGATTCAAATGCAGAGCTGAGTTGTGAGATTGATCCACGCCATTTTACTGCTGATCAAATGGATATTTTAAAAAAATATGGTTTTAACCGAGTGAGTTTTGGAGTGCAAGACTTTGATCCGCGGGTACAGCAAGCGATCAATCGATTTCAGAGTGTTGAATTGATGAAAAAAGTTGTTGGGATTGCCAGAGATTTTGGAATTGAATCAATTAATTTTGACTTGATTTATGGATTGCCCTATCAGACGCTGATAACTTTTGAAGAAACGCTTCAAAAAGCAGTGGATTTAAAACCTAATCGTTTTGCAATTTTTAATTATGCTCATGTTCCTTGGATAAAGCGTACAATGGGACATATTGATGAAAAGACTTTGCCTAGCCCACAAGAAAAATTAGAGATTTTAAAAAATACGATCAATTTCCTTAGAGATTGTGGCTATGAAATGATTGGAATGGATCATTTTGCTAAAAAAGATGATGAACTTTATCTTGCTAAAGAAAAAGGAGAGCTAAGGCGCAATTTTCAAGGCTATACTACAAGAGGGTTTTCTCAAACTATTGGGATTGGACTGACTTCTATTGGAGAAGGTGTAGATTATTATGTTCAAAACTATAAAGACATAAGGCACTATGAACAAGCACTTGATAATGGTATTCTTCCTACAGAAAGAGGCATTTTGTTAAGTGATGATGATATCTTGCGTAAAGAAGTGATTATGCAACTTATGAATAATGCGAGTTTGGAGTTTAAAAAAATAGAGGAAAAATTTCATATTGATTTCAAGACCTATTTTGAAAAAGAATTAAAAGATCTTAAAGTTTTTGAAAATGATAAACTTTTAGAATTGAGAGATAGTGGAATTTACGTCAATGCAACAGGTGGAATGTTGATTAGAAATATTGCAATGAGTTTTGATGCTTATTTAGAAAAAATCCCACAGAGTGAGAGAAAATTTAGCAAAACCATATGAAAGATTATCAACTATTTGCACAAGAATGTATTAAGTGTGCAAAGTGTATCCAGCATTGTACGATGTACAAAGTTCATCGCGATGAAGTCCATAGTCCTCGTGGTCTTTTAGAGTTGATATCAAGTGTAAAAAAAGAAGATTTAACATTTCAAAATGCATTAGAATCTTGTTTTTTATGTGGAGATTGTAGCAGTCGTTGTCCTAAAGATTTGCCTATTGATTTTGTGATAAAAGTAGCAAAATCAAATGGAAAACTTTCTTTGTTCCAAAAAGTATATTTTTATTTGTTGAGACATCAAAAGATCGCAGACTTAGTTTTTTCTTGCCTTGCTTTTTTGCCAAGTTGTCTTTTTAAAAGCAAAAAAATTAAACCCATTTTTAAATTATCTTTCACTAAAAAGTCATTTCTTAATTCTCATCGATCTGAAATTATTTCTACTCAAAGCACAGGGAAGCGAGTGATGGTTTTTGTTGGTTGTTTGATTAATTATAACTTTCCAAAGACAGGGGAAGCTTTGCTAAAGATTTTGGATACATTAGGTTATGATGTGCTTTTATCTAAACAAGAATGTTGTGGCGCACCTGCATTGTTCAGTAAAGATATCAATACGGCAAAAATTCTTATGTATCGCAATTTGGAAAATTTTGAAAAAATAATTGATAAAGTTGAGGCAATTTTGATTCCAGAGGCAACCTGTGCATCGGTTATGATTAAGGACTGGAAAATGCTTTGTGAAAGTCAGGAAGAGCGTAAAAGACTAGATCGCATTGTATCAAAAATGTATATAACAAGCGAGTGGCTTTCGCGTCAAGAAAAATTATTTTCGGTTTTAAAAACAAATTTAAAAAAGCGTGTGGCTTATCACGATCCTTGCCACTCAAATCGTGCATTTGGGATTTTTCAAGAGCCTAGAAAATTCTTATCTCATAGTTATGACTTTATTGAGCTTGATGACTCACAAGAGTGTTGTGGTTTTGGTGGTGTGGGAATGCAATTAGAAAAAAATGATGAAGTTAATGAAGTTGGAAGAAGAAAGGCAAAAAAAATTGCTCAAGCTTCAGTTGATATTGTTAGTGCGGAGTGCAGTGCTTGTCGAGTTCAAATTACAAATCAGCTTCAACAAATCAAAAATTCTACAGAGTTTAAACATCACTTAGAGCTTATTGCAGAAGCTCTTTGATCAGAGCATTTGCAAAAGAGTATTTCTATCAAGCCAAAGATGATTTGTATTACTACTATAGCTAAACCCTTCATTTACAGCTTTCCCTTTTTCATTAAGCAGAGTAGTGGTGTAATCAACAGGGGTTTGAAACTGTATGCTTGGCATAAGAATGAAGAAACTTTCAAACTCTAAACAAAGATGAGAATCATCGCTAGGAATCATAATTTCGTGAAGCTTCTCTCCTGGGCGGATACCAACAACTTTAATGGGATAATCAGGAGCTAACGCGTGAGCGAGATCTGTGATTTTCATACTAGGGATTTTAGGAATAAAAATTTCTCCTCCATGCATCCTGTGCAAGCTTTTTAAGACGAAATCAACCCCTTGTTCCAAGGTGATGAAAAAACGCGTCATTCTAAGATCTGTAATTGGAAGTTCTTTCGCTCCTTCTTTAATGAGTTTTTTAAAAAAAGGAACAACGCTTCCACGACTACCTACAACATTACCATAACGCACAACGCTAAATTTAGTGTGTGCGCTACCTTTAATATTGTTTGCAGCGATAAAAAGCTTATCACTACACAGTTTAGTTGCACCATAAAGATTGATCGGATTTGCGGCTTTATCAGTGCTTAGAGCAATAACGCTAGAAACATTATTTGAAAGAGAAGCATTAATAACATTGCTTGCCCCTTCGATATTAGTTTTAATACATTCCATAGGGTTGTATTCTGCGATAGGAACATGTTTAAGGGCAGCGGCGTGGATACAAATATCAACACCATTTAGAGCAAGCTTTAATCTTTCTTTATCTCTCACATCTCCGATAAAATATCGCATACAAGGAGCATTAAAAACTTGTGCCATTTCATATTGTTTTAATTCATCACGACTATAGATAATCAGTTTTTTTGGTTGATAACGCTCTAGTGTCATTTGGACAAATTTTTTTCCAAAACTTCCTGTGCCTCCAGTGATAAGAATTGTTTTGTTGTTCAGCATAAAACCCCCTTTACCAGTGATATTCTAAACTTGCTGTAAAAATTCTAAGTTGCCCAAGATTGGAAGCTTGGCTATAAAGGCTTTGTCGATTGTCTTTGATAGTAAGAGAGTAAGCAGCCCCAATCACAAATCCTTTAAAGCGTTGTTTGATACCAAGTGAGAACATATAACCATTGGAGTCGGGAATCCCAATAGCATCTTGAGGACTTGGTGCTTCATCATAAGCAATCGCACCCATAATTCTAGTGTTTTTGCCCATGTAAGTTATGCCAAGACGATAGGTATTTGTATCTTTCCAACCTGCTCCCATATTTTGAACACCAGAAAAATCAGCCAACCCTACCATACTCTGTAATTTTTCAGAGCTAAAATGTGCGACAAGTCCGCTTAATCCAATGTATTGAGCGTGTGCAAAATCAGGCGTAACATTAAAATTTGGCCCTTTGGCCCAAAAAGTGCGTTCATAAACCCCTTCGATTCTTAGGCGATGATTAAAAAATTCGTGTGCATAAGCAAGAGTAAGGATTTCTGGCATATTGACTGCAATTTGAAGAGTCGTTTTTGTTAAAACATTTCCCATCGCGCCGCCCACATAGCTTGTTGCCTCAAGATCTCCTTGCATTTTAAAAGGCACACTAGAATTATAGACCACTGAAAACATTCCATTTTCAAAAACTCTTAAACTTGCTGCAATACGATATCCTGCAGAAATGGCTTGACCCGTGCTTTTTTGATAAACTTTTGTGGTTCCATACATTGTGGTGGTAGAAGATTGTAGAATATCAACAAGTCCTGTACATTTTTTTGCAATTACAGGAATACAGAGAATTGGATTATTTAGCAGGCTTTTTAAGAGCCGTTTTTGAGTATCGCTTATAAGTTCACTTGGAATGTTGTCAATTCCAATTTTATCAAGATCTGCTCCTGTGAGTGTGATAGAAGAATTAATAAGATTTCCATTGCTATCGGTTTGTTGCATTGGCACATAAACGACATTATTAAAGCTTCCCATTGCATACATAACGCGGGGACCAAATCCAATTGAGAAGCGGTTGTTGATCGTATAGCTGATAGAAGGTGAGAATTCAACCATCATAATGAAAACATCTTGTAAAAATTCTCCACCTTTGCCTTTCCATTGCATTGCCAGACCTGATGAGGCGATAAAACTTGCTCCAAAGGTGAAGCCATTTTTTTTACGAGATTTATAAAAAAACTTTGGAAGGATAAAATTAGTTGTGTCTGTAGAGCCACTTACAATCTGTGAGTCTGCTTCAGAGTGAGTAATGATAATCTTACTAGGCGCAAGACTACCAATTAGACCATAGTATTTCATATTGGTTTCTGAGGTTAAACCTTGATTGCTTGTGGAAACATTAAATCGAAATCCTGGAATTTGAATGAGTGAAGTGGCAAGCTCAAATTCACTTTTATCTTCCCCCCAATCATTATCAAACCCCATATTTGCAGGATTATAATAGCTTGCATCAGCACCTCTAGCCCCTGCGACATAAGCAGAATTAAGTGCAGTGCCATTGAGAGATTGTTCTTGGATTTTAAAACCATTAGCAGAAATAAAACCCAAGAGAACCAATAAAAGAAAAAGTTTTTTTTTCAAAAGATGAGTGATCAAAATTTAAAAACCTTAATTTTTTAATATATTTTTATAATTTTTTATGCATAGATACTTATGTTATCAAAATTATATCTAAAAGCAGGATAGTTTTTCTACCTAAATCTGACTAAGATAATGCTTGTTTCTATGGTTGAATGTATCAAAAAGACTTAAAATTTTTAAAATCAACCTATTTTTGAGATTTTATCTAAAAATGTGCCATAAATTATATATAATTAAAGAATGAAACATAGAAAGGAGAAGACTAATGAAAAATGAAAAACAGCTTTTCAGACAAATCAGTAATCGGCTAAAGAAGTTATCAACTCTACCCGCCTGCAAGGAGGATAAGCATCTTAATGATATGCTTGCTCAGAAGGGGATCGATCGTAGGGATTTTATGAAGTGGGCAGGAATGATGACAGCAGCACTTGCTCTACCAGCATCATTTGCTCCGCTCACTGCAAAGGCTGCAGAGGTCGCTGGTCGATTGCCAGTTATCTGGTTACATATGGCTGAATGTACTGGTTGTAGTGAAAGCTTGTTGAGAACTGAAGATCCAAGCATTGATTCTATTTTATTTGATATGATTAATCTAGAGTATCACGAAACAATTATGGCAGCTGCAGGACATCAAGCAGAGGCAAATCTTGAAAATGCAATTAAAAAACATAAGGGTAATTACATCTTAATGGTAGAGGGTGGAATTCCGACAATAGAGCATTTTTTAACAATTGGTTCAGAAGGAAGAACAGGGGCACAGACTTGTCGCCTAGCTGCCGAAAATGCTGCAGCAATCTTTGCAATTGGAACTTGTTCTAGTTTTGGTGGGGTTCAAGCGGCTTATCCAAATCCTACTTCAGCAGCTCCTTTGAGTAAAATTATCTCTAAACCTACAATCAATGTTCCAGGTTGTCCTCCAAGTGAAAAAAATATTGTTGGAAATGTATTGTATTTTATTATGTTTGGGTCACTTCCTCCATTAGATGCATTCAATCGTCCAAAATGGGCTTATGGATTGAGAATACACGATCTTTGTGAGCGTCGTGGTCATTTTGATGCAGGTGAGTTTGTGCAACATTTTGGTGATGAGAATGCTAAAAATGGCTTTTGCCTTTATAAGGTTGGTTGTAAGGGACCTTATACATTTAATAATTGCTCAAAACTTCGTTTTAATTCGCATACAAGTTGGCCTATTCAGGCAGGTCACGGTTGTATTGGGTGTAGTGAGCCAAATTTTTGGGATACAATGAGTCCATTTGAAGAGCCATTAGCTAATCGAAATTTGCACACAAGTTTTGGTGGTCTTGGAGCAGATAAGACAGCAGATATGGTTGGAATTAGTGTTTTAAGCGTTGCGGCAATTGGCATTGCAGCTCACGCAGTGATATCAAGTGTAACAAAAAGTAAGACAGAAGAACAAAATCAATAAACAAGGAGAGTAAAAAATGACAAAAAGAATTGTTGTAGATCCAATCACTAGGATTGAGGGGCATTTAAGAATTGAAGTAATTGTAGATGAGAATAATGTTATTACAGATGCTTTCTCTTCTTCTACATTATTTCGTGGATTAGAAACAATTATTAAGGGAAGAGACCCAAGGGATGCAGGATTTATTGCTCAGAGAATTTGCGGGGTTTGCACTTATTCGCACTATAAGGCAGGAATTGTTGCAGTTGAAGATGCTTTAGGGATCAAGATTCCATTTAATGCGCAAATGGTGAGAAGCTTAATGAATATTTCTCTCTTTCTACACGATCATACTGTGCATTTTTATACTTTACATGGACTTGATTGGTGTGATATCACATCTGCTTTGAAAGCAGATCCTGCTAAAGCAGCTAAAGAAGCATTTAAATATACAAAGACACCTATTTGTGCAGGTGAAGATGAGCTTAGAGCAGTTCAAAAGAGAGTAGCAGATTTTGTAAAGCAAGGAGCACTTGGACCATTCCAGAATGCTTACTGGGGACATAAAACCTATCATTTTACTCCTGAGCAAGATTTAATTGTGCTTTCGCATTACTTAAAATTACTTGAAATCCAGAGAGATGTTGCCAAAATGATGGCTATTTTTGGAGCAAAACAACCTCATCCTCAAAGTTTAACTGTGGGAGGAATCACTTCTGTTATGGACATACTTGATCCATCAAGGTTGGGTGAATGGTCATCAAAATTTGATAATGTATGTAATTTTATCCATAATGCCTATTATGCAGATGTAGTAATGGCAGCAAAAGCCTTTAGCAAAGAAGATTCTGTTCTTAAAGGATGTAATCTAAAGAATTTTATTTCGCATGCAGAAATGCAAATAGGTCCTGATGAATACTTATTTAGCAGTGGTATTGTGCTCAATGGAGATTTGTCAAAAGTATTGCCAATTGATGAGTCTTTAATCAAAGAAGAAGTTACAAACTCTTGGTATAAGTATGAAAATACAAATGAAGTGGCACTTCATCCTTATGAAGGTCAAACTAATCCTGAATACACTGGATTTAAAGATGGTCAAAGCTATGGTCCAAATGGAAAGATGGTTGATTCTAAAATTCTTGATCATAAAGGTAAGTATTCTTGGATTAAATCACCGCGATATAATGATATGCCAATGGAAGTTGGACCGCTTGCTACAGTTGTGGTTGGGCTTGCTGCAAAAAATCCCTATATCACAGAAGTGGCAACTAAGCTATTAAAGGATACAGGATTGTCTGTAGAAGCATTATTTAGCACACTAGGAAGAACTGCTGCGAGGTGCATCGAAGCGGTTGTGGTTTGTAATCATGGTAAAAAAGCTTTTAATGCACTTGTGCAAAACCTTAAATCAGATACTGCTACCTGTGCACCTTATGTGATTGATAAAGATAAAGAGTATCAAGGAAGGTATATTGGTAATGTTCCAAGAGGTATGCTCAGTCACTGGGTAAGAATTAAGAATGGTAAGGTGGAAAATTATCAGGCTGTTGTCCCATCAACTTGGAATGCAGGTCCTAGGGATCATAAAGGACAAAAAGGGGCGTATGAGATGAGTCTTATTGGAACAAAGTTGGCTAACCCAACTCAGCCATTAGAGATTGTTCGAACTATCCATTCTTTTGATCCTTGTATCGCTTGTGCTGTTCATATGATGGATACAAAAGGAAATAGTCTTGGAGAATATAAGATCGAGCCTAACTTTGCTAAAATTTAAGGAGGCAAAGATGAAACAAGATAAATTTCAATCTCATGAAGAATTTTCTGGTCTTGTGAGACTTTTTCATTGGCTGAGGGCATTTGCAATCTTTGGCCTTATTTGCACAGGTTTTTATATTGCCTATCCTTTTTTGCAACCAACACCAAATCCAGAACCTAATGGGTTTTTACAGGCAATTATTCGAAGTTGGCATTTGATTTTAGGATTTGTTTTGATTGCAGTAAGCATCTTTAGATTTTATCTTTTTTGCTTTGATAAAAAATCTCAAGCTGAGAGAAAAAGTTTTGAACAACTCAAAGATCATAGAGTTTGGATTGGTGTTATCCTTTCTTATTTATGGGTAGGTAGGCACCCACATATTAAAGGAGCTTATAATCCGCTACAATTCATTACTTATTTCGTCTTAGCAGTTCTTGTTTTATTGATTTCACTAACGGGAATTTCTCTTTATACTCATGTTTATCACAGTGGTCTTGGAGGAGCACTTGCTCCTTGCTTTAAATGGGTAGAAGTTTGGTGTGGTGGATTGGCTAATGTGAGATTTATTCATCACATTGTTACTTGGCTTTTTGTTATCTTTATTCCTGTGCATATTTATTTGGCTGTTTGGAATGCGATTAAATTTCCAAATGGTGGTGTTGATAGCATTGTAAGCGGTATACGCTATGAAAAAACCAAGTAATATTTAAAGATTGATGAGAATTTTGATTTTAGGGATAGGAAATATCCTTTTTGGTGATGAAGGGATTGGTGTTCATTTATGTAATTATTTGAAAGTCAATTACTCTTTTTCTGGTCCTTGCCAACTTGATTTTGTCGATGGCGGGACCCTTGCACAATCTCTTATTCCTTTGATTGTAGAGTATGATGAGGTTTTGATTTTAGACTGCGTAGATGTTCGTGATGCTCAAGTGGGTGATGTCTATGCCTTTCCTTTTAACAAGGTTCCAAATATGGTAACTTGGGCAGGAAGTGCACACGAGGTAGAAATGTTGCAAACACTTAAGCTGATTGAAGTAATGGGAGATTTGCCTGCAGTTGAAATCATAGGAATTGTTCCTTATATTATCGGAGAAGAGACGACATTTAATTTGACTCAAGAAGTAAAAAATGGTGCAAAATTAATGGAAAAAAAAGCCCTTGAATTTTTACAAGCTCGTGGATTTTCGTATCAGAAGGTTAAAGATTTTTCTTTGCAAGAAATTGCAAATCATTCTTTTAGGGGCGTAGATGATCTTTGAGTTGCACTTTCAGATAGTTGATCTTGAAGATGATTATCAGGATTTGATTTTTATTCTTAAACAAAGAGCAGTGATTTTTAATCTTGAGTTTATGGACTCTTTAAAGAATGAGGAATATATATTTTTTATTAGGGGTTCAGAGAAAGATATTGTTAAATTTTGTGAGGATTTAAGTCTTTGTTTGCCACTTTCTTTGAATTTTCAATTTCATTCAATACGGCCTTCTTTGATTGATTTAAAAGATTTTAAACCAGAATTATTGAAAAATTCATCTGAAGTTTTAGACGCAGTAAAACTTCAGATGATTGTTCAAAAAAATAATTTTAAAGCGATCCAAAAATATGTCAAGCAAATAAGATTTCAAAATCAGATTGTCAATCAAAAAAGCAAATGGCAAGAGAGTATAGAGTTTTGTGTTCAAAAAATACTAGATTCTGAAATCATCATTAAAACTTCAAGAGGAAATTTTAAAGCGAGTGTAAAGAAACCAGAAGATAAAAAAGAAATATGGGTATTGTTTTGTGATTTAGCTTCTTTGAAAGTTCATATGAGAGTAGAGACCAAACAATTAGAAGTTCTAGCAAGTTTTGAAAAACCAAGTACAAAATTAATGTCAAAAGAAATTTTTTCTGATTTTTTAGGAGAAGAATGTGAGTGTATTTTGCCTTATGATCTTCCATTGGTTTTTATAGCAAAGAGAATTTTAGAGCTAGGTAAAAATTATATTTTTTTATCACCGACTCAAGAAAAAGCTACCTTTTCTTATGAACAGAAAAATTCAAGCACACAAAGAGTTGTTGTTTCTAAAGAAGGTTATATTCTTTATGATACTCAGATGAAAGCAAAAAATTTTCAAGAGATTCTTTTGGCTCATCAAAATCTTCTGATTCAAGAAGAAAAAGAGCGTCTTAAAACCTCAAGCTTAATTCTTTTTTTAAGCAAAGATAATCCTATGCTGTTTTGGCTCAAAAGAGAAAAATTGCAAAGTATTCTTGATTTAGAAATAGAATTAAATCCAAAAGAAGTCTTTCAGACTATCCAGACAACTTCTGAAGGTAAAAGATTGCTAGAAAATTTTTCACATACATTTCCTGATTTGACACAGAAAGTTTTTGCTTTAGAGTCTCAGAGTAGGCGAGGAAAAAGTTTTTATGAATTTTTAAATACAATTGGTTTTGTCTTGGGTTATGAAAATGCGGATGGAATTTTGAGAAATGCTAAAAAATATTTACGAGATAAGGGACCTAGAATAGACTTTAAGCTTTTTAAAGATGAAAAAAATATTCTAAGATTTGATGAAGTAAAGTGTTTAAAATCCTGCATGAGTTTTAGGATAGCAGGCGTGGATCCAGAAACATTAAGCTATGGAATTCTTGATTCCTTAGGAGAGTTTATAGCAAATTTTATTGCAGATATGATGGTTAATTTTTCAACGAAATCTATTTTTTTATGTGGAAGTTTTTTGATAGAGAAGATTTTTCTTGATAGAATTTTGCATTATACACGCAAGGATATTGATCTGATCTTGCCTCAAAAAGGTTTTCTTGATTATTAATAAGTGATAAAATAAGGATAAAAGGGCGAAAATGCAATTAGAAATGCTTTATGGGAAAATTCATCGTGCAAAAGTAACAGATGCAAATTTAAACTATGTTGGTTCAATCACTATTGATAGAAATTTAGCTAAAGCGGTGGGTTTTTATGAGGGAATTAAGGTGGATATTGTCAATATTAACAATGGGGAGCGTTTTTCAACCTATGTGATTTTAGGCGATCAAGAGGGTGAAATTTGTATTAATGGCGCTGCTGCAAGAAAAGTCGCAATTGGTGATATTGTTATTATTATTGCTTATGCATTATATAATGAGAGTGAGCTTAAAGACTATCGTCCAAAAGTGGCTTTAGTAAATGAAGAAAATCAGATTATTTCTATAAAAAATGAGATTTAAAGGGAGTATTTATGTTTGATATGGAAAAACTCAAAAGTCTAGTTGATGATATGCAAAAAAATATGCAAGATCAACAAGAAAAGATCAAGAATGAAGTTTTTACAGAGACAAGTGGAGGTGGTCTTGTAAAGGTAAGTATGAATGGAATAGGAGAGTTGATTGATCTGAGTATCGATGATAGTCTTTTGGAAGATAAAGAATCCTTGCAGATTTTACTTCTTGCGGCACTAAATGAACTTTATAAAAAAGTTGAAGATAACCGGAAAAATACCGCACTAGATGCATTTGGTGGAATGAAAAATTTTGGATTATTTGGATGAGATGCATAATACTTTTTTTTGTTACTTTCTTTTCTTTTTGTTGGAGTTATGATTTTTCTTTTTGTTTTAAGAATTATCAGCGTATGGCTCTAAAATTTCGTGATTCTTATGCAACCCCTATCCAATATCAAGGGAAGACCTATTTTCTTTTTTATTCAAAAACCCCGCTATTTGATAAATCAGTTATCAAGTCAGATCCATTTATTGGTCTTTATCTTTTGAAATCAAATAAAGAGACTAAAGGTTATGTGTTAAGAGATATTGATATAATGGCCAAAGAAATGCAGGTGGCAGTGATTGGATTTTATGGTTTTATGGATGTAAAGATTCTATCAAATCAAAAAGATTTCTTAGATTATGCCAAACTTTCTAAGACACCACTGCCTAATCAGATCGTGAGTAATATTTGCTATCAAATTTATGGCATTACTACAGAAGATGGGTTGATAGATAAGCGTTATATTGAACGCTTTTTAGAACAGAAGTATCCTTATTATGGAGACATTGGAATTCAATTGAGAAAAAATACGACAGAAGTGGAGTTGATTAATCCCTTTTTTGAAAAAAATCCATTTTTGCCTTATGATAAAATCATTTCTATTGATGATGTGCCAGTTACAAAAAATGATATTCATTGGAAAATTGCTAATTTAGTTTATCAGAGTGAAGTGAAAGTGAAGGTTCAAAGACAGGGGCAACAAAAACCAGTGGAATTAAAAGTCAGAGTTAATCGGGCTTATGGAGGATTGCTACTACAAGATAGTTTCTTTGAGTCTCAAGGAATCAAGATTGATGCAAATTTAAATATAAGACGCGTTTATCAGCCTACCATTGAAGAGCTAGGGGAGCTAAAAAGAGGTGATAGGATTTTAAGAATCAATAAGATTGATCCACTTAGTCTTTCAGGAGATATTTTTTTAAATCTTAAGAAGATATTATCTGATGCTTATATCAAGCAGGGTTATATAGAATTCCTTGTTTCTCGAAATGGTTTTGATTTTAATCTCAAGATTTATCCTCGTGGAAATCAGGAAAAAGCTAATGAAAATCAATCAAGTTCGCCAAAAGCAATTACAGAATTTAGGTCAAACCAATGAAATTTTTAGAAGATTTTGAGATATTTTTAAGACAATCTATTCCTGAAGTTGTCGGATTTCACCCTCATTTTCAGACAGCTTTTTGGGAAATGTTGCTTTATGGAGGCAAGCGTTTTCGCCCAGCACTTTTATTGAGTGTTGTTCAATCTTATGCGCCGGATTTACTAGAGAATGCTTTCCGCCCAGCATTGGCTTTGGAATGTTTGCATACTTATTCTCTCATTCACGATGATTTGCCTTGTATGGATAATGCTTCTTTTCGTCGATCGCATCCTACATTGCATAAAACTTATGGTGAAACAACAGCTACTCTTGTGGGAGATGGACTGAATACATATGCATTTTATTTGTTGTCTCATTCTGATTTTAAGCCAGAAATTTTAGTTGAACTCATTGCCTCTTTAAGTTCTGATGGAGGTCTTAATGGCATGATAATTGGACAGGCACTTGATTGTCATTTTGAAAATCAAATATTACCCTTAGAAAAATTACGCACCATTCATATACATAAAACCGCAAAATTAATTGCAACAAGCCTTAGGATGGGAGGCATTATCGCCTCTTTAAGCAAAACAAAACAACAAGAAATTTATGATTTTGGACTGGAGCTCGGACTTTTTTTTCAAGTAAGAGATGATATTATTGATTGTGTTGGAAGCTTTGAGAGTGCGGGTAAAAATACACAGAATGATGCGGGCAAAAATAGTTATGTAAATCTTTTAGGACTTGATGGCGCCCGTGCGGAATTACAAAGACTAAAACAAGAATTAATAATGAGATTAAATGCTTTTGATGAGGTTTTAAAAGAAAAACTTAATCTTTTGTTGATAAAGTATTTTGAGGAATAATTGATGAAAAGAGTATTGCTAACAAATGATGATGGTTTTGATTCTGTTGGCCTTATGGCTTTGCGTGATGGCGTGAAAGATGCATTAAATGATGATGTGGAGATTATGATCATCGCACCCGCAAGGGAAAAATCTGCCTGTGGTCATGGTTTAAGCCTCTCTTCTCCTTTGCACTTTGAAAAGATTGATGATAATTTTTATAAACTTGAAGATGGAAATCCTACAGATTGTGTTTATTTAGGATTAAAAGCGATTTACAAGAATGAGGTTTATCCTGATTTGGTGCTTTCAGGGATTAATTTAGGTTCAAATATGGGCGAAGATGTTACCTACTCTGGCACGATAGCTGGAGCAATGGAAGCTACTTTATATGGAATTCCATCAATGGCTTTTTCTCAAGTGCTTCAAGATAAAAAAAATTCATCAAAATTTGATTTTGGATTGGCTAAAAAAGTCGTATCTGATTTGGTAAAGAAATTTTTTGAAAAAAAACTTCCTTTTGATGGAAGAAGATTTTTAAATATCAATATTCCTCAAATTGCTATTGATCAATGTAAGGGGTATCAAGTTACTCAAAAAGGTTTTAGATTATATAAAAACGATGCAGTTTATCGCAAAGATCCAAGGGGCAGAGAATACTATTGGCTTGGATTGCAACCACTTGCTTGGCGTGAGCGTGATGAAAATGAGATTCAAAAACAAATTCCTTCTGATTTTAATGCCACAAAGAATGGTTATGTCTCTATCACGCCAATTACACTCAATCTTACAAGTTATGAGAGTTTAGAGCAAACAAAACGATGGTTAGAAAACTAAACCTTGTTGCTATTTTTATTTCTGTATTTTTAGTGAGTGTGGCAATTGCAAATCATCGATGTGATTTTAAGTTTCAAAGTAGTATTGCGCTAGATGGCATTCCAAAATATAAAAAAAATTTTAACCATTTTGATTATGTGGATATTCAGGCTAAAAAAGGTGGAAAGTTAAAAAGTTATGTTTTGGGAGGATTTGATAGTCTTAATCCATTTTTGCTAAAGGGGATCAGTGCAGAAGGGCTTGATTTAGTTTATGATACCCTTATGGTGCAAAGTCTTGATGAGCCCTATAGTCAGTATGGTTTGATTGCAGATGGAATTGCCCTTGCTCCTGATCGTAGTTGGGTTGTTTTTCATATCAATCCTTTGGCAAAATTTAGTGATGGCATTAAGGTGGATGCTGAAGATGTGAAGTTTAGTTTTGATACTTTGATGAGTAGAGGATCTGTTGTTTTTAGGCAATATTATGCAGATGTGAAGGAAGCAAAAGTTTTAAACAATGAATGCATTAAGTTTGTTTTCAAGACAAATAAAAATCGAGAATTACCGCTAATTTTAGGTCAATTGACTATTCTTCCACGGCATTTTTACTTTAAAAATAAAAACAATACCTTCGGAGATAATGTTTTAGAGATTCCTCTTGGAAGTGGTCCTTATCGCGTTAAAAGTTTTAAAATTTCTCGCCAAATTGTTTATGAGAGAAATCCGCACTATTGGGCGAAAGATTTGCCAGTTAATCGGGGATTTTATAATTTTGATACATTGGTGTATGATTATTATAAAGACGACTCTGTAGCTTTGAAGGCTTTTTTAAAAGGGAATTATGATTGGAGATTTGAGAGTGTAGCTAAAGTTTGGGCTAGGGGTTATGTTGGTGATGCGGTTCAAAAACACCAAATCAGAAAAGTGATGCTAGAAAATCAGCTTCCAAGTGGTATGCAAGGTTTTTTTATGAATACACGCCAAAAGGTCTTCCAGAATCCTTTAGTAAGAGAGGCTATTTTTTATGCTTTTGATGGAGAGTGGAGTATAAAAAATCTTTTTTTCTCCCAATATCGTCGCACTCAGAGTTATTTTGATCATTCAATTTATGCAATGCAAAATGGAGCGCCAAAAGGAGAAGAATTAGCATTGCTAAAACATTATAAAGTGCAATTAAAAGATTCTCGCATTCTGACTCATGGTTTTATTGTTCCAAGGACAGACGGAGCAGATATTGTTGGAGAAAATTTAAGAGAAAATCTTAAATATGCAAGAGATTTGCTTAAAAGAGCAGGTTATGAAATTAAAGATTTTAAATTAATTGATAAAAAAACTAAAAAACCTCTGGAATTTACTCTTACCCTTGATAATCCTGCTTTTGTGCGTTTGGCATTAGCTTTTTCTAAAAATCTTGAAATTTTAGGAATTAAGATGGATATTCAAGTGGTTGATTCTGCTCGATATGCAAATTTAGTGCATAATTTTGATTATGATATGATTGTAGGTGTGATTCCTCAATCCCTCTCTCCTGGGAATGAACAACAATATTTTTTTAGCTCCAAATCAGCTCTAATTAAGGGAAGTAAGAATTATTCTGGTATTCAAGATCAAGTTGTAGATAGCTTGATTAAAAGACTTCTAGAATCTAAAACTCAACAAGAAAGAATCATTATTTTGCGCTCTTTAGATCGAGTTTTATCGTGGGGATTTTATGTGATTCCACATTTTTATATGCCCTCTTATCGTATTGCCTATTGGAATAAAATTAAAATTCCAGAAAAAACTCCTGCTTTTGGTTTTACTCCAAATACTTGGTGGGAAAATCCTCAATTTGAAGGCAAAAGATAGATGTGGCAATATATTTTTAAACGGATTTTATTGATCATTCCTACTTTATTTGGAATCATTACAATTAATTTTTTTATTATCCAACTTGCTCCAGGTGGTCCTGTGGAACAAACAATTTCAAAACTTGAGCATCTTGAAGCCAAAACAGAAACTTTTCATTCAGCAGGAAAGATTGGCAATTATCGTGGAGATAGTGGTATTGATGAAGATTTATTAAAATCAATTCAGAAGCTCTATGGATTTGATAAACCAATCTCAGAGCGTTATTTTTTAATGGTAAAAAACTATTTATGTTTTGATTTTGGTGAGAGTTATTATCGCAAAATAAGTGTTTTAGATTTGATTTTAGAAAAATTACCTGTATCCATCTCTTTGGGTGTTTTTAGCACAATTTTAATCTATCTTTTTGGCATTCCCCTTGGGATTTATAAAGCAAAGCACGATGGAGAAAAGATTGATGTAATCAGCAGTCTTTTGGTGATTATGGCTAATGCAATCCCTTCGTTTTTGTTTGCTATTATCCTGATTGTTTTTTTTGCTGGAGGGACTTATTTAGATTGGTTTCCGCTTAAAGGTTTAGTGAGTGATCATTTTTCTTCATTGAGTTTATTTGAAAAAATAAAAGATTATCTGTGGCATATCACTTTACCTGTAATTTGCATAACAATCACAGCACTTGCATCTTTGGTGCTTTTAACAAAAAATTCCTTTTTAGATGAGATGAGTAAGGGTTATGTATCTTATGCGAGAATAAAGGGTGTAAGTCAGAGAAAAATTTTCTATGGACATATTTTTAGAAATGCAATGTTGCTTGTTATTTCTTCTTTTCCAAGTATGTTTTTAAGAATGTTTTTTTCTGGTTCTCTTTTAATTGAGATTATCTTTAGTCTTGATGGATTAGGACTTTTAGGATATGATAGCCTCATTTCGCGTGACTATCCTGTCGTTTTTGGGAGTTTATATATATTTACATTATTAGGACTGGTTGCAAGCTTAATAAGTGATTTGATTTATGTATGGGTTGATCCTAGAATACATTTTGAAAAAAATTAATAGAGGCTAGAGAGATGAGAGAAGTTGGAGTTGGTATTATTGGAGTTGGAGTTGTTGGAAGTAGCGTGGTAAAGATTTTGCAAAAAAATCAGGAAATTATTTCTGCTCGTACAGGTGTTAAGTTGGTTGTTAAATGTGGAGTTGTGCGTGATTTAAAAAAGGATCGAGGTGTGGATATCCCTTTGAGTGATGATTTAGATGCTTTAATTTCTGATCCAGAAATTGAAATCATTATTGAATTGATTGGTGGGGTAGATCGTGCCTATGAAATAGCGAAAAAAATTTTAAACGCGGGAAAGAGTCTTGTTACGGCAAATAAGGCAATGTTGGCCTATCATAGATATGAATTAGAGGCTTTAGCAAAGGATAATATGATTGGATTTGAAGCAAGTGTTTGTGGGGGAATTCCTGTTATTAAGGCCTTTAAAGATGGATTGAGTGCGAATCATATTCTGTCTCTTAAGGCAATTTTAAATGGAACCAGTAATTTTATTTTAACTCAAATGATTAAGAATCATTTGACATTTGAAAAAGCTTTAGAGGATGCTCAAAAATTAGGCTATGCAGAGCAAGATCCAAGTTTAGATATCAATGGATCTGACGCGGGGCATAAGCTTTTAATCCTTGCTTCTTTGGCGTATGGTATTGATGCGCGCCCAGAGGATATTGTGATTGAAGGGATTGAGGGTATTTCTCCAAGTGATATTTTATTTGCACAAGAATTTGGATATGTGATTAAGCTTTTAGGGATTGCAAAAAAAAGAGGCGATGAGGTTGAGTTGCGTGTCCATCCTGTTTTGATAAAGAATGATGAGATGATTGCAAAAATTGATGGAGTAATGAATGGTGTGAGTATCATTGGGGATTGTGTTGGCGAGATGCTTTATTATGGTGCAGGAGCAGGTGGAGATGCGACAGCAAGTGCGGTGGTTAGTGATTTGATTGAAATTGTAAGAGGAAAGAATTCTAATATGCTTGGTTTTGAGAAGCAGAACTTTTTACTTAAAGTAATGCCAAAAGAAAAAATTCAGAGCCGATATTACATTCGCTTTCAGGCTTATGATCGTGCAGGCGTGCTTTCTCAAGCATCAGGTATTTTTGGAAGAAATAATATTTCTATTCAAGTGCTTTTGCAAAAAGAAGGAAAAGATGGTGTTGCAGAATTGATGTTTATCACTCACAAAAGTTTAGAATCTTCTGTTATTTGTGCGTTAAATGAGATTAACACTCAAGATTTCGTGGTTCAAAAATCAGTTTTTATAAGGATTGAAGATTAGTTTTTATGCCAACTAGTAGAGAAAAAGGTAGATTAGCCGAACAAAAAGCTTCTTGTTTTTTGCAAAATCTTGGATTTGAGATAGTTGATAGGAATTTTTATTCTCGTTTTGGTGAAATTGATTTGATTGCTTTTAAAAATAAAACTTTGCATTTTATTGAGGTTAAGAGTGGAGTTAGATTTGAACCGATTTATGCAATCACTCCAAAAAAGATAGAAAAAATTTTAAAAACTATTGATTTTTATTTAACACAACATCATATAGCTTATGACTATTGTTTAAGTGTTATTGTCATTAAAGGTGATGAGATTCAGTGGTTAGAAAACATTATGCTATAAAACAAAGAAATTTTAAAAAATAAAACATAATTAATAAAAATTATTAATTAAAGTAAGTTTTGATTAAAAAATCATTTGTATAATCGCAAAATATTAATATTTTATTTAAAGGAGAAGATATGGGACAATATATTGAATTAACCCAAGAAAATTTTGATTCTGTTGTAAGTAAAGGAGTTGCTGTGGTGGATTTTTGGGCCCCTTGGTGTGGTCCTTGTAGAATGTTAGCTCCTGTAATTGATGAGCTTGCAAAAGAATACAATGGTAAAGCATCAATTTGCAAAGTAAATACTGATGAAGAAGAGGAGCTTTCTGCAAAATATGGGATTCGTAGCATTCCTACTATTTTATTTATGAAAGATGGAAATATTGTAGATCAAGTTGTAGGTGCGACTTCTCGGCAAGAAATTAAAGATAAAATTGATGCCTTGCTTTAAGTAGATAAAAAACCCTCAAAGAGATTTTGAGGGTTACTGATGATTGATATTTCCTTGATACTATATATTATTAAATAATAAATTTTATTAAAAAGGATAAGAAATGATTGATTTAGCAATTATTGGTGGTGGTCCTGCTGGGCTTTCTGCTGGACTTTATGCAACCCGTGGAGGGGTAAAAAATGTTGTGCTTTTTGAAAAAGGGATGCCAGGTGGGCAAATTACTGGAAGTAGTGAAATTGAAAATTACCCTGGTGTTAAGGAAATATTAAGCGGATTAGATTTTATGCAACCTTGGCAGGATCAGTGTTTTCGTTTTGGTTTAAAACACGAAATGGTGCAAGTAGAACGTATTGAAAAGAAAGGTAAAAATTTTATAATTTATCAAAATGATGGTAAAGAGGTTGAGGCGAGAGCCGTGATTTTAGCTACTGGAGGCCGTCCAAAAAAAACAGGTATCAAAGGAGAATCTGAATTTTGGGGTAAAGGTGTAAGCACTTGTGCAACTTGCGATGGATTTTTCTATAAAAATAAAGAAGTCGCCGTTTTAGGTGGTGGCGATACAGCATTGGAAGAAGCAATTTATCTTACAAGAATGTGTAAAAAAGTTTATCTTATTCATAGGAGAGATTCTTTTAGAGCGGCACCAGTGACTGTAGAACACGCAAGAAAAAATGAAAAAATTGAATTCTTAACCCCTTATGGAATTGATGAGATTTTAGGTGATAAGATGGGAGTTACAGGAGTAAGACTTAAGAATCTCAATAACAATGAGACAAGAGAGTTGCAGATACCAGGAATTTTTATTTTTGTTGGCTATGAAGTGAATAATCAAATTCTAATGCAACAAGATGGCAAGGCTTTGTGTGCCCTTGATGAATATGGAAGTGTTATTGTGGATCTATCAATGAAAACTAATGTATCTGGCTTGTTCGCCGCTGGAGATTTAAGAATACAGGCTCCAAAGCAAGTGGTTTGCGCGGCTGGAGATGGAGCAACCGCAGCCCTTCAAGCAATTGCTTATTTAGAAGAACATTAATTTGGGAGTAAAGATGAGAGTTGGTATATTTGGTGCAAGTGGCAGAATAGGACAACTTCTTATTTCTCTCGTGAGAGAGAACCCAGCCTGTAGTTTATCGGTTATTTTTTTACGCAAAGATAGCAAAATCTCTGTGGCTTGTGATTGTGTAAAAACAGACTGCTTAGAAGAGTTTATACAATTATGTGATATTGTGATTGATTTTTCTCTACCAGAAGCATCAAAGACACTCTTTCGGGCATTGCTAAAAAACCCTAAACCGCTTGTTTGTGGTACAACTGGGCTTGATGGAGAAAGTTTTAAATTGCTTGATGAACTTGCGATCCAAGTTCCTGTTTTGCACGCAACAAATATGTCTTTTGGGGTTGCTCTTTTAAATCAGATAGTTGGGTTAGTGGCGGAGAAATTTAGAGATGCTGATATTGAGATTTGCGAAATTCATCACCGCCATAAAAAAGATGCTCCAAGCGGAAGCGCTCTTACTCTTGCAGAAACTTGTGCGGAAGCAAGAGGGCTTGATTTGGCACAAGTCCGTATTAGTGGTCGTGATGGGGAGGTTGGTGCAAGAACAAAGGATGAAATTGCTGTTATGAGTTTGCGTGGAGGCGATGTTGCTGGGCGTCATACTGTTGGTTTTTACGCAGATGGAGAATTTTTAGAATTTACTCATAATGCAACCTCGCGTCTTACTTTTGCAAAAGGTGCACTTAAGGCGGCATTTTGGATTTTTAGACAACCAAAGGGTCGTTACAAAATAGCTGATTTATTTAAATATGCTTGAGATTTGTAATCACACGCAAAAAGTCATTGATACGCAGATTCTCTTTGAGATTTCTCAAGCAATGTCTGTTCAAGATGTAGAGTTATTGTTTGTTGATTTGGCACAAATGCAACAACTCAATTATGAATATCGCCATAAGAATACACCTACTGATGTTTTGAGTTTTCCTCTTGATTCTTTTGATCAGGATTTTATGCCGTTAGGAAGTATCGTGATTTGTATTCCTATTGCTGAAGAAATGGCGACTCTATATCATCATAGCCTTGCTGAAGAAATTGCATTACTTTTTATTCACGGTATGCTACATCTTTTGGGTTTTGATCATGAAAAAGATAATGGAGAACATCGTCTAGAAGAAGAGCAGTGGATTCGAAGATTTCGTTTGCCAGAAAGTCTTATAGTTCGCACTTATAAACAATGAAAGTAGAGTTAAATTTTAGTATTCTTAAACTAAAATTCGTGTTTTGTATTAAATCTTAAGTTTTCTTCTAATATAATACTGAGATCTAAATTAGAGTGGTAAAAAGATGTCAGGAAAAAATTATCGTCCAAATGTTGCTGCTGTTATTCTTTCTTCAAAATATCCTCGCGTATGTGAGTTTTTTATTGCTCATCGAAGTGATATGAATGGAGTTTGGCAGTTTCCTCAAGGCGGGATAGATGAAGGCGAAACACCTAAAGAAGCTTTATTTAGAGAGTTAATGGAAGAAATAGGAACAAACAATATAGAGGTTTTGGCAGAGTGTCCTCGATGGATTAGTTATGATTTTCCAAATACAATTTCTAAAAAAATGTATCCTTTTGATGGACAAATACAAAAATATTTTTTAGTGAGAATAAAGAGAGAAAGCGATATTAATCTTGAGACATCTCATCCTGAATTTAATGCCTATCAATTTGTTGATTATGAAAAGATCTTTTTAATGGTCAATCACTTTAAAAAAAGTGTTTATCGTGAAGTTTTGGATTACTTTAAAAAAGAAAGGTTTTTGTGATGTTAATCGTTCAAAAGTATGGTGGAACAAGTATGGGAGATTGTGCACGCATAGAGAATGTTGCTAAGCGTGTCGCAGAAACAAAAAAGCAAGGCCACCAGCTCGTTGTTGTTGTATCAGCGATGAGTGGAGTTACTGATCAACTTCTAAATTATACAAAGCATTTTTCAAATTTACCAAATACGCGTGAAGTGGATATGGTGCTGAGTTCAGGAGAGCGTATCACGAGTGCACTTCTAGCTATTGCCTTAGAAGCAATGGGATTAAAAGCAATTAGCTTCAGCGGTCGTAGAGCAGGTATTGTTACAGATTCTGTTCATACTAAGGCTTCGATTCGGTATATTGAAACAGAGTCAATACAAGAATATCTTGCTAAAGATTATATTGTTATTGTAGCTGGCTTTCAGGGAGTAGATAAATTCGGGTCTGTGACAACTTTAGGAAGAGGAGGGAGCGATCTTTCTGCCGTGGCTATTGCTGGAGCATTAAAAGCAGATTTGTGTGAGATTTATACAGATGTTGATGGTGTTTATACAACTGACCCTAGAATTGAAAAGAATGCAAAAAAAATTGATCAAATCAGTTATGATGAGATGTTGGAACTTGCATCTATGGGTGCTAAGGTTTTGTTAAATCGTTCTGTGGAGTTGGCTAAGAAGTGGCAGATTCCACTGGTAACTAGGAGTTCTTTCACGCAAGAAAAAGGAACAACAATTTGCAATGAAGGGGATATGATAGATATGGAAGCAGCAGTAGTAAGTGGAATTGCTTTGGATAAAAATCAGGCAAGAGTGAGCTTGGTAGAGGTGGCTGATCGACCAGGTATTGCAGCGGAGATTTTTGGAGCATTAGCAGAATTAAATATCAATATTGATATGATTGTTCAGACGATTGGCAGAGATGGTAAGACAGACATTGATTTTACTATTCCACAAAGTGAACTAGAGGAAGCTAAATTAGCTCTTAAGCGATTTGAGTCAGATGTTATGATGATTGAATATGACTGCGATATTGCAAAGGTTTCTATCGTTGGAGTGGGTATGAAATCTCATACAGGTGTTGCAAGTAAAATGTTTAAGACATTAGCAAATGAAAATATCAATATTATGATGATCTCTACAAGCGAAATTAAAATATCTGTTATTATTGATATAAAGTATGCAGAGTTGGCGGTGAGAGTATTGCACGCTGCCTATGGGTTAGATCAATGAAAAATTTGTCAGAATGGATGCTTACAACAATTCGCGAAGAAAATAATAAAATTTTACTCAATAGTGATTGGCTGGAGTTTGATCGTTTTGAATGGGAAGGTTTGCTCTCTCGCGTTATTTCATTTTTGCTTAATGAGGGGACATTTTTGCTCTGTACAGATGAAAAATATGATTGGTTTGCAAGATATATTTCAATTAATTTAAACAGAATCGGGGAAAATCGTCCATTAATTCCAGTTTTTTTACTTAAGGAAATTTTGCCTAATATAGCTCAATTTAATGCATCTCAAAATATTAATGTCATTCATGATATGCTGAGTCTTGGTTTTAGAAAGTATGCATTTTGGTATGTCGGAAACACCAATAATCCTATGGGGCAATTAGCATTAAGCAAACCGCAAGATAGTTTTTTTTGGATTTTTGATGAGTCTATTCAAAGTGCTTTGCGTCTTGATTCTAAGGATAGTATGATAGATTATAAACTCATACAGATGTATAAGATTTTTGAAAAAGCTTTGTTTGGAGTGATTTTTGGTGATATTGTTATAGAGTGATGAATAATGGGAAGGATCATTTTAAATAGAAAGATTTTTAATTTACAAGAAGAAGATCAAGATAAGCTTTATGCTGAGATTCAATCTATAGTTGGAGAAAAACTAGAAAAAGAATTCGTTCGCATTTTTAGGACTCGTGAGTTTAAAATTAGTGATTCTCATCAGGTTGTTACAGAAGCTTATGTGGCTACAGAGAAAACAAAACTTATTTGTGTGATTGCAGATTCTTATAATTTTTATGCACAAAATGCCTTATTAAAAGTGCTTGAAGAGCCTCCAGCTAGGATTGATTTTATTTTATTTGGACACAATAAAAATGCTTTTTTACCCACTATTTTGTCTCGTCTTATTATTGAGGATCATCGCGAAAAGTCTCAAATAGAGAATTTTGATTTGGATTTAAAAACTTTTGATTTAAAAGATATTTATCATTTTCTAAAAGAGTCAAAAAGAAATTATTCTCAAGAGGAAATAAAGCAAAAGATTCAATCTTTATTGTTTGATGTCTATAAGGCGGGAATTAAATTAACAGATGAAGATCTTCGAGGATTTGATAGAGCGATTTTTGCTAATGCCAACTATCAGAGATTTGAGTATATCTTTTTGCCATTATTGTTAGGTTTGCTTAATAAGAGGAAGAAATGATGTTTTTGCAAAAATTGCATGTTGATTCTATATCAAAGGAAATAAAAGAGATAGGAAGCGATGAAGTTGGCATTGCTATTATGAGCAAGAAAGCTGATTTTTTCGCTTTTAAAATCACAGATATTTCTTTTAATGCTGCAATGATTTTGAAGCAGGAAGCCCTAAGCTTAGGAGCTGAGTTTGCGACCCCTAAGGAATGTATTTTAGGAAAAAAGGAAAAGTATGATGGTGTTTTATTTGGAACACTTGCTCAGCTTATTAAGCTAGTTAAAAAATGCAAAATTCAACCATTTGGATTAAAAAATTTAGCCAATGCATTACAAAAACATCTTGATTGTCAAAGAAGTTTTGACAAAAGACAAATTATGGCAGTGGTGAATGTAACTCCTGATAGCTTTTATGAGAATTCTAGGCAAACTCAAGTTGGAGCGATTGATCGTATTGAAACTTTATTGCAGAGTGAAGTTTCAATCATTGATATTGGTGGCGCAAGTTCTCGGCCAGGGAGTGAGTTAAGTGATCCACAAATTGAAATTAAACGCTTAAAAGAAGTTTTTAATTATATTAGGGAAGCAAGGTTGGGTGATAAAAAATGCTTTAGTATAGACACTTATCATCCAGAGGTCGCTCGCTTGGCACTTAAGAGTGGCTTTAGAATGATCAATGATGTGAGTGGTTTTGCAAATGAAAAAATGTTTGAGGTTGCTCAAGAATTTGATGCTAAAGTAGTGTTAATGCATACGCGTGGAACTCCTGATGTTATGATGAATATGAATAATTATGAGAATTTATTTAAGCAAGTAGATGATTTTTTTAATCAACAATTAGAAAAATGTGAGTCATATGGATTGAGAGATATTGTTTTGGATATTGGCTTTGGATTTGCAAAAGATATTAAACAGAATTTTTTGCTTATTAAACATTTAGAGCATTTTTGTCATTTTGGCTTACCTCTACTCGTAGGGGCGAGTCGAAAAAGTAGTTTGCAAAAAGTTGTTGGGTGCAGGGCAGAAGATGCATTGAGTGCGACACTTGCAATGCATTTGCTTGCTTTGCAGAACGGGGCTCAGATTTTGCGTGTGCATGATGAAAAAGAACATTTAGATATTTTAAAAATTCTTGAGGTTTATTATGGCTTATAAACCTTCTATGCGTGGTATGAAAATTTATCTTCAGGGTCATGGACATCAAATTGATAGTATGAATGATGAAGAGATTTTTGAGCTTTATTCCCAAATAAGCGGTGCAGAGATTAAGAGCTTTCAAGAAGAGGTATTTGATAGTAGTTTTTTGGGTATTGCTCAGGAAACTCCCGGACTTCATAAGCTCTCAGGGGTCATTAAAGAAGAAATCAAGAGCATAGGTTCTGATGCCTATAAACTTCAAAAACTTATAGATGCTTATATCGAAAAATTTCCTTTTGAAGAGCTTAAGTTTTTAATCTTCAGTGGAGTAAAAAAAATACCATTCTTAGTTGTGGATAGGATTGTAAAAATTAAATCCTATCAGTATCAAGAAATATGGTTAGAGAAGATTGCACAAAATCTTGAAATTTTACCTGTAGAAGAGCGTAGCGTGCTAATTAATCAGTATCAACAGTTTAATATTTCTCAACTTTTTAAAGTTTATCAAAAAACTCTCCATCAAGATGAAGTTGAGAAAATGAAAGCAGTTGCTCAAAATAAATTTAATCTTTTAAAGAATTTTTCTCCACAACTTTTGGAATCAAGCTATAAAGCTTTTTATGATGAAAGTGAAGAAAAATCGGAATTAATCGATGAAATTTTAAAACACACTCGCTCTTATTCAAGAGGAGCATTAAAAAATCTTCCTTTTCATCAGTTAAATTCTTTAAAAGAAGAGATTTTGGAGCAAGAAAAGGAAAAAAGCAAGAGTAAAAAGCGTGTTATTGATCATATTAGAGCGCTTGAGGCTAGTATGTTGATGACGCATGATAGTGACTTTGATGCTGCGTGTATGGATGCAATTGCAGAGTTAAATAATTTAGAACTTCAGAAAGTAATAGATTATTTAAGTGCTCGTAATAAATTTTTTATCAATCGTTTTGAAAGTGTAGCACGCCAATTTCACAGTAGTAGCAAAAATAGAATCATTACTTAATAAAATAAATTATTTGATAAATAAGGCTTGATTTGTATAAGTTATTAATGATTTAGTTTTTTAGTGTAAGAAAACACTCTTTTAGAAGGTCTTAATAGGATTAACAATAAAAAGAAGAGCTAGAGTTCTTCTAGCTCTCTTTTTACAGAGTTATTTTACTTCGTAATAAATAGAGAAATTTAACTCTGGATGAGTTTCTTTATAACGGCTTGCTTCGGATCGATTTTTAAATGGACCAACTAAATATTTTGTAAGAGTTTTTCCATTAATCTCAACCTTTTGAGTGCGATAAGAATGCTTTTTTAATAGAGCTATAAAATCTTTATTAGGTTGATTGCTGAGTGCGCCAATCTGTAAATAAGAGCCTTTGGTTGCAATGCCTCCACTTTTTTCATTTTTATGTGGCGTATGAGGCTTAGGACGACTCTTCTTTTCAGCCACTGGTTTTGGAGCCACTTTAGATTTTTCAGCTGGCTTTGCTATTGGTTTTGGCTGAGGGTGTTTTGGTGGAATTGCAGCGTGATTCTTCATCACCTCATCTGGTGTAGGAACTCTATCAGATGCCATAGGATGATGAGGATCTTGAGGCATTGCCATATCAGGGGCATCCATTTGTGCATCATTTATTGGAGGAAGCGGAGGGTTAGGATGAGATGAGGGTGCCATTGCTTCTTTCATTTGAGGATCTGTCATCTGGTCACCTAAAGAATTCGCAGGTTGGTTAGAAGAGTCAGAATTGTGAATATCTTGTATGATTTGATTGAATCGATCATCTTCACTGATTGTATCGGTTTTAGCAAATTCATTTGCGTTTTGATGATCGTTCTCCTCGCCACTAGGGATATTGTCCCTGTCTGCTAGATTATCTTGAATATTTTCTTGTTGTTGAACAACAGTATCTTCTTTTACTTGATGATCATTATTTCTTGTAAAAGACCAAATAATAAGCACGATGATAAGAATAGCAACAATAGCAATCGCAGATAAAATTATCTTCTTTACATTCTTTGGATCCTTTTTTTCTTCAAATAATAATTCGTCAAAATCTTTTTCTTCCATTTTTGCTCCTTGAGAGATATTGTTTGATTAACTTTAGAAAATCGGCTTACTATAAACAGGAAACTTATTTCCTAGTAGACAAATTTCAGCTTCAATTTCTTTTTGTAACTTCACATCTGAAATATTATCTAAAATATCCGCAATTTTGTTAGCAATCCAAATAAATTCTTGTTCTTTCATGCCTCTTGCAGTGAGTGCTGGAGAACCGATTCGGATTCCACTTGTAATAAATGGACTTCTTGTTTCTCCTGGAACAGTGTTTTTATTGACAGTGATCCCCGCATTAGCAAGTGCTGTATCAGCGTCTTTTCCGCTAAAGTCCCGATCCAAAAAGTCCATAAGAATTAAATGATTATCTGTGCCTCCGCTTACGAGTTTAAAATTTCTTTTCATCAATACATCAGCCATTGCTTTAATGTTGCTTTTGATTTGTTTGGCGTAATCTTTCCATTCTGGTTTTAAATTTTCTCCAAAACCAACTGCTTTTCCTGCAATGATATGCATCAATGGTCCCCCTTGAGTTCCTGGAAATACAGCTTTGTTGATTTTTGTTGCAATTTCTTCATCATTTGTTAAGATAATCCCTCCTCTCGGGCCGCGTAGAGTTTTGTGTGTTGTAGTGGTAACAACATGGCAGTGTGGGAAAGGGTTTGGATATTCACCAGCAACAACCAAACCAGCAACATGAGCAATATCTCCCATAAGAATGGCGCCAACACTATCTGCAATTTCTCTAAAGCGTTTGAAATCAAGCTCTCGTGTATAGGCGCTGAAACCACAAATAATGAGCTGAGGACGAACAATTTTTGCATATTCTTCTACTTTGTCATAGTCAATCACTCCATCAAGATTAACCCCATAAAAAAAGCTTTGATAACTCTGTCCGCTTATGCTTACCTTTGCTCCGTGGGTCAAATGTCCCCCGTGGCTTAGATCCATACCTAAAATTTTGTCATAAGGCTTTAATAAAGCAGCATACACAGCTGTATTGGCTTGAGATCCAGCATGTGGTTGAACATTGGCAAAATGACAATTAAAAAGCTTTTTGGCTCTATTGATTGCAATATCTTCAATTTCATCGACAAATTGACAACCGCTATAATAACGCTTATGAGGGTAACCTTCAGCATATTTATTAGTCAGAATGCTTCCGACTGCTTCCATTACGCTTGGAAAAGTGTAGTTTTCACTTGCAATCATCTCAAGGTGTTCGTTTTGCCTCTTAAATTCTTTTTGAATGCTTTGAAAAATTTCTTTGTCGTTTTGTTCTAAAAAATACATCAATACTCCTTTGATCTAATTTTCTTAATTCTTTAGCGGTTTCATTGCGGGAAATAAAATGACATCTTTGATTGTCTTGGCATCTGTAAAAAGCATTACGAGCCGATCGATTCCTATACCTTGCCCTGCTGTTGGTGGCATTCCATAACCAAGAGCTGAAACATAGTCTTCATCCATATATTGAGCTTCTTCATCGCCCGCATCTTTGGCTTTAACTTGTTCTTTAAAGCGTTCATATTGGTCAAGAGGATCGTTAAGCTCACTAAAACCATTGCTAATTTCTTTGCCTCCGATAAAGAGTTCGAAACGATCTGCGATCATTGGATTTTGATCGTTGCGTCTTGCTAGAGGACTGATGTCAATTGGATACTCTGTGATGAATGTTGGATTAATAAGCTTTTCTTCCACAAAAGCATCAAAAGCTTCACCCAAAAGCTTTCCATAGGTAAGATGAGAATCAAGTTTAATGCCATTTTGCAATAAAAAGTCACGCAAAAGTTCCTCGGAGGCTAAAATCTCTGGTTTGATTCCACCGATTTTAATTAAAGCATCTTGATAGCTAATAATCTCAAACTTTGAAAAATCAATCAAATGTCTATTATGGGGGATTTTTGAAGAGAGATTTAATTCTTTAATGAGATATTCAAAGAGTTCTTGAGTGAGCTTAATGAGATCATGATAGGTTTTGTAGGCCCAGTAAAATTCAATCATTGTAAATTCTGGATTGTGTGAGTGATCCATTCCTTCGTTTCTAAAATTGCGATTCATTTCAAAAACAGCTTCAAAACCACCGACAATAAGGCGTTTGAGGTAAAGTTCAGGAGCAATCCTTAAATAGCGTTCAACATCAAGAGCATTATGATGAGTGATGAATGGACGCGCATTCGCTCCACCTGGAATAGGGTGTAGCATAGGTGTTTCAACCTCCAGAAATCCTTTTTCTTCAAAAAAGCGACGAACTTTAGAGATGATTTGACTTCTGATTTTAAAAGTTTGACGCACTTCTGCATTCATAATTAAATCCACATAGCGTTTGCGATAGCGCAATTCAATGTCGGTAAGCCCGTGAAATTTTTCTGGAAGCGGAATGATTGATTTAGTAAGGAGGTGATATTCTAAAGCATGCAAACTCAGTTCGCCCGTTTTGGTGACGAAGGGATAGCCTCTTACAGCGATAAAGTCACCAACTTCAAGTGTCTTTTTAAGTAAGATAAATTCTTGATCTAAGTCATTTTGAGAAAGATAAATTTGCGTTGTAGCGCTTTCATCCTCGATATTTACAAAACAGGCTTTTCCCATCATACGCATAAATTTGACACGACCTGCAAGTGTGTAGTGTTCATTTGGAAGTTTTCTGTCTTCTTGATCTTTAAGAAAGTTAAATTTTGTATTAAAATTTTCATTAGAGATTTCTTTATTAATTCCATTTGCGTAAGGATTTTTGTGGTGATCTTTTAGGATCTGAATCTTTTCGATTCGATTATTTGTATACTGATTATTGAACATGATTTTTTTCCATTTTTATTGTTTTATTTTTTTGTAAGGCATCTATTGGAGAGGAGATGTTTTCTTGTGTTTTTTCAACGATTTGATCAACAGCTTTGTTTGCACTGTGAATTTTCTTAGCGATTTCTTCTGAGTTTGCAAATTTTATAATTATGTTAGCTGTGTCAATCATGGCCGCATAAACCTTGCTTTTCTGTGGAAGAGTTTTGATAAAATCAATTTCTCGTATGAAGTTGATTTGCATTAAGGCAAAGAAAATAAAACTAAAGATACAAAAAACTTTTACACAAGAAAAAAGATAGCCCAGAATTTTGTCTAAAATTCCCAAACCAGAGATTTTACTAATTTTAGAAAAAATAACCCCCAAAATCAAAAAAGCAACCCAAAAACAAACCAAGATAATGATGAACCCTAAAATAATACAGAGAGAAGGGGTTGTGATGGGATAGATATATTTACTAAACAATAGCCCCATATCAAGAGCAAGCCTTGAAGCAAAAAAGATGCCAACTACAATACCCACTAAAGATGAAACTTCGTGAATAAGCCCATCAAAAAAACCCTTAAAACCAATCAATAAAATAATAACCAAAAGGACAATATCAATCCAATTCATTTGCAACCCACTCTCCAAAATAAACTTGTTTTTAATGCTATAATGCTAATTCTACCAAAAATATTAAGTTATTTGAGTGTTTAAGAGAAAATAATGTCAAAAATTAAATTACCTTTCATTTGTTTTTTGCAAAATATATTAAAATCATTTGGCATGGCTTTTGTCTTTTGTTTGCCAATTTTATTAGGTGCTTTTTTATTATCTCATCAATGTGAAAAGATTTATATTTTTTTAAATAGCTTTTTTGTGATTTTTTCTGCACTTGTTTTTCTAAAAGCTCCTAAAAAAGGACGATTTGTATTTGGTTTTTTTATAGGGCTTTTGTTGTTTTATTGGATAGGATTATCCTTTCGCTTTTCAGCTTTTCCTCTTTTGGGATTTGTTGTTGTGATTTTAATTGCTGTTATCTATGGCAGCATATTTGCTTTATTGCTTTGGAGTGAAAATGTTTATTTTCGTGCCTTGATGTTTTTGTTTTTAGGGTTTATTCATCCTTTTTATTTTGATTGGCTTGAGCCTAGAGCATTTTTTGCATATAGCATTTTTGGAGTGGATGTCATCAGTTGTTTATGTTTTGTTTTGTCTGTAGCATGTTTTTGTGATTTTTTTAAAAATTCTAAAATTTTGCAATTTTTTAGGCTAAAAACTTTTAATCAAAAAATCTTTGGCTTATTGTTTGGTTTGTTATTAATGTTTTCTCCAACCCTACAGACAGATTTTAGAGGTTTGTATGTGCCAAATCTTAAAATTGCTTTAGCGCAAACACGAGTGCCTCAGGATTTGCGTTGGAATGAAGAGAATTTTCATTTAATTAAAGAGCAAAATTTTAATTTAATCAAGCAAGCTATCAATGAAAATAAAGAAATGATTATATTACCAGAAACTGCTTTTCCTATTGCATTGAATCGTGCAACCTTAATTCTCAAAGATTTGGCAGATTTGAGTCAAAAGATTGTGATTGTTGTTGGGGGGCTAAGGATAGATGAGAGAGGAAAAATTTTCAATAGTTCTTATCTTTTTGAAAAAGGTCAGATAAAAATAATTGATAAAGTGATACTTGCTCCATTTGGAGAAAAAATACCATTACCTGATTTTATTGCAAGGAGATTGCAGAAAATATTTTTTGGCACTGAAGATGAAATGCAGTCTGCTAAAAATGTACAAAATTTTCAGATTTTTCACCTTGATTTTAGAAATGCGATTTGTTATGAAGGGACTTCAAGTTTGCTTTACAAAGACAACCCAAAATATGTTATTATGATTAGCAATAATGCTTGGTTTTATCCAAGTATCGAACCTTTTTTTCAGCAAATTTTACTGAAGTATTATGCTAGAATCTCAAAAGCAGTGATTTTTCATAGTGCAAATTTTTCAAATTCAATGCTTATTGTTCCGAATTTATTTTAAGGGATTTTAATGATCTTGGTTAGAGATTTGTCTCATCGTTTTGAAAATCTTTTGTATGAAAATGTTAATTTTAGGCTTGGTGCTGGGGAGTGTATGGCAATTTTAGGCGTTTCTGGTAGTGGAAAATCAAGCCTTTTAAATCATCTCTCAACGATGTTGAAACCATCATTTGGAAGAGTGGGGTTATTGGAATATCCTGATATTTATTCTTTAAATTTACAAAAACTCCTAGAGATTAGACGATATGATCTGGGGATTATTTTTCAAGCACATTATCTTTTTGCTGGATTTAGCGCTATGGAGAATTTAAAAATAGCAACTCTTTTAACACAAAATGAAATTGATGAAAAAATGCTTCAATCTTTAGGAATATGGGATATTTTACATCAGGGGGTAGGGAGTTTATCTGGAGGGCAACAACAAAGAGTTTCGATTGCAAGAGTGCTTTGTAAGCGACCAAAAATTATTTTTGCCGATGAGCCAACAGGAAATCTAGACTCAAAAACAGCGCAAGCAGTGATGCAGAATATCTTTACTTACATAAAGACTAATCAAGCTTGTCTTGTTCTGGCAACACATGATGAAAGTATCGCTCAAGAATGTGATTACATTTATCGCCTAAAAGATAAAAAATTGTGTCAAATTAAGTGATGAATTTTGTAATCAAAGATTATATAAAAAAAAATCATCTTTTGAGTTTGGGAATTCAAGATAGTGATGGTGTTTATATGGTTAGTTGTTTTTATGCATTTGATGAAAAAAATCTAGCCTTAATCTTTAAAAGCGATGAAACAACAAAGCATGTCAACTTAATGCTAAAAAAACCTTATGTCGGTGTAAGTATTGCTACGCATACCCAAGTGCTTAAACAAATTAAAGGCGTTCAAATAAAAGCAAAAGTTCTAGAAGCTTCACTTCAGCAAGAAAAAATTTATAATCAATGCTATCCTTTTGCAAAACTAATCAAGGGCAAGATTTTCTCTCTTGAGATTTTATGGATTAAATACACAGATAATCAACTTGTGTTGAAAAAAAAGATAGAATGGACAAGAGATATTCTTCGGGTTGATGAATAAAAAATTATACTAAGGAGTTAATCGTGTTTAAAGATAGTAATGGAGTTGAACTAAATGCTGGAGATAATGTTCAGATAATAAAGGATTTGAAAGTAAAAGGCATATCCGCAACCTTAAAAAGAGGAACGATAATTAAAAATATCCGTCTTACCAATAAAGCAGGGGAGATTGAAGGAAAAGTAGATAAATGCGGTGTTGTTGTTCTAAAAACTTGTTTCTTAAAAAAGGTTTAAAAAAGCAAAATTATTAGATTTATACCCCCAAAGTGGGGATATAAAATTAAAGTTTTGCGTGATTTTCTTTAAGATACTCAGCCACACCTTCAGCTGTCGCTTTCATACCTTTTTGACCTTTTCTCCACCCTGCTGGACATACCTCACCATTTTCTTCAAAGAAAAGAAGAGCATCACACATTCTTAGCATTTCATCCATTTCTCTTCCGAGTGGTAAATCATTGATTACTGCATGGCGAATCACTTGATTTTTATCGATTAAGAAAGAACCTCTAAGAGCAACAGCACTATCAAATAAAACATCATAATCTCGAGAAATCTGCTTTTTGATATCTGCTACCATTGGGAAACTTACATTGCCGATACCACCCTTTTCAACAGGCGTATTTTTCCAAGCAAAATGCACTTGTTCAGAGTCAATAGACACACCAATTACATTAAATCCTTTTGCTTGAAAATCTTTCACTCTATGATCCATTGCTAAAATCTCAGAAGGACAAACAAAAGTAAAGTCTTTAGGCCAAAAGAATAAAACAGCTCCATTTTTTCCTAAATTTTTTGATAATTCAAAGTTCTCAACGATTTCATTGTTTGCCAAAACTGCAGGTGCAATAAAATCAGGTGCTTTTTTTGTAACTAACATTTTTAACTCCTTAAATTCAATATTTAAATTTTGATTGTGATAATCAATAAAAATTATCATTTGGAATTATAAACATAAAAAGTTAATTGTAAATATAGTGATTATTAAAAATAGTTCTTCTTTTTAATTTTTGAGAAGTTCCATTTTGTTTATGAGGAGAATTTTTTAGATTTTAGGGATTCTGTATTGTGTATCAAAGCAAAAAAGTATTTTAAAAATAAATGAAAATAAATTTACTATAAGCTGTTAGAATGGCACAAAAATTATTAAACACAAGGTGAGTTTATGAAAAATGAATACTTATTTACATCAGAATCAGTTACAGAGGGTCATCCTGACAAAATGGCAGATCAAATCAGTGATGCAATACTGGATTATATTATAGAGAGAGATCCTAAGGCTAGAGTAGCTTGCGAAACACTTGTTTCAAATGGTTTTTGCGTGGTGGCAGGAGAATTAAAAACAACAGCTTATGTGCCGATTCAAGATGTTGTTAGGGAAGTGGTTAAAGATATTGGTTACACAGATGCAAATTTTGGTTTTGATTATAAAAGTGCAGCTGTGCTTAATGGAATAGGAGAGCAGAGTCCTGATATTAATCAAGGTGTGGATCGAGCAGATGGTGAAATAGGAGCTGGAGATCAGGGATTGATGTTTGGGTATGCGTGTAAAGAAACAGATGTTTTAATGCCATTGCCCTTATGGCTTTCTCATCAGATCACTTCAAATTTAGCCCTTAAACGCAAAGAAGGAGTTTTAGATTTTTTGCGTCCTGATGGAAAGGCGCAAGTTTCTGTTCGTTATGTTGATGGTAAACCTGTTGGTGTTGATACGATTGTTATTTCAACTCAACATCATCCAGATGTAGACCAAAAGCAAATTCAAGAGGCATTAATTGATGAAATTGTTTATAAGGTATTGCCAAAAAAATACCTTGCCTATAATATCAAGTTTCATATCAATCCAACAGGAAAATTTGTTATTGGCGGACCACAAGGAGATGCTGGGCTTACAGGTAGAAAAATTATTGTAGATACTTATGGGGGTAGTTGTCCTCACGGAGGAGGAGCTTTCAGTGGAAAGGATCCAAGTAAAGTTGATCGTAGTGGTGCCTATATGGCTCGATATGTGGCAAAAAATTTAGTTGCAAGCGGAATTTGTGATCGTGCAACTGTGCAACTTGCTTATGCTATAGGTGTGGTTGATCCTGTTTCTGTTTTTGTCGATACTCACGGAACCTCAAAGTATGATTCCAGTAAAATTGAAGCGTGTATCAGGAAGGTTTTTAGGCTTACTCCAAGGGGGATTATTGAAAGTCTTGATTTGTTGAAACCAATTTATCGCAAAACTTCTAATTATGGTCATTTTGGTAGAGAATTGCCAGAATTTGGTTGGGAAAAAACTGATAAAGTCGATGAAATTTTAGGGTTTTTTAGTTAAATTGCTAGATTTTTTTTGTATTTGCTATTCTTATTAAGCTTAGATTTATGATAATAATCTTATACTTGCGGTTAGGTTTTAGGACCAAATAAAAACATTTAAGGAAAGACAATGGCAGTAAAAATTACAGATATTTGTATCGCGTGTGGATCTTGCATTGATGAGTGTCCAGTGAGTGCGATCGTTGATGATGATGATAACCCAACAGGTGAAGGCATTTATTATGTATATTCAGACAAATGTGTTGAATGTGTAGGTCATAATGATGCACCAGCTTGTGCAAGTGCTTGTCCTACAGATGGTTGTATCGTATGGAGTGATGAAGGATCTGTTAAGCGTGATGAGATAGGTTCAGATCTCCGTGATGGAACTATTCCTGTTGTTCAATAACTTCTAGGCGGATTTTTCCGCCACTTTTGGTATTTTTTTATTCCCCTTTTTTACTTTTAATTTACTTTTAATCAAAGACTTTGTAGAATTTTGCTTTGTAATTGAGTCGTGAAAGTATAGGTATGCTTACTTTACAATGATATTTCAAAGATTTATTTTTTCAGAATAAGGATTAGGATTGAAAAAGAATATATGGTCTGGAATTTTAGCTCTTGGTTTGTGTGCGGGCTTATATGCTCAGGATCCTGATACAGGAGATGAAGCGCTAAAATTTAAATCTTTTGGTGCAATTGGTGGGTTATACAATCAGGGTATAGGATCAAAGCATAGTTATGTAAATCTTATGGCACATGTAGGTGTGGCCTTTTCTTTAGAAAATGGTTGGGATTTTGGAATTGGTGCAATTGGTGGGTGGAATATCTATAATAAAAATAGCCCAAATGGTTTTAATTTCGGTGATTATAACGGAATAGGAGACAGAGGGGATATTTCTGAAGCTTATGTGCATTATAAAAATTCTCGTTTTGAGTTTGCTGTTGGTAGATTTAATACAAATTTTATTAAGTTTGATTATCTTTCTGGAAATATACAAGGTGCAAGTGCTACGATGCTTGTCAATAATGTGAGATTATGGGCTGTATTTATGGATTCGTTATTATTGACAGGTTCTAATCCAAATATTTCATCAACGCTTGATGGCACTAATGTGATTTTAGGATATTATCCGACTGCTAAAAAAAATATTTTAGGTGTTTGGGGAGAGGTGCTTGCTGGAGGAGTTAATTATTCTATCAGTGGCTTTGATGTCAATGGTTTTGTCTTGTTGGATACACAATTGCCAAGTAATGTCCTTCCTGGGCGAAATGGCGTGCTATTTCAGGCAGGAGGAGATGTGAGGTATGGCTTTGATTTCTCTGGAGATTGGCGTTCTGATTCCGTGTTAAGAGGTATTTTTCAATTGGGTAATACTTCCATGAATCCTGCAACATCAATAGGGGCTGGAGATGCTTTAGCTGGATTGTTATGGTTTGATCAAACATTTAAATATAAGATTTTTGATTTTGGTGCAGGTATTTATAGCATAATGAGTAGTTATCTCAATGGAGGGATTTATACTTTTAATGATCCTTCTCGTTTTTATGGGAAGACAATCAACTTTCCTACAACCTTTCCGAGTCCATATTTTAGCAGCGGAAGTGCGGGGCAGTATTTAAATGGTTATATTTTTGGAAGCATTGACTTGATGAAAAGCTCTTTGCCTATCAAGCTTGATGGGATGATCTCTTTTGGAAGATATCAGGAATATTCTATTATTTTGGATTATAATGCTTGGAATTATCAAAATCTCCACTTTAATATGGGAGTTGGTTATGTGTATTCTAAGTTAAGTGCAGAAACTGGCAAAAGTAGCTTTTTGCTTTTTGGAAGATTTTTTTATTAAATTTTTTTGATAGATGCCGATTTAGTTTGTAAAGATTAATTTTTTAGTCTTTTAGAACTTGATCTAAATTAAGGAGATAAAATGAAAAAAGGGATTCTGAGTTCTGTAGTACTTGCTGGGTTAGGTATCAGTGGTGCTCAGGCAATGGATTTTAACTTTTTTGGTCATGTAGGTGGTTTCTATGATCAGGGATTTGGTGCAGGAAATAAAACTGGTATTTATAATGATGGATTTGCCTCTGATAAAAAGGTAGGCTATGCTGGTGTAACAGGACATTTAGGAATTGATCTTGGTTTTAATGCTTTGCATATTGGTGTTGGAGCGTATAGTGGTGTTCCTATTTGGGGAACTGATATCACAAATTATGGAAGCTATGCGAATGCAGAATACAGTAAGAAATATGTTGATCTTTCTGATTTGTATTTGAAATATGATGCAGGTGATATGACGATCGCTGTGGGACGCTTTAATAATGAATTTTTAGGATCAGATTGGATAACTTCTTACACTCAAGGTGTGGCTGCAAAATGGAAAGTGAGAAATTTTGGAATCTGGGCTACTTGGATCAATGATTCAACAACTTATGGTTATCAGCCTGGTCGTATTGCGTCTGAGCTATCTTCTTGGAAGAGATTTCCTTCAAGCTTTGATTCTTTTGGTATAGGAAATGAAACTTTTGCTGGTGGAATGAATTTTGACTTTGGATTTTTGAAAATTGATCCATTTGTTCATTATTATCTTCATTCAAAGACTAATGACACAATTCAAGCGGGAGCAAAACTTGCACTTGTATTTGGAGAAAATGGTCCAGTTCAATCAACAACAGCTTTTAGATATTTATGGCAAAATACATTTAGTGTAGATAATGATAGCACAATGCTTTTTTGGGGTGATGAAGAGTTGCTTTTTGGAGGATTCTTTAAACTCGGAGGTGGTTACTATGCCACAACAGGTGGAAATGGAATCTCAACTCTCAACAATGTAACAAGATTTTATGGTTCATTCTTTACACCAAATTACTATGGACAGCAACTTAATTACTTTACTGCTAATAAAAATGTTTGGTATGTTTTTACAGGGGTAAAAAGTCAGTGGTTTGACCTAGATGTACTTTATGCAGATGGAAACTATAGTGAGTTTTCAGCCGTTGCTTCTGTGACTTTATTTGATACTCAGGTTAAAGGTAGTCTTAATGGGATTGCTCTTAAATTGGGTGGCGGATATGTTAGTAACGGATTCAATAAGGCACATCAACTTCATAATGTAGTTGCTTTTGCTAAACTTTCATTTTAAATCCTTACTCCTCTGTGATAACAGAGGAGCTTCTTTCTTAACTTCTATTCCGTTTGATTTTCTTTTTTAGTTTTGTTTATAAAAAATCAGTTTAAATTTCTTTTGCTATGAATATAGAGAGTTAGAAACTTCAAAATATATAGAAAAATTAATGATTTTGAGAAAATTTGTAGCAATAGAGTAAAAATACATTGAATTTGTTGGTAAAAAATTATCTATTATCCACGAATTTGAAAGAATAAAATTAATGAAACCAAAAAATAATCACAAGAACGAGCATCCTTGTGGAAAACTTTTACAAT
>X103_Eurasian_Blackcap__coassemble_160_pt1 | contig 187705 bp, 178 predicted proteins | sample X103_Eurasian_Blackcap__metabat2_low_PE_003 | metagenome-assembled genome bin X103_Eurasian_Blackcap | reverse complement strand
ACCAAGTCCGCCACTTCCACCTGTGATATACCATACTTGCATTTTATGCTCCTTAAATTGAAATTTATGGCATTATAAAAGATGAGAGTAGCTATCAGTCAAGGGAATTTTATTGTATTTGAAAGATTTTTCTCTCTATTGGCTTAAAACTCTCCAAATCCTACGTTTAAATATTAATTACCCCCTACTCCTTTTTACTCTATTTTCCAGATATTCTTTAAACTGGGCCTCATTCATGGCATCAAACTTAACTCCGTCCTCATAACGCCAAATAGTCCAATCATTATCCTTCTTAACAGGAATATAAAATACATATCCCGTCTTTTTGCTTGCATAACGATATGCTTTTCCTAGTTTCTCTATTTTCTCTTTATATCTTTTTGTATCAAAATCTACATTACTACCACCATTGACACTTTTTACTTCAAAGATGTGAATTTTATCTTTTTTATCTTTAAAGATAAAATCAGGATAGCTTGTATGCTTAGCTTTGTGATAATAGTCAAATTTAATATTAGAATCATTATCTACATAATTTTTACCAAATAAAAACACCTCTGCATCATCAATACAAACAGATTTGCAACATTTACTTTTTAACTTATTTAAAATCTTAAACCACTCAAGCTCAGCATTACTATCATACAAAAGTTTATCGCTATCATCATCAGTCCATATACAATTATCACAATTAAAGCTTTCTCCTTTTAAATCCATAAATGAATAAAGATTATTTCTTAATCCTTCACTAATTTCCATCATCTCACCATATTGATCATAATCTTCAACAACAGATTTTACCTCTTCTTTTATTTCCTCTAAACTATCTACAAACTCAAACCATTTGCCACTATCTGTTACATATTCTCGAAGCTTTCTTTTGACAACACTATCACATTTGCTAAGCTCTCTATAAGCATCAAAGATATTGCGATTACCCTCAAAGCTATTTCGATTGGCCACATTTTTTTTGATACACGGGATAATATCAATATCTTTTACTGCAACCTCTTTTAAGGAAATTGATCTAAAAGGACCAAACTCTTTAATAATCTCATTAGTCTGATGCAACACACTCTCTCCCCTTAGCCTTATTTCTCTTTTTCCCTTATTTTCAATATTTTCAGGCTTTACTCCATACACATATGCTTTGCTAAAATGTTCTTGTGTTTTTGCATCTAACTTATCAAAATTTAAAAGATATGGATTCCTCCTCACTCTTCCAATTACCTGTTCATCTAATGTTTTTGATTGCGTATCCCTTACTTGATACAACACGCAAGCCCTAGGAATATCAAAGCCTTCTGTAATCACCATTTTAAAAATAATAACATCAATAGGATAGTTTGATTGCTTAATCAACTCTCTCCATATTTTTTTATTTTTACTTTTGGTAAGTGCATTATTAGTTTCATAGTTTTTATCACTATCCATAAAGCTAGCCCATTGTAATCCTTGATTTTCAACTACCTTTATAATGGTGTTAAATTCCCTCTCGCCCTTATCTTTATTGTCAATTTGAACTATAAAAGCAGGAACAATATCATATTGCTCATAGAGAGGTTTTATCTCTTCTTTAAAATGTTTTAAAGCCCTTGTCAAACCTTCTTCTAGCTCATCATTTTTATTGTCAATATACTCAATACTTTTAATCAGTTTTACCTCAATGGCCTCCTTTTCAGAAAGAACTAGGTCATATTTATCTCCTTTTGGAGTAGCTGAAAAATTGATAGTCTTTGAAAAATACTCTTTAATACTATTTAGATTATTTGTGGCAATATGGCTCTCATCTCGTATAAGAATAATTTTTTTATTTTCTTCTTTGCATTTAAGAATAAAGCTTAAAAAAGAACGCTCCCTATGAATGCGTGAGGCACTTGTATATTGATTTGTTGGTAAAACATAGACATTATAACCCCAATCAATCTGTATGCCATACTCGGTATTTTTACTATTTTCATTTCCCGTTGATATGAGATAAGGCCTTAAAGACTTAAAGCAATAATCACTATTTTTAACAAAACTATGATAACACTGCTCGGCCAAATCACCCTTTGAAAGGCTTGAGACAACAAAAATATAGCTTTCACTCTCTTGAAGCAGTTTATCCATAAGCATTGCCATCATATGTGTTTTACCGCTGCCTGTAGGAGCTTTGATACCAATTTCACTTTTTCCGCTATAGAGTAAAGATATGATATCATCTACAATATTTTCTTGAAGTTCATTAATTTTTGTCATCTTTAACTTCCTCTCTATAGCAAGTTCTCTCAAAGTTTTCACAAACCCATTCAATCTTGTCATTAATATCTAAAAAACTCCTACCATAGAGACTTCCATCAATGCTATCAAATATTTTTTCATCAGTAGCACTGAGCTCTTTGATCTCTAAAACTTCTAAGCCATCATTATAGGGTTCGTTTTTCTCAAGCCACTTGAAATCTTTAGTGCCATCATAACATTCTCCGCTCATTATCCTTTTTAAACGCTTTGCTGTAACATCATAGGCTATGCCATTAGGGTTAAGGTCTGTGATTTCATTATTAGTAACTAGAATACATTGTCTGTTTCCACCATCTTGTCTATTAAGCTCCATCACAGCGTGTGCTGTCGTGCCACTTCCTGCAAAAAAGTCCAACACAATGTCATTCTTAGATTGCGTAGAAATTTTCAGTAAATGTATCAACAATGCAATGTTTTTGGGATTACTAAAAACCTTGTTTTTCATAATATCTTTTAGCTGTGTTGTTCCCCTACTGCTACTTGCAAAATCCACGAAGCTTTGAGGGGGATTTTCTTTTTCTACCCAAGCAAAATACTCTTCATCTTTGTCTTGTTTAACCTGTCTAGAATCTAGCCATTCTTTACGTAATATAGAGTAGCCTTTTTTATTAGGTTTAATCAGAATCCTTTGTTCCTCAATTAGTTTGAGAAATGTTTCAAAAGACACACACCACCTTCCTAATAATTCCCCTTTTTTTGGTGGGCGTATTGCTACATAATTATCGTCCAATAAGGCTGTATCTAGTTCATAATAAACTTCCTCTGAAATATTACTTATCTTAGCCTTATCCACATCATAATCCATAAAGCATTTTATGTCTTGTGTATGATGATTGTAATAAATTGTATAACCGCATAAATTATGATGATTTAAATCACTATCAACATTACCACTTGTAAAACCACTACCTTCATAATAAAACTTTCCAGTTTTTTCATCACAAAAAACTCTCACTTTTACTTTTTGATTGATTTTATTTATGGGATTACACTGCATATTTTTAGCGTAGCATAAAATATATTCATGATTCCGTTGTATGCCATTAGCATCATTTTGTGCATTTCCCTTAAGCCACACAAGATTTGCTATAAAATTCCTCTCTCCAAACACTTCATCAAATAGGCATTTTACATAGGCTTGATTCCTGTCATCTATACTACAAAAAATTACTCCATCGTCACTAAGAAGTTGTTTGGCAAGCTGAAGTCTAGCATAAAGCATTGAGAGAAGATTATCCCTCGTAATAGCATTATCATAGTTAGTTTTGGCATACTCTCCCATATGATCTTTGCCATAGGGTGGATCGATATAAATAACTTTGATTTTATTTCTATGAGTAATGAGTAAATTAGTAAGAGCGTTATAATTATCTCCCACTATAAGCTGGTGAGTGACCCCCCCCCCCCGTAGAAGAAAAACTAAGCTCTTGATTTTTTTTAAAATATTTAATTGTATTATCCCCCGCTATTTCAAATCTTACATCAAAATGGAATCCTGTTCTTTGATATCTTGTTCCCAAAGCTTTAATCTTGATTAATTCCTCAACGCTCTCTGATTTTTCAATAAGATTTTGCAAAAATCTAGCATTTTCAGTTTCAATAATGCCTTTATCTGCTAAATCCTGTATTTCAATTTTATATTGCTTTTTTAGCTCTATTGCACTTTGTGTCATTCCTTCTTCCTTTTGATATTGCTTTAATAATATTTAAAAATAAATTATACCAAGTAACCTATTCTGTTAAAATAATGTAAAAACAAGAAATATTTCTAATTTTAATCAAAACTTGCAAAGCACTTAAAATTAATTTAAATTAAACCCGATTAATATAGGAGCTATATCTCATCTTGCAATACATATTCCTTAAAATCTAAACTTATTCTTAACAATCGATTTTGCAAGATAGCATTAGAATATCTCTTCTTTATTTTGATGACTAAATAGAAAAAATCAAAATTTTTCTAAAACAAAAAGTTAAAATCAATCTTGATATCAACATAAAGAGATGCTTTTCTTTAACTCTTATTATCTTCTATCTTTTAATTGGCTTAATTTTTCGCACCATAGATTAAAATGCTGACATTCTGATCTTATCTTCTCTATGCCAATGCTTTCAGCAATCTTGCCCCCATGCAATACTTTATTGTACTTAGACGAAACAAAAATTTTTTCCAACCTATGAGATGGACTGGTCTCTTTGCTATTATTAATCAATTCTGGATTTTTAAAATTTTCAATAATCTTTTGTAGCTTGTCAATAAGTTTTGCATCCCAATTAGCATCTGCAGTTATAATTTTTTCAATATCACTAAAAAGCAAACTTTCAAATTCGTGCGGTTGTATATGACTAAAGAATCTATCTGTATCACAACACTCCCGTATTTTTTTATCAAGATTTCTTTGTATATTTTCGATGTAAACATATATATCGCTATGAAATTTTACATTATCTAAAAATTGCTCATCTAATGCATAATAATCAAACAGAGTTGTCACAAAAGCTGTTTGATCTTCTTTTAATTTGTTAGTGACAAAATGAATAACCCTATCATATGAAAGCGCGCCACCTTTTTGTCCCTTGGATGTGGGTACAATAAGTGGGGTAAGATAAATATTAGATCCATAAAAATATGGCCCTAAGACATTTTTAATAAAGTGTTCTTCACTCTGACCTTCGCAAATCACATAACATCTTATGTTATTTTCCATAGATTAGGGTCTCCCACCTATAAGATTACTAGCCCAAATTTCTCCAAGTGCATAATCTTCAAGCCAGATCTTTAGCTTTTCATCATCTAATCTTGTAAAAGTAGATTGGCTATCTTTCTTATCAACCACTATAATATCTTTGGCCTCAAAATGATTTAAAAGCTCAACAGACTGAGAAGAAATAATAAGCTGTTTTTTTTCAGTAGCCCTTTTAATAATCTCACTTAAAACCTTGAGCGCATAAGGATGTAGTCCGAGCTCTGGCTCATCAATAATAATCGTTCCTGGCATCAACTCAAAAGGTTGAAGCAATAAAGTAGCCAAACAAATAAATCTTAATGTTCCATCAGAAAGCATATGAGCTTTAAAAGGTGTATCAGGATCATTTTTATCATACCATTCTAATTGTATATCTTCCTCTTCTCTAAAAATAAAGCCTCCAAAGAAAGGAGCTACATCTTGTATAGTTTTCAAAATTTGATCATAATGGCTTGGATAATCACAATACAACTTTTTAAGGTAAGCTGCGATATTTTGGGCGTCTTCTTTCAAAATAAGATTATCATTTGCATAGCACATACCTTTCATTTTGGCTGTATCACCAGTATCGTGGAAATGATATAGCTTCCATTTTTTAATTTCACTTATGGCATAATCAGCAACTGCTCTAGATTTAGCATACTCTTTTGCATCAGAAATATTACTTTCATATATATTTTCTCCTATAACTTCACAATATCTTTCACCATCTTTATGTTTAAAACCTTTAAAAGAAATCTTTTCCTCTTGAATGAGCAGTATATTTTCCTGTGTAGGAACTATATTTACTTCGTATTCATTTGGTGTAAAGACAAAATTAAAATGTAGAATTTCAGTTGTTTTTCTACCAAAATATAAAAAATTATCAGGTCCTTTTACTTTTGTAGAGTTTTGCAGTTTCTTATTGTAAAGATTATTTAAGAATTTAAACACAGAGATAAAATTACTTTTGCCTGCACCATTTGGACCTATTAAGATATTTAAATTCTGAAGACTAAACTTTTCTAAATTACATATAGATTTATAGCCTTTAATTGTTATTTCATTTAACATTTGACAACCTTAGAACCTTAATTGTGGAATTTTATCAAGTTTTTGAGGCATCTTCAATATAAGCTAAATCATATCAATATGATTTTTTATCTCAAATATTATTCTGCTAAATCAAAAAGTTTGTTTATATCTTCTTGAGTATCGATGTCAAGGAGATATCTTTTTTCAAGCTCTACTTGGATTTTGGGATGATTCTTGATGATTTTTTTTGCACCCTCATCATCTTTTAAATCTAAGAGAAAAGGATAAAACTTTTTAGGAAAAAGTGCTGGGGGAGATAAGGTTTCATCGCGAGAAGTTGTGATAATTTTTTGAGGATCTTTTAAATCAATCATCTTTTTTAAATGCTCTTGTGGCAACAGAGGATAATCACAAAGAGTAATCATAATAAAATCAAAATCCAATAATTCTTTCACTCCTGCTTTAATCGAACTACCTATGCCTTCATGATAATCTTGATGATAAATTATCTTTGCACCTTCACTCTGTTTTTTACACTCTTCAAAAGCATTTCCTAAAAGCACATAGATATCCTTGCATAGGCCACTAAATTTTGCGATAGAATTTTGCAATAGGCTTTTTCCTTGATATTCTACTAATTGTTTAGGATAACCCAACCTTTTAGATAATCCTGCGGCGAGTATCAATATAGCAAGTTCATCTTTTTTCAATTTTTCCCTAGTAATCTATTTTTCTGATTATTTTAGCAGGATTGCCTCCTACAATGCTATTTTTAGGAACATCTTTGGTTACAACACTCCCTGCACCAATAATAGAATTTTCTCCAATCTTCACACCTGGGCAAATTGTCGCACCAATACCTATCCAAACCCTGTCTTCAATCACAATGGGCTTACAAAAAGTAGAATGACGATTGTAAGGATTAAAATCGTGATTAATCGTCGTTAAATTCACCTTAGGTCCAATGAAAACATCATTACCAATATAAATTCCGCCTCGATCCATTAAAGTGCAACACGAATTCATAAAAAAATTTTTTTCAACTTTAATATTTCGACCAAAATCTGTATAAAATGGAGGCAAAATGTATACTGAATCATCAACCTTTTTACCAATAATCTGAGAAAAAATCTCTCTCACATCCTTAGCATCGTGATATCCTGTATTAAGTTTGCTTAAAAGCTTTTGAGTTTGTGTGATAATCTCTAAAATCTTATGAAAATCCTCATCATCCATACTCACCAACTCACCCTTTAAATCCCTTTCTAAAATATCCATTTCTCTCCCCTTATTTTTTGTATTTGCGCACAGATTGAAAGGGCTATTGTATAAATATCTCCTTTTCCAAGATCTAGTCCTATAGGAGCAAAAATTCTTTTATCTTCTAATAAACCTAGACCCTTTAGTATCTCTTGCATTCTAGTTTTATTTCCCATTATCCCAATGTAGTCAATGGGGCTTTGTATCAAAACCTTGATATAATCTCTTTCTTCTTTAGCACAATGACTTAAGATTACTGCACTATGATAAGTATCTAAAGGAAAATCAAAAATCTCTTTAGATTCTTTTAAAAGGACAAAAGAATCACTAAGTGCTATACTCTTTTCATCTCTTTTCGTATCTATAAGACAGATTTTCCAACCTATCAATCTTGATAGCTCTAAAAAAGCTGTGGAAATATTTCCACCTCCAAAAACCACAACCCAAAAATTTTGTTTTAAAAGATTTTCCAAGTGGCTATAGTTTTCTTCAAAAAAATAAGGTGTGAGTATAAACTCATTTTCTCCGTGCGTTGAATCTTTTGGAGAGTTTGTAAAAATCTGTGGGCTTTTTGTTTCTAGGGCTTGTTTGGCAAGATTTTTGAGCTTTTCACAAAGCCCACTACTTCCCAAACACCCTTCAAAATCTAAGTTAGAGTTAAAAATCATTAAATCTTTTTCTTTGGCAAAAGTAGAACCCTTAGCCCTACTAACTTGCACTAAAACTAGATCAAGATTAAAATTCTTGGCTTGATAGAAAAAATCTAAAAAACGCCTATGGATAAACATCTCACAACACCACAGGGAAGTGCGTATAACGCTTCTTTGTTGCATCATAAAGCGCGTTAATAATGGCACCAAAAACAGGAGGGACTCCTACTTCTCCAATCCCACCAATTTGATTGCCTGAGTTAATGATAGATACATCAATCAAATCTGGAGCATCTTGAATTGTAGATACAGGATAATCATAGAAGTTATTTTGTTCGACAATGCCATCTTGGATTGTGATTTTTCCATACTTTGTGTAGCCAATTGCAAAATTTGCTGCACCAATCATTTGTTGCTCAATTGCCAAAGGATTAAACGCAAAACCACAATCAACCCCAAACCATACTTTTTCAACCCTATAATCACTATCTTGAACTAAAACTTTGACAACACAAGCCACAATACTACCAAAGGACTCTGCAATTGCTACACCATATCCACTTCCTGCCTTTCTTTGATACCACTCACTCCTCTCTGCTACTTTTTTTAATAAATTAACATAGCGAGGATTTGTAATATTTTTAATTCTGAAGTCTAAAGGATCCTCATTGATCGCAAATGCAGCTTCATCAATGATGTTTTCAATAATTGGAATTGAAGCGGTATATCCTACAGATCGAAGCCACAAAACTGGGATGGGACTCTCTGGACAAAAAGCACTGAGATTATGGCTCAAAATACGATAAGGATGATTTTCTAGTCCTTCTCTTTGTGTGCGATCAATTCCATTAGAAAAACTTGCTTTTTCAAATATTGTGCCTCTTGATAATGATTGATTAACAATAGCCCCTTCTAATGCTATCATTTCTCCTTTTTTATTGAGGGCAATTTTTGCTCTTGCAAGAGTTAAGGGACGATACCATCCTGATTTGATATCATCTTCCCTGCTCCATAGAGTCATTATAGGATAGGGTTCATTTTTAGCAGTGTATGCCGCATCACCGATAAAGTCATTCTCTATTTGATTTACACTTCCTCTTCTGCCAAAACTTCCTCCAAGATAGGGAGTTTGATATTCTACTTTTTCACTCTGAACTCCTAAAATTTTTGCACAAGTATCTCGAAATATTCCCTGCATTTGTCCTCCAAGAATAACCAATGCTTTATCACCTTGATGATGAATAGTACAATTTAGAGGTTCCATTGCAGCGTGTGCTAAATAAGGAAATGAATATTCTGCCTCTACAATTTTATGGGCTTCTTTAAAAGCTTTACTGCTATCCCTATCTCTTCTCATCACAGGAAGATTTTGTCTCTGTAAAATCTGTTTATATTGAGCATATAAATCCTTACTGCTAGTCTTTGAAAATTCTCCTTCACTCCAATCAACTTTAACTTTTTGAGAAGCTTCTCTTGCCTGATACCAAGTATTAGCAATAACGGCAATTTTTTGATTTGGTAACTGTTTAACTTTCAAAACTCCATCCATTTTAAGCGCTTCTGTGGCTTCAAAACTCTTAAGTTTTGCCCCAAAAATTCTAGGCTGGATAATGAAAGCGTATTTAAGATTAGGCAATCTTGCATCAATTCCAAACTTTGCAACCCCTGTAATTTTCTCTTTTACCTCAATTGGATGGCGTTTATTTGGCTTACCTATAAGATTAAACTCATTTGGTGTTTTAAGAGGAGCATTTTGTGGCACTTGCATTGTTTTTAAGTCATCAATTAAATCACCATAAGCAATTTTCTTATCTTTGCAAAAAACAAAAGAATCTCTTGTTTTTAGATCCTTAAGAGATGCTTTAAATCTCTTTGCTGCTGCCATTTTTAACATCAATCTCAAAGTGGCTCCAAATCCTCTGACATATTCTTGATGATCTCGAATCGTTCTTGATCCTCCCGTGATCATAATTTTCCAATTAGGATTTGCATAAACCAAATCCACAGGAGCTGGTTTAAAAATAATATCTTCCCATCTTGCATCAAGCTCATCAGCAATACAAGTTGCAATTCCACTATAAGCACCCTGACCCATCTCTACATTAGCTAAAATAAAGCTAATTGTATTATCCCTTGCAATCTCAATAAAGGCATTTGCTTTTAGATTTTGATTTGGTTGTGATATAACCCCTGCTTTTGATTTAGATGGAATATAAAAACCAACCAGTAAAGCTCCAGATAATAGTGAGGTATGTTTTAAAAATTCTCTCCGACTTTTATTCATACAAGCTCCTTTATTGCCTTTTCAATAGCATTTAAAATTCTATTATAAGTTCCACAGCGACATAAATTTCCACTCATCGCCTCAATAATCTCTTGCTTTGTAGGATTTTTATTTATCTTTAAGAGCCCTGCTGCATTAATGATTTGACCTGGTTGGCAATAGCCACATTGTATGACATCTTCTTCTATCCAATATTTTCTCAAAAGATTAATCTCTTTATCTTGCGTATTTTCAATCGTAATGATTGTTTTTCCTTCTGCTTCTTTTAGAGGAGTAGAGCAACTTCTTATCACTTCATTTTCCAATAAAACAGAACAAGCACCACAAGATGCGACACCACAACCAAACTTTGTCCCAGTAAGATTAAGAAAATCTCTTAGTACCCACAAAATAGGCGTCTCTTCAGATATACTACTTACATCATAATCTTTTCCATCAACGCATAAAATCTGCATTCCTGTCCTCTCTTAATGATCAAAATAATTAACAAAAAACAAGATTATAAAACATTAGAGTAGCTATCAGTCAAGAAAAATGTTAGAAAATTTCTATAAAACATTTTTAAATAGCTCACTCTTTAAACAAATCCTTAAATCATAAAAATTATTTTCCTACAAGCTTAGAATGCTCTTTGGGATAGCGATCGCCTATAATTTTTATCTGCTCCAAGGCTTGATGAATCTCTTCTAGTTCTTCTAAATCAAGCAAAACATCAATGGATTTTAAATTTTCTTCCAATCGATTTAAGTTTGTTGTCCCAAAAATAGGAACAATAAAAGATTTTTGAGCCATTATCCAAGAAAGTGAAATTTGCGCTAAGGTTGCTTGCTTTCTTTCTGCAATTTTTTTCATTAAATCAAGCAAAACCATATTCGCTTCTAAAGCATCTTTTTTAAATCGTGGGATTTTACTTCTAAAATCATCACTCTCAAAAGTTGAATTGACATCAAACTTTCCTGCTAAAAATCCTTTTCCTAGAGGAGAAAAAGCCACAAAACCTATATTTAACTCTTCAAGCAAACTAAAAATTTCTTTTTCTGGCTCTCTCCACCATAGAGAATATTCACTTTGAATTGCACTTAATTGAAACTCTTGATGGGCTTTTTTAATACTTTCAGCTCCTGCTTCACTCATTCCCCAAGCCCTAATTTTTCCTTCATTATACAAATCCCTCATTACGCCTGCAACTTCTGATATCTCTACTTGTGGATCAATACGATGCTGATAATACAAATCAATATAATCAGTCTTCAAGCGTTTTAAAGACCCTTCAACTGATTTTCTAATCTCATCGGGTCTGCTATTTGTTTTCAAGATTTCTCCATCATGATAAATGCCAAATTTTGTTGCCAAAACAATCTGATCTCTAAAAGATTTTACAGCTTCTCCTACAAGCTCTTCATTAATATAGGGTCCATAAACTTCTGCGGTATCAAAAAATCTAACGCCCTTTTCATAAGCCTGATGAATGAGCTTAATCATTTCTTGTTTATCTTTGGGTTTTCCATAACCAAAACTCATATTCATACAGCCAAAACCTATCTGACTTACAGACAAATCTCTTAATTTTCTTATTTTCATTTTTGCTCCCTTAAATCTATTGGATGAAAAATTATAAAAAATGAGAGTAGCTATCAGTCAAGAAAAATCTTTCTTTAGTTATAAAAATTTATAAATTTTTAATGTAATCCAAAATAACACTTGATTGCAAAACTTTTACTCTTTAGTCATATTGTTTTTACTATATCTACTTTATTCCTAGCGCAAATAGGTATATTAAAACACTTAAAAACTTATTTTATTTGCGATATTTTGGATTTTAATTAGCTCTATTCTTTAAACTCAACAAATAAAATTAAAAAAATAAATTTTGACAAAAACTACAGAATAAGTATTTTATTTGTTAAAATAAACTTAATTTTTAAATATTTTAGTAAAGCATTGATGATATTAATAATCAAAAATCGAGTAAAAAGGCGACTTTTATTCCCTTTTGGTATTAAATTTTAGTAAAATAAACTATTTAAACTAAATATAAGGTTTAATTATAAAAACTTGAAGACTAAAAAAGTAAATAGCTTAAGGTGTTTTATGCAAATAATGGAACCAGTATCTTTAGCAATGTTCAAACAAAATCTCTCTAATCCAATGAAAGAAATTTTAGAAGAAAGTCAAGAGATTCGTATGGATTACTCTCAAGCGACTCATCAGTTTTTTGTTGAAGTAAAAAATACTCTTTTAGTCATTGGAAACACGCACGAAGCAAAAAATTTTGCTTCTTTTATTAAAAATACAAAACGCTATGAAGTGGGTCTAATTTCACCTGATGCTATTGATTCTATCAGCGGACATATTGGAGCCTTTGAAGCTAAAATCACACAAAACAACCAAATAGGAAAAATTGCTTTTTCCCAGATGGTAATTTTTTACGAAGATGAAGAATTAATACGCTTTATGGGTTGTGAAAACGCACAAGAATATGAAAATCAAGAAGAACTTTTAAAGATTTTAGATTCTCGATTAGGGAAGTTAAAATATTTTAATCCAATCCACTATCAAGAAAGATTTTGTCAATACCATCAACGAAGACCTCAAAAAAATGACGATGGTTGGTGTCATCGTTGTGTAGATGTTTGCCCAACTTTTGGAATCAGCAAAAACAATCAACTGATGCAACTGAACTTTTCAGGAATTGATTGCATTAGTTGCGGTCAATGTATTATGGTATGCCCTAGTGGAGCTATCAAGCGCGATAGTTTTAGCATAGAAACAGCTCAAAGAATTGCAAAGCTTTATCACAAAATAACACCTGTTATACTGAATGATAATGAACAAATCAATGAAAAAATTTCTCGAGCTCTTCACTCACATTCACATTTGCCTTTCTTTGTGCCACAAATTCATCTTTTAAATCCTACTTACCTCTTGAGTATTATCCAAGAATCTTCTTCTCAAATCATCCTTTATGATAATCTAAAAAATGAGAAATTAGCGCAGGCCGCAAAAGAAGTTAATTTAATTTTTTCAAAAATCTACCAACAAGAAGCAATCTTTCTTGCACATACAGAAGAAGAATTACTTCAAGCCATTTCACACGCCAAAATCAGAGAAGAGTTTTTTTATACCTATTCTCAAAATGAAACAGAACCCTTATATCAAATTTTCTCTGAACGCCTCAAAGCAATGGTAAGAACCAAAGACTATGGAAATATCCAAATGCAAGATCACGGAAGAGTGTTTATTGATGAAGATAAATGCACTCTCTGTATGAGCTGTGTTGGTGCTTGTAATGTTCAAAGTCTAAGTGGATCTCTCTTCACGCTTTTTCATAACCCAAGCCTCTGCACAACTTGCGGTTATTGCATTGATTCTTGTCCTGAAAATGCCATTTCTTCTGATTTTAATCATTTAGTGCTTGCTCCACATTTTTTTGAAAATGTTCAAGTGGCTAAAACTGATGGTTTTGCCTGTGTAGAATGCAACAAAGTTTTTGCTTCAAAAAAATCTATAGAAAAAATTCAAGCCATCATGACACCATTATTTGGTAATGACAAAGCAAGAATACGCAGTCTTTACTGCTGTGAAACCTGTAAAGTCAAAGTTATGTTTAATGTAGAATCTTCAAGTAAAATAAAAACTTTAAAGGATTAATATGAAATATTTTTATATCTTTTTATTTGTGATTTTACTCATTTGGATTTTTCCTTTTATTATCGCGGTATTCCCTTATGTTATTGCAGTGCTTATTGTAGCAGGTATTTTTGGATTATTTTAAGGTATAGCTATGAGTGCAGGTAAAACACTAGAGAATACAGAACTCTTTATAAATAGTGGGTGGAATGTGATACCTTATGAGAGTATTACATACGATGAAAATAATAAAAAAATCGCATACCCGCCAATTAAATGGAGTAAGTTTTTATCGGAGCGGAATACCAAAATATCACCAGCAGGGGCGTTAATATGCGGGGAGCAGTTGGTAATAGATTGCGATGATGAGACTTCGGCGTTAGAAGTTGTGAAGTAAGTGTAAGGAGAGTTTATGCAAGTCTTAAGTCAAAACCATCAAATTCAATCATTAAACCCACAAGAAACAGTCCGATCAGCACGAGTTATCTATTATGATTTTTTTGCCTCATTATTTTTATTTGAACTTTTAGAAAAACACCAAACTTTACTTAAAGAACAATCAAAGTTTCTTATGCAATTTTCTCTCAGAGATGAAGATACACAGGCTTTTGAAACAATCATTGCCTTACTTGATGATCCCTCCTATCACATTCAGGCAGAATATACTCGGCTTTTTTCTATGCCAAATAGTCCGATTTCTGTTTATTTGTCACACCACATTGATGGTTGCAATGGAGGAGAAAGCCTTGTAATGGTAAGACAAAAACTAAAAGAGCTTTCTTTGATCTTAAATCGATCTCAAATTAAGGAAAATGAAGATCATTTTGGTATCCTTTGCTTGTTGATGAAAATTCTACTTCAGGAAAAACAAGACCAGCAAGCAAATGAAATTTACCTTAAGGCAATCTCCCCAATGCAGAAAAAAATTATTCAATCACTTCAGAAGTGTAACTGCACTTTTTATCAATCTGTAGGACAGGTTCTTGAAGGATTTTTAATGCTTGAAGAAAGCTTTATTGGCTCCTAAATGATTCCATATGAGAATCTAGAAAGATTTTCATATGGGGCCATTCCCCAAAATACAAAGGAGACACAATGCAAAAGCAAGATAGCACTTCTCAAAAAAGCGCTCGTCGGGAGTTTTTAAAAACAACCACTACCGCTTCTGTGGCTTTGGCAGTAGGCGGACTCGCGCTTTCAGGATGTAAAAATCATACAAAGCAAGAAGGTGTTATCAGTGGTAAATCGCCTAAGGAAGAGGTGCTTTACACTGGAGATACAACCTATTGGAAAACCTACTATTCAGTAGCAAAATAAGGAAGGAAAAATGAGTGAAAATACAAGACGACAATCACGTCGTGCATTTATGAAAATGTCTGCATTAGCTGCTGCGGCATCTGCTGGGGCTCTAGTAGCAAATGATACTCAAGATGTATTAAAAAATGCAGGAAAACAGGAATTAGGTCAAGCGTATCCAGGATCAAAGAAAATCAAAACAATCTGTACGCATTGTTCTGTGGGTTGCGGAATTATTGCAGAAGTAAAAGATGGTGTTTGGGTGCGTCAAGAAGTTGCACAAGATCATCCTATTTCGCAGGGCGGTCATTGCTGTAAAGGTGCGGATATGATTGACAGAGCTAGAAGCACAACGCGTTTACGCTATCCAATTGAAAAAGTCAATGGAGAATGGAAACGCACTAATTGGGATAATGCGATGCAAAAAATTGCAACACAACTCAAAGAAATTAGAGAAAAGCATGGTCCTGATAGTGTAATGTTTATTGGTTCTGCGAAAGTCAGCAATGAACAAAGTTATTACATTAGGAAATTTGCAGCATTTTTTGGCACAAATAATATTGATCACCAAGCACGAATTTGACACTCACCAACAGTTGCCGGTGTGGCAAATACATTTGGATATGGTGGGATGACAAATCACCTTGGGGATCTTCAATTCTCAAAATTTATTCTCATTATTGGTGCAAACCCCGCGGTTAATCACCCCGTGAGCATGGTGCACATTCTTCGCGCAAAAGAAGCAGGTGCAAGAATTGTGTGTGTTGATCCTCACTTTAGCAAAACGGCTGTCAAAGCTCACGAGTATGTTAGAATTAGAGCAGGAACTGATGTTGCTTTTATCTATGGAATGATTAACTATATCGTGGCAAATAAACTTTATGATGAAAAATATCTAAAAGAGCGTGTTCATGGCTATGAAGAAATTTTTAAAGAAGCCAAAAAATATCCTCTTAATAAAGTTGCAGATATCACAGGAATTCCTGCGGAAACAATTAAGAATGTGGCAATACAAATGGCAAAAGCAAAACCCGCTTCCCTCATTTGGAATCAAGGTCTAACACAACATACAGTGGGGACAAACAACACTCGCATTATGCCGATATTACAACTCATTCTTGGAAATATTGGAAAAAATGGTGGTGGTGTGAATATTCTTAGAGGACACGATAATGTTCAAGGAGCCTCTGATATGGGCAATCTATCAGATACTCTACCTGGATACTATGGACTAGGTGAGGGACCTTGGAAACATTTCTGTAAGCACTGGCATGTGGATTATGAGTGGATGCAAAAACGCTTTAAGTCTAAAGAAATGATGGAAAAAAATGGTTATGCTCTTTCAACTTGGAGATTTGGAGTTTTAGACAAAGAAAATTTCGCTAATAATGCAAATACTCCACTCAAAGCATTGGTAGTTATCGGGAATGGAATCTCTACAACCTCTTTACTCGATAAAACAAAAGAAGCTATGGATAAGCTTGATCTCGTAGTTTTTATCGATCCTTATGTTAATGATGCGGCAGTCATTACAGATAGAAAAGATAATCTATTCTTACTACCAGCAGCTTCTCAAATGGAAACAAGTGGCTCTGTAGCAGCGACAAATCGTGCTTATCAATGGAGATATCAAGTCATTGAACCTATGTTTGAATGCAGACAGGATCACGAAATTTTATTTGATTTAGCAGATCGTCTAGGATTTAAAAAAGAATTCCAAAGATCTCTCTATGAAATCGCAAAAAGAGAAGGAAGAAAAGAGTTTATTTGGCCTGATGATGCAACAACAGAAATGGCACAAAGTATAAGAAGTATTGCTCTTCAAGGCATGAGCGCTAAGCGTCTTAAATCTCATTGCGATAATTGGCATATGTTTGATAAGGTCACATTAGTGGGTTATGGACCTATGAAGAATCAGTATTATGGTTTGCCTTGGCCTTGTTGGAGTGAAAAACACCCTGGAACTCCTGTCATGTATAATGATAGTATCCCCGTAATGCAAGGCGGTATGGGCTTTAGGGTAAATTGGGGAGTAAAGGCACCTGATGGAGCGGATATGCTTAGCCCAAGAAAATTACCTCACTCAAAAATCGCAGGACATGCAGCAGTCACAGCAGACAATATTGAAAATATGCTCAATATCAAATTAACCAAAAAAGAAAAAGAGCTTGTAAAGGGCACAACCTTTGCAACAGGCACAAATAATATCTTGGTTGAAAAAGCTCTAGAAGCTGGGATTTGCCCTTACGGAAACGGAAAAGCAAGAATGATTGTATGGAATTGGTATGATAAAATTCCTCTTCACCGAGAACCACTTCACAGTATCCGGCAAGACCTTGTTAAGCAATATCCAACATTCCCTGATAGAAAAGATCTTTATCGTGCAAATGTGCGCTTTAAAAGCGAGCAATCAAAAGATTGGAAAAAAGATTATCCTCTCACACTTCTAACAGGTCGCCTCGTTTCTCATATGGGAACAGGAACTGAAACAAGAAGTGCAAAATATTTAGCAGAGATCTATCATACAATGTTCGCTGAGATTCATCCAAATACTGCTTTCAATCTTGGAATCAATGATGGAGATAATATTTGGGTTTATGGTGTTGGTGGAACAAGAATTCTTGTTCAAGCGAAACATTCTTATCGTGTAGATGAACATAGCATCTTCTTGCCGCAAAACTTCTCTGGAGTTTATAGTGGAAAAAGCTTACTTGATCGTTATCCTGAAAATACTCGACCTTATGCGATTGGAGAGGCAGCATCAATGGTTGTGGGCTATGGATATGACTATAATACCGCGTGTCCTGAAACAAAAGCAGGATTATGCCGTGTAGAAAAGGCATAAGGAGTTAAAAATGAGCAATCAAAATACAAATAAAACCAACAATGTCCCATTTAATGGACTAAATGCCACTGGACATAGTAGGATTAAATTTTACTGCGATGATGAACGCTGTATTGACTGCCATGGTTGTGATGTAGCTTGTAAAGAAGCACATCATCTTCCTGTTGGAATAAGCAGAAGAAGAGTCATCACTTTTAATGAAGGAATAGTAGGCAAAGAAAAATCAATCTCTATTGCCTGTATGCATTGTTCTGATGCACCTTGTGCAAAAGTTTGTCCAGTCAATTGCTTTTATATACGAGCAGATGGTATTGTCTTGCACAATAAAGAAACTTGCATTGGTTGTGGTTATTGTCTTTATGCCTGTCCTTTTGGTGCTCCTCAGTTCCCAACAAACGATGTCTTTGGTTTCCGTGGCTCTATGGATAAATGCACATTTTGTGCAGGTGGTCCAGAAGAAACTTTCAGCGAAAAAGAATATCATCTCTATGGTCAAAATAGAATTGCTGAGGGTAAAGTTCCTGCTTGTGCAGCAATGTGTTCAACCAAAGCACTTCTTGCTGGTGGCTCAAACGAAGTCAGTGAGATTATTAGAAATCGTTCTCTTTCAAAAGGAATGCAAACTGCTGAAACTCCTTATATCTGGCACAAAGCTTATGGAGATAAGTAAGGAGCTATGATGAAAAAAATATTTCTCACTCTAATGCTTTTGTGTGGGCTTGCCTTTGCGCAAGAAAAGGTTGATTTTAAAACAAATCAAAATATTTATGGCACAAAACAGATTGAAGCAATCAAGAATTGGGGATTAAACTCCCCTACTTCTGGGGTTGTAAGTGGATCTGTTTTACAAATGGATGGTGTAGGTATTGACTTTGCAGATCAAGGTAAAAAAATATCTGGTATCAGAGGTTGGCGTGGTTTAGGCGAAAGCTTTATGATCTTACAGGGCAAAGTATTTGCTCTGGTATTTTTTCTCATTATCATTTTTGTTCCACTTGCATTTTTTGGACACAACCGCCTTGTAGGAAAAAAAAGATTTTCACATCATGGCAAAAAAATTAGAGTATTTTCAAATTACAATATCGTTGTGCATTGGGGTGCTGCTGTTCCATTTGTTTTGGTCTGTATTACTGGCTTGATGATGATATTTGGAGATAAATTAGGCGGAGGTATGCCAATTAGGATTGCTAAAAATATCCATTTTATTGCTACTTGGATTTTTCTTGTATTTGGAATCTTAATGTTCTTAATGTGGGTAAAACCTTCATTATTTAAACGCTATGATATTGACTGGATGAAAATTATGGGTGGTTACCTCACGCAAAAAAAGCAAGAGATTCCCGCAGGTAAATTCAATGCTGGACAAAAAATGTGGTTTTGGTTAGCAACTATTGGTGGATTTGTTATGGCACTTAGCGGAATATCTCTCCATTTTATGTCGTTTGATATCAATACCTTAAGGCTATTAGCTATTGTTCATAACATTCTTGGTTTTGCAATCATTGCAATGCTTATCACTCATATTTATATGGCTGTTTTTGCCATTGAAGGAGCAATTGAATCAATTCTAAATGGTCATATGGGCGAAGAAGAGTTAGCATTATTGCATAGTCATTATTATAAAGAACTTCAAAATGCAAAATAATTTTGTATCTTGTCTTCCATATACGCGCCTTTATCAAAATGGCGCGTTTGAAGAAAAACACGATCTTGTAATTTGTGAGGAGCGCATTGCTCTCTTTCTTAATCAAAAAAAAATCTTATCTACGATGAGTATTCCTCAAGATCAAGACGCTCACGCGGTAGGATTTCTACTTAGTGAAGGTGTCATTGAAAATATAAAAGATATTCTTGATATTAAAGTTTCAGAATCTGGACTTGAAGTATATATTCAAGCAAATATCAATGAAGAAAATCTTTCTCATCTCTACCACGAAAAAACCTTAACTTCTGGTTGTTGCGTTGGAGTTACAGGCAATTTTGAAGGAAAAATAATTGAAAAATTTGTCTCTTCGCAAGTTCGTATTTCATCTCAAATTTTATGGAAAATTTTGGATAGATTTTATCAAGAAAATGAACTCTTTAATCAAACTGGATGTGTCCATAAAGCACTTCTTGCAAATCATACTGGTGAAATTCTAACTCAAGCTTTTGATGTAGGTCGACATAATGCCATTGACAAAGCTATCGGAAAAGCGCGTTTGCTTCATTTAAATCTGAAGAATGCACTCTTATTTGTTAGCGGTCGCCTCAGTTTAGAAATGATTATTAAAGCTGCTATGCACGATATTCCCGTTGTTATCTCTCGTGCTGCAACAACACAACTTGCAATCCAAGCGGCACAGAAAATGGGAATCACACTCATTGGTTTTACAAGAGAAAACAGGTGCAATATCTATACCCATAGAAGTCGCATCCTCTAAAATGGGTTTACCTATCTAATCTTTGCTTAAATTCTAATAAAAAATCTAAAAAATATTTATTTTTTATTTATAACTGCACTCTAGAATAGAAATTCTGATTTTATTTAAAGGAGACTTATGAAAAACAAAATATTACTCAGTCTTTTGTTAGCTGGACTTTTAGGTGCTTTTGAAGTTCAAAGCCTACCAGATATTACAAAAAGAGTAGCCCCTCAAAGCAATCAAGAGAATGCTCTTTATTCCTACCATAATTCAATCAAGGAAGCGACTCAAGCGGTTGTTAATATTTCTACTCAAAAAAAAATAAAAAATACTCTACAAAACAATCCAATGTTTAATGATCCATTTTTCCAACAATTTTTTGGAGACTTATATAACCAAATTCCAAAAGATCGAGTTGAAAGAGCGCTAGGAAGCGGAGTGATTATCTCTTCTGATGGCTATATTGTCACAAATAACCATGTCATTGACGGAGCAGATAAAATTGTTGTAACCTTGCCTGATAGCACAAAAGAGTATAACGCAACTGTCATTGGAACAGATCCTGATAGTGATCTTGCAGTGATTCGCATAGAAAAAAACAATCTCCCTTTTATTAAATTTTCAAACAGCTCAAATGTTCTTGTAGGAGATATTGTTTTTGCAATCGGAAACCCTTTTGGCGTGGGAGAAACCGTAACGCAAGGTATCATCTCTGCTCTTAATAAAAATGGTATTGGGATTAATAATTATGAAAACTTTATTCAAACTGATACTTCAATCAACCCTGGAAATTCAGGTGGAGCCTTGATAGATTCACGCGGAGGATTAGTCGGTATCAACACAGCAATCATTTCACGATCTGGAGGAAATATTGGTATTGGCTTTGCGATTCCATCTGATATGGTAAAATCTGTGGTCTCTCAACTGATCAAAGATGGAAAGATTGAACGAGGATATCTTGGCGTAGGCATTCAAGATATCACAAATGATTTACGAGATAGCTACAACACAAACCAAGGTGCTGTTGTCATTAGTATTGAAAATGATTCACCTGCAAAAAAAGCTGGTCTAATGGTTTGGGATCTCATCACAGAAGTTAATGGTAAAAAAATTAAAGATGCTGCTGATCTTAAAAATTTTATAGGAACCCTTAAGCCAAATACACAAGTTACACTTAAGGTTTTAAGAGATAAAAAAGAACAAAATATTACCCTTAAACTTGCAGAGAGAAAAAGCAAAACAAAAGCTGGTTCAGTAAGCACTAAAGACAATAATGAAAGCAATTTAAAAGGCTTACGAGTAGAATCAATCACTCCACAAATCAGACAGCAATATCGTATATCAAATGACATCAATGGTGTTTTAGTCACAAGCGTAGCTGACGATTCTCCTGCTCAAGAAGCTGGGTTTGTTGAAGGTGATATCATCGCTCAAATTGAAAATATCACCATTAAAAATACTAATGACTTCACCACTGCGCTTAATCGCTTTAAAGGCAAACAAAAACGCATTTTAATCTACAGTCAAAATGGTGTTAAAACAATTGTTATTAAATAAAACTTCCCTCTCTTTTTGAGAGGTTTTCTATCATTTGCAAATATCAATAACCGACAAAAACTTTTTGTATTGAATTTCTCTTTATCAGGCTAGTTTTTTACTCTACAGAAAGACTGATGCTCTCATAACTTGTCATTCTAAGAATTTAATAGAGTCTTTAAAATTTTGCACAAGAGTCAGGAAACAAGAATTAAGGCTGAATTCTAAAATGCTACATATAGGTTATTTTTTTTTACAAATCTTTTCTATAAACACCTTTTTCAAAAATAACAAACTAGATACAAAAAAACAAATTTAAAACTTTTTTGTCAAATCTCCTAACACAAAAATTCTAATCGTATTTTATATCATTAATGAGATATTCCTTTTATCTAATACGCTTAATGAACAAAACAACAACTTTTAATTTTGAAGTTCATAAATTATCCTTTGGATCTGATTTTTTTATAGTAGTATTCACAGGCACACCTAGCGTTTTTTTAAAATAATCTACAACAATATGAATGACTTCTTCTTGATACCAAGAGTTATCCCCGTGATTTGCCCCTTTGAGCAAAATGTATTCTGCTTGATTTCCTTCTTTTATCAACGCCTCATAGAGTTGTTTGCTTTGATTAGGAGAAACAAGGGTATCTGCACTCCCGTGCATAATTAGAAATGGAGGTTTTTTGCCCTTGATATGCCCCATTGGACTAGCATATAAAGCTTTTTTGGGATCTGAAATAATACTTGCCCCAGCAAAATCCCTAAAAGCTATGCCATTTACCAACAAGGCTTCTGTCACGGCAGGGGACTGATGAACTTTTTGAACTTTTTGTGAAAAACCCTCTCCAATATTTAAAAGATTTGATAAACCATAGATTGTTACAACGGATTGAATATTTGATTTTTCATTTAAAAAATCACCTTTTTCAAAAGCTTTGTCATCACTCAAAGCAGCCATTTGTGCTAAATATCCACCAGCAGAATCGCCCATCACACCAATACGATGTGGATCGATCCCGAAATCTTTAGAATGCGCTCTTAAATAACGAACAGCGGATTTCGCATCAATCACTAGCGCAGGAAACATATCAGGGATCACGCGATACTCTACAGCTGCAACCACAAATCCTGCTTGAGCTAGAGCCATACGCATTTGACTAAATTTTGTATAATCTGCACTACTAAATCCTCCACCAGGAAAATATAAAATAGCAGGTTTTAATTTATTGTCTCTTGGAATCAATAAAGACATACGCAAAGGCTTGACTGATCGCGTGGTAATAATTTGAGAATAAACAACCCCTTCAATAGAATCAATTTGGGTTTGCCTATCTCTTACTTCAATGACTTGAACACCTTTTGTATAGCCCACTAAACTCTCATCTGACCCAAAACAAAAATTAATCAAAACAAATAAAAATAAGAATTTTTTCATATTTTCCCCTTATTTTATTTTTCCTTTTGCATTAAAAGTTCAAGTGCTAGATTTGCCTGATGCGCTGCACATAATGTAACACGCGGTGCCATCAGACCCCTTCCAACCTGCGCTTGATTCTTTAGATCTCCGCAAATATAAAGATTTTTTGCAATTCTATGAGTTTGGATTGAGTTAGAATCACCATATCCCGCCATTCCAGAAGCACAAATCAAGGGTATGTGCTCAAAATAAAAGTGAAAATTTTGCATCAAAAGTTTTTTTGACTCTACATTATCAAACGCCTCACAGACAATATCGCATCCCACAAAAAGCTCTTCTAAATTTTGATCTGTTATACGCAAAGTATAAATTTCAATTAAAATAAAAGGATTAATTTCTCTAATCTGATCCCTCAAAGCTTCTGTCTTCAATCTCCCCAAATCATTCACACGATAAGACTGGCGATTAAGATTACTTGCATCAACACTATCAAAATCAATCAAAATAAGTTTCCCAACTCCACTTCTTGCCAACATAATTGCAATATGAGATCCAAGCCCACCAAGACCACAAATAGCAATTTTTGAAGTTTTCAATCTTTGATGAACAAGCGGAGTATGGCGAGATCTCATCATTGCATCCAAAGCTTCTTCAGGTGGCAATACATTTTTAGAAATACAAAACAATTCATCATTTTCTTGTAACCTTATCATCTCTTTTGTAGCAAAACCATTTACAATCCAAATATCACTGATATCCTGACTCTTGCTTTTAAAAAAATCTGTTGTGGTTTCGCAATAAGTTTCTACCTCTTGTCCATTAAATTTAATTCTCACTTTTACTCCCCTTGATAGATTTTTTCATTTTTAAAGAAAGTTTTTTAAATTCTTGGATAAATTGATAAAGTTTTTTATATTCACTCCTAGTTAAAAACCTTACTTTTCCCACTGGTAAAGAATCAAGATTAATAAACCCATAAGACACTCTACGCAGATCCAAAACTTCGGCCTTAAAATGAGCAAAAAACCTTCTTAGCTCTCGATTTTTTCCTTCACTAATCTTAACTTTAATACGAGAATAATTTTTATCATTTTTGGAGATCAGATAGCTACAAAAAGGTTTAAAATTCATTTTTAAAATTTTACTTTTATGATGCCCGCCAGCACGAGCATCCTCAAGCTCCAAACCATTTTCCATTGCCTCAATCATTTTTTCTGTTATCATTCCGTTGAGTTTTAAAATATATTCCCTCTCTAAATTACTCTGCATTAAAATTGAAGCAATTTCCTTATCATCACTTAAAAGCAATAACCCTTCACTTGCAAAATCAAGTCTCCCTACAGGAATAAAATGCGCATACTTTCTGCCTAAACTATCAAAAATACTTTTTCTACCTCGATCATCTTTTTTAGTTACAAGCTCACCTTTTGGTTTATGATAGACAATAATTGTGGGAATTTTTTTTTGTGGTTTTATCATCTTTCCATCAATAAAAACTCTCTGAGATTCTTGTAATTCTTGTCCTAAAAAAGCTTTAGTTTTTTCAATATTTACTCGGCCATTTACAATCAACTCATCAGCTTCTCTGCGAGAATATTTTGTATGATGAGCAATATACTGATTAACTCTCATTTTATTCCACCCAACTATGATATTCACTACATTGCTGACTAAAATCTTTCTTGATCTGACTTGATACGCTCAGTCCAGTAATAAACACAAAAGAATCTTGTTTGTCAGTTAGCAAAATTCTTAGCTCTCGATTTCCATTATATTTTTTTGCACTTTGAGCGAGAATTTTAAAGATATTTTCTTGGGTTTGCACCCCCAGCTTTAAAGTAAGAGGTTGATTTGTATCCTTTTCTTCTTTAAAATCAACTTCTAAATTTTGATTACTCGCCTTTTCTAAATCCATAATTTCGATAAGTCTTGCCTGATGCCCATCTTCACCTGCCTCGATTTTACATTTTAATACCAATGGTTCATCAAGCTTATATTTTTCAAGCTCATCAAGATGTTTTTCAAAAAACATGATTTCAATTTTACTGCTCAGATCTAAGATATCTACATATCCATAAGGTCTCCCATTTTTACTGATTTTACGCTTAATATCAAGCACCTTGCCAACAATCAGACAAAAAGATCCGCTTTCAACCTCATCTAGACGAACAATATCTACAACACCAGAGACAGAACTAATCCTTTCGCGATAATCTTCTAATGGATTTCCAGATACATAAATACCTAAGCATTCAAATTCGTATTCCAATAGTTTTTGCATTCCAAATTCTGGTATATCTTGGAGTTGCAAACGAGCACGCTCATTTATTGTTTCATCACCACCAAAAAGTCCTGAACTCATCTCTTGTTTTGCTTTATCTTTGTTTCTTCCAGACTCACAGATCTCATCAATATGAGATATCATACAAGCCCGAGAATATCCAAGTCCCCCTAAGGCTCCTGAATTAATCAAGGGCTCAAATACTCTTTTATTTACCTTTGAAGAATCAATTCTTGATATAAAATCAATCAAATCCACAAATTGACCATTTTTTCTTTCATTAATAATATTTTCTATTGGCTCTTCTCCAACACCTTTTATCGCAGAAAGACCAAAGACAATTTTTTTTACCTTTCTCCCATCTTCTTCAAAATCACTCACACCAAAATCTTTATCTGAAATATTAACATGAGGTGGGACAATATCAATGCCCATTTTTCTGACCTCCGCGATATACTTCGCTACAGATTCAATTTTACTTGATTCAGAAGTCAGAAGAGCTGCCATAAACTCCTCTTTGTAATAAGTTTTTAAGTAAGCTGTTTGAAAAGTAATCATTGCATACGCAGCAGAATGCGACTTATTAAAACCATATCCTGCAAATTTCACTACTAATTCCCAGAGATCTTCTGCTTTTTTGCGGTCAAACCCATTCTTTTGAGCACCATCTGCAAAAACACTCTTTAATCGATCCATCTCTTCTTTGATCTTTTTACCCATTGCCCTTCGCACTAAATCAGCACCACCTAGCGAAAATCCTCCAATGGTTTGAACAATTTGCATCACTTGCTCTTGATAGACAATTGTTCCATAGGTTGGGCGCAAAATTGGCTCAAGTGCATCAAATACATAAGTAATGGGATCTACCCCGTGCTTACGATTAATAAAGTCATCTACCATTCCAGATTCCATAGGACCTGGTCGACCAAGAGCTAAAATCGCAATGATATCTTCAAAACAATTTGGTTTAATACGCTTATTTAGGCCTTGAAACATTGAAGATTCTATCTGAAATATTCCTAAAGTATCTCCACTCTGTATCGTTTCATAAACCCTAGGATCATCAACATCTACGCTTAAAAAGTCAATCTCTTTGCCATAACGCCTTTTAATGAGATTCAATGCATCACTCACAACAGTCAAAGTTTTTAAACCTAAAAAATCAAACTTAATCAGATCCACAGGTTCAAGATATTTCATTGAATATTGCGTAACAATTGCACCACCTGTTTTATCACTGCTATAAAGTGGAGTTTTATGCCACAATTCTTTTTCGGAATCCATCACAATCGCAGCAGCGTGCTTACCTGCATTACGATTCAATCCCTCTAATTGCAATGCATAACGCCACACTTCTTTTGCCAACGAATTAGAGTCAATAAAATTTTTAATCTTTGGCTCTAAATCATATGCTCCCTCTTTATAGCTTCCATCTTTATCTTGATAACCCTCTAAAGTAATTCCAATTTTATCAGGAATAAGCTTTGCAAAAGTATCTGCGTCTTTTAATGGCATTTCTAATACCCTTGCCACATCTCTAATCACACCCTTTGCAAGCATCTTACCAAAAGTAATCACTTGAGCCACATTATACTTTCCATATTTTTCAATCATATAATCAATCACTTCACCGCGCCTTCTTTGGCAAAAATCCGTATCAATATCAGGCATTGAAACCCTTTCTGGATTTAAAAAGCGCTCAAATAGCAAATCATATTTCATTGGATCAATATTTGTAATTTTTAAACAAAAAGCTACCAAACTACCAGCTGCACTCCCTCTACCAGGTCCAACAGGAATATGATTTTCTTTTGCAAAATTAATAAAATCCCAAACAATAAGCATATATCCAGGAAACTTCATTTGTGTGATAATTTTAATTTCTTCTTCAAGCCTTTCTTCGTAACTTTTATGCTTTTCAGGAGGAATGATCTTTAAACGCTCTTTTAATCCTTCTCTTGCTTTGTAGGCAAAATAATCAGCATCATTATCAATCTCTAGTCCTTCTTTTTTTGCATACTCCTGCGTAAAAATAAAAGTAGGCGGAGTGGGTGGATTATTTTTTTCATCTTTTAAATCAATTTCAAGATTGCATTTGTCAGAAATTTCCTGCGTGTGCCTCAAGGCCTCAGGAATATCAGCAAATAAGCGTTCCATTTCTTGAGGAGATTTTACATAGAACTCATGGACAGAGTGACGCATTCTATTTTGATCATTTAAAGTTTTTCCCATCGATACACACATTGCTACCTCTTGAGTAGATGCATCTTCTTTACGCGTGTAATGTGTATCATTTGTAGCCACAAGCTTAATGCCAGTTTCTAAACTCAAAGAAATAAGTTGCTCATCGATAAAGGCTTGATCTTCTATCCCGTGACGCATAATCTCTAGGTAAAAATCATCTCCAAAGATATCTTGATACTCCAAAGCGACTTCTTTGGCTGTGTTATAGCCTTTAGCACCAAACTTGATATTGCGAGGATTATTTGTATTAAGATGCCAACTGACCTCACCTTGAAGACAGGCTGATGTTGCTAGAATTCCTCTGCTTCTTTCTCTTAGAATCTTTTTATTGATTCTAGGATAATAATAAAATCCATCAATGAAAGCCTTGGAACTGAGATACATTAAGTTTTTATACCCTTCTTCATCTTTAGCATAAAGACAAAGATGAAATCGTTGCTTACTTTCTTTAGATCCAAGATCATCATTATTGTGTAGATAAGTCTCTATACCAATTATTGGCTTAATGCCTTCTTTTTTCATCGTAGTATAAAAATCAATAGCACCAAACATATTACCGTGATCTGTCATACTAACACTACTCATTCCTAATTCTTTTACCTTGGCAGCAAGCTTTTTAATTTTATTTGCCCCATCAAGTAAAGAATATTCTGTATGCAAATGTAAATGTGTGTAACTCATAAATTTATCCTTAAAAATTCTGCAACAAAATCAATATATTATTCATAATAACCAAAGAAGTATCTGGGATAAACCAACTATTTAGCTAAAAAATCATCAATATAGCTAATAATAATCCTCCTAAGGCTAGTTTTAAGTCTTTATTTTGATGATGATAAAAACTATGAAATCATATCATTTTGTAGTTTAAGAATTGATGAGTAATGGTTTTTTAAAATTTAGAAAGTAATAATTTTTATATTTTAGTATAATTGCTGGATTAATTTTTTAACTTAGGAGTCGTTATGAAAAAACTTACTTTTTTTGCAAGTTTACTTGCAATATTTAGCCTAGAAGTTAGTGCAAATCCTGCTGATCTTCTTAAAAAAGCAAAAGAAGCAGGATTGATGTCATTACCAGAAGGCAAAGAGTTGATCCAATATCAAAACAAAAAAATTGAGGATTTAAAAATTGGCTATAAACCTTTGATGACAAAAGATCAAATTGAATTGGGCAAAAAGCTTTTTTTTGATCCAAGGCTTTCAAACTCAAATCTCATTTCTTGTAACACTTGCCATAATCTAGGACTTGCTGGAGTTGATCTTGTTCCAACAGCACACGGAAATAAATGGCAGCCAAATCCTAGTGCTCTCAATTCTCCAACTGTTTATAATTCTGTTTTCAATAATATTCAGTTTTGGGATGGAAGATCACACGACCTAGGAGATCAGGCTCAAGGTCCAATTCAAAACCCTGTTGAAATGGCAGCAACTCCCAATCTTGTCGTCGAAAAAATCAACTCAATGCCAGAATATGTTAATGATTTCAAAAAAGCTTATGGCAATAATGTAAAGATTACTTTTAAACTCATCACAGATACCATAGCTATCTTTGAAGCAACTTTGGTTACCCCAAGCCGATATGATGATTTTTTAAATGGCAATGTTAAAGCTCTTAGTAAAGAAGAGCAAGAGGGGTTAGCTCTCTTTATTGATAAAGGTTGCACTGCTTGTCACAATGGCATTAACTTAGGCGGAACTATGCAACCATTTGGAGTAGTTAAGCCTTATGAATTTGCTAAGGTTGGAGGATTTAAAGGCGATAAAAATGGTATGGTAAAAGTTCCAACACTTCGCAATATCACAGAGACAATGCCTTATTTCCACAATGGACAATACTGGGATGTGAAAGATGCAATTAAAGAAATGGGTGCCATTCAGCTAGGAATTCAAATCAATCACCAAGAAGCTCAAAAAATTGAAGCATTCTTTGAATCTCTCACAGGATCTAAACCTCAAATTGTTTATCCTCAGCTTCCTAGAAATGGTGCCAACACACCAAAACCTCAACTTTAATACCCACTCAATGAAGCCTAAAATGGCTTCATTGAAAATTGTCTATTTTTTTATTCTCTCTTTCTCTTTGCTGATAAGTTCTAGGACTTTGATCACTCTTAAAACATGTTCTTTGCTTTTTTGATAAAGAAATAAATCTTTCTTTTGTATCTCAGAATAAAAAGTTTCAATTGAAAAATTTAGTGCCATTTTTGTATCTAAGTTAGGATAAAAGGTATCACCAAGTTTATATTCCACCATTTTTTGATAGAGATTTGATTTATCAAACTCATCTTTTATCACCACGCCTGAATTAAAAACAGCTAGTTTCTGACTTTTAGTTTCATCATAAATTGCTGTTTTCCTCTCTCCACCTATAATCATCTCTCGAACCTTTATCGGACTTAGCCACGATACATTAATTGTAACAATAATTCCGCTTTGTAACTCCAGATTAATATTTGCTAAAGCCTCATTAGGATAGTTCTGGTATTTCCTTGAAAAAACTTCAATATCTTTAATTTCAAGTCCAACTAAATGATCAATAATACTTAAATCATGAATAGCTAAATCCCAAACCACATCAACATAATTTTGAAATAATCCAAGATTAATACGACGAGAATTAATATAAACAATATCCCCTAATTCTGTGATATTTTCCTTTAGCCATCTAACAGCTGGAGCATACAAAAAAATATGATCACAATGAATACATAAGTTCCTTTTTTTTGCTTCTTCATATAAAATCTCTGCTTCTTTTAAACTCATACATAAAGGCTTCTCCACAAAAATATGCTTATGATTCTCTAATGCCTTAAGTGCAAGATGAAAATGAGTCTGTGGGGGTGTAATGATAAAAACCGCATCAATGTCTTTGTCTTCTAAGATCTTTTGATAGCTTGAATACTCCTCAAAAAAATACTTTTCTCTTGCTTCTATAATTTGTCTTGAGTCTAAATCAAAAATACTTTTGAGTTTAAAGACACCGCTTTCTTTTATTGCTCTAGCTACATTCCTTCCCCAATATCCATAACCAATCATTGCTACTTGCACAAAATTCCTCCTCAAAAATCAAGTCAGTGAAGTATCTTGTTGAATCTTTTTTAAAATTTTTAAACTCAAAGCACTCATAGGATAGCAATGAGTCTGATCTAAGGGAATCATTTGCGTAAAGCTCGGTTGCTTTTCTATGTGATACAAATAAGCCCTAATTCTGTATTTTGTCCGAGAATGTTTTAATTGCAAAAATGATTTTTGATCAGTTGGAGCAATTTCTGGAAAACCAAAAAGAGAGTGACTTTTTGAATCTCTAAGCATAGCAATTTTATCTTGATTGATATAAATTCCGAAATGCAATGCTAAATCCTCATAAACCATTTTTTGACGCTGATCATAGATAGCAGGATTATCTTTACCTTGACAAAAGTCTTGAAGAGGACAAAGATGACATGATGCATTTTTAGGCACACACACTAAAGCTCCTAAATCCAAAAGAGCTTGATTATGATCATAGGAATTCTGAGTATTAAGGAAAGATTTTGCCCTATCATCTAAAATTTTTTTATTGCTTATCTTGATACCAAAAAATCGACAAAGTAAGCGTCTAATATTTCCATCCCAAAAGCTACAAGACTTCTTGAACCCAAAACATAAAATTGCTCCTGCTGTATATTCTCCAATTCCAGGCAATTTTAAGAGTCTATCAAAATCATCTGGTAATTTTCCTTGATATTTTTGAGCACAAATTTGGGCGGTCTTAAGTATATTTTTAGCTCTTGAATAATATCCAAGTCCTTGCCAATACAAAAGCACCTCATCTTCGCCTACTTGACTTAAAGATTCTAAATCTGGAAATCTCTGAATAAATCTATAAAAATAAGGCAAAGCTGTTTTTACTTGAGTTTGTTGCAACATAATCTCACTTATATAAACTCTATAGGGAATCTCTTCTTTCAAAGTACGCCATGGTAAATCCTTTCTACCATTGCATTCATACCACGATAAAATTTTCTGATGAACTGATTCATATTCTGACATTAAATTCCCATTTTATGTGGATTTAAAATATTATTTGGATCAAATGCTTTCTTGATCGATCTAAACAATTGTATTTCCGCATCACTAAAGGCTAATTTCATAAAAGGTGCTTTTGCAATACCTATTCCGTGCTCTCCACTCAAAGTTCCTTCTAGTTTTATTGCTAAAGCAAAAATCTCTTCAACAGCTTCATAACCTCTCTTTAACTCCTCTTGATCTTCTGGATTTACAACCATCACATTTACATGCACATTTCCATCACCTGCATGCCCAAAGCAAGGGATCAAAAATCCATATTTTTGACCAATCCTTTTAATTCCATCAAGCAACTCAACCAATCGAGAACGAGGAACTGTTATGTCTTCATTTAGCTTCTTTTTTCCATATTGAGTAGCACTTTGAGAAGCATTTCTTCTCATTGACCAAATCATTTGATATTCTTCTTGTGAATCTGCCGTAAAAAAACCAATGCAACCATTTTGAGTAAAAACATCTTTAATGTGTGAATTTTGATAGTTAATTTCTTCTTGAATTCTTCCATCCACTTCAACAATAAGTGCAGATTTAGCGCAACTTGGTGCATCCATTAATTTTCTTTTAGACTCTAAAGCTTTCATAGTAAGCTCGTCCAAAAATTCTAAAGCCACAGGTATTACTCCACTTGCCATACATTCACAAACTGCATTCATTGCTTCAGAAATAGACAAAAAATATCCAACAGAAACCTGCTTTAATGGAGGCAATGGCAAAAGCTTAAGAGTTATTTCAGTAATCACAGCTAATGTGCCCTCACTACCAACCAAGATTCCAGCAAGATTGTATCCTGCAACATCTTTGATTGTTTTTTTACCCGCACATATTTGATCTCCATTTGGCAATATAGCCCTTAAAGCCAAAACATAGTCTTTTGTAATACCGTATTTTGCTGCACGCATACCCCCAGCATTTTCACTCACATTTCCTCCCAAACTACAAAAATCTTGACTTGCTGGATCAGGAGGATAAAAAAGCTTATATTTTTCTAAAACTTTTTGAAAATCTGCATTTATAACAGCAGGTTGAACCCGCGCTATTAGATTTTTTGTATCAATCTCTAAAATCTGATTAAAATACTTCTCCATCCCTAGAACTATTCCACCGCAAACGGCTAATGATCCTCCACTAAAACCACTACCTGCACCACGCACAACAACAGAAATATGCTTTTTTTGACAATGCTTTAAAACCTTGCTAATTTCCTCTTCATTGCGAGGAAAAATAACAGCATCTGGTAAAAATTTCTCCTGAGTTGCATCATAAGAATATGCTCTTCTATAAGAATCAGAAGTATGAAAATCTTTGTTAAAAATTTCACTAAAAAACTTAATATCTTGTTGATCTAGCATTATTTTAATGATGGCTCTTGATCTGATGAAGTTTTTAAATCATCTTTTGAGTGTTTCTTTTCTTGTTTTTTTGCTTTATTCTTTTTCTTCTCTTCTTCAAGTTGTTTTTTTCTTGCTTGCTCTCTTGCTTCTACAAGAGGTCTTTCTTTTTGCAACAGAACTTGATAGGAGATTTCTGGATGAACAAGACTTGTAAAATAAGAGAAATAATATTTTGATTTCTTATTTGCAAAAATACTAAAAAGCGTTCCTGTTTTTACGGGTTCAATACGAGAATAAAAGGGTATGATTGGTTCCTTGGCAGAACTTGTATCTAATTTTTCTGAGGAAAGAATCTTGATGCTTTGACAATCCAAAATAGCTAATTCATTTTGCGCTACAACATAAATTAAGCCTGCGGCATAAATATTACAAGCTGATCGTAAAAATTCTTTTGTCGGATCATACCCTCCATAAGCATACAAATACCCCAACAAAAGATCAGAACTTAAAAATTCCACTTCTTGATGGCTGGTTTTAATCTGATCATAAAGCTCCAAAGTTGGTGCGATTAAAAAAGCATGTTTATTGAGTTTTCTAAAGATTACTTTATCCCCTATCTTTGGTTTAAGAGTAGGATTTGGCAAATAAATTTGCTTAAGTGCATCATATTGCTTTATCTTTGCAATCGCCTTATTCTGATTAATCTTGACAATCTCTGCTAATGAAAGAATTCCACCATAATCTGTAACATTAGCATATATCCAACCTGTTTCCCCAACCTTAAGATCTTTGCTTTCAAATTCTATGGTTTGATTAGATGGATTCACTGCTGTGATTTTTGTCTCCACGATATCTTGCAAAGAAGCAAATGCAACTTTAAAAAGCAAAATATAGAATAAAAATTTTTTCATTCATTCCCTTTTGATAATCTTTTTTTATAATGATACCAATGAATTGCTAAAAACAAAGATGTGGTTTTTGGTATCTCTAAATCAAATATAAATTCTAATGATCGCTGATAAGGCAAATAAAGCACCTCGATGCATTCATCATCAATTCCCCCGCCAGTATTACAAAAATTTTCTTCTCCAACTTCTGCGAAAAAGATATGCTGTAGAGCTCCGCTTGTGCCTGTATTGCCTAAAAAAGTTCCTATTTTTTCTAAAGCATTTACTCGATATCCGCATTCCTCAAATACTTCTTCGCAGGCAATTTGCTCAATACTCTTATTCTCTTTATCAATGAGTCCTGCACAAAGTTCATAGGTATAACCATACTCTAAATCCTTTTCACTTATCTGCTTAATTTTCTCTTCTTTACATCGCGCATAAAATACAGCTGGCCTAAATTGTCTTACTAAAACAAAACTATCTTTATCGCGATGATAAATCAAAATACAGACACTAGACTGAGGTTCTACAATCTCCCATTTTTTATGAAAATCTGCCTCTTTATAGGTCATTTCTAACGCTTTAATATAATTTGGGTTTTGCAATTTTCCATAAAAAATACTCGAAGGCTTAACTTTTGAATGAATCTCTGTAAAATATTTTGGCATCAAAACCCTTTTGAGTCAGAATTTACAACAATTGCCCGAGAAAGAAGAGAATCAATTTCTTTTTTCTCTTGATTAGCAAGTTTTAAAAAATCTCTTTTTTGTTTCCCTTTTAGCTTATTTTTAGCCGTTCTAACAATCCCCATTGGATTAACTGGACGATTATTTTTATAAACTCCAAAGTGCAGATGCGGTCCTGTGCTCATTCCTGTACTTCCCACATAACCTATCAACTCCCCCTTTTTTACAAAACGACCTGCTTGTGCCTTACTGCTCCGCTTGCTCATATGCGCATAAAGTGTGCGTATCCCATCTCCATGATTGATTTCTACCACATTGCCATATCCGCCTCGATACCCAGAATAAATGATTCTTCCAGATGCTGCGGCATAAATTGGTGTGCCATATGGCGCACTTAAATCTACTCCATAATGAGGACGAATTTTTTTTAAAATTGGATGAAATCTCCCATAAGAAAATGCAGAAGAAATACGACGATAACGAACAGGCATTTCAAGCAAGAAGCCATTAACCTCATACCCACGCAAATCATAAAACCCATCATTAAATGCAAAAATATAGTTTAACTTCCCGCTCGTCTCAATCGCAGCTGATTTAATTTCTGGTAAAGAAAAAGTTCTTCCTAAACGATATTTACGAGTATAAACAAAAGCCAATCTATCATTTTTAAGAACAAATTTTTGCAAATCAATGCTTTTTCTATAAAGGCTTACAAATTCATTTGCCAATACTTTATCATTTGTTGCCTCTAAAATATCCTGATATGGCGATTTCTGAATATGCAAAGAAATACTCTTTGTTTCCTGAGTATAAGCTATTGGAATAAAATCAAGCTTATAATTATCTTGACTTTTATAAATATGCATTTGTACATCTTCGCTCACTGGAATAAGAACCTGCAACACCCTACCCTCTGAATCCTTCAAAAGATAATATACAGATCCCACTTGCACCTCTGATGCCAATTCTTTGTCTGAGCTAGAAAGATTATAATAAAGCTTCAATGGAAGTTGCTGAGACTCTAAAAACCCCAACACAGACATTCCACTACTCCATACCAAACGCTCACCCACAGCGGCAAATAAAAAACTTGCTAAAAATATAATTCCAACTATTTTCTTCATTTTCTACTTCTACACCAAAGGGACATTATAAAATATTTTTACCAACCTGCCAACTTTCCGCATAAACCAAAAACTAAAGTCAAAATTTTAATCAAATAGGTATGAGATAAATTCCATTGAAAAATTTTAAACCAATCATTTAAAAAACACGAGTAGAATCTACCTCATACTTACATCAAACCAAGGAGTATCAAATGAAAAAAATTTTTTTAACACTTTCTGTAGCAGCTTCTATGCTTTTAGCTCATGGCAACCACGAGGGTATGCATCATCATAAAAATATGCCCAAAAAGGCAAAATGTGTCACTGAAGTTTCTAAAAAGCTTCAAAAAAATCCTTCAAAAGAAGTGATGAAAATGATGCACAATCCTATGATGTGTGCAAAATGGATAGAGAGTGGAGATGCTAACCGCGACTTTTTAGAGAATATGATTCCTCATCACAAGGGTGCTATTCTTGCCTCTGAAGCTTTGTTAAAATACACAAAAAACAATGAGATGAAAACCATTGCTAATCAAATCATTCAAGAGCAAACTAAAGAAATCAAGGATTTTGAAGCATTTTTGAAAAAACTTCCTAAGGAAGAACTTGCGGATTATAAAAATTTTGCAAGTAAGGCAAAAGAGGATATGAAAAAAATGATGGAGGCTATGCATAAAGTCAGCTTGAGTAACAATGTTGATAAAGACTTTCTTGCTGCAATGATTGCTCATCACCAAGGTGCTGTTGATGCTTCTAAACAAATCCTAGCAGTAACTAAGAATGAACAGATTAAGGCCTTTGCTCAAAATATCATCAATACACAAGAAAAGGAAATTAAAAATTTTGAGGCAATGTTAAAAAACATAAAATAATGAATTATCCCCAACTCTGGGGATAACCTAGAATCCAGCAATGATCTACTTATTTTAGTTACATCAGGAACTTAAGTAAAAATATTAAATTTGTATTTATAAAATACAGCGATAGTTTGATTTTAATTTTTTAGGAAAAGAAATGGCAAAAATTACAATTTTTGGTGGCGGAGCGTGGGGAAAAGCGCTTGCGTTTGCATTTTCTTTTACAAATGAGGTTTGTATTGTTTCTCGACAAAATCTTGATGCATTTTTAAAAAATACTCCAACACAAAATCCCATTAGCCAAGTAAGTTTTGAAAAAAGTCTTGAATCTGATCTTTTTGTCAATGCCATAAAAACTCAAGCCTTAAGAGAGTGGCTCAAAACGCATAAAATTCCAAATTTTCTACCTATGCTTTTTGCTTGCAAAGGAATAGAAGTAGAGACTGGAGCATTTGTCAGTGATATTGCACAAGAATTTCTTGATACAGAAAATATTTGTTTTCTTGCAGGCCCATCATTTTCAAAAGAAGTTTTACAAGCTCGTCCATGTGCTTTAGTAATCCATAGCAATAATAGCCATTTGGCTCAAAAATTTGCCAATTGCCTACCTAACTTTATTAAAACCTATATCAAAGATGATGTGATAGGAGGAGAGATCGCGGGAGCTTATAAAAATGTCATTGCAATTGCTAGTGGGATCTGTGATGGACTTGAATTAGGAAATAATGCTCGTGCTTCACTTCTGGCAAGGGGTTTAATTGAGATGCACCGATTTGGAGAATTCTTTGGTGCAAAAATGGAAACCTTTTTAGGTTTATCTGGTGCGGGTGATTTGTTTTTATCTGCCTCTTCTGAACTATCTAGAAACTATCGTGTTGGAGCAGGATTAGCACATGGTAAAAAACTTGAAACTATTCTTCAAGAAATTGGCGAAGTTGCTGAAGGGGTAATCAGCACAAAAGCAATTGTTCAAATTGCTAAAAAGAATAATATTTACACTCCGATTGCCACTGAGATTGATAAAATCTTACAAGCTGAGAGTTCTATCCAAGAGAGCTTAAGGCGTCTGATGTGTTAAAAAAAAATATTTTTATTACTTTTTGCATTGCATTTTTATTGTGTTTGTTTTGGGATATATCTGCAGGAATATCAAATTTTTTAATGCACTTTTTATTCAATCATCCCTCCGAATTATCAAGTCAAATTCTTTTCTCTATTACATTACCAAGAATTTTACTTGCGCTTTTAACTGGTGCAATTCTGTCTGGATCAGGCTGTATTATGCAAAATGTTTTTCACAATCCACTTATTGATCCTTATTTGTTAGGCATTTCTTCTGGTGCTGCCTTAGGTTGCGCTATTAGTATGGGTTTTTTAGGAGGACATTTACTTTTTTTATGTGCTTTTTTAGGCGCCTTATTTGCGGTTATCTGTATTATCTTTTTTGCTCAAATATTAAATAACTCTGTTTTATTTTTGGTTCTAATTGGTGTTATTTTTTCTGCTTTTCTCGGCGCAATTGCTGGATTAATTAAATTTTTTGTCCCTCCTGATGTCGCACAAGCAATTGTTATCTGGTTATTAGGAAGTCTATCTCTAGCACAATATAGTGATGTTTGGCTTCTCTGTAGCGTTAGCGCAGTGGGATTTTTTATCCTTTTTTTATTGCGTTTTAGAATCAACCTTTTAGCCTTAAGTGATGTTGAGTCAATCAGTCTCGGAATCAATCCAAATAAGCTAAGAATTTTATGTCTAATTCTCATTAGCATTATGTGTTCTGCAAGTGTTAGTGTAAGTGGGACGATAGGTTGGATAGGTTTAATTGTTCCTCATTTTGCAAGACTCGTTGTAGGTTCAAATCTTTTGCGTCTTCTTCCAACTTCAATCCTATTTGGAGCAATGCTCTTATACATAATGGATTTTGCCTCCAAAACCATTGCATCTACAGATCTACCAGTAGGCTCAGTATGTGCAATCGTTGGAGCTCCACTATTTTTAGTTTTTCTGCTAACAAAGAGAAAAAACAATGGTTTTTAAAATCAAAAATCTATCAGTTAAAATTCATCACCAAAGCATTTTAGAAAAAATTAATATTGAACTTCCTCTACAAAAACTTGGTGCTATCCTTGCGCCAAATGGAAATGGAAAAACAACTCTAATGCACTCTCTCATCGGATATATTAAACCCTATGAGGGTGGAGTATTTTATGATGAAAAAAATCTACTTACACTCTCGCCAGCTCAACGATCTTCTTATATTGCCTATATTCCCCAAAACTTTTCTTGTGCGTTTGATTATACAGTGTGGGATTTTACTCTCCTAGGGGCAACACATCAGCTAAAATGGTATCAGAACCCAACCCAAAGAATTCATCAAAGAGCAATTGAAATTTTGACAAACCTACAAATTATTCATTTAAAAAATCAAAGTATTTTACATTTAAGCGGTGGAGAAAAACAAATGGTCCTACTCGCGCGTGCTTTTTTGCAAAATGCAAAAATCCTTCTACTTGATGAGCCGACTTCTTGGTTAGATATCAAAAATCAAAATATCTTTTTTGAAACCCTTAAAACACAAATAAAACAAAACCAAATCTGTGCGCTTATTAACATTCACGATCCTACTCTGATAGCTCGTTATGCAGATTTTATTTTTATGATTAAAAATGGTAAAAACTTATTTAGTGGCCCCACTCAAGATATGCTTGATGAATCTAAGCTTTCTTTGCTTTATGATCTTCCGATTCTGCTACATCGATTTGAAAATGAAATACTCATTACACCAAAACTTCAATGATTTCAAATGGCGGAGCTTAAGTTTTTAGATACAATGCAGGTGTATGAAAATATTCTTGGAGTTAAGATATGAAAAAAATCATTGCAGCCAATTTTAAATCCAATCTAACTTATGGTGAAATCCAAAATTATTTTAATATTCTAGATTCAAACCTAAAAATTCCTCAAGAAAACATATTTATTTTTCCACCTGCTTTGGCCTTACAGATTCCTGTAAAAAATTTTATCAAAGGGACACAAAATGCTTATCCCCAAAATAATGGAGCTTTTACAGGTGAAATTACTCTTGAAATGCTTCAGGATATTGCAATTAAAACTATTTTAATCGGACACTCTGAAAGGCGTTTCCTTCTGGCAGAAACGCAAGAATTTTGTAAAGAAAAATTTCAATTTTTTAAAAAAGCTGGATTTAAAATTCTTTATTGTATTGGCGAAGGATTAGAAATCAGGGAAAAAGGGAAAAGCTTTATTGAAGATTTTCTTCAATCTCAATTGAATGGTATTGATCTTGATTATCCTGATCTCATCATTGCTTATGAGCCTATTTGGGCTATTGGAACAGGGGTGAGTGCAAGTCTTGAAGATATCTCTGAGGTGCATTCTTTTTTACGCTCCAAAACAGATAAGCCCTTACTTTACGGAGGCAGTGTAAATGAAAAGAATATTGCTGATATTTTAGGACTTGATCTTGTTGATGGAGTTTTAATTGGATCAGCTTCTCTTGATATTCAAAATTTTATTCATATGATTAAGTTATCACAAATCTAGGAGCAAAGCGATGAAGTTATCTGAAGTTTTAAAACAAATTGGCGAAAATGAAGCCATTAAAGAATTAAAGAATGATTTTGATTTGTTGGGTATTGCTCCGCTTCAAGAAGCCAAAAGGGGACAAATCAGCTATATTGATCAAAGTCAATATTTAAAAGACTTACCTCAGTCAGAAGCTTCAGGAGTTTTAATCAGAGAAGAACATTTATCTTATGTCCCTGATCCAATCCAAGCAGTCGTGGTTTCTAATCCACATTTGGCCTTTGCTAGAATTTCTGATTTTTTTAAAAAAGAAGAATTTTCAAGTTCTGGTTCAGAAGCGAAGATAGGTAAAAACACACAAATTATGCCACAAGTATTCTTAGGAAAAAATGTTGAGATTGGAGAGAATTGTATTTTAATGCCCAATGTTGTGATCAGCGATAATGTAAAAATAGGCAATAATTGTAAAATTTACCCTAATGTTGTTATTTATCGAGATACACAGATTGGCAATCAAGTCACTATTCACGCAGGCAGTGTGATTGGATCAGATGGTTTTGGTTATGCGCATACTAAAAATGGGGAGCATATTAAGATTCATCACAATGGTTGTGTGATTATTGAAGATGATGTAGAAATAGGAGCCAACAATACAATTGATCGAGCTGTTTTTGGAGAAACACGCATTTGTCGTGGTTGCAAGATTGATAATCTTGTTCAAATCGGACACAACTGTGTTATCGGAGAACATAGCATTCTTGTATCTCAAGTTGGGGTTGCTGGCTCTACTACAACAGGAAGAAATGTCATTATGGGTGGTCAAGCGGGAACAGGAGGACACATACACATTGGTGATTTTGTAACTGTCGCTGGAAGAGGTGCTGTTGGAAAAAATCTTCCACCTAACACGAAATGGGGAGGACACCCTCTAATGGAGCTTGATGAGTGGATGAAGTTTTATGTTAAATTAAGAAGGTTATTAAAAAACAAGGAAGCAAAATCGTGATCTGATCACTTTTGCTCCTAAAAATCATTCATAGCTTCTCCAAATTCTAAAGAATTACAAGCCTCTAAAATTCCAAAAGAACAAGCTCGAGAATAAAACTGCTTGGCCCGAGATTGATTTTTTATCAAACCAGAGCCATTCTGATACATTTTTCCTACTTCATAGCAAACCCAAGCATCGCCTCCATAGCAAGCTAATTCTAGTTTTTTATATTCTTCTTGAAAATCTTGATCATAAAAGTTTGGGAATTCTTGAGAAAATACAAGATAAGGTATCCCTATATAAAAAATGGTTAGAAATGCTATAGATCTTAAAATATTCATTAGCCTACTTCTTTGTTTTTCCAGCAATAATAAACCTGAGAGCATTTAGTTTAATAAAGCCTGCAGCATCTTTTTGATCATAAACACTATCTTCTTCAAAAGTACTGTAGGCCGAGTTAAATAATGAATTCTCAGACTCTCTGCCAAGCACAATAATATTACCCTTATAAAGTTCTAGTCTCACAATCCCATCAACCTTTTCCTGAGTTTTGTCAATCAAAGCCTGAAGTGCTTCTCTCTCTCTAGAAAACCAATAACCATTATAAATTAAACTAGCATACTTTGGCATTATCTCATCTTTTAAATGTGCTTCCTCTCTATCAAGGCATAAAGACTCTAAAGCTCTGTGTGCCTTAAGGTAAATGCTTCCTCCTGGAGTTTCATAACAACCTCGCGATTTCATACCAACATAACGATTTTCTACCAAATCCAATCGTCCAATTCCGTGTTTAGATCCCAAATCATTGAGTTTTTTCCAAAAATTTGCTGGATTTAATTTTTCTCCATTAATTCCAACCCCATCTCCTTTTTTAAACTCTAGCGTGATAATTTCTGGTTCATTTGGAGCTTCTTTTGGCGAACAAGTCCATCTCCACATATCCTCTTCTGGAGCGTTATTTGGATCTTCTAAAATTTGTCCTTCATAAGAAATGTGTAACAAATTTGCATCCATAGAATAAGGAGATTTATTGGGCTTTTTATCAATTTCGATTCCTGCATTTTTTGCATATTCTAGAAGTTTTTCACGACTATTTAAATCCCATTCTCTCCAAGGAGCAATCACTTTGATATCAGGATTTAGCGCATAAGCACCAAGCTCAAATCGAACCTGATCATTGCCTTTTCCTGTAGCGCCGTGTGCAATCGCATCAGCTCCTTTTGCTTTTGCAATCTCAATAAGATGCTTTGCAATAAGAGGCCTAGCAATACTTGTCCCAAGAAGATATTCTCCCTCATAAACCGTATTTGCACGAAACATTGGAAAAACAAAATCTCTGATAAATTCTTCTCTCAGATCTTCAATAAAAATATTTTCAGGCTTAATGCCAAGTTTCAATGCCTTTTGTCTTGCAGGCTCCACCTCTTCTCCCTGTCCAATATCCGCAGTGAATGTGATTACCTCACATTTATAGGTATCACTAAGCCATTTTAAAATGACACTCGTATCCAGCCCTCCAGAATACGCCAATACAACTTTTTGAATTTTTTTTTCCATATCTATCCCCTTATAATTTTTAGCAAAAATTTTAACATAGCTTACTCTGGATTATCACTTCTTATCATAGAATTTTACATTTTTAAGCACGACTTGATTTTGATCTCCATTGACTTCTTTTATAAAAATGCTTTGGATAAAAGTGCCTCCATTGATTTTAATTTCTTTAATTCTCTTTTTAATATCTTCCTCCTTAGGAATAAGGGTTAATTCCCAATATTTCTGTGTTCCATTAATCTGGAGAGTGAAATATTTTTTTAGTGTAGAAAAATTCATCTTTAATAATTCTAGCAATAACCTTTTATCAATGGCTAACGGAATTTCCTGCCATCCTGTGGAATTTTGCATGTAAATTCCATTGCTAATTTTTATACCCATTGACAGAGGTGACTTAACCATAAGAGTCAAACCTGTGCTTTTTAACTCAAACTGACCAAAAACAGGTGGATATAGCTGGAGACTTTGTGATTCTCGTTTTCCTACGAATTCCCCCTGAAAGTCTTTATGAGCAAAATTTTTTGCAATCTCATCTAAACCAAAAGAAAAAAGTTGATGGGACAAAACAATCATCATAAATAGCTTAACAAAAATTTTCATTTTTACGCTTTAACCTCTTGTTGATCTGATATAGATTATAGCCAAGAATGTCTCAAATATCTCAAATATGGTAAAATGTAACACAAATTTGCCCAAGGAGATAGGATGTGTGGGATTGTTGGCTATATTGGCAAAAGTAATATTAAAGATATTCTCATCAATGGTCTCAAAGAATTAGAATATCGAGGATATGATAGTGCAGGGATAGCTGTTTTACAAAATCAAGAAATTTTTAATTTTAGAGCTGTAGGAAAGATTATTAACCTTGAGAATAAAATCAGTGATTTTAAAACCGATGGGTTTGGTATTGGTATTGGCCATACTAGATGGGCCACTCACGGAAAGCCTACAGAAGCAAATGCTCATCCTCATATTGCAGAATTTAGTAATATTGTTCATAATGGAATCATAGAAAACTATCTCGAAATAAAAGAAGAACTTCAGAAAAAAGGTCATCACTTTATCAGTCAAACTGATACAGAAGTTATCGTGCATCTTTTTGAAGAAAACTTAAAAGAAATGCAAGATGGTTTTTTAGCCTTTAAAAAAACGATTGACTCTTGCAAAGGGGCTTATGCAATCCTTTTAATCAGCAAAGTAGAGCCCACAAAAATATTTTATGCAAAAAATGGATCTCCTTTATTGATCGGTAAAGGTGAAAGTGGTCTTTATTTTAGCAGTTCAGATTCTCCTCTCATCGGTCTTGCAAAAGAGGTGGTGTATCTTAAAGATGGCGATATTGGTTTTATGCAAGAAGGAGATTTTGAAAAACTTCCTAACAGACAAGTTTTAAACACAAATAAAAGCTTTGCACAAAAAGATGGCTTTCGTTATTTTATGGAAAAAGAAATCTATGAGCAACATAAAGTGTTACTTGAAACAATGATGGGAAGGGTGGGAGATAATTCAATTTCATTTGAAAATATTAAAGATGATTTTTTAGAAGGAATCCATTCAGTTACAATCTGTGCTTGTGGAACAAGCTATCATTCTGCTATGGTAGGAAAGTATCTAATTGAGCGTATTGCAAAAATAAGAGTTAATATTGCCATAGCTAGTGAGTATCGTTACGCAAATCCATTAATGCAAGATGATGAACTCTTTATCACTATTTCACAAAGCGGAGAAACTGCTGATACACTTGAAGCGCTTAAGCTTGTCAAAAAATCTCATCTAAAAACACTAGCAATTTGCAATGTTGATAATAGCTCTATCGTTAGAGAAAGTGATAGCGTTATTCTTACGCGTGTGGGAATTGAAAAGGGAGTGGCTAGCACAAAAGCTTTTGCTTCTCAGGTATTAGTGCTTTGGATGTTTGGAATTTTCATCGCACAAAAAAGAAAACTACTCCAGCCAAATGAAATAAAATTTCAAATTCAATCAATGATTGATTCTATAAAAGCAACAAAAGTCAGTTCAAAACTACACGAAAGAATCAAAAGACTCTCAAAAAGATACTTACACGGACACGGATTTTTCTTCATTGGAAGAGATGTTTTTTATCCTCTCGCACTTGAAGGGGCCCTCAAACTAAAAGAATTAAGCTATCTGCACGCTGAAGGATATCCTAGCGGAGAGATGAAACACGGACCTATCGCTTTAGCAGATTCTCATCTCTTTACAATTGCTCTTATGCCTAAACATCTTTTATTTGACAAAATCAAAAGCAATATTGAAGAATTAAGCGCAAGAGATGCGACTATTTGTGCTATCAGCTCACAAAATTGCGATGTAGCTGATGACATGATCTTTATTCCTGAGGCAAAAACCTATATGGAGGAATTCTTTTCGATGATGGTTGTTACACAAATTCTATCACTAGAAATCGCCATTAAACTTGGAAATGATGTCGATATGCCAAGAAATTTAGCAAAAAGTGTCACGGTAGAATAAAAAGAGAAAAATTCTCTTTTTACTACCTTGCTTCAAAAATATTAATTTATGATTTATCTATTCTCTATTTTTTAAACTACAAAAACCACACACTTGGTTTTAAATTGATTTTGGTTTCTAAAATTTTAAAATTATCTCAGATCAATAAAATGAAAAAAAATTGTTGTTATACTCAAAGCCAAATTTAATAAAAAGGATGTTAATGAATACAATTAGCTGGGATATACAAAATTTTGAAAAATTTGAGACAAAGGTATTGCACGAAAACCAAAGTGCTAAAGAAATTCAAATTGTTATGCCAAAAGATTCTGAAATGAGAGAGCATTCTGCACCTTTTGATATAAGCGTTCAAGTTTTAAAGGGTCAAATTTGGTTTAAAGTTGATGATAAAAATATAACTCTTAATCCTCTTGATATGATTTGCGTAAATGCAAAAGTTTTACATTCTCTAGGAGCAAATCAAAATAGTGTTGTCCGTCTTAGTCTCTCAAAAAATGATACAGCACTGCGTCTAGATAACATTCTAAAATAAAACCTGATTCTCAAGAGAGAAACGATTTTTATCATATTTTCAAAATTCAAAAAGCCTTAGAACCAGATTGATCTTAGCCTTGTGGTTTTTAAAAATTTATACAAGGCGATCAATTCTATGTTCTAAAGGCTTTTATTTTTTAAACCAAAATCATTATTAAAGCTTATTAATTATTTTAAATACTTTAATACCAATCCTGCATAATAACTCGCACCACGACTTAATAAATCATCATTAAAAACATAATGAGAATTATGCAAATAAATGTTATTTTCATTTTCTAAAAAAGCAAAAGCACATTTTCTTAGCTGACAAAAATAACCAAAATCTTCACTTCCCATTAATGGTCGATGTTCAAAGACACAATTATCTTCCCCAAAGATTTCCTTAGCTACCTCCTGAGCAAGATCTACCGCCTCATCATTGTTAATTGTGATTGGTGCAACTACATCTTTTAAGATTTTTATTTCCACACCATAGATCGCAGCAAACCCATCACAAATTTCTTTAACTCTTCTTTCTGTAAGTTGACGAGTTTGTTCATCTAAAGCTCTAACACTCAATAAAACTTTAGCCTTATCTGGAATGATATTAAAAGTTGTTCCTGCTTGAACAGAACCAACAGAAACCACAGCAGAATTTTGAGGATCTACATTTCTTGAAACAATGCTTTGTAAAGCTAAAATTAAACTCGCTGCTACAAAAATTGGATCTTTTGTTTTTTCGGGAGCACTACCATGCCCTCCTTTTCCTGTGATTGTAACCTCATAACTATCTGAAGAAGCTAACATTGCTCCTTTTTTTAGAAAAAACTTTTTATCACTTCCAAAAGGAATGTTATGCCAACCAAAAATAAAATCACTATCAAATTTTTCAAATAAACCATCATAAACCATCGCTTTTGCACCGCCTAATGATTCTTCTGCTGGTTGAAAATAAAGATTTAGTGTGCCATTAAAATTTTGAGTTGATAAGTACTTTGCTGCCATTAAAAGAGATGTGGTGTGTCCATCATGCCCACACGCATGCATAACATTTTTTTCTTTGCTTTTATAGGGCACTTCGCTCAACTCTTCCATAGGCAAGGCATCCATATCTGCTCTTAATCCGATCTTTTTATTTCCATTGCCTTTTTTCATTACACCAACAACACCTGTTTTACCTACACCTTCTGTTACCTCATAACCATACTCTCTTAATTTTTCTGCTACTATTTTTGCAGTCTTATGCTCATTAAATCCAAGCTCTGGATTTTGATGAATATGATGACGAATCTTAATAAACTCTTCTTGAAGTGCCAAAATTTCTGGTATTAGTTTCATTTTTACTCCTTATATTGGGTTGAAATTTTAAATTTATCCTTTTGTGGAAGGATAAATTGAGACAATATCGTCGAAATCAAAATCAAAGCAAACACATAAATAAAGCATAGGCTAAAACTATGAGTCTTATCTATTATAAAAGAAAAAAGCCAAAGATTAAAAGCTAAAATGATGAATGTCACACTCCAAAAAACACTCATTATATAAGCTGTTTTTGTTGTAGTAGAATCTTTTAGTTCAGAAGGAAGATTAAAAAAGAAAGGAAAATATAAAGAAAGAAATACTCCTGAAAGAACTGCAAAAATTTCAATGTAAAAAATATCTTTCAAAAACAACATACAAACCCCAGAAGTAAATAAGCACAGACCGCTACAAAAAAGCATCACTTTAAAATAAATTCCCTTGCGTTTAAAAAATAATCCCACACAAGGACCAAGAATCATAGAAAGATTTACTATTGCGGGAATAATTTTCTTAGCCATTTGAGCTGTATTAGAATCAAATTTTGCATATTCTGCATAAAAAGTTGGTAAAAATGTAAAAAGCATATTTAAAAATAAAATAGGTCCGATATAAAAGACTATCATCCCCCAAGTCAATCGCGATTTTAACGCATTTTTAAATTCCATTCTATTTTGTTCTTTTTGTTCTTTTTTGGGATCTTTATATGATTGTTCATCTTTAGCGATAAAAAGCCAAATGATTAATAAAAACAAGTTTAACCAAGCATAAAAAGATAAAGATAGACGCCAATTACCAAAATAATTTGAAACACTCTCAGCAAAAATCACCCCCAAAGCAATGCCAATGATATTTGAATTCAAGTTAAAAGAAATCATTATGTCTAAGGCTTTCCCCTTAAACCATTGCTGTGTAATGGGCACTAAACAAACTAAGGCACACGCTGAGCCAAGACCTGTAGCAAATCGTATGAGCAAAATTAATTTATAGTCTTCAACAAAATAAAAAAAGATACCAGAGCTAATTAAAATACAACCTAAAAAATATCCCTTCTTTAAACCAAAGCGATAAATCAAGGCTCCAGCAAAAGAGGCACCAAAAATCTTTGCTATCACGATCATACTTGTAATCAAAGTTGCTTTTTCTTGATTTAAGCCAAGATCTTTAGAAATTTCTGGCATTAATGAACCCGTCGCAGCCCAAGAGATACTAAAAATGGCATATACAAGAAAAATGATAGCTTCAACGCCTATTCTTTGCATATTTAAGAAAAAAGGATTTTTCATCGCTCTCCTTGAATACAGAATATCTATCAAAAGTTTATAAAAACTTTACTTTATAAAGTTTTTATTATACTTGTCTTAAGTTTAGCGTGATTTTAATTTTTAAGTTATTGAACTTATGAAAAAATATCAGCAAAATTTAACAAGAAGTAACTTTTTAGCTCATATTAAAAAATTTGTATTTCTTGTAAGTTCCATATGGGTAAAAATATACCAAGTGCAAGATAAAGAACCATAAGAGCAAGAAAGATACTGCAAACTGGCTCAATGTATAGCATAAAACGATCAAGCAGGTGTTGCTCCATTTCGCCATAGCGTCTTGAAATAATCTCAAAAACATTATCAAGCCTTCCTCCTTTTTCTCCACTATCAAGTAACCCAAGAGTAATCTCATCAAAAATTTCGCTCTCCTTTAAACAATCACAAAATCTCTCTCCTTTCTGTAGAAATATTTTTGATCTTTTAATTTTTGATTCTAAATATAAGTTATCAAGGGTCAAAGACGCTGTATCTAAGCTCATTTTAATATCGCTACCTGAAATTTGTAAAAAATACAGTGCTTGGAAAAAATGAAGGGATTTATTATAAAGCAAGATTTTTTGATAAAAAGGAATTAAAAACATCATTTTATCGCGATAAAATCTCAATAATGATGATTTTTTTATTCCAAAATGCAACACAACAATCAATAAAAAAATCAAAAAACCAAAATAAAAAAAGTAAGAAATATTCTCATAAATCCACAATAAGCTTTGTGTGATAAATGGTAATGGAATATCGCTTTGACTAAAAAATTGTTCAAATTCTGGAATGATAAAAATCGTTCCACATAAAAATGCAATCACGATGCTTATAAAAACAACAAGAGGGTAAAACAAGATTTTTTTTATTTTTTTAGAAAAAGAATTTTTTTGCTCCATATCTCTTGCGATCAAAGCAAAGATATCCTGTAGCTTCCCTGTTTTTTCACCAATACCAATCAAAATATTATAAAGGGGTGGTAATTTAAAAACTTCAAAACTTTTACTCAAACTCTGACCTGATTTTAATAATTCTCTTGCTTTTGAAAATTCATCATAAAATGACAAAGGAGAGGTTTTAACAGCATAGTCCATCACTTCGTCAATAGAAATATAAGAATCTAAAAGCAAACTCATCTGATTGAAGCTAAAACTTAGATCAAAAAATTGTTTTTTTATTTTATAGAATGGATGAAGAGAAATCGATAAGGGTGATATATTTTTTTGTTTAAGTTTAATTTTTAAAGCATTCTCATTCTTAGCCCACAGATTTAAAGTTTTTATAGAAGAGTTCTTAATGATCTTTACACGATAAATTTTCATTTTAATTTTTCAATTTCTTCTTGATTGAAATATCCTGCCTTAGCCTTAGATCTAGCATTTTTATAGAGGGTTTCAAACTCTTTATTAAAAATACTATCTAACCCATATTTTTTAATCTGGCTTTTAACCTCATCATTAAGCTCTAAAATTTCACTCACAACCTCTCTTCCAAAAACCCCTTGCATATTGCAATACTCACAACCATCAGCCATATAGCCCCCTACTCCTAGCTTTTTGCATTGAGGACAAAGGGTTTTTATCAATCGTTGAGAAATGATCATTAAAACTGATGTTAGAATTTGGTGCAAATCAGAACCCATATAAATCAAACGCTCAAAACTACTTTGAACATCATTGCTATGAAGAGTAGCAATGACCAAATGACCCGTTAGTGCTGCTCGAAAAGCAAGGCTTAAAGTTTCTTGATCTCGAATTTCACCCACCATAATTACATCTGGGTCTTGTCTTAAAATTGATCGCAATGCACTAGCAAAGCTAAAATCTGGATGCACTTGTATTTGCGTAGCAAAGGCCATTTTATATTCAATAGGATCTTCAATTGTAATGATTTTTAAACCCTTATGCTGTAAATTTTGTAAAATAGCATATTGTGTGCTTGACTTTCCAGACCCAGTAGGACCTGTGATCAAAATCATTCCGTGCGTTTTTTGTGAATTTTTTTTAATAAGCTCTAAATGATGAGTAGAAAAATTTAAGTCTTCAAGTCTAAGAAATGTTTTGTCCTTATACAAGACTCGAATAACAATTGATTCTCCCTCAAATAATGGAACCACAGAGATTCTAAAATCATAGTTTTTAGAATCTAGTATTAAAGAATAATATCCATCTTGAGATTGTTTGATTTCTGTAATATCTAACTTTGAATCAAGTTTGATTTTGGAACAAAGTGATTTAAAGCTTTTTGCAGGAATCATTGCAACGCTTTCTAAATCTCCATTAATACGAAATCTTAACCAACCACTGCCTCTAAAATCTTCAAGATGAATATCACTTGCCTCAAATGCAATGGCTTCTCGCAAAATAAATGCAAACAAATCTCCTGCATTGTCTTGATGAGTTATTAAATTTTCTTGCAAACTCAAAAATTTAAAGTTTTGATAAAAAAATTGAGGAGTAATTTTTACTACTTCTGAAAAACTTTGTGAATGTTTTTTGACTGTATCTTGCAGTATCGGAAGGTGTTTTTCTTCAACCATTCCAAGAAAAACTTCATTGTTTTCATTTTTTAAAAGCAATGCCTGAAATCTTTTGCATAAATATTTTCCTAAAATTTTTCCATTATCTTGATGAATATAAAAGAATGCCATCTTATTGTTTAGTTGTAAAAATTTGATAGGCTCTTAAAACAGCCAAAGCTTCTGTTTTATATCCAAGATGATGAAGAGACTTAGCATATAAAATCCAAGTATCCTTATCAAGAAAACTTCTTTGATCTGCTCTATATGCCCATAGTAAAGCCTCTTTATAGGCTCCTCGCTCATAATAATCTTTTGCAATTTCAAGTGCATTCTTATAAGTGAGTGTTCCGCTGATACTCCCACCCTCATAACGCGGAGGTAAGGGAAGTTTTTTATCTCTGATAAAAAAATTTGGTAAAAATTTCGATGATACTCTTGAAGATGTGGTTTTATTTTGAATCTTTTTATTGGTATGAATCTGTGTATTTGCGCTAGGATTGCTAAAATGAAAAGTATGTAGAAATAAGGATAAAATTACGAGCAAAAAAATCAATCCAACTACAAAAAACTTAATCTTCATCTTGTTCCTTAAAAGAAATAATTTTTGGCGTAATAACAATGATCATCTCCTGCATTTCATCGCTAAATTTTGTATAAGAAAATAAATATTTTACTACGGGAATATAACCCAAAACTGGAAATCGTTTATCTTGTTTTATTTTAAGCCGATTAATTAAACCTCCTAATATAACACGCTGATTATTTTTTATTCTCACAATCGAAGAGAGTTGTTTTGTTGATAAATTGGGAGGAGACTTTAGCGCATCAGGCTCATTTTCAATCCTTGAATCCTTTGTAGAGGTTACGGAAGGATTGATTTTAAGAATAATAAAATTGCCCTCAATTGATGGGGTAATATCAAGTAAAACCCCTGAAAATACACTTGGATATTGTTGTCTTGTATTTTGCAATGTTGATGATGTATTTGTTGTTTGATAAACATAATTTTGCATATAGCGTATGATATTTCCCGCTGAAATAAGTGCTGGTTGATTGTTTAAAGTAAGAATTTTTGGATTACTGACTGAGGTAACCTTTCCATATGTGTTGAGAAACTTAATGATATCTCCTATACTAAGATCTTGAGAAAAAATATTAATTCCATATTGCCACCCTGAATTATTTACACCAAAAAGAGGGGAATTATTATTATTTTGAATGCCTAGAGTATAGAGCCTAGACCAGTCTATCCCTGTTGTGTTGGTTTTATTATGAGTGATTGTAAAAATATTTACATCAATAAGAACTTGTGATTTAAGTTTTTTATTTAAAGCTTCTATATAGGCTTGAGCACGTGCGATTTGAGAAGGAGAAGCCACTATGGTAACAAATCCCGACCCCTTGTTAATCGTAATGGATTGTTGATCTTTATTGGGAATATATTTATCATTGTCATGAAAAACAATGCTATGAAGCTCCTTTTGCAAATCCCCCCAAAAATCTACTGCATCAAGAGAGTAGATTTTGGATCCACTCTTATTTGAAGCCTCATCTTGATTGGAAGCCATTTCAATAATTTTTTGATGTGTATTCTCTCCACGACTTGTCAATGAGGCATTATAATTTCCATCTTGATTGCTATCTTGAGAAAAGACTATATTTGTGTTACTTGATGCAACTCGAGATGTCGCAATGTAATGTATGAAAAAAGTTTTTGTTTTAAGTCGATTGATTCGAATAACATTATCTTGAAAGCTATAATTTAGATCAAGAGCATCAAAGCCAACTTTTAAAATATCACTTAATTTCGCTTGATAAAAATTCAAAATTATATTTTTATCTTCAAGAATCTTTTGAGAATCTCTGTCTTCATAAACCACACTCAAAAGACACTCTTGTGCTAACTTTTCTAAAATCATTCTAAAACTTATACTCTTACTGATAACAATATTAAACTTCTTATTATCACAAGGATACGCCACCAATTGAAAAGAGAAAATTAAAACAAATAAAACTTTTTGAAACATTAAAACTCCAAAATAATCTGCTCTGAATTAGAATCCACTAAAACCACTTTCCCCAACTCAATCTTTTTGATTTTTAATCCAAATAGCTCATCTCCCTCTTGATACCAATGTTGATTAATTTTTGCTTGCTGATTAAAGATCATTTCAAGGTGCATTTTGTGAGAACTTGCAAAAACATTAGGGATTTTGATAAGTGGAATTTTCCGCATAGGAACTTCTGCAAACAAAAACACGCCCATAAAAATAATGATGCCTAGTTTCATTTCATTCCCAAAACAGAATCTCAAAAGAAACTTCAAGATACATTTTGATATCTTGCAAAAATTTAAAATCTACAATTTTATTCTGCTTAAAGTTCTCAATGAAATAAAGCCAATCAGAAAGGTTTTTAAAATTTCCCTCAGCAACAATCATTACAACTCCATCTTTGTTTGGAGAAAACTCAACGATCTTAATCTCTGGATCTTTTTTTAAAATTCTCTGTATGACTTCAGAAGGACTTAGTAGTTTTTCTTTTTTCTCAATCGGTGCTTTAGAAGCTAGTTTTATTGCTCTTTTTGTATCTATATAACGCTTATAATAACCTTCAAAACCAAAGTGAAAAAAGAAAAAAAATAAAACCAGAAATGCAAATAAAACCCAAAATATTTTTTCAAATTTTCCCTTTGCTTCCCAATATGCATTCATTCTGATTTCACCCAAGAAACCCAAGTGCAATGATACGCATCATTCTTGTTGATTTTAAAAGCATCAAAAATCAAATTGGCTTTAATTGATTTTTGTAAATCATTACTCCAGTCAATCAAATCAGAAGATTGTTTAAAACAAACACGAAAAACAATGGCAAAATAAGAATTTAAGCTTGAAAACTCAACACTTTCAAAACGAAGATGGTGCTGATAGGCTAAATTTGATGCCTCCGCAAAAAGCAGATAGCGGGAAAAATATCCTCTGTCTTCTAGTTTTTTGGATATCTTTTTTATTGGCATATTCTTTTCTAAATCATCCACATAATGAGAAACAAAAAATAAACAAATTAGCAATGCCACGCTAAAAGCAAGAAGACTCAGTAAAAAAATATTAAGCGATTGTTTAAAAAAAGCAATTTTTGGAGCAAGAAAAAAATCAGGATGTTGTTCAAAGCATTGGATAGCAAGCGTTGTGATAGGCTGATTTCCAAAACATTCTAAACTTTCTAAAAGATCTCCTAAAGACTCATATTGATCTTTACAATAAATCTTTTGAATTTCAATATCATAGAGTTGCTTGATTTTTTCTACACTCTCAAGGATATCAGAAAGACCTTCATATTTTTGAAAATATAGTATTTTTGCCTCACTAAAAGCAACCAAACAATCATCAATACAAAATATAATTTTTTCTAAAACATCGCTTTTGCAACCAAATGGTAAAAGAATATTGGGTAAGCTAAAATATTTTAATGATTTTTGCTCAATCGCAATTAATAGATAGCTTTTTTCAAAAAGTGGTGCTAAACAAAAACTATATTGCTTTGCTGGATCAAGAATTCCTTGCTTAAAACAATCTGCTAATATCTCATCTGTTTGTTTTGTTGGATCAGAAACCGCATATGAAATGCACTCAAAAAACGAGAGTGTTTGCAGAACCCTACCCCCCGATGAGGTGGTTTTATTATAACTTTTATCATAAAAATTTATACCATCAAAAAATAACACTTTTTTCAAAGCTTTCCTCATTCTTCTACTGATTATGGCTATAACAAAATAAAAATTATCTGCAATTCTAGCAATATTCATAATAAAAGTAAAAGATTATTTATCAAGGATAATTTTTATTTTACTAAATAATGGACTAAAAAAATTCCCAACAAAGTTTGATTAACTAAAAAATCCCATTAAAAATAACTTAATGAATATCAATTTTTATTCTTATTTTTTTATTTACAATGGTTTCTAATAGCTTAAGATTCTAATTTTGAGGAGCGCTAATGCAAAGTTTATATCCTTTATTTTTAATCATTCATATCTTTTGTGCCATTATTTTTGTAGGATATTTATTTTTTGATGTCGTATTATTGAGGTTTGCTAAAAAAAATATGAAAAAAGATCCTTCTGATACATTAGGCTCAATTGGTAATGTTGTTTCAAAATTTATGCCCATTAATGTCTTGATTCTACTCCTTAGTGGCGGTCTTATGGCTTCACGCTACTTTGTAGGCCCCATTAATTCTAATCTGCAAATTTTATTGATTATAAAAATTAGCATTGCAACGATTATTTTCCTAATGATTGCAATTTCTCTATCTTGTCATTATATTTTTAAATGCAGAAATCCTCTAGGAAAATTCATTCATCCAGTTGTCTTGACATTATGTATTATAATTATCATTCTTGCAAAAATAATGTTTTTTGTTTAGTGCTTTTGTAGTTTAAGCAAAATAAAAGCTTTTTTTGATATAGTTTTGCTCCCTAAATTCAAGTTATTTTTTAAGGAGTATTTTATGTTGAAAGTTATAATTGGAGCTTTTTTCGCATTTATGCTTACAGGATGTCACGCTCTTAATACTGGCATACTAGCACCAATTAATTTTACTGATTCTTCTGTTCAAGCTACAAGCAATTCAGCTGGAAGCAAAAAGGGAGAGGCGAGTTGCACAGCAATTTTATTTGTTGCTTATGGTGATTGTTCGGTTGCAACTGCGGCTAAAAACGGAGGTATCACAAAAATCCACACTGTTGATGTGAAAAATCAAGGTGTTCTTGGAATTTATTCAAAACAAACTCTTATTGTTACAGGAGAGTAAATCACTAAACTTGGAGCAAAACATGTCATATCATCAAATTAAAATTATTCCAGAATGGCAAGATTTGCTTCAAGAAGAATTTCAAAAGCCCTACTTTCTTAAAATTAAAGAATGTTATGTTCAAGCAAAGAAAGAAGGGCAGATCATCTATCCTCCCTCTTCACTTACTTTTAATGCTTTAAATCTTACACCACCGCATTGCCTAAAAATGGTCATACTCGGACAAGATCCTTATCACGGTTCAGGGTTGATTAATGGAAAAGAAGTTCCGCAAGCAATGGGACTTAGTTTTTCTGTTCCTCGTGGCATTAAAATTCCTCCAAGCCTCATCAATATCTATAAGGAACTGACTGCTTCAAACCTCTCTTTTTTGCCTCCGTCTCACGGAGACCTTACTCAATGGGCACAGAATGGAGTTTTGCTCCTAAATGCAATTTTTAGCGTGCAAAAGGGAAAGCCTGCTAGCCACCAAAATTTTGGCTGGGAACAATTTAGCGATGCAATTATTTCTTGTATATCCAAAAATTTTGATGGTATTGTTTTTATGTTGTGGGGAAATTTTGCCAAAAAAAAGGCAGGATTAATTGATCAATCTAAACACACCATTATTACTGCACCTCACCCAAGCCCATTAGCTCGAGGTTTCCTAGGGAGTGGGGTTTTTAAACAAGCTCAAACAGCTCTTTTAAAACACGGAAAAGAACCTATCAATTGGTCCCTATCTTAGGTTTTTTAGATATAATGAAAAACTAAAATCAACCTTTATTGAAAGATCAAAAATATGAAAGTAACCCTTAAACATTTTACACCTCTTGATGTTTGCTATTCAGCAATTAGAACTTGTTGGCAAAGCTTTGATAAAAGCGATAATGGTGGCGAAAAAGATCTTGCACTTATTGATCGTGTAGGAAATAAAAATAAACACTCCTCTACACTTGAACATCTCTTTTATAATTTCTACATTCAAGGCATTAGCAGGGCTTGTTTGCAAGAATTATCTCGCCACAGAATCGCAAGCTTAAGCGTAAAATCTACTCGTTATACACTTAAAGAATTAAAGGAAGAAGAAACCTTTTTGCCTTTAGATCAAAACAATTTTGCTCGGGCGGAAAAATTTATCGTTTTGACAAAAAACAGACAAGTTGATGAAGCAAGTGTTTTGGCCTTAGACAAGCTTAGGCTTTTGTTAAAAGAGGGTATCAGCAACGATATAGCAAAGTATGCTCTTCCTGAAAGCTATAAAACGGAGCTTTCTTGGAGCATTAATGCAAGAAGTTTGCAGAATTTTATTGAACTTCGCAGCAGTAGGCAAGCTTTATGGGAAATACGGGATCTTGCGCATTCTATTTTTAATGCCCTACCTTCAGAACATCAATTTATTTTCAGTGAGAAACTTCAAAATGCAGACCATAACCCTAGTTGATACTTTTGGTTTTTTATTTCGTAGTTATTTTGCACTCCCACCTTTAAAAAACAAGGATGGTTTTCCCACTGGGTTGTTGTTAGGATTTGCTAACCTATTGATGAATCTCTACAAAGATCCTCAATCTGAATATCTTATCTTTGCTCTAGAAGGAGAAAACAATAGAAGAAAGCAATTTTATCCAGATTATAAAATCACTCGTCAAGAACCTCCTGAAGATCTATTATTGCAACTTCCAATTACCATAGAGTGGATCAAAAAAATGGGTCTTGTTAGCATAAAACAAGAAGGCTATGAAGCTGATGATATCATTGCTTCACTAAGCTCCCTAGCAGTCAAGCAAAATTTCAATGTTAGAATTTTAAGCCACGATAAAGATCTTTATCAACTCATAGGGGGCAATATAAGTTTATTTGACCCGATTAAAAAGATTTCTATTGACAAAGAGCAGTGCTTTCATAAATTTGGAGTTTATCCTGAAAATTTTATTGATTATCAAAGTCTTGTCGGAGATACTAGCGACAATGTTCCAGGAATCAATGGTATTGGCCCAAAAATCGCCCAAAAACTTATTTCTCACTTTGGAAGTATTGAAAAAATCTTTAACAATCCAGAAAAACTTCAAGAAATCGTATCACCAAAAATATCTCAAAAAATTATAGAAGGAAAAGAAAATGCTATCATTAGCAAACAGCTTGTTAGTCTCCATCGCGATGTTTTTGAAACATTTGATTTTTCAATTTCAAAACTTCCAGAAAATAATCCTTTGGAAAATATTGTTGATGATTTAGAAAAATATGAGTTTCACAAACTCTTACAAAGAGTCAAAAAACTTCCAATAACTCTCTCTATTGAAAAAATTCGAGCTAAGGGCATAGGAGGAATAGGTAAAATTGCTTCAAAATCAAACTTTTCCTTTAAATCTCATTTAATCACAGAAGAAAAAGAGCTTTTTGATATTCTTGATTCTATCCCTCAAAATGCAATGATAGCTTATGATTGCGAAACAAGCGATCTAGCAATCATGAAAGCTAAGATGGTTGGATTTAGCTTTTGTTTTGATGGCATTAATGGTTATTATGTCCCTATTGCTCACAGTTATTTAAATGTAGGCAAACAAATCTCAGAGGATGCTGCTAAAAAAGCGATAGAAAGAATCTTTACTCACCCAATTGTAGGTCATAATCTTAAATTTGACTTATTGATTGCATATCATAATTTTAAAATCGATCCGCCAAAAAACATTAAAGATACAATGATTATGGCTTGGCTTTTGGATAGTGCTTCTCTTGTGGGACTAAATACCTTAATGGAAAGATTTTTTGCCTATAAAATGATTTCTTTTTCAGCAATTGTTGAAAAAAATCAAACTTTTGACTTTATTGATCTTGAAACAGCGAGTAAATATGCCTCAGAAGACGCTGTGGCTACTTTTGCACTGTATAAAAAGTTATTAGAAACCTTTGATAGCGAAAATAAGGCTTTTTTAAATAATCTGGGAGAAAGTTTAGAATTTCCTTTTATAAAAGTCTTGATAGATATGGAATATGAAGGAATCAGTATTGATGTGCAATGGTTTGAAACCTTGCGTCAAGAACTCAATACCAAAATAAAAGAAAAAGAATCTCTTATTTTTGAAGCAGCAAATCAAGCTTTTAACATCAACTCACCTAAACAACTCTCAGAAGTCTTGTTTAATCATTTAAAACTACGCGGAGTTCGACAAATCAAAGGAGGATTCAGTACAGATGAACAAACCTTAGAAGAAATTTATGATGATCATATCATTGTTCCTCTTATTTTAGAATATCGAGAACTCTTTAAGCTTAAAAATACCTATGTTGAACCTATCTTAAAATTAAAAACTCCTGATAATAAGATTCATACTTCATTTCTACAAACAGGAACCACAACAGGTAGGCTTAGCTCAAGATCTCCTAATCTCCAAAATATACCTGTTCGCACAGACTCAGGCAAACAAATCCGTAGAGGTTTTATTGCAAACAAGAATAAAAAACTTCTTAGTATTGATTATTCTCAGATAGAGTTAAGGTTATTGGCACATTTTTCACAAGACCCAAAACTACTCCACGCCTTTAACCATAACCTTGATATCCACCTCAGAACATCAGAGATGATTTTTGGAAAACAAGATGCTGAGGCTTATCGTCACATTGCAAAAACTATAAATTTTGGTCTTATCTATGGTATGGGATCACGCAAGCTTGCTAAAACCCTTAAAATTAAACCAAGTGAAGCCAAAAATTATATTGATCGTTATTTTGCTTCTTTCCCAACGGTAAAAGATTTTTTAAAAAGCGAAGAAGAAAAGATAATGCAACAAGGCTATGCAGAAACTCTGTTAGGTCATCGTAGAAATTTTAATTTTGAAAAAGTAAGTGAATTTATCAAAAGCAATTATTTACGAGAAGGAATTAATGCAATTTTTCAAGGCTCTGCAGCAGATCTAATAAAGTTATCAATGATCAAGATTCAGCAAAGCTTTCAAGATGAAGACATTAAAATGCTTTTACAAGTGCATGATGAGCTTATTTTTGAAATAGCTCACGATAAGATAGAGAGCATTTCTCCTAAGCTTGAAGATATTATGAATAACATCTATAAACTCCGAGTTCCTTTGCGTTGCAATATTTCTATTGGAGATAATTGGGCAGAGTTGAAATAATTTTCATAGATTAATTTGTGATTAATTTTTTAATCTCTCTTAAATCTTTTTTATCAACAATATGGGTTGCGTGTGGTTTTAGAATATCTTTGGCACAAAAAGCAACGCTTCTACCTGCGTGTTTAAACATGCTGATATCATTTGCACCATCTCCGACACTCAGGGTTTCTTCTGAGGAAATTTGCAACATAGCTTGTAGTTTTTGTATCATTATGCCCTTACTGTCATCAAACATCATACTACCGCCAACTCTACCCGTTAAAACTCCATCTTTTTGGTGTAAAATATTTGCAAAAGCTGTATGCAAACCAAGTTTCTTAACAGCAGGAGAAGTAGCTATTTCAAAACCTCCTGAAAAACAAACGCAAATATAGCCCTTTCTCTTAAGATATTCTATTAGCTCAAAAGCCCCCTCTATAAAAGGTAGATTTTCACAAATTTCTAAAGCACGCTTTAAACTTAAACCTTTTAAGAGTTTTACACGCATTTGCAAACTTTCAAAAAAGTCTATTTTTCCTTCCATTGCATCTTTAGTAATCTTATGCACTTCAGAATCAATGCCTAACTCTCTTGCTAAAAAACCAATCGTCTCACCATCCATTAATGTCGCATCAAAGTCAAATACTGCTAATTTTTTCAACCAAAATCTCCCAAAATAGATAAATCATTATACTCTCAATTTTCTCTCGCCACAAAGAAACAGAGTGTGAAATAAATCTCTATCATTAATTGTATTTTATATCAGAGTTTAAAAATTTTAGAGCCTTTATCTTATTGACTTATCTTTTCAGATAAAGCCTTATCAAGTGTTTCTAAACCTTTTCCACAATGTGATAAAAAATCTAATTTTTTTAAAGTTGATTCTAAAGCTGTTATCGTTGTATATAAATCACGATCGCAAACAAAACCTAATGTTCCTATTCTAAAAATCTTATTTTCTAGCTCACCTTGACCATTGGCAAGAACGATATCAAAATCTTTCTTCATTATTCTTGTGATATCAGATACATCTATATTTTTTGGAGGACAAACCGCTGTGATAGCATAACTTGCATTTTTATCTTCTTTTACCAACAATTCTAACCCGATTGATTCTAAAGCCTTTCTTAATGCAAGAGCATGTCTCTGATGCTTCAAATTAATTTTTTCAATTCCTTCTGATATCAGAATCCTGAGAGATTGTTGTAGTCCAAAAATCATACTAATAGCAGGAGTAAATGGAGTGGTATTTTTCATAACAGCCTTTTGGTGAAGATCAAAATTAAAATAAAAACTCTTATAAAGACAACTTTTTGAAACCTCTAACGCTTCTTTGCTTGCAGATAAAAAAGAAAGTCCTGGTGGAAGCATAAATCCTTTTTGTGATCCAGATATAAGCACATCAATCCCCCAATCATCCATTTTGCATTCCATTGCACAAATACTTGAAATTCCATCAACAAGACTCAATGCTCCATATTGCTTAATTAATGCACAAAGCCTCTTAATATCATTTGCTGCACCTGTGGAAGTTTCACTATGTGTTAGCGTAACTGCCTTATAGTTGGCTTTCTTAAGTCTTGATTCAAGCATACTGGGCTCGATCACATCCCCAGGTATTACACTAAGAATATCAACATCTGCTCCTTGATGTTTAGCAATCTCAGCCCAACGCTCACCAAATTTTCCAATTACAAGACACAAAACCTTATCATTTGGATTAATTAAATTCTCTATTGCTGCACACATTGCTCCTGTTCCACTAGAAGCATATATAAACACGCTATTTTTGGTTCTAAAAATACTTCTTAGGTTTGCATAAACTTCGCTTAAAACTTCACTAAACTCTTCACTGCGATGACTTATAGGATGTCTAGAAGTGGAATGAAGAATAGACTCTGGAACTTGGGTTGGACCTGGGATCATAAAGAGGGTTTTATCTTTCATTTTTTTCCTTAATTTTGCTTTTATCTAATTTAAATTATGAGCTTAATTTAAAAAAATATTTTTTATCAAACCAAAAAATTAACAATTATTTTTAATTTTAACTCAATGCTTCTAAAGTATCTCTCAAATTAAAACTCTGAGAGCACTAACTTTTGAGTCAAAATCAATATGAATTATTTACATATTATAAAAAAATAGATAAAATCCAAAGATGAAATATTAAGGTTTTAGCTTAGCCATGCAATATAAGGCAAAAAAGAGATTTGGGCAAAATTTTTTAAAGGATAAGAGCTACCTTTATCAAATTATCCAATCCATTCCCAAAATATACGATCAAGATCAGATAGTGGAAATTGGGGTTGGCTTGGGTGATTTAAGTGATGAGTTACTCAAACTTTATCCGTTAAAAGCGTATGAAATTGATAGTGATTTGTGTTCTTTACTTAGGGAAAAATATAAACAACCTTTAGAAACCGGTAGATTAGAACTCATCAATCAAGATGTAATGAAAATCGATAGATCTGAGGGGTGGCTTCATTCTGAAACCTATATTTTAGTTTCTAATCTTCCTTATTATGTCGCTACTCCTATCATTTTAAAGGCTATGCGAGATCCTCTGTGTAAAGGATTTGTTGTGATGACCCAAAAGGAGGTAGCACAAAAGTTTTGTGCAAAAAGTGGGATGTCTGATTTTTGTGCCTTGAGCGTTTTAAGTGAAAGTCTAGGAAGCATAGATTATCTTTTTGATGTTCCTGCAAGTGCTTTTGAACCTGCTCCAAAAGTAACTTCTGCGGTCTTTAGAATCAAAAAGGACTCTATGTTTATCTCTCCTGATTTTGAAAAATTCCTTAAAATTGCTTTTTGCTCTCCACGAAAAAAACTTTTTAAGAACCTTGTTAGTCATTACGACAAAGACCAATTGCAAGGAATTTTTATTCAGTGTCAAATCAATGAAAATGCACGATCACACGAGCTATCAACTTCTGCGTATCACCAAATTTTTAACCATTTGAAAGGATAATCATGGAAAACAACGAAAACAAAACTGAAACCAAAAAAAGACGATTCTTCAAGCCAAGATTCAATAAAAATGGCAATGAAGAAAATAATGCAGAAGCTAACAATGATCATCAAAATCGATGGGAACACAAAAGAACTGATACTCGTCGTAAAAACAATACAAATCGTGGAGAAAAAATCTATCAAAGAACAGAACAAACAAATGGTGTAAAAGATATTCAAAGCGTCAATGAAAAAGGAAATTTAGGTTTTCACAAAGAACTAAAAAAAGGAGTAGAAGCAAACAATAAAGTGCAAAAATCAAGCCTTAACCCTCATTATAAACTTAATCTCAATACAAAAGCAAAAGTCAGGATTACTCCTCTTGGAGGATTAGGAGAGATTGGTGGAAATATGATGGTGCTTGAAACAGAAAATTCTGCCATCATCATTGATGTTGGTATGAGTTTTCCTGAAGAAAACATGCACGGGGTGGATATTTTAATCCCTGATTTTAGCTACATTCACGCTATCAAAGAAAAAATTGTGGGTATTGTTATCACTCACGCACACGAAGATCATATTGGTGCTGTTCCTTATCTCTTTAAACAATTGCAGTTTCCACTCTATGGAACTCCTCTAGCCTTGGGTATGATTGGAAATAAATTTGATGAACACGGACTGAGAAAATTCCGATCTTTCTTTAAAATTGTCGAAAAACGACGCCCAATTACAATTGGTGATTTTGAAATAGAGTGGATTCATATCACACATTCAATTATTGACTCTTCAGCACTTGCAATTAAGACAGAAGCGGGGATTATCATTCATACAGGTGATTTTAAAATAGATCACACACCAATTGATAATATCCCAACGGATCTTCATCGCCTAGCCTATTATGGTGAGCAAGGAGTAATGTTGCTTTTAAGTGATTCTACAAATTCTCATAAAAGTGGATCTACAGCATCTGAAGCAAGTGTGGGCCCTACATTTGATACTTTATTTAAAGCAGCTGAAGGAAGAGTGATTATGAGCACTTTCAGCTCAAATATTCACCGAGTATATCAAGCCATTAGCTATGGAATAAAATATGGTAGAAAAGTAGCAGTTATAGGAAGGTCAATGGAAAAGAATATTGATATTGCAAGAGAGCTTGGCTATATCGATTTGCCTAACAATATTTTCATTGAAGCACATGAAGTCAATAATTATCCCGATGAAGAAATCCTTATTGTAACAACTGGATCACAAGGCGAAACAATGAGTGCTCTTTATCGTATGGCTACGGATGAACATCGTCATGTCAAAATTAAACCCACGGATATGGTTATCATCTCTGCCAAAGCAATTCCAGGAAATGAAGGATCTGTCTCTGCTGTGCTAAATTTTTTAATGAAATCAGGCGCAAGAGTAGCTTATCAAGATTTCAGTGAAATTCATGTTAGTGGGCACGCAGCCCAAGAAGAGCAAAAGTTGATGCTTCGCTTAATTAAACCAAAATTTTTCCTTCCTGTTCACGGAGAATACAATCATGTTGCCAAACACAAAGAAACTGCCATTAAATGTGGTGTTTTAGAAAAAAATATCTACCTAATGGAAGATGGCGATCAAATTGAAGTTAATCCAAGCTATATTCGAAAAGTCAAATCAATCAAAAGTGGAAAAGTTTTTATTGACAATCAAATAGGCACAGAAGTCGATAATATCGTGGTTACAGAACGACAAACATTAGCAGAATGTGGGCTTTTAGTTCTTGTAGCAATGATTGAAAAAAATCATCAAAAACTTTTAAAAGAATCTCAAATTACTTCTCTTGGAATCATTAATCCAAAAAACGAAAAACATTTTAATAAGGAAATTAGTGATATTTTGGAGCTTCATATTAAAAATCTTAAACCTGAGATTCTTAGCAATCCAAAAAGTCTAGAAACCGATCTTAGGAACCTACTAAGAAAGACATTATTTAAAAAGATAAAAAAATATCCTACAATTGTGGTGCATACTTATGTTAAATAAAAACAAAATATAGAAGATTAAGGATATAAAAGCGATGAAAAAGAGTTTTGGAGAGATTGCTAAAGAGACCTTGTTTCTTGAAGCTCAGGAGCTTTTAAATTTTGATGTTTATGCTATAGATTGGGATAGTATTATTCATACTATCCTTAGTTCGAAAGGAAAACTTATTGTAACTGGGGTAGGAAAAAGTGGGTTAATTGGAAAAAAAATTGCTGCTACACTCGCAAGCACAGGTACCCCTAGCTTTTTTCTTCATCCTACAGAAGCAATGCATGGGGATTTAGGTGCGGTGCAAAAAGAAGATATTATTCTAGCAATTAGCTATAGTGGAGAGAGCGATGAGCTAATTTCAATTATGCCTCACCTCAAGCGTCTTAGTCGATGCATCATTACAATGAGTAAAAATAAAAATAGCACACTCTCCCAACTTGGAGATTTTCATATTTCAATTCACATAAGCAAGGAGGCTTGTCCTCTTAATACTGCACCAACTAGTTCAACGACACTTACCCTAGCATTAGGCGATGCATTAGCAGTTTGCTTAATGAAAGCAAGAAATTTTAGTCAAGAAAATTTTGCTTCATTTCACCCAGGTGGATCATTAGGAAAAAGATTATTTGTGAAGATAAAAGATTTAATGCAAACTAAAGATCTTCCTCTTGTCTCTCCTGAACTGCCTTTAAAAGAAGCTATCATTATAATGACTCAAGCAAGACTTGGTAACGCTATTATAGTAGACTCTAAAAAACTTCTAGGTATCCTAAGCGATGGAGACTTAAGAAGAGCAATGATGAGAGATGATTTTGATTTGAATCAACCTGTTAAAAAATTTGCTAACTTTAATCCCAAATTTTGCAATAATCAAGATATGTTGGCTCACGATGCTCTAAGATTTATAGAAAACAATAAAATACAACTACTTATCATTGTTAATCAACACAATGAGCTAGTTGGTGCGGTTCACCTGCATACACTTATTGCAGCAGGTATAAACTGATTTATTTTTTATTTTTATTTCTTCGTTCTATTGCTTTATCCCATCGACGCTTTTCAATATCAGTCTGAGGGACAAATTGTGGAATCTGTACTTTTTTTCCTCCATCAATTGCAACCATTGTAAAATAACAACTATTACAATGAGTAACACTTTTATTTTTTATATCCTCACACACAACTTTTATTCCCACTTCACAGCTAGTTTTACCAGTATAATTTACACTTGCTAAAAAAGTTAATAGAGACCCTATAGGAATGGGGTGTTTAAAAACAACACTTTCAATTGCCATTGTTACGACACCAACTCCACAATAACGAGTAGCACAAGCATAAGCAACTTGATCTAAAATCTTTAAAAGCTCACCACCATGCATTACTCCACTAAAATTTGCCATAGAAGGGGTTACAAGAATAGACATTGTTAAAGTTCTAATATCAAAAATTTCTTCCATATATACAATACTCCAAATACTAAATTTAGTTTTTTTATTTTTCATAATTTTTAACTACAATATACTTTAATAATATAACACATAAGGAAAAATATGGAAACAATTCTGATTACTGGTGGATGTGGTTATATCGGATCTCATACAATATTTCACTTTCTCAAAAACACAAAAAAGAATTTAATAATTCTGGATAATCTTTCTACTGGTTTTCAAGAAAATTTTGATTATCTTTCTAAAGTTTTTCCAAATCGTCTCAAACTAATCCAACAAGACTTAGGAAATCAGTCTATGCTTGAAGAAATTTTTAAAACCTCATCAATTGAATGCGTTTTGCACTTTGCTGCTGCCCTAAGTGTAGAAGAATCAACACAAAAACCCCTACACTATTATGTCAATAATACTTTTAATACTTTAATTTTAATCCAAACTTGTATTAAATTTGGGGTAAAAAATTTTATCTTTTCTTCAACTGCTGCAGTTTATGGAGAACCAAAAATTCCAAACTCTGGTATCACTGAGGATTCCTTATTGAGCCCAATTAATCCATATGGTGCTTCAAAAATGATGAGTGAAAGGATTTTGAAAGATATCAGTCAAAAAGAAAATTTTAATGCTGTTATTCTAAGATATTTTAATGTTGCTGGTGCAAGTATGGATAACAAAAATTTAGATAAAAATGGAGGACTGGGACAAAGAAGTAAAAATGCGACTCATCTCATTAAAGTAGCTTTAGAATGTGCAACTCATAAAAGAGAAAAAATGGCTATTTTTGGGACAAACTACCCCACTCCAGATGGAACTTGCATTCGTGATTATATTCATATTGATGATTTAGCAAGTGCTCATCTTCACGCTTATTATTACCTAATAGAAAAACAGGAAACAGAAATTTTTAATGTTGGTTATTCTCAGGGTTATAGTGTTGCTGAAGTAATAAAAGAAGTCAAAAATGTTACGGGTGTGGATTTTAAAGTTGAAATTAAGCCCCCTCGATGTGGAGATCCTGCAAGCCTTATTGCTAATAATCAGAAAATTCTTGAAAAAACGCAATGGAAACCTCAATTTAATCAACTTTCAACAATTATAAAAAGTGCTTATGAATGGGAATGTTACCTTTAGATTCTCTTGAAGTTTAATTTTTGTTTCAAATTGATACTAAAAATTTAATTTTTATAATATTATTAAGATATTTTTAAAAAATATAAGGAGATTAATTATGAAAATACGTGTAGGATTAACCACCCAAATTTTTCTTGGTCTAGCATTTGGTGTTGTTTTTGGATACCTTGCACCTCATATTTCTTCCCACCTTAAACCTGTTGGTGATATTTTTATTAATATGATTAAAATGATTATTATTCCTTTGATTTTCAGCACTCTTATTGTGGGAATAGCAGGAACGGGTGATTTTAAAAAACTTGGAAAACTTGGAGGAAAAAGTATTATTTGGTTTGAATTTGCAACCTTAATTGCTTTAATTATCGGACTATTAATTGTTAATATTTTTAAACCTGGTTTAGGAATATCTCTTCCTATTCCTGATGCTTCTATAGGAGCAGATGCCGAAAAATCGGCAAAAAGTTTTGATTTACTGGGACATTTTTTATCAATTATTCCAAGCAATATAGTTGAATCTGCAGTCAAAGGAGATATGTTACAAATTATCTTTTTTAGTTGTTTCTTTGGAGTTGCAGTAGCTCATATCGGAGATAAAGGGAAAATGATTGTTGATTTTTCCCAAAGTATTGCAGAAGCTATGTTTAAAGTAACTCATTATGTAATGATGTGTGCGCCAATTGGCGTATTTGCTATGATTGCCTATGCCATTGGAAATTTTGGTTTATCGATGTTAATTCCTTTGGGAAAACTTGTTTTTTCTCTATATTTTGCAGTCTTTATTTTTCTCGTTATCATCATTTGTATTGCTGCTTTAATCACCAAAATTAATTTTATCAATGTAATCAAAGCAATGAGACAACCTCTTTTACTAGGTTATTCTACAGCTTCAAGCGAAGCTGCTCTTCCAATGGTAATGCGTTGTCTTGAAAAATTAGGCATTCCTAAACAAATTGTTACTTTTGTCATTCCTACAGGCTATTCTTTTAATCTCGATGGTTCAACCCTTTATAGCTCACTTGCTGTTATTTTTTTAGCTCAAATGTATGATATTCACCTCACTTTTACTCAGGAAATTTTAATTATTCTCACTTTAATGATTTCAACAAAAGGAATTGCTGGTGTTCCTGGAGCATCAATTATTGTTATTGCTGGTGCTGCGAGCGCATTTCATATTCCAACAGAAGGGATTGCTCTTATTCTAGGAGTGGATAGAATTATGGATATGGCAAGAACATTTTGTAATATTCTTGGGAATGCGATAGCCACTTTTATTGTTGCCATTTGGGAAAAAGAAATTAATGCTAAAAAAGTTCAGGAATCTTATGAAAAAAATAAAAAAGATTTTAATGTCTAGGTTAGTTTTACTCTTTGAGAATGTGTGATTGCTACAGCAATTGCATCTGTGATATCCAAAGGTTTAATTTCGCCCTTTAGATTAAGCATTTTCTTTACCATAAAAGCAACTTGATTTTTATCAGCTTTTCCATTCCCTGTAAGTGCTTTTTTCACTTGCAGGGGTGTATATTCTGCAAAATTTCCAAAATCTTGAAGAATTTTTAAGCTCAAAGCTCCTCTAAATTGAGCTAACTTAATCACGCTTTTTGGATTATAGGCATAAAATATATCTTCAACCGCAACACTATGGATTTGGTAATTTTTTAAAATCAGATCTATTCCTTCTATAAATTCAATAATTTGATGTTGCAGAATTCTTTCCTTAATCTTTATAAACCCTGCTTCAAGAAGTGAAATTCTTCTATTTTCTAAAGCAATGATTGCATAGCCACAATTTCTACTACCTGGATCTATCCCCAAAATGTTCATCAACCAAATTCCAAATACCTAATTTTTGCTATAATAATAACAATTTTTCACATTTTTTTCACATTTTTTTCACAATAATGTGAAAAGGGGATTTTAAATACAATGACACAAGAAGAACTAAGAGAAATTTTTAAAAAAGATTTTGAAAAAAAAGATTTTGAAGAATATATTTCAAAAATGAAATATAATGAAAATGCTTCAAAACAAGATCTTGCTATTTTTATAGTGCCAAATATCTATCTTGCAAATTGGATTAAAACAAAATACAAAAAGAAAATTGAAAATATTTTTGAAAAATATACTAATGTAATACCAGAAATTCGTTTAATTCCACAAACTCAGAAAAAAAGCATTAAAAATACCAAACAAATTATCCAAAAAACAGAAACTCTTCTTAATTCTTCTTATACATTTGAAACCTTTATTTGTGGAGAAAGTAATCAATTTGCTTATGAGATTGCAAAGCAAATTTCAGAAGAACAAGCAGAAAACTATAATCCAGTATTATTTTATGGTGGGACAGGTTTAGGAAAAACTCATCTTCTCAACGCAATTGGAAATAAAGTAATAGAAAGGAATAAGATCATTATTTATGTAACTGCTGAACAATTCTTAAATGATTACATTACAAAAATTCAGAATAATACAATGGATATCTTTCGCGAAAAATATCGAAATTGTGATTATTTACTCATTGATGATGTGCAGTTTTTTGGTGGAAAAGAAAAAATTCAAGAAGAATTTTTTCATACTTTCAACGATCTCCATTCTAAGAAAAAACAGATTGTTATGACAGCTGATAAAAGTTTAAAATTAATTGTTGGACTTGAAGAAAGACTAAGATCTCGATTTGAATGGGGTGTAACTGCAGATATCCAACCTCCAGGATTAGAAACAAAAATTGAAATTATTAAACAAAAATGTCAAATTAACAAAATCAATGTTGATAAAGATGTAATTGAGTTTTTAGCTTCAAATATTGGCGATAATATTAGGCAAATTGAAGGCGTAATCATTAACCTTAATACACGAAAAGCAATTTCTGGAATTGAGATTAATCTCGCTGCTGCAAAAAATGCAATCAAAGACATTAAAAAAGAAACTCGTGAAAATGTCCCTATTGAAAGAATCATAGAGGTTGTTGCAAAAAATTATAATATTAAACCAAGTGAAATCACATCTAAAAATAGACATAAAAATATAGCAAAAGCAAGAAGAGTTGTTATTTACCTCTGTCGTAAAGTTATGCCAAACTCGATGAAAATTATATCTCAATCTTTAAATATGAAAGATCATAGTTCAGTAAGTAAAGCTATCAATACAATTGAGAAAGAGATAAAAGAAAATCCTTCATTAATCCATTATATTGAAGAAATTAAAAACCAACTCTAACTATATTTTTAGTTTTTAGATACAATTAAAAATACTTTTGTAGGCGTGAATAAAGGTGAATGATTTAACAAAGTTAGTCACTCATAACAAATTGGGATTTTGACACTTTTAAAAACTAATTCACATAATTCACGGGAATACTACATAATACTAAAATTTTAATCTATTAAGGACTTAAAATGAAATTCTCTGTCAAAAAAAATACTCTTGAGATTGTCTTAAATCACTTACAAGCTTTCTTAGATAATAAAGATTCCTCTCAAATCACATCTCACATTTATTTTGAAACACTTGATGATGAAGTTTTACTTAAAGCAACAGACTATGAAATCAGACTAGAGACAAAAATTCAAATTAAAAAAGAACTTGATGGAAACGCAACAGTTAATGGAAAAAAAATCCTTGATATTATCAAACGCTTGAAAGATGAAGACTTAACTCTAGAGTCAGATTCTCAAAAAATTTATATCAGTCAAGGAAAAAGTAAATTCCAACTTCCTATGTTTAATACAAGTGAATTTCCAAAAAATATTCAAAATGCGAATCAAAAAGTCAATATTGACACCAAAAATTTTATTCATAATCTTAAAAAAATCTCTCCAGCAATTGATGGATCAAATCAGAAAATTGCTCTTACAGGTGCGTTATTAGAATTAAAAGATTATAAACTTAATTTTGTAGCAACAGATACAAGAAGATTAGCTTTCATAAAAGAGGATATTCAGAGTATCGACAGCTTTTATATTATTATCCCGAAAAAAGCTCTTTCAGAAATTATTAAACTTTTTAGTGATGATATGGAAATTTATTGTGGTGAAACACAATTAATGATTAAAAATCAATATTACACTTTCTATACTAAACTAATTAATGATAAATTCCCAGATTATGAAAAAATCATTCCTAAAGAATTTAAAAACCAAATTACATTACCAAAAAATGATGTCATAGAAGCTATTAGGCTTGTTAATTCTATTTCACCAAAGATAAAAATTACATTTCGAAGTAATTCTGTTCTTTTTGAAAATATGCAAAAAGAAAATTCAGAAGAAGGTCAAACGCAATTTGAATATAATATTAACATACCAGAAAATGAAGAACTTTCAATAGGAGTTGATTCTCGCTATTTACTTGATTTCTTATCAAAGATTGAAAGCGAGTCTTTTGAATTCTGCATAAAAGAAGTTAATATTCCTTTTGTCGTTCAAGATAAAAATTTCTCTACAATTATCTTACCTATCATTTAATATAGAAAGGTTTTATAATGAATAAAAATTATGGTGCAAGTAATATCAAGGTTTTAAAAGGGTTAGAAGCTGTTAGAAAACGCCCAGGAATGTATATTGGAGATACAAATATTAATGGCTTGCATCATATGATTTATGAAGTTGTTGATAATTCCATTGATGAAGCAATGGCTGGTTATTGTAACGAGATTAAAATCACACTTACAAGTGAAGGAAGTGCCATTATTGAAGATAATGGTAGAGGAATTCCTGTGGATATACATCCTACTGAAAAAATACCAGCAGCGACTGTTGTTTTAACTGTTCTTCACGCAGGTGGAAAGTTTGATAAAGACACTTATAAAGTTTCAGGTGGATTACATGGTGTTGGAGTTAGTGTAGTTAATGCTCTCTCAAAGCATTTAATTATGACAATCAAAAAAAATGGCAATATCTATAGACAAGAATTTAAAAAAGGTATTCCTACAACGGATTTAGAGATTATAGGACAAACTAAAGAACACGGAACAACAATTGAATTTTTTCCAGATGGCGAAGTAATGGAGATTTTAGAATTTGATGCTGAAATTCTCATAAAGCGTTTTAAAGAAATGGCTTATCTCAATCAAAATGTAACTTTATTTTTTAAAGATGAAAAAACAGGTAAAGAAGAAAAATATCATTTTGAAAATGGTTTGCATCAATTTGTTGAAGATATCAATAAAAAACCTTTTATTTCTCCGATTATTGCATTTAATGCTATTGAAGAAGATACAGAAGTTGAAATCGCTTTAGCTTATAATGAAGGTTATGATGAAAAGGTTTTAAGTTTTGTTAATAATATTAGAACACCTGATGGAGGAACTCACGAAGCAGGTTTTAGAGCAGGACTTAGTCGCACAATCATGAATTACATTGAAGCAAACGCAAATGCAAGAGAAAAAGATTCTAAAATAACAGGAGATGATGTAAGAGAGGGTTTGATTGCTGTCATATCAACAAAAATAATGGAACCTCAATTTGAAGGTCAAACTAAAGGAAAACTAGGAAGTTCTTTTGTAAAACCAATTGTTCAAAAATTAACTTATGAAAAACTTTCAAAATTTTTTGAAGAAAATCCGAATGAAGCAAGAGCTATTATGCAAAAAGCTTTACTCGCTGCAAGAGGAAGGGAAGCTGCGAAAAAAGCAAGAGAATTAACAAGAAAAAAAGATTCTTTATCTGTAGGGACCTTACCAGGAAAACTTGCAGATTGTCAGAGTAAAGATCCAAAAGAATCTGAGATTTATCTTGTTGAGGGTGATAGTGCGGGTGGAAGTGCAAAACAAGGTAGAGATAGAGTTTATCAAGCTATTTTACCTTTAAGAGGTAAAATCTTAAATGTTGAAAAATCTCGCCTTGATAAAATTCTAAAATCAGATGAGATTAAAAATATGATCACAGCCTTTGGTTGTGGGATTGGTGATGAATTTGACTTAGAAAAATTGCGATATCATAAAATTATTATTATGACAGATGCTGATGTTGATGGTAGTCATATTCAAACACTATTGATGACATTTTTTTATCGTTATTTGAAACCATTGATTGAAAATGGACATATCTATATTGCTCAACCTCCTCTTTATCGCTTTAAAAAAGGGAAAAAGGAAATTTATCTTAAAGATGAAAAAGCTTTGAGTGAATATTTAATTGAAAATGGTGTAGAGAATTTTGAATTTAAAGGCATTGGAATGAATGAACTTTTAGATATTTTAAAATATATTGCACATTATAGAGGTATATTAAAAGAACTTGAAAAGCGTTATCCAATGATCGAAGTTATTCAATTTTTAATTGAAAATAGGGATATTATTTCTCTTTCTTCTGAGATGATGTATCAAAAAATTGAAGAATTTTTATTGAAAAAAGAATGTAATATTCTAAATAAAACGATCACAGAAGATGAAATTACTCTTTATATTCAAACAGAAGCTGGTTTAGTTGAAATGCAGATTAATGATGATTTATTTACAGATAGCTTTTTTGAGGAAGCTTATTTTATCTTCAATAAAATAAAAGATAGAAATTTAGAATTCTTAGATGGAAAAGATCCCATTGAAGTCTTAAAAGAAGTAGAAGAATCAGCAAAAAAAGGAGCTTATATTCAAAGATATAAAGGACTTGGTGAGATGAATCCAGAGCAACTTTGGGAGACTACAATGACACCTGAAAATCGAACATTATTACGAGTGAAGCTTGAAGATGTAGAATCTACAGATGCAATTTTTACTCTTTTTATGGGTGATGAGGTAGAACCTAGAAGAGCTTATATTCAAGAGAATGCTAAAAATGTAAAACATTTGGATATCTAATGCAAGAAACTAAAATTATTGATGGAGTGGAAATAATTTCTCATACTTCTCCTTTTTGGTGCTATGTTGCTTTTACACTTATTTTTATTTTGTTGGTATTTTTGTATTTTCTTCCTTCAATTATTGCTTTTAAAAGACAGCACAAAAGCCGATTTGGAATTTTAATCATTAATATCTTTTTAGGTTTGACTTTTTTAGGTTGGGTTATTTCTTTAGCTTGGTCAGTGAGCAAAAAGGATTAAAAAAGAAGTTAGCGATTATAATGGATAGTGAGCTAGATTTTGTAATTTTTAAAAATATTAAAATTTAGAATTATATTTAGCTGATTAAGAAGTATGAATTTTATTTAATTTATCATTTATCAGTTGTTTTGATAATGTTTTTTGTGAAATTAGATTTTTTGGTAAAATCTATATGGCTATTATATTTTCATATTTATATATTTGGTTGTTTAAAAATTTTATTAATTATGGAGCAAAAAATGAGTTTAGCAAAAAGAATTATTCCTTGTCTTGATATTTATCAAGGCAAAGTAGTAAAAGGTGTTAATTTTGAAGGTTTAAAAGATATGGGAGACCCTGTAGAACTAGCAAAAAAATATGCACAAGCTGGTGCTGATGAATTAGTCTTACTTGATATTAGTGCTTCAAATGAAAAAAGGAAATTACTTTTTAATGTGATACAAGCCGTTGCAGAGGAAATTTTTATTCCATTTTGCGTGGGCGGTGGAATTTCTGATATCAAAGATATAAGAACACTCCTAGAAATGGGTGTAGATAAAGTAAGTATTAATACACTTGCTTTAAAAAATCCAGATTTTATCACAGAAAGTGCAGAAAAATTTGGATCACAAAGTATTGTAGTGGCAATTGATACAAAAAAAACAAATAAAACTAAAAGTGGTTATGGTGTTTTTATTAAAGGTGGAAAAGAAGAAACTCAAAAAGATTTAGGAGATTGGGTAGTAGAAGCTTACCAAAGAGGTGCAGGAGAAATTTTACTCACTAGCATTGATACAGATGGAGTAAAAAAAGGTTTTGATCTGGAATGTCTTGATTTTGTTAGAAGTTTAGTAAATATTCCGATTATTGCTAGTGGTGGTGCGGGTAAAAAAGAAGATTTTTTAGATATTTTTAAAGTGGATTCCTATGGTTCTTCTTTAGCTGATGCAGGATTAGCAGCAAGTATTTTTCATCAAGATGAAGTATCAGTACAAGATCTAAAAAAGTATCTTTCAGAAAATAAAATTCAAATAAGGTTATAAAATGTATGTTTGTGCTGGAAATATTGAGCAATTTAGCTTTGCATTTTCTATAGGAGTTGGATTGTGTGAAAGTATTATTACTTTAACTCAGCTTTGCGAGAAAAAAAAACCAGAATCATTGATTTTTATAGGAACAGCAGGTAGCTATAGTGAAGAAATAAAACTTTTAGATTTATATACTAGCACTTCAGCGATGCAAATTGAAATAGGATTTTTAGAACAAAAGAGTTATACTCCATTAAATTATGAGATTAATTCTATAAAAAATGTTTCATGTGAAACAATTCAAAAAATTAAAAATAAAAATCTCCCTGAGGCAATGGTTAATTCAAGCAACTTTATTACAAGGGATTCTCATCATGCTTCATTATTATTACAGCAAAAAATTTTACTAGAAAATATGGAATTTTTTGGAATTATGTCAGTAGCAAAACGATTTAGAATACCTTGCTTAGGTGTATTCTGTATATCAAACTATTGTAACTCCTCTGCCAGAGAAGATTTTTTAAAAAATCATCATCTTGCTATCGAGAAATTAGAGGAGTTTGTAAGAGGGATAAAATAAGATTATTAATCTAAAAAAAACGATTTTATAGATTCTGTAGCACTATCTATTGGATTCATTTGAAAATTAACTTTTCCGTTAGAATCTTTTTGCAAAGTAAATACATAACTAAGGTTATATGTCCCTCCATCTTTTTTTCTATAAGTTGTTATAATTTTGCAAACAGTTCGTTTAGTAGTTTCCTCTTTTGATTCAGTGAATATTCGTAGACTATTTTCTACATAATTTCCATCTTTTCCAAATCCTTCTTTAAGTGCTTTTTCAAGGCTTGATTTGTAATCTTCACATTTTGGTGCTTTATCATTTGATGAACACCCATTGAGAATCATTATTCCTAATATTGACCCAATTAAAGTCATAGTAATTTTATTTTTCATAACTTTTCCTTTAAGTTTAATTTTTAAAGCTTGTATTCTATCCCCCCCCCCCACTTAAAATTAGCTTAAAATAAATATTAATTTTGTTAGAATTCTAGAAAAACAAAAGAGAAGTAAATGAAAAATATCTATGATTACACATTAAAAGAATTAGAAAATGATATACAGCCTCATTTTAGGGCAAAACAGATTTATCATTGGTTATATATTAAGTATATTCAAGATTTTGATTTAATGCAAAATTTACCCAAACAATTAAGAGAAAATTTAAAAGAAGAATACAGAATAAAACATTTAGAGGCTATAAAGGTAGAGATAAGCCAAGATGGAACTAAAAAATATCTTTTTAAAACTAATGATGGCTATACCTTTGAGAGTGTTTTTATAAAAATGCGTGATAAAAAACTTGATGATCAAGGTAATGTTATTGAGGGTGAAAAATATACTTTTTGTTTATCAAGTCAGATTGGTTGCAAAGTAGGCTGTGCATTTTGTTATACGGCAAAAGGAGGATTTGTTAGAAATTTAAGTGCAGGAGAGATAGTTGAGCAAGTTGTCTGGTTAAAAAAAGATAACTCTCTTTTGCCAGAAAAAAGAGTAAATATTGTTTATATGGGAATGGGAGAACCATTAAATAATCTTGATAATGTTTCAAAAGCTATAAAAATATTAGGAGAGCTAGATGGCTTATCTATTTCAGCAAGAAGACAGACTATTTCAACCAGTGGTATTGCACCAAAAATACAAAAATTAGCAGAAATGGATTTAGGAGTCCAATTAGCTATCTCTTTACACGCTGTTGATGATGCTTTGCGTTCTCGTTTAATTCCTATGAATAAAGCTTATAATATACAAAGTATTATTGATGCAGTCAAAGCTTTTCCGATAGATAAACGCAAAAAGGTAATGTTTGAATATTTGGTGATAAAAGATGTTAATGATGATCTAAAAAGTGCAAAAACTTTATTAAAACTCTTAGATGGCATACCTGCTAAAGTCAATCTTATATTATTTAATCCGCATGAGGGGTCATATTTTCAAAGACCAGAGCTGACACAAGTTAAAAAATTTGCAGATTTTTTAGTTCAAAGAGGTTTATTAGCTACAATTAGAGAATCTAAAGGAATTGATATTTCTGCAGCTTGTGGGCAGTTAAGAGAGAAAGAATTAGAGAAAAGATCAGTATAATGTTTCATATGAAACAAAGGAATTAAATGGGATTATTAGATTTTGTATTACTAATTTTTATAATTATAGTTTTTTGTTTGGGTATAGGTTTTTATCTTTTTTATATTAAAAAATAGGTTGAATCAATGTTAGTTCATATTTGTTGTAGTGTAGATAGTCATTATTTTCTTAGTGAATTGCAAAAAGTTTATCCTGATGAAAAGTTGATTGGATTTTTTTATAATCCAAATATACATCCAAAAGGTGAGTATGATTTGCGATTAAATGATGTGAAAAGAAGTTGTCAAATGTTAGAAATTGAACTTTTGGAAGGAGAATATAGTATTGATGAATGGTTTGATGCAGTAAGAGGTATGGAAGATGAACCAGAAAAAGGTGAAAGATGTTTAAAGTGTTTTGATATTCGATTGATTAGAAGTGCTATAGAATCTCAAAGAAGACAGGAAAAAACATTCACCACTACCCTATTATCAAGCCCAATGAAAGAGCAAGAAAAATTATTTTCTCAGGGGGATAAAATTGCACAAGATTTCAATTTGGAATTTATTAAAGTTAATTTTAGGTCTAATGGGGGAGTCCAAAAACAAAATGCTTTGGCCAAAAAAGATAATTTATATCGTCAAAATTATTGTGGTTGCTATTTTGCTTTAAGCAAGCAGAGAAAAAAACAAAATAAAATTTCTTTAGAAATGTTGAGCGATTTGTCTGAAAAAAAACCCTTGGGAAGTATAGAAGATCGGATACAGACTTTTAAAAAACGAGATCTTTTTGAAGAACAAAAGCGACCTTATATTCTCACTCAAAAAAGATTTCAAGTTTATCGAGTTATTAAATCCTTGTTGCAAGATGAAAATAAAAATCTAATAAATCACTATACTCTTGCTAATTCTCACTCAAAAAAGATTTCAAAAATCGAAGAAATCATATGGGTAAAACCAGATTTAAAAATCCAAAATGTGCTAAGGCAAAAATATATAGAAGGAAATTTTAATATCGGCTTTTCACAAAAAGATTCAACGCAATTTGTTTTATTGGATTTTATTAATTTGATTTTTGATAAAGATTTCAAAACCATCACAGATTTAAAAAAAATGCCCTTAAGCTTTGATGAAGAATTAGAGTTAAGAAAAATTTTGAGTGGTAATGGGAGTCAAAACCCTATTGTTATCCTTGAGTATCAAATAACACAGAATGTCTTTATAGAAATTGAAGGAATTTTTCAAGAAGAAAATATTTTCAAAGTAGTTCCAATTCTGTAAAAATTTGTTTGCTTTTTGATAAAATAGATCAAGTTTTTTAGAATGTTTTCTGTGTGATATAGAATCATCAGTTTATATACTTAAAATTAAGCTTATTTTTGTTAAAATTTTCTCACGACATTTTCTAAGAATTAGAGGAATAAATTTTATGATGGACATTAATATAATAAAGAAAATCCTTCCACATCGTTATCCTATTTTGCTTGTTGATCGAGTGTTAGAGCTTGAAAAAAATAAAAGTATTTATGCTTATAAAAATATAACAACCAATGAAGAAATTTTTGAAGGACATTTTCCTGGGCAACCAATTTATCCAGGTGTAATGATTATAGAAGGAATGGCACAGGCTGGAGGATTGTTAGCTTTTGTAAGTGTATGGGGCGATAACTATGAAGAAGCAAAAAGTAAAATTGTTTATTTTATGACCATTGATCGAGTAAAATTTCGTGTCCCTGTCGTTCCTGGAGATCGCTTAGAGTATCGTTTAGAAGTGATTAAAAATAGAGGTGCGGTTTGGCAACTTGATGCGAAAGCTTATGTAGATGGTGAAGTGGTAGCAGAAGCTGAATTAAAAGCTATGATTGCTGATAGAAAAGAATAGAAATGAGAACCAAAAATTTTAGAGAAAGGAAAAGACTTTGAGTCAGATTGCAGAAACAGCTAGGATCCACAAAAAAGCCGAGATTGATAAAGATGTAGAAATTGGAGATTTTTGTGTTATTGGAGAAGGTGTGAAAATTGGTGCGGGAACTAAAATTTATAACAATGTTACTTTACTGGGCAATACAACTATCGGAAAACACAATACAATTTTTCCATATGCAGTTATTGGCACCATTCCTCAAGATTTAAAATATGCGGGAGAATATGTTGAATTAATAATTGGTGATCATAATTTAATTAGAGAGCATTGTATGTTTAATCCTGGAACCCAAGGGGGTGGAGGAAAGACAATTTTAGGTAATCATAATTTATTTATGGCATTTGTTCATATGGCTCATGATTGTATTGTGGGTGATCATTGTATTTTTGCAAATAATGCGACATTAGGAGGACATGTAGAGATCGGGAATTATGTTAATTTTGGCGGTTTGTCAGCAGCTCATCAATTTGTAAAAGTTGGAGATGGAGCTATGATTGCTGCTGGATCGATGCTCGTTCAAGATGCTCCACCATATTGTATGCTAGAAGGATCAAGAGCAGTGATCAGAGGGCTTAATCGCCATCGTATGAGGAAACTTTTTTCACACGAAGAAATTGATTTTATTTCTTCTCTTTATAAGAGATTGTTTTCTAAAACAGACACAATTACAAATCTTGCAAAAAAGGAATTAGAAGAAAATCCTACAAATCCTCATATCAAACAAATTTGTGAGTTTATTTTAAATTCACAAAGAGGTATCCCTATTAATAAGAAGGCTGTAAAAAATGGAGAATGAAACTATGCGTTGTAATTTCTGTGGAAAAGTAGGCACAGAAAATGATGTATTGATTTATGGAAATCGCGGGAATAATAATACATCAGCTTATATTTGTAAATCTTGTATGACTTTTTTGTATCAAAATTTTGTAGGTGATAAAAAAGAAACACAAGAAGAAAAGATTAATTTTGATTATATTCTTACCCCAAAAGAATTAAAGGCAGTTTTAGATGATTATGTCATCGGGCAGGAGAGAGCAAAAAAGGTATTTGCGGTTGCCGTTTATAATCATTATAAAAGAATACAATCTCGACAAAATGAGTCTGTAGATGAAATTGAGATTTCAAAATCCAATGTTCTTTTTATTGGACCCACAGGGAGTGGAAAAACTTTAATGGCTCAAAGCATTGCTAGAGCTTTAAATATTCCTATAGCCATTGCAGATGCGACAAGCTTGACAGAGGCAGGATATGTGGGTGAGGATGTAGAAAATATCCTTACTAGACTTTTAAATGCAGCTGATGGAGATGTGGAAAAAGCCCAAAGAGGGATCGTTTTTATTGATGAGATTGACAAAATATCTCGTCTTTCGGAAAATCGTTCAATTACAAGAGATGTATCAGGAGAAGGGGTTCAGCAAGCTTTGCTTAAAATTATTGAAGGAAGTGTGGTTAATATTCCACCTAAGGGTGGTCGTAAGCATCCAAATCAAGATTTTATTCAAATAGATACAAAAGATATTTTATTTATTTGTGGGGGTGCATTTGATGGTTTATCTGAAATTATAAAAAAGCGTTTAGGTAAAAATTCTTTAGGGTTTGGGGGAGAGAAAAAACAAAAAATTGCTGATAATGTATTGCATTTAGTGGAGTTTGATGATCTTGTTTCTTTCGGTATGATTCCAGAATTTATCGGTCGTCTTCACATAATTGCTACGCTTGAAAATATCACCAAAGAAGCAATGATTGATATTATGACAAAACCGAAAAATTCCATCATTAAGCAGTATCAAAAACTTTTTATGCTAGATGATGTTAGGTTAATCTTTGAAGATACAGCATTAGAGAAAATAGCAGAATTGGCAATTGCTAGAAAAACAGGTGCAAGAGGATTGAGGAGCATTGTTGAGGAAATTTGTACAGATATTATGTTTGATTTGCCTGAAATGAAAGGTTATCAAGTTGTGATTACTCCAGATGTTGTTGAGGGAAAATCTTCGCCTCTTTTAATCAAGAAAAAGACTAAAGTTAAAAAAGGATTGTAATGTTGCTAGATAGAATTATTGGGTTGTTTTCATATGATATTGCGATTGATTTGGGAACAGCAAATACGGTGGTGTCGGTCAAAGGACAAGGAATTGTCATTAATGAGCCTTCAATAGTTGCAGTAAAAACAGATCGATTTGATGGATATGGTGTCGTTTTGGCTGTTGGTCGAGAAGCAAAAGAAATGATTGGAAAAACTCCAGGGAGCATCAAGGCAATTCGTCCAATGAAAGATGGTGTGATCGCTGATTTTGATATTACAGAGAAGATGATTCGTTATTTTATAGAGAAAGCTCATAAAAGAAAATCTTTAATTCGACCAAGAGTAATGGTATGTGTTCCTTATGGCCTTACAGGTGTAGAAAGAAAAGCAGTCAAAGAATCTGCTATGAGCGCGGGAGCAAGAGAGGTATTTTTGATAGAAGAGCCTATGGCTGCAGCAATTGGTGCTGGATTACCTATCAGGGAACCTCAGGGTAGTTTGATTGTGGATATTGGTGGAGGAACTACAGAGATTGGGGTAATTTCTTTGGGTGGTTTGGTTATTAGTAAATCTATTCGAGTTGCGGGAGATAAAATTGACTACGCAATTGTTGATTATATTCGTAAAAAATATAATCTTGTTATCGGTGAAAGAACAGGCGAAGATATTAAAATTGAAATTGGTTGTGCCTATCCTCAAAATCCACCTTTAACAATGCAGGTTAAAGGTAAAGATCAGGTGAGTGGGTTACTAAATTCTATTGAGTTAAGCAGTGAAGATGTAAGAGAGGCTATCAAATATCAGCTTCAAGAAATTGGTAATACACTCAAGAATATTTTAGAAGTGATTCCACCTGATTTAGCGGGTGATATCGTTGAAAATGGTGTTATCTTAACAGGCGGTGGGGCACTTATACGCGGGCTAGATCGTTTTCTTTCAGAGGTTGTTAAGCTTCCTGTGGCTGTTGGAAATGAGCCATTATTGGCTGTAGCAAAAGGAACAAGTGAAGCATTAGAAAACTTAGATTTATTGCAGAATTTAAAATATGACTAATAATGCGCTATAAGTTTTTGTCTTTATTCATTTTTTGTGTAATGGCAGTTGCAATTGCTTTTACACAGTTTAAACCTTTCAAGGAAGCAATTTTTGTCTTTACTGATCGCATTAAGATTTTTTATCATAATTTTTCTGATTCGATATCAATGCGATACAATCAATTTTTTGATCAAGCAAGAAATATTGCAAACTATCAAAAAGAGCTTCAAGATTATAATAGCTTGAAGTTACAACTTTTAGAAACACAAGAAAACTTACAAAAAGTTTTAAGTTTTTATCCTCAAATTGATTTGTTTAAAAATACTGCCTTTGAACCAGCGCTTGTTATTTCTTATACAGAGATGGCAGAGTATAATCGTGTTTGGTTACACTCCAAGGCAAAACTTTCACCAGATCATCTTTATGGTATTGTTCGTGATGGCTATGCATTGGGAATTGCAAAAATAAAAGATGGTCGTTTGCTTGGTATGTTTAATGGTGATGAAAATTGTAGCTATAGTGTTTTTATTGGCAAAAATAAAGTTTCTGCATTTATTCATTATGATCCCAATAATGATAAGTATATTTTAGCAGATTTTATTCCTCAATATTTAGAAATTAGTGTTGGTGATGAGGTTTATACAAGCGGGCTTGATTATATTTTTTCTTCAAATATTCCTGTTGGGAGGGTTGAGGAGATTTATGATAAAAATGGTTATGTAACCGCACGCGTAAAACCTTATGCTGATAGAAAATCGCCAGAATATTTATGGATTGTCAATAGGAATGCAGATGAATAAACTAAAAGAATTGTTAAAGCAAGCTCAAAATAAACATATGCTAGATGTTGCCATGAACTATGTTTTAGAGCAGATTGAAAAAGGTAATTTTAAATCTCTATTTGATGATGAAGTAATTGAACTTTTTAGAGATAAGCTTTATCATCTTATTATATTGCAGGGAGAAATGGTCAATAAGCTTTACCTTACGCTTTATAGTTTTTATTTAGATGCGCCTTTTGATGCTCGATTTGAAAAATTAACTAAAATCGCAGAATCTTCCCTTTTTGCTAAAGGTGTGAGTGATAATGAGAATATAATGCTTTTAGAATTAGCATTTTTAAGTAAAATTTTGAGTGGAAAACCAGAAGATGGCCTATCGTTTTATCTACAAAACTTAATGCTTATTGATGTGCATTGTCTTGAATCTCAGAGGAGTGCTGAATTTATTTTATCGTTTTTTAAATATGCAGAAATTCCTTTTGAGCGTTTTGCAAAAGATTTAAAAATAATACTTCAAGAGAAGTTTTCTACCCTTAATATAAAACAAAAGCGTTCTGTTTTTAACTGGCAATTGCATACTTTTTGGAATGTTTCTCATTTTTATAATCATCGAGGTTGGCTTGATTTTTATGAGATTTGGAGAGATATTTTTTATGAAGAGCTGTCTCTTAAGACAACAGAAAGTATAGATTTTGCCTTGTATCTTCAATTTTTTATTTATCATCTTTGCGGAAATAATTTTTCCACTCAAACCCAATGGTTAAAATTTAATAACGAAATCACACAATATGCTTCGAAATATTATGCAGAGTTTGCAAAACAAAATCATCTTCCAGCATTTTCTGAGAAAAATACAAATAAAATAGTGATTGCCTTTTTGAGGGATAGGTTGGTTGAAAATTCTCCTTATAAAGTTGAATTTAGCTTTTTACAAGCACTATTACAAGAAAGTTCTTTTAGGGAAAAATATGAAATTAAAATGTATGTAATGAGTTTGGTTGAAAAAAGTGACAATGATCCTAGGATTATCAAAAGCTATCAAGACCTTGGTATTGAAATTTTTGATGTAGGATTGCTCTATAATCAAGCTGGTTACTATAATTCTCATCTTGCTAAAGCCCTAGCATTGCGCGAAAGAATACAACAAGATGGGGTTGAAATTTTAATTAGTCCAAATAATGGTTATGGTATTTCAGATTTTTTATTTGCAACAAGAAGTGCCAAAAAGCAGATTTTTTGGAGTCATGGAAATTTTGTTTATGACTCAGAATTTGTTGATAGTCGCATAACACATATCTGTGGAAATAGAAAAAAAATCACTCACGAAAGTTTTAATTTTTTTGGGATACCCGTTAGAATGGATAAGCGTTTTTATGATCCTTTTGTTCCTCAAGCTGCTATCTTGCCTATAAGACAACAATATCCATCAGATATGGTTATTTTAGGAAATATCGGTCGTTTAGTAAAAATAGATAGCTTGGAATTTTTAAAAGCAATAATACAGATTTTAAAGGCTCACCCTCAGACGATTTTTTTAGCTTGTGGCGTTGGCAATGAGGAAGAAATTAGAAAAAAGATAATGTCTTTAGATTCTGATATGATTTCTCGTTTCTATTTTGCTGGTTTTGTCGATCCAGCAATTTATGGTCATATTATTGATTTTTGGCTAGATAGTTTTCCAATGGAGCAGGGGGAATCTAGAATCGAGTTTGTTTCAAAATCAAAGCCGAGCTTAGTGATGTCAAAAGAAAGTCAGAAAGATCGTAAAAAGCGCTTAAAAAACTTTTTTTATCTTCATCAAGATGTTTTTAAAAGGTTTTTAAATCAGGATTGTGATATCAAAGCCCTAGAAGAGTTTTTTTGTGAAGATGAAAGTTTTGTTGCATTTGATTTGGAAGACTATATCTTAAAAGCACATCAGCTTATTATGATGGATAAAAAGATTTTAAGTGAGAAAATTAAACTTCAAAATCAAGTGATGGAGTTGAGTAATTTCTTGCGCCAAAGAGATGGTGTAAGTTACCTTATGGAGTTTTTACAACAGCTATGAGAATTCTTGTCCTTGTCGCAGCCAATCCTGCAAAAAATCCGAGACCTTCTCGTTTCATTGATTTTTTAAAAAAAACTCATAATGTAACAGCTATGGGAATTAAAAGCACAGCAATCACAGGGGTTGAAGTGATTAGCTATAGTGCTTATAAAAAAAGAAATTTTTTTCAAGAATTATGGTTGTGGGTGTTGGCTTTATTTAAAAAATGGGATAAATTAATTTTTACAAAAAATAGACGAGAAATTCTTACTTTTTTAAAAAAAAGAGAATTTGATTTAATCATTTGTCATGACTTAGTCTTGCTTCCTATTGTGTTGCAAGAAAAAAAAGGAGCAAAAGTTTTATTTGATGCAAGAGAGTTTTACCCCAAGCAAAAAACAACCAATCTGAGATGGAGAATACTTTTTGAAAGATTTAATGATGAGTTATGTAGAAAATACATTCCTCTTGCAGACAAGGCAATCACCGTTTCTGCAGGACTAAAAAAGCTTTATCAAGAGTATTATGGTATTAATTGCGAAGTGTTTTATTCTTTATGTCATTACTACGATCTTTCTCCTAGTGTGATTGAAAAAGAAATTAAAATGATTTATCACGGATCGGCAAATTCGATCCGAGAAATTGAAAAAACAGTTGCTATCATTGATACGCTTCCTGATGGATATTGTCTTGATTTAATGGTTATTTTTGAAGATAGAAATTATAAAAAGAAAATAGAAAAAATGGTTCATCTTAGACAAAAAAAGGGTAAAAAAATACGGATTATCCCTCCTGTGGCTTTTGAAGAAATTATCCCATTTAGCAATCAGTATGATATAGGGATTTATGCTATCCCTGCATCAACTCAAAATTTACGCTATGCTATGCCTAATAAGTTTTTTGAATACATTCAAGCGCGTATGGCATTAGCAATTTTTCCACACCACGAGATGGAAGCTTTTATACAAAAATATCAAAATGGGATTGTTTCTCAAGAGCAGACATCAAAATCTTTGGCTCAGGCAATCTTAAGCTTGGATAGACAAAAGATTATGCAAATGAAAATTAAGTCTCATATTGCTGCAAAGATTTTGAATGCGACACAAAATGAAACCAAAATACAAAACTTTTTGAGAGATTTATTTCTTGTTCGAGAATCTACAAAATAAAGTAACCATTTATTGTAGAAATAAGTTTTCTAAACTTTCTTCCTGCATATAGAGTTTAATAAAGTCTTGAGCTTCTTGTTCAATATCATAATTGCCATAATAATCAACATAAATTTCATCTTTTGTTTGAACAATACATAAAATGCCTTTGACATCTTTGACATTTTTTTTCTTAAAGCAAAGCTCAAGGTATTTTAAAAATGTCTGTCCGATTGTGGTAAGATCACGCTTGTTTTTGCTGATAAGTCCATAGAGTGAAATTTTTTTCTGTAAAAAACAATTATTCTGATAGAGATGATACTGAATAGTGGGAATAGAGCTATTTTTAATAAATTTTGCGGGGATATTGATCCCAAAAATTAGATTTTTTGAAACCTTAATGCAGAAAGACTTAAGATATTCTTGCAGACTAATTGGATTTTTTTCTTCTTGATTAGCAATGAGTTCTAAAATTTGATCAATATTTTGATTGAGCAAATTGATTTTTTCGTCTGTTTTTTGGAATAAAATTTTTTGACTTTGAATTTCTACACACGCCTGATTAAACATACTCTCTAGACTTTGAATATAATATTTTTGCTCTTCAAAAAGTTTTTCATAGTCTATTTTTTTAAGAGATTTTTTTTGCATGTTTTTCCTTAATCTTTATTCCTGAAAGTATAGCATTCTTATAGCTGGTGAGACTAGCTTTGTTTTGATAAGCAATATCAAATGCAACACCATGATCTACAGAAGTGCGTAAAATAGGGATATTTAGTGTAATATTAATGCTTTCATCAAAATAGAGTGCTTTTAATGGAGCTAGTCCAACATCGTGATATGGAGCAATAAAGTAATGATATTGTTCTCGCATTTTTGGACTAAAGGCAGAGTCTGCACTAAATGGACCTTTAAAGATCTCATCACCAAGCTGAGCATTTGCCTCTTTAATTGCTTCTTTAATGATTTCGTCTTCAGTTCCTATAACTCCACCATCTCCACAATGAGGATTGATACCCAAAACCGCAATATTTTTTTCTTTTATTGCTTTTTGAAAGTTAAATAGGAATTGAAGAAAATTTTCTTTTGTAAGGATTTGAGTAACTTGACTAATAGGAATATGGTCGCTAAAAAGTGCTACGAACATTTTTTCACAACCTAGCATCATAATACCAGATGCTTTATATCTTTTTGATAGAGATTGTGTATGTCCGATAAAAGGAATTTTTGCTTCTGACCAAGCCTGTTTGTGAATCGGTAGAGTACAGATAAAATCCACTTTTTTTTCTTCGGCTAATTTGCATGCAAGATCAAAGCTTTGATAGCTATAATAACCAGAGTCTAGCTGAATTTTTCCTTTATTGATTTCAGGAATAGCGGCATTTGGTTCTATGCAAGAGATATTTTTATCATAAGGAAGTTTTAATTTTGAGGCAATTTTTTGAAGCAATTCAGGATGAATGCAGTAAATTGGATGGCAATAATGACTGATTTCAGCGTGTGATCTTAGTAGAATTTCTGGCCCAATGCCATTGGTATCTCCAACACTAATAGCAACTTTATAATTCATCTCTTTATCAATCTTAACATTTCTTTAATTGCTTGTTCTAATCCAACAAACAAAGATCGTGCGATAATACTATGCCCGATATTAAGTTCACTGATTTCTGTGATACTAGCAATATTATTTACATTTGCATAATTTAAACCATGTCCTGCAAACACATCAAGACCAAGTCTTCGTCCATCTTTAGCACAAAGTCTAATGGCAGAAATTTGTTCTTGAAGTTTTATTTCTAGTTCTTCAGGAGGAAGTAGAAGTTCTTGGATTGAATTTTTTGTGCGTTTGAGTTGAGAATAAAGCATTAGAAAAATATTTGCATACAAGCCTGTGTGAAGTTCAATGCTATCAGCTCCATACTCTTTAGAGAGCTCGATAGATTCTAGATTTGGATCGATGAAAGTAGCAACTTTAATTTGATGTTTTTTGAAATATTGGATTGTTTGTTTGAGATTTTTGTTTTGCATCATTAAACCACCTTCCGTGGTAACTTCTTCTCTTTTTTCTGGCACGAGAGTTATGCGATATGGTTTTTGTTGGCAGATAAAATCAATGATCTTCTCATCATTAGCACATTCAATGTTTATAGGTAAGGGACAAGATTGTATGATCCGAGTGATATCATCATCTTGAATGTGTCTTCTGTCCTCTCTTAGGTGAAGTGTAATTTGAGAGATATTAAGATTTTTAGCAATAAAAATAGCCTCTAATGGATCAGGGTCTTGAATTTTTCTTGCTTCCCTTAATGTGGCAATATGATCAATATTTACACCAAGTTTCATTTTTTTCCTTTGTTGTGGAGTATGGCTGTGAAATTTTAGCCCATAAAATTAAAGAATTTATTGATTTTAAAAATATAAACTTATATTTATATAATAAAAAATATCTTTTAGGAATATTTATGAAAATAATTTATCAAATTTTTAGTATTAAAAAAGAGGAAATTTTTCCATTAGTTTGCGCAACACTTTTTATTTTTCTGCTTTTTTATAGTTATGGAATGTTACGACCAATCAGAGATTCTTTAGGTATTTCTAATTTCAAAGATTCTCTCAAATGGCTTTTTTTGGGGACATTCATCGCAACGATTTTTGCTTCTTTGGTGATGATGGCACTCTCGTCTTTTGTCAAAAAGAAAAACTATTTTTGGTTTATTTATGGGTTTTTTGCTTGTAATCTTTTGGGGTTTTATTTTGCATTTTCAATAATCAATACAGATAGCTCTGCATTTAAAATTCTTGCATCAGTATTCTACATTTGGGTGAGTGTTTTTAGTCTCTTTATCATCTCGATTGCTTGGAGTTTGATCGCTGATATATTTAGCAAGGAAAGATCTATTCGACTTTTTGGTATTATCACTGCTGGGGCAAGTTTAGGGGCAATATGTGGTGCTTTTAGTATAGGATTTTTGAGTCAATTTTTTTCAACAAAGACTTTTATTCTCTTTTCATTTTTTTTGCTTTTGTGTGCGATTTTTGTAAAGCAACTTTTGCTCTATTTTGCTTCAAATCTCTTTAGCGTGGAAGAAAATCTTATTTTTCATAATCGTCTTAATCATCCCGTTGGCTCTAAAAATCCTTTGAGTGGAGTTTCTTTAATTTTTAAATCAAAGTATCTTTTAGCCATTGTTGTTTTTATTCTTTTGTTAAGTAGCGTTTCAACTTTTTTATATATGGAGCAAGCCAGAGTAATTAAGGAAAATTTTCATACCATTGAAGCAAGGGCTTCTGCCTTTGGTTATTTGGATTTAATTGTTCAAAGTTTTAGCCTCATTATACAGATTTTTTTAACTTCTAAAATTGCAAAATTTCTAGGCTTAAAGCCATTGCTTTCTTTGCTTGGATTTATTGTATGCATTGGCTTTATTGTGCTTATTTTTAGTCATCCAGCATTTTTGCCTTTGGCTATTGTGATGAGTATTCGTCGTATCGGAGAGTATGCTTTTATTAAACCCGCAAGAGAAATGCTTTTTGTTCCTCTTATGCCAGATGAAAAATATAAAGTCAAGAATTTTTTGGATACTGTTGTCTATAGGGGAGGAGATGCAGCATCAGCACAAGTTGAAGGACTAGCAGCAAGAGTGAGTATTGATTTTGCACTATTAGTTGGAGCCATTATCTCGTTTATTTGGGGATCTGTAGGATTTTATTTAGCAAAAAAATATCAAAATAAAATTTCAGATAATAATCTTAGCTATAATTTAGACAAAGTTTCAAAGGAATAGGTATGTTTTTAGAAAAACTATCACAGAGAATTCAAGATCTATTAGATGCGCTAGAAACTCAAAAAAAGCAAAACCACGATTTGCAACTAAAACTCAGCACAATTACTTCTCAAAATGAGGAGAAAGATCGTCAAATCTCTCAACTTTATGAGGAAATTGCAAAAAGAGACAACCAGACTCAGGAGTTGCTTGTCCGTATCGAAGAGTCTTTAAAAGATGGCTGAGAAAATTTTAATTCAAATTGAAGGTCGGCAGTTTGAGTTAGACCTTAATACTTTTTGTTCCCTAGCGCAAGAAGAGATTTTAGAGCTTTTTCAAGACAAAAATTTAAGTGTTTTTGATTTGCTAAAAATTTCTTTAGAGAATATTCAAAAGCGTTATTATCAAGATGAAAAAATAAAAGATCTAATTGATAAGATCTCTTTGTGTGTAGTTAAGTCATAGTTTTTACAATTATATTTTTTAAAATCTGTGGCCATTTGGTTTGGTGGTTTTAGAGGAAGTTTATGGCTAAACCAGGAAATAGCTTACAATACATAGAAGTAAAAGTAGAGAAATGTTTTATTATCTTGTGGCACCTTTAAATCAGAAAGTTCATTTATTAACTTATACTTCTGATGAGGTTTGTGCAGAATTTGATATTGTTAAAATTTCACTTAGACAAAAGGAATGCTTAGCTATCATTATTCAGCCTTGTGATGAGCCAAATTTTCATTGCAAAAAATTACAAAAAACACAACTTTTTTTTACCACTTTTCAAAAGCAATTAGGCAAATTTATCGCTCAGTATTATTGCTGTGGATATTCTGAGGCTTTTGGTATTTTTACTCCTATGAAAAATGAGGAAAAATTTTCACAACCATCTTATCATTGTTGTTTAAAACCTTTAAACCATTTACAAAATAAGGCATTAAATTTTGTTTTGAATAGAAATTTAAGTTTAATTTTTGGTGATACGGGGAGTGGTAAAACAGAAATTTACTTTCATCTCATTGATCGTTTTTTAAAAAAAGAAAAAGTCACAATTCTTTTAATGCCTGAAATTTCTCTAACTCCTCAAATGGAAAAGCGACTTAAAGAAGTATTTGGAGATTTAGTAGCAATATGGCATAGCAAAGTTGGGGCTAAAAGAAAAGAAGAGATTCTAAAAAGAATTGCAAATAAAGAAGTAAAGATTGTAGCGGGGGCAAGGAGTGCTTTATTTTTGCCTATACAAGATTTGGGATTGGTGATTGTTGATGAAGAACACGATGATGCCTATAAATCCCAGAGTAAGCCAAAATATCATGCAAGAGATTTGAGTATCTTTTTAAGTGATAAGACTTCTGTAAAGGTAGTTTTAGGTTCAGCTACTCCGAGTGTGCAAAGCTATTTTATTGCAAAAAGTAAAAATGCATTGTTCCGCTTAAAGGGCGGATTTTTTAAAACTCAAAAAGACTTTATTTTTGATTCTAGTCTAGATATACCAAGTTCTATGTTGATCCACTCTTTAAAAGAGATGAAACAAAAAGAAAAACAAGGGATTATTTTTCTGCCCACAAGAGCTAATTTTAAAACTTTAATTTGTGGGTGTTGTGGAGAGAGTATTGTTTGTAAAAATTGTAGCATTACCTTAAGTTTGCACCAGAAAAGAAATTTAATGCTTTGTCACTATTGTGGTTTTAGTAGAGACATTCCTCAGATTTGCCCATCTTGTGGAGCTAGTGATTTTATTTCTAAAAGAATAGGAACTGCCCAAATTGCGCTAGAGCTAGAAAAAAATTTACCTGATTTAAGAATTGGGGTTTTTGATAGGGATCATATCAGTACAGAAAAGAAATTAAAAGAAATATTAGAACGATTTAAAAACAAAGAGCTTGATATCTTAGTGGGCACACAAATGTTAAGTAAAGGGCATGATTATCATAATGTGTGGTTGTCTGTAATTCTTGAAATTGATTATTTGTTTAGAGCACCAGACTTTAGATGCAATGAGCGTGCTTTCGAACTTTTGTATCAAGTGGCAGGTCGTACAGGTCGTAGAGATGATGGTGTGGTTTTGATTCAAACGATTAATCAAGGGTTGATTCAAAATTTTTTAAATGATTATGAGGATTTTTTGCAATATGAGCTTAATTGTCGTCAGGATCTTTATCCACCTTTTAAAAAATTAATTGTATTGCATTTTAGAAATAAAGATGAGCAAATAGCGTATCAAAAAATGCTTCTTGTTCTTGATAGATTGAAAAAGTGTGATGCTTTTGAAATTGTCGGAGCGGAGAAATCAGGAATCAATAGAATTGGAGGAATTTATCGTTATCATATTTTATTAAGAATACATTTTTTCTCTCAAGCTCTGAGAAAAATTAAGCAAATTTTTGATGAGCTAGGAGGGTTTGAAGTTGATGTTGATCCCATTGATTTGCTCTGATTTTAGTTTATAATTACGAGTCTTATTATCCTTATGGATGATTGGAATTTATAAAATTTAAGCTTAATCTAAAGGGTTTTTATGAAAAAGAGTTTGTTTAGAAAGATACACATTTATGCAAGTGTGTTTTTTTTGCCAATGGCATTGATATATTCTCTAACAGGAGTTTTATATATTTTTGGTATTGATCAGAACTACAAACTAGAGCAAAAAAGGTATGAGGTGATCCAGAAGCAACCTGTTGAGAATCTGCAGAAATTTGTGATTGATTTTTTGGTAGAAAATGATATTCCTTTACCAAGCAATATTGAGTTAAAAAGTGGAAAAAGAGGCATCAGTATGGGTAGCACTAAGTATTTTATTAGCGTGGAACAAAAACCAAATCAGATTATAATTCAAACCAATAAACGCAGTTTCTATGGCAATCTAATGATGTTGCATAAAGCAAAAGTCGGGAAAGCTTTCCAGATTTTTAGTATTATCTTTGGTATCGCGCTTTTGATTTTTTACTTTAGTGGTTTTATTATCACTTCTTGGTGCAAACAACATCGAAAGGAAAGCATCATTTTTCTTGTTTTAGGAATTCTTATCACGAGCGTTCTTGGATATATTAGCGTTTAGTTTTTAGCCTCAAAAGAGGCTAAAAGATTTTAAAAATTAATATAAGTTAGAGCCTATACTCAGAGCTACATTATTATATATCCTAGCATTTTGATAGAACTTGAAAAAGAAAACATTACATCAAATATTGATCCTAATGATAAATTTTAAGAAATCAGCCTATACACATAAAGCTTATTTAATTGAGTTATCATCGTTAAAAAGTTAAAGATTGATTTATGGTTTTAGGATACTTGTTGTTAAAAGATTAATTTTTTAGCCTCTGTTTCTAGTTTTGTGATAAAGCCTGCTTTAAAATCACAGCATTTATTATAGTTTTTACCAAAGCATCGGTTTTGACTAAAAATTTTTGACTCCTCTTTGATTGCTTGCCATCTGAAATATCGTTGTATAAAAAATTATGATAGGTGTATTCAAAACTTTATGTCATCTAAAATTTATTTTTATGTATAGAGATTTCTGAGTTATTTGAAGATTTTCTTAAGAGGTGTTCTTGTGATTCTTCAAAAAGCTCTTTATGATTATTTTTAAATTTTTTGGAGTTTTTGTTTTGACTCTCTTGGTTTGTCGTTCTAAGATTTGTGGTGAAAAAGGCTAATAAGCACTCAAATTGAGAGTATTAAAATGTTTTGTATTTTTAATGAGTCAATCAATCGGTGTTTTACTAAAAAGCTATCTTAATTCCCATCTTCTAAGCCACTCTAGTGTATCCTGTAAGTATTGCTCTTTAGAGATTTCATTAAAAACTTCGTGTCGACAAGATGGATAAAGTTTGAGTGAAACATTTGAAAAGCCCTGCGCACATAGGTGTTCATAAGCTTTTCGCACACCTTTACCAAAATTCCCACACGCATCATCTTCACCACTTAGAAATAAAATAGGGAGGTGAGAATTTTTTAGAGGTTTTGGATAAGAAGAGAAGACTTGCCTAAGCCCATAGAAAAGATTTTTAAAGCTATTGAGGCTAAAGGTAAAGTGACATTTTTTATCATTGTCATATTCTTTGATGATATTTAAGTCTGAACAAATCCAATGAGATTTGCTATATGGATGCAAATGGTTGAATTTGCGGTTAAAATTTCCCAAAGATATTTGGTGAATGAGATTTTTTCCCCACGCCTTAAAGGGAGAATCTGCCCTAAAGGAATTAAAAAAAGAACAGAGTTTAGCACCTATAAGTGCCATTGAGTTTGGTGATGGTGTTCCAGAAAGAATTAAAGCAACAATTTTATCACCATAGAGTTGTAAAAATCTTCTTGAAAGAAGCGATCCCATACTATGACCAAGAAGAATGATTTGAGTTTGTGGATGAGTTGCTTGGATATGATTATTGAGATTTTTCATATCTTCTACAGCTTTCTCAAAGCCATTTTTTCCCATTTCTCCTAAAAATACTCCTCCACCTATACTTTCTCCGTGACCACGATGATCGTTGATATAAACCCGATAGCCCTCAGAAACCAACCTTTGGCATAACCATTTATATCTACCTTTATGTTCAATCATGCCGTGAGCAATCTGAATGGTATAACCATTTGAAGATTCTGGTTCATAGACATCATAATAAACATTGCCAAAATCACTTTTGAGAATAAGGCTAGAAGAAAGAGAGAATTTCATTTGTTGCTTCCTGAATGAGTTGTTGTAAATCTTTTATTTCTGTGCCATTTTTTTGCTTTCTTATCGTTCCCATTTTAATGGTCTGTAATTTTTCATTCGTAATTTTATAAGCAATTTCAACTAAAGAACTTTGATCGTGAAAACCTAAAAATATTAAGTTGAGTGCTAAAAATTTCTCTTGTTTTTTTAAGGTGCCATTTTCTAGTTCAATACATTTTCTTAGCGCATTTTTGAGTAGTATATTTTTTAGCATTTCTTTTGGATTATCAACCCAAAGTATATTTTCAATCAGAGTTGTTTTGCCATCAGAATCTTTTTTAATGATATTTTTATTATCAAAGAAAGAAAGGCTATTGATTCCGAGAAGACCTATGGATTTAGAAGTGACGCAAGATTGATCTTCTAGTTCTCCAATATCAAGATCGTAATAGGTTTTTTTGGGAATTTCTGATTTTATTTTGACATCGACACAGCCAAATAACAAAAAAGATAAAAATGGAATAAGAAGAATAGTTAATCTCATTTTTTCTGCTCCCCAAATATAGTGTTATAAGGATCTTTTTGAAATTTATCTAACACATTATTGCCCTGTTTAAAAAATTGATCCATATAATTGAGGCTCGTATTGAGCCGAATCATTAGGGGGTTAATAACTTCTCGGATATTGTAGTCTCCATTGGCAACTTGCTGATTGAGATTTGAAACAAGAGTGTTAATATTTTTTGTGAGTTCGTTGATATTGCTTTGAGTGGATTTGAGATTACTGCTTAAAATATCAATAGAGCTGATAATATGTGAGATATTTTTCACATTATTTTCATTAACAAGACCCTTTAAATTTTGAATAACATCTAAAATTTCTTGAGAAGCTTTATCGGCTTTTTGTGAAAGTTTTCCTAAAAAATTAGGTTCAAATTTTAAAACCGCATCTTGATCATTGGTGATAAAATCTCCCTTTGGGCTTTGTTTTAAAGACAAGTAACTAATGCCTGCTAATCCTTGAGAATCCATAACAAGGCTTGAGTTTTTTCTAATTGGAATTTTCTTTTTAATTTTTACTACGATTTTAACCACACCAAATTGTTTTTCATCAAAACCAATTGAGCTGATACTACCAATACTAATCCCTTTGTATCTTACGGGAGTATTGATTCCAAGACCACTGATTTCATTTTGTGTATAGATGCGATAATAGCGATAGTCTTTATCATCAAAGCTAAAGCGTCCCATAATGATAATAAAAATTACAAAAGCAGCAAAAATAATAAAAAATAAAACCCCTATTAATAGGAAATTTACGCGTCTTTCCAAAATTTTTCTCCTCTTGAACAATTAAAAAGATTGTCTTTACTGATGCCAACTTCTTTTGTAAGTCTAGCAAACTCTTTTAAATTACCATCAAAATCAATTTTATGATCTTTCAGCAAAATAAAGCGATCGGTAATATTTTTAATAGTGTCTAAATCGTGTGTGATAAGAACAACACTAAAATGATTGGTTTCCTTAAGTTCAGCGATGAGATTATCAAATTTTTCTGCACTGAGTGGATCTAATCCTGATGTGGGTTCATCTAAAAAGAGAATTTTTGGGCTTAAAACCATTGCTCTTGCAAGTGCTACACGCTTTTTCATACCCCCACTAAGTTCATAAGGATAGAGATAATAAACTTTTTTATCTAAACCAACACGATCAAGCCAGATTTTTGAAATTTCTTCAATGATATTTTTAGGATAATGACTGTATTCTTCAAGCAGGATTCCTACATTTTCAAGGACAGTCAGAGAACTAAAAAGTGCGCCAAATTGAAATAGAATACCACATTGTTTTGAGAGGAGCTTTTTTTGTTCTAAGTTAAGTTGCATAATATCTTGACCAAAAATCTCAATTCTACCACTTTTTGGCTTTTGTAGCATAATAAGATTGTTCAATAAGGTGGATTTTCCACTACCAGATCCTCCTAGGATACCAAAGATCTCTCCTTCTTTAACTTCAAAACTGATATCTTGATGAATGATTTTGCTTCCATAAGCAGTGGTGAGATGATCTACTTTAATGATAGGCATCATAAATCAAGCCTTGTAAAAATTACTGAAAAGACGGCATTAATGAAAATACACCAAAATAGGGTATTAACAACACTAACCGTAGTTGCTTTACCAATTTGTTCAGTATCTCCATAAACTTGAAGTCCTCTAAAGCAACCTACAAGAGCAATGGTTGCGCCAAAAAATGGAGCTTTACAAATGCCAAGAAAAAAATGAGTCCAGCCAACTGTTTCATAAAATCTCTCTAGATACTGAAGAAAACTGATTCCTAATTGTGCTTTGATAGCTAGCATCCCTGCAAAAATACTTGCAGCATCAGCTAGAAATACCATAAATGGCATAATGATAATGAGTGCAAAAAATCGAGGTAAAACAAGAAATTCTATTAAGCTAAAATTCATCACTTTCATTGCGTTGATTTCATCTGTGATATTCATTGCACCAATTTGAGCCGTATAGCTTGAGCTACTCCGTCCAGCAATAACAAGTGCAAGAATAAAGGGTCCCATCTCGCGCAAAGCAAGTTTTGCTGTGGTATCTACACTGAGTAGCGGTGCGCCCATACTAGCAAGCTGAATAGCACCCTGAAGAGAAATAGCACCTCCGACGATAAATGAGGTCAAGAGGGCAATAGGAAGTGCTTTAAATCCAGATTCACCAATATGATAGAGGAAGGATTTCCAACGAAATCTTGAGGGTTGAAGTATTGTAAGATAAATGTAGTAAAGCAAGAGTCCCGTGAAGTTAAAAAACTCTATCATATCATTAATGAAGACTTTAACACGATTTGTAATTAATAAGACAGGATTACGCGAGTTTCGTGGTGGCTGATCGGTATTTTGATAAAATTTTTTAAAGGCATCAATGTGTGATTTGATCGTTGTATTGATATTTTGAAAATCTTTGATTTGAGAATGAGTTAAGAAAAATGCAATAGCATTAAAATCTATTCCTTGAGTTTGTGAGAAATCAAGAGTGATATTATCGTGGTTTTGGATAGTTTGTTCAAAATGCCTAAGTATAGCCTCTGGAATTTGATAATCCCAAATTCCCTTGATGAGGATAATGGTATTTTTTTCAGACAAAATAACTTCAAAAAAACTTTGCACAGTGCTTAAAATATTCCTTATGTTTTAGATAGAATTATAGCAAATAAAGTTGTATAGATAATTTAGATGAAAAAATTGGTATTGATTTTTTGCGTTGTGATGATTGTTTTTGCAGAAGAAGAAACATTAAATTCGCGAGATGTTCTTGATGTTTATGCTGAACAGAAATTAGTGAGTGATAAGAGCGGAAAATATATTTCTTTTGGATTAGGTGTGCCATTGATGAGAGCCTTAAACCCAGAAAAAGCACCCTCTTTATATACACCAATTTTATTTTCGTTTAAAGCAGGATCTCAAAGTTTTTTTACCAAAAATGTTGGTGTTCGCGGATTTTTTGCTTTTGATGGATATTTTGATGATATCAACTACCAGTTTCAACGATCTATGATCCATTCGTTTTATGGAATGTTATCTCTAGGATTAGATGTTGTCATAGAATGGGCCATTAGCCATAACAATCGTTATTTTTTAGGATTTTTTGCTGGAGCGGGTTTTGGTGCTGTGATTTATACAGATAATCAAAATTATAATAGTTTTTCAAAGTTGTTTATGAAAGCAAATATCATTGTTGAAGGAGGTGTTGAATTGACTTTGGCTATTTCTCATCGGATTGGCTTTGGAGTTAAATTAACTCCCATTCAAAAAGATTCAGCCGCACCACTTATTGAGCAGACTGATTTTTTGCCTTTTGTTTTTTATAGCTATAAGTTTTGATTTTTTTGTTGAGCAAGAAATTCTCTAGCAGATTGTATAATTTCTCCATCTTCTGCAAAATCAAAAAATTTAAAGCTTTGACCACTCTGGCGCCAACCGCTAAGCAAATCACCAGCACTACGATATTTTAAGTCAATCTCTGCAATATCAAAACCACTTAATTTTGAACTAAAATCTTGAAGGCGTGAAGAGTTTTGAAGATGAGTGTATAAGAAGCAATACCCCTTTAGACCATTTCTGCTAACTCTTCCTCGTAATTGATGAAGTGTCGCAAGACCTAGTCTTTCAGGAGCGATAATCACAATTGTGCTGAGTTTTGGTAGAGAAATCCCTACCTCAATGAGGGTAGTTGCAAGTAAAATATCCCCATTGTCTCTAAAATCTTTTAAAATTTCATCTTTATTTTTATCTTGACCATATGTGATATGCACTTGATCAAAATGTTTTTGCCAAAAAGGAGCCCCTTCTGCAATAGAGAGATAATCAATATGTTCGCTAGATTCTACGAGTGGATAAACAATGATAACTTGGCGGTGATTGTTTATTTCATTTTTTATATGGGCGAGGAGTTGATTAAAATGATTTTTGTGTATGATTTGTGTAGAAATATCCTTTTTGAAAGGAAGATCTTTAATGAAGCTGAAATCAACCAAGCTTGATTCCATCATACTGAGAGTTCTAGGGATTGGTGTAGCAGAGAATTGCAGATAATGGGGTTTTTGTTTAGTGTCTGATTGAAAAATTTGCTCAAGATAGTGGCGTTGATTGGTTCCGAATCGATGTTGTTCATCAACCATAATCAAGGCAAAATCTTTCGCATCAAATTCCTGAAATAGAAGTGCTTGCGTGCCTATAATAAAGTCTTCATTAGCGAATTTTTTATTCTTGCTCAGTACGCAAGCAATTTTTAGAGATGAGGGTAAAAATTTTTTAGCTTCTTCAAAAATTTGTTCAGCTAGAATCGTTGTTGGTACCATCAAAATAGATTTTTTGGGATAGGCTATCATCACGCTTGCAAGTATGACAATTGTCTTTCCGCAACCAACATCTCCCATAATCACTCTTTTTGCCGCTATGGGCTTTTGAAGATCCATAGCAATTTCACTGATTGTTGTTTTTTGTGATGGAGTGAGATCAAAAGGTAGAGAGGCGATAAAATTTTTATAAGATCCAGAGCAAGAAAATTTTGCAGGAAAATACCGACGCTTATGATTTAGTCGTTTGATATGCTGATAAATCTCAATGAATTTTAGTGCCTGAATACAGGGTTTTGGAAAATTTTTATTTTTATCATATTGTGATAAGAACTCTGGAGTGGGAAAAAAAATTGGCAGAATATTATTGATTATTTTTTGAGGGATAAGAGGAGAAAGATTTTCTCGGGTGAGATATTTTTGGCAGAGATCCTGTAGGGTTTTATCTCGAATACTAGGAATTTTAAAATGAAGAGAAATTTGATTGATAGAGGAGATAATTTTTGGCTGTGTGATACTGAATTCTTTTGAGTAAAATTTTAGTTTTCCGTAGATAAGAAGAGAAAGACCAGCGCTGAAAGTTTTTCTATGAAAGCTTTTAGCATTAAAGATATAAAGCGTAATGGGGGCAGAAAACTTTGTAGAAAAAGCATTGATTTTAAGCATTTTGTTTTTGATACTTTGGGAGAGAATTTGAACCTTAATGGAACCAATTGCCCCATCTCTGAGGTATTGTATATTAGAGGTATCTGTGTAGCCTTTAGGGACACAAAGACATAAATCCAACAAATCAAAAACATTTATTTTTTCTAACTTGGTATAATCATCATCTTTTATTCTCATGGGTGAATTTTAGCAAATTAAGAGGGAAAATTATGGCAGATAAACTTACTCTTTTAGGTAAAGAAAAAACAGAATATGATTTTAATTATAATCCTCAACTTTTGGAATCATTTGATAATAAACATCCAAATCGCGATTATTTTGTTAAGTTTAATTGTCCGGAATTCACATCGCTTTGCCCCATCACTGCACAGCCAGACTTTGCAACAATTTATATTAATTATATTCCTGATTTAAAGATGGTGGAGTCAAAATCTCTGAAGCTTTATCTTTTTTCCTTTCGCAATCATGGAGATTTTCACGAAAATTGTATTAATGTGATTATGAATGACTTAATCAACCTTCTAAATCCTCGATACATTGAGGTGTGTGGTAAATTTTTACCTCGAGGAGGAATCAGTATTGATCCTTTTGTAAATTATGGTAAAAAGGGCACAAAATACGAAGAAATGGCAGACTACCGCCTCTTAAATCACGATTTGCAATTTGAGTGCGTGAACAATCGTTGATTGCTTTTGTAGAAAATTTATGCACTTCTAATTTTTGCAATCTCATCTCTTAGTCTCGCAGCTTCTTCAAAATCAAGTCTTTTTGCTGCTTCTAGCATTTTTTTATTGAGTTCTTTGATGATTTGCTCTCTCTCTGATTTTGGTATTTTTGTTTTTTTATCCCTTTTTTCATAAAGAGAAGCACTGGACTCTAGCTTGAGTTCATCTTCTAGGTTTCTAGCCACTGATTTTGGTGTGATATTGTGTTTTTGATTATGCTCTTGTTGTTTTTTTCGTCGATAGTCTGTAATATCCATTGCTCTTTGCATACTTTGGGTAATTTTTTTGGCATAAAGTATAACTCGACCATTTACATTTCGAGCAGCTCGACCCATTGTCTGAATCAAACTAGTTTCACTACGCAAAAATCCTTCTTTATCTGCATCCATTATGGCAATGAGGCTTACTTCTGGTAAATCAAGTCCTTCACGCAAAAGATTTATCCCAACTAAAACATCAAAATCCCCTAGTCTTAATGAGCGAATAAGATGATTACGCTCAATTGCATCAATTTCACTATGCATATAGCGAATTTTAATCCCGAGTTCTGCATAATATTTACAAAGCTCTTCTGCCATTTTTTTAGTTAAAGTGGTGATGAGAACTCGTTCTTTTTGTGAGATAACTTTATTGATTTCATCATAGAGATCTTGCACTTGAATATCACTATCTCTGATTTCATAAACTGGATCTAATAAGCCTGTTGGGCGGATAATTTGCTCGGCAACTTGATTTTGACTTAATTTTAACTCAAGCTCTGCTGGTGTGGCAGAAACAAAAAGAAAATGAGGAGCCTTATGAATAAATTCCTCAAATTTTAAAGGTCTATTATCAAGCGCGCTTGGTAATCTAAATCCGTGTTCAACAAGAACTTCTTTTCTGCTTCTGTCTCCTGCATACATTCCGCCAAACTGAGGTAAAGAAACATGGGACTCATCAACAATAATAAGATAAGGTTTCTTTTTTTGTTCAAAATAATCAAGTAAAGAATAAGGGGTTTCATTTGGTTTTTTGCCTGTAAGGTGTCTTGCATAATTTTCTACACCCTTAGGAATAACACCGCTTTGAAGCATTTCTAAGTCAAATTCTGTGCGAGATTTTAAGCGATTGTATTCAATCATTTTTCCTGCATTTTCGAAAAAAGCAAGTCGTTCGTGAAGTTCAGATTCTATATTTTTCAATGCCTCTTTTTGACGATCATAAGAAACAATGAATTGATTTGCTGCATATAGGGCATAAGAATTAAGATTTTTTACTTCTTTTCTTTCAATGCTATCAAATAGTCCAATTCTATCAATCTCATCACCAAAAAATTCTACCCGAATAAATTCTACTTCATTGTATGCGGGAAAGATATCTACACATTCTCCATTGACTCTAAAATTTCCTCGATCAAAAAATTTATCATTTCGTGTGTATCCCATATCCACAAGTTTGATTAAGAAATTTTTATAATTACGCTTTTCGCCCACTTCGATTTTTTCTATCATCGTGAGATATTCTTCTGGATTTCCTAGTCCATAGTTTGCTGATACACTAGCAATAACAATCACATCATCATAGGCAAGAAGAGAGGTTGTTGCCGATAATCTTAATCGTTCAAGATCTTCATTAATGCTAGAATCTTTCTCGATAAATAAATCTCTTCTAGGAATATAAGCTTCTGGTTGATAGTAATCAAAGTGAGAAATGAAATACTCAACATGATTTTTTGGAAAAAATCCTTTAAATTCGCTATAGAGTTGAGCACAGAGTGTTTTATTATGACTCATAATGAGCGTTGGCATATTTAATTGAGCAATGATATTTGCCATTGTATAGGTTTTTCCGCTTCCTGTTACACCAATAAGAGTTTGATATTGATGTTTGGCTTGTATGCTATTGGTTAATTTTTGGATAGCTTGCTGTTGATCACCTGCTGGCTTGTAGGGAGATGAGAGGATAAATTTTGTCATAAATTTCCTTAAAGTAGAGAGATTAGGTTTTTTTCATTTTTCTTCCCAGTTTTTTTCCCATTGAGTTCCAGTTGGTGTATCCAGAATGAGGATACCAAGCTCTTGAAGTTCAAGTCTAATCGCATCAGCAAGTGTATAATCTTTATTTTGCTTTGCTTCAAGTCGCTGAGCTATTTTATCTTCAATCTTTTTTTGTAAAGTTTCATCAACCCCAAGTTGGAAATATTTTTGTGCACAATAGCAACCAATGCCTAAAAGCTGTTGCACAAATACTAAATCAAGATAGATTTTTTCTTTTAATGTTTTGTCTTTTGGATTTTTATCAAGCTTTTGATTTGCTGTGCTTAACATCTCTTCAAGCACACTTAGGGCTTCAGAAATATTCAGATCATCTTGCATTGCTTTGAGAAATTTCTCTTGAAAATCATTTTTTGGAAGCTGAAATACAGGTTTTTGATGATTAAAATCAAGAGAGAGATATGTATCATTTTGTACCCGTTTTTTAAGACGATAGATTTTATCAAGACGCTTTTTTGAGGCAAGTAAATCTTCTTCATTAAAGCTCAATATACTACGATAGTGAGTTGCAATAAGATAGTTACGCAAAATTTCACCATCATAGATTTTGAGTGCATCTTTGACAAAAAAGCTATTGCCTAAACTTTTGCTCATTTTTTCTCCATTGATATTGACAAAATTGTTATGTATCCAGTATTTTGCAATTTCTTGGTTTGTGCTTAATCGTGTTTGAGAAGCTTCATTTTCATGATGAGGAAACAATAAATCTGTGCCACCGCCGTGTATATCAATACAGAACTTTTCATTTTCATAGGCAAGGTGTTGTTTGATCATAGCTGAACATTCTATATGCCAACCAGGTCGACCAAACCCAAGATAACTTTCATAACCGATATCATTTTTTCCTTTATAGGCTTTCCAGAGCGAAAAATCTCGAGCATCTTTTTTGCTTTCATTTTCCGTAACACGACTGAGATTTTCATCATCAATTCCGCGATTTGAAATGCTGCCATAGGAATCATCTTTATTGACTTCAAGGTAAATATCTCCATTTGGGGTTTGATAAGCAAAGTTTTTATCAAGTAGAGTTTGAATCATATCAGAGATTGAATAAAGGCTTTCTGTAGCTTTTGGTTCTTTATCAGGTCGAATTACTTTGAGTGCATCCATATCGCTGAGATAGGATTTAATATAGGTTTGTGCAATTGTTTGAGGATCAATTTTGTTTTGAATAGATTTATTGATGATTTTATCATCTATATCTGTAAAATTTTTCACCAAAATAACTTCATAGCCACTAAGGGATAACATTCTTTTGAGAAGATCAAAGACAATAGAGCTACGAGCATGTCCCAAATGAGAGTCATCATAGACAGTTGGACCACAAACATAGATTCTAACTTGCCCTTCTTTTATAGGTTGAAAGTCTTCTTTTTTCTTGCTTTTGCTATCAAATAGCCGAATAGGTTTCATTGATTTTCCTTACAATAAGAGTTGTTATTGAGATTAAAATTGATTATACAATTTGCAGAATAGGACGCAAAAACCACTTTAAAAGCTCAAGAATGATGGTCTCTACGCATAAAATCCCAATGAGTAGTAAATACATTTTTTTATGGTTGATTATATCAAAAAAGCTTTTTAATCCGAAATTAAAAAGTGTAAGAATAAAGAGTATAAAGCCAGCAATACTTGAGCTAAGTGCAAGTCCATAAACTCCAATGAATTGCATTGAAATGACGGATATTATCACTCCAGAAAAAAGAGAAATTGCAGAAAATAACGCTGCCTTTCCTTGCTTTTTATGTGCATACAGCCAGAGAGAAAAAATTTTAGCAAGTCCATAGGGTAAAAGACCGATGAGGTAAATTGCAAAAACATTAGCGGTGATTAAGGTATCTTTACGCACAAATTGACCTCTTTCAAAGAGCGTGAAAATAATTTCATTTTTAAGCAGAATTCCTCCGCAAACGCATACAGATAGTAAAATTGTTAAAATCCAGAAGGTATTTTTCATTAGGATTTTTGCTTCTGTTTCTTTCTGATTTTTTATTGCACGCGCAATGGTAGGGAAAAGTGCAGTAGAAATTGCGATTGCAAAGATTGCAAGTGGAAGTTGAAAAATACGATTAGCATAATAAAGATAAGAGATACTACCTGTTGCAAGAAATGAGGCTAGAATAGTGTCTAAAAAAGCGGCAATCTGTGCTGTTGAACTCCCAAGAAGTGCTGGGAAAAATTGAGAAAAAAATCCTTTGATGCTTTTATGATAAGCTTTTTTGATTGATTGAGAAGATTGATGTGTGAAAATCTTATAAAGATCGTAAAAACCTATGAGAAAAAGATGAAAAAATCTTTTTTGATAGAGAGGGTAGAAATGGGCAATAATTTGCATTGTACCACCAAAAAGAACCCCATAACTTAACCAATAGACAATTTCAATGCCTTCAATATGATTGTATTTTGCTAAAGCGAGGCTGATGATCATAAAAATATTAAGAAGAGCGCTGTTATAAGCACTTACCCAAAAAATATTCTTGTATTGTAGGATTGTGCTGAGAAATGTCGCGATAAAAACAAGTTCAAGATACCAAAAATTAATAACAACAATCGGGCGTGTTAAGAGAAGTTTCTCTGAACTAAAACCATAGGCTAAAATTTTTGTAAAAAATCCTGAAAATACCCAAACTAAAAGACTTAGAGCAAGAATAATAAAGAAAAATATAAAAAAAGTGCTGACGATAAAAGCCCCTTTTCTTTTAGATTCAAGAAGACTTGGTAGAAAACTTTGAGCAAAGGCTCCTTCTCCAAAAATTCTTCGGAATAAATTAGGAAATTTAAAGGCCGCAAAGAAAATATCGCTTAAAACACCAGCTCCTAAGACATTTGCTGTGAAAATATCTCTAAAAAACCCTAAAATACGAGAGCAAAAAATGCCACTGCTATTGGTAAAAAAAGCCTTCCTAAGCAAAAAAATCCTTTTTTGGTTGTTTTTATAAAAATTCAAGAGTATAATACCAAAAACTAGTTTTTAATAAAGGTGCCACTTTGCTTAATTTCCCCTTTCAGGTTGTGCGTCATTGTGATGATATTCAAGAAGAATTAAATCGACTTTGTCGCCAACTTAAAATCAATATAAATGATGTCGATTTTGAATTATTATCTGTAGAAGTCTTAATGAGTAAAAATGAAAAGCGAGAACACAAAGCTTTTTCTGTTATCACACAAGAAGAGTTTTGGCAACTTGAAGATGAAGAAATTTACAATCAAGATAATTTTAAAATTAAACAACGCTATGATATCCGTATTAAACCTAAAGAAAAAATACGCTTTATAGAGCTTAAGACTACTGATTTTGGTGATAGTATGAGTTTGGTGTTTAAAGAGGGTTTAACACTGCTTAATACAGAGTCTTTTTATTATGAGCTATTTGAAGAGATAGAGTCTTTAATGGCGTACAAGGGAGTTTTTATACGCAGAAAAGATGAAATTAAACAAACGCTTAAAACACAAATCCAAAAGGTATTGCTTGAGCAAATTCCACTTCCCTATGAGTTTGTTTTGCTCGAATCAAAGGTTTATAGACCTTATCAAAAGGCACATTGTGATTTTTTGCCTATACAGAGTAGGTCTGACCAGCATAAAAAACATAAGGGTGCTTATTTTGCTGTTAATAAGGGCGAAGATGTTGTGCGTTTTGTAAAATCTAAACCGAGCAGAAGCGGTCGTAATCTTTTTGGAGAATATATTGATGAAGCAAAATCTGGCGTATTAAGCAAAGAGTCTCTGCCAAAATTTAGAACAGATGAGATTGAAAAAATTGATTATGGCGATGAAGTGGTTTTTAGATCTCTGATAGATTCTTATGTGAGTTTAAAAGATGAAGAGATTATATTTTATCGTCAAAATGAATTTGCACACATAGATACAATGAATACCCCTCCGCTTTTAGGAGGTATGGAGAAAAATATCACACTCAATATTGTTGCATCTGACTTGACTCAGGAGGCGATTAAGAGTGGTGTGGTGTTAGAGGCTTCAAAGATTAGTATTACTGGGAACATTGGTGCAAATGTTAGAATTCAAGCAAATGAAATTGAAATTAAAGGTTCAACGCATCCTGATTCAGATATCATTGCAAATCACGCAAATATTGAGACACATTGCGGGAATTTGATGGCTGATAGTGCAGAGATAAAGGTGTTGGATAAAGGTTTTGTTCAAACAGAAAATTTAAGCGTAGAGTGCTGTAAGAATGGTAATATTCTCTCAAAAGAAGCAAGAATTAAAAAAGTAGAAAATAATAATAATATTGCGATTAGTTATCGACTTTATTTGGGGGATATCCAAGGGAATAATAATGTCATTACTATTTCTTCTTCAGCCTATCATGAAACTAAAAATATGATTGATGTTTTAGTCAATAAAAGGAATTTTTTGGTATCAAATGCTAAAGAGGTTTATGTGAAATATCATCAAATTCTAAAAGCAGTTAAAAAGAATAAAGCCTTGATCAGTCGTATTGATTCTGCACAAGATTTAGTGAGAGAGAAAATGTTGCAAAACAAAAATATTGCTGAGGCTTATGGGAATTATCATCAAATGATTAAGGATTTAAGAATTCTTAAGCAAGAGCTTTTTGAGTATCAACAAGTGATTGAAAAAACCATCAGTAATCTGGTATCAATTGATGAAGAGATTTTGAATGCACAGATTTATTGTGATGAATCTTGGGGTGAAAATACAGAGTTGGTTTATCGTAGAGAATTCCCCCAAAAACAAATTAAATCTTTGAAAGTTGATAAAGATTTTAGGGGTTCATATCGCATTGATAGCAAAGCAGAAGACTTTATAGGAATGCATAGGTGATTTTTGCATTAGAAGGTGTGGTTTTTAAACTTGAATCTGCGCGTGTGTTGTTAAAAATTGAAGGGATTATCTATGAGGTTTTTATATCACTAGCAACCAGTTCAAAACTCAAAGCAGATACAAAGGCATTTTTGTTTATAACTCAGATTATCCGAGAGGACGCACATCTTTTGTTTGGTTTTTTTGATGAATCAGAAAAACAAATGTTTGATCGTTTGATTAAAATTAATGGTGTGGGACCAAAGGTAGCTCTTGGGATTCTTTCAACCTATGATACACAAATGCTTTTGGATATTATTAAGAAGCAAGATGTAAAGGCATTGCAGAGAGTATCGGGTATTGGTGCAAAAAGTGCAGGTAAGATCATGGTAGATTTAGCAGGGTTTTATATGGAATCTAATGAATTTGATGATACCAAAAGAGAAGCAAAAATGGCACTTGAATCACTTGGATTTAAGATCTCAGAGATTGATAAAGCTCTAAAAAAAATTACCGCATCTCAGACTCAAGAAATCATTAAAGAAGCTTTAAAAATTCTTCGCTAATCCTCCTTAGCTGAAGAATCCAAGCGCATAAAAAGAGACATAATAGGCGATGAGAGCAAATAGGTAAGCAACGATGCTTGTAAAGATAAATAATCCTAAAACGCTTTTGATACCTCCTGCTTCTCGTCCAAATGTGATAACCGCAGCAAAACAAGGAATATAAAAAACAATAAAGATGATGAAAGCAATTGCTGTTGGCATTGAAATAGAATTTTTAATAGCCTTTTGCAAGCCTTTGCTTTCCTCTTGACTATCTCCTAGTGCATAAAGAACTCCAAGAGTAGATACAAGTGTTTCTTTGGCAGCAAATCCTGTAACTAATGCAATAGAAAGTCGCCAATCAAAATGCATCGGAGAAAAAATAGGTTCTAGAATTTCTCCTATTCTTCCTGCATAGCTCTGTCTTAATAGAATTTCATCTTTTTCATTTTGAAGATACCAAACCTCTTTATTTTTTTGTTCTTCAGAAAGGTTGGAGTGTTGGACTTGTTGTATTTTTTGATCATAATGGCTTTCTATCGTATGGTTTTTGGGATATTGTGCGGCAAACCAAATGAGCATCGCACCCAATAAAATAAAAGTTCCTGCTTTTTTGAGATACATTTTAACTTTACTGAAAATATTAAAACTAATTAGCCTCCACGAAGGAAAACGATATTTTGGCATTTCCATAACAAAAGGCTCATCTTTCCCAGCAAAAATAGTTAATTTTAGAAATTTTGCCATTAATAAGGCGACAATTGCACCAATGATATAGACAAAAAATAACACCAATCCTGCATATTTATCTTCAAAGAATGTGCCAATAAATAAAACATAGATAGGTAGTCTAGCACTACAGCTCATAAAACCAATAACAAAGAGAGTGATAAATCTTTCATTTTTATTTTGTAGAGTTCGAGTGGCCATATATGCTGGAACAGAACAACCAAAACCTGTGACAAGGGGAATGAAGCTTTTTCCGTGTAAGCCAAATTTATGAAAAATACCATCAAGTAAAAAAGCTACACGAGCCATATAGCCCGTGCCTTCAAGGAGCGAAATGCCAAGGTATAAAATGATAATGAGAGGCAAAAATGAAATCACTGCCCCCATTCCCCCAATCGCACCATCACCAATGAGAGATCCGAGTTCGGGAATGGGAATAATTGTTTTAACCCATTCTCCTAGGTGAGCTGTCCCTTCATCAATGGAGTCTTGGAAAAATCCCCCAACAAGAAAACTAAGATTAAAAACAATAAACATAAAAAGTAAAAAGATAGGCAATCCCCAAACTTTGTGCAAAAAGAGATTGTCAATTTTTCGTGTCAGGGTAAGAGGTGGTTTATTTTGCTTGAGGCACTCTTGAACTGCGCCTTTTGCAAAAGCGATTTCATCTTGGATAAAAATTTGTTTTATATCTTGTTCTCCTGTTGTGGTAGTAAGAGATTCTAATGCCTTATTGATACGAGGCAGTAGTTCTGCGTAAGAGGGTTTATTGTGCAAAAAATCATAAAATTTTTTATCTTGAGAAAGAAGAAAGATAGCAATTTCTCTAAATGTATAGTGAGGATTATTTTCTTGTATAAAATTTTTGATTTCAGGATAATTGCGTTGAGAGAGAAAAAGTTGAATTTCTTGAATTTTTTCCTCTACAGGTACGCTAAAAAATATTTTTGCTGGTTTAAAATCTTGTGTATAGGTTTCTAAAATAGCATCTAAAAGAGAGGTTTTATCATAACCTTGTGTTGCACTTGTAGGAATACATTTTATGCCTAGAATTTCAGATAAAAGTTTTTCATTAATATGGATATTTTCTTTTTTTGCTTCATCTATCATATTGAGTGCTATGAGAGTTTTCTTTTGAAGTGATAAAACCTGCGTGCTTAGAATGAGGTTGCGATCAAGATTTGTCGAATCCACTACATTTAAGATAATGTCATATTCTTCTTGCTCTAAAAAATCTTTTGTAATTTTTTCTTCTGTGGTAAAGTCATTGAGAGAGTAAGTTCCAGGAAGATCGATAATGTTAATAAGAGTATTTTTGTAGATGAGTGAAGCCTCTGCTTTTTCTATTGTAACCCCTGTAAAGTTTCCAACTTTTAGATGTGCTCCAGATAAATGATTGATCAATGATGTTTTTCCGACATTGGGTTGCCCTACAAGTGCGATTGTAATTTTTTGCATAAATAACCTTGATTTGAAGTTTTAATTTTAAGAAAACGAATTATATTATAATAATTTTAATTCTTATTATTCTTTAAATATGGATAAATTCTATCATTTTTAAGTATGATTTTTTTATTCTTAATTAAATAAGTGAGTGATTTTTTAAAAGTTTTTTTACTCATATTAAAAGTTTTTTGTATCTGCTGAGGATCAGAATCATAGTGAAAGTCTAAAAAATGTTCTTTTAATAATTTCTGAAGTATGATTTGATGGCTTTGTGTGGTATCAAGCTTAAGATCAAGTTTGCCGTCTTTTCTGATTGTTTTGATTTGAACAGAAATTTTTTCAAAAAGTTCAATGGGTGTGTGAAGCTCATTATGATACAAGAGCCCATAGTATTGATTATAAACAATACAACCAATCCCAAGTGGAGTTTTTTCAAAAGGAATGGCATCAATAGTGAGATAGGGTTGGTGGTGTTTTGATGGATAAAATGGCTTGAGGTGTTCTTTAACTCCAAGTTTTGCAATGATTCTTTGCTGCTTATCTAGCGTTAAAAAAACACAAACTTTCTCTCCGATATGGAAACGAGTTGGATTTTTGCTTGGCATAAAAATATCTTTATCCAAGCCAAGATCCAAGAAGCAACCTAGATGGTTGATATCTTTGATTTTCAAAAAACTAATTTCATCGCAAGTGGCAAAAGGTTTTTGCGTAGTTGCTATAGGACGATCACTTGAGTCGGTATAAATAAAAACTTCTAGCTCTTGTTCAAGTTCAATATTTTGAGGTAGAAATTTTTGTGGAAGTAATACTTCATTGTGGTCCCTATCTGAAAGATAGGCACCGTGAGGGCTAAAACGAGTAACTTTTAAGGTATTAAAATGTCCAATTTGCATTATTTTTGATACTCATATACAAAAGGCACACCTTTTATTAAACCAGAATCAGCAATAATTTTGGTGATATTTTCCACTTTTTGTATATTTCTTGAATTAGGGTTTTTTGCTGTATGAGCTGTTGAGTAAATCTCTTTAACAAGAGAAACTTTCTGTTTTGTTGTTTTAAGGGATTTGATACGCTCAAGCAATTCCGCTGATTTGTCTTTTGATTGTGGTCCCAAGAAAGCAACCTCTATCATATAAACATTGCTGTCTTTAAGTCGATCATCGATATGACGCAATTCATCTTGACAATGAGGGCACATTGGATCTGAGATGATATAGGTGATTTTTTTCACTTTTGGGTTTGTTGAAGCAATTTTGACGACATAATCATCAGGAATGCTCTCTAAAAGCTTGTTAATAGCTTCCTTATTGATATTTTTATTGTTCGCTTCATTAACCTTTCCAAGAATTTCTTGAACCAATTGTGTATCTTTGTCATTTTGTGTAAAAAACAAATCGGTTAAAACAAATAAGAGTTGTCCGCTTTGATTTGTAACAACAGGAATAAGGTTTTTAGAAGCTTTGTCCTTAAGGATAGCGATGAATAAATTTTTATCACCATTGAGGTTGTAAGTAGAATCAATCGTTACTTCTTGTGTTGTTTTTGTATTAACAAGATGAACAAGATTTTTTTCAAGCTCTGATTGATTTGTTGCTGCAGTTGCTAATTGTAAAAAACCTGCCATAAGAACACTGGTTAAAAGTATTTTTCTGCTTTGCATAGAACATTCCTTAGAAAATAAGATAAACCGCAATTCTATATTAATAATGCAAATTGAGAAGTAATATCTTCGAAGATTAGATAGAATCAAGAAACTATTTTAGTGATCTGAGGAGATAAGAATGATAGTGATTCCTGCGCGTCTTAAATCAAGTCGTTTTCCAGAAAAAATGCTTGCTGATGTTTTAGGACTTCCATTAATTGTAAGGACTGCTAAGAATGTATCAAAAATTGATGAAGTGGTAGTTGCTTGCGATGATAAAAAAATTCTTGATATTTGTCAAGCGCATCAAGTTAGGGCTATTTTAACAGACACAAATCATCAAAGCGGGACAGATCGTTGTGCAGAAGCCTGTAGAATATTAAAAGTTAAAAACGATGAATTGGTGCTGAATATACAAGGAGATGAACCCTTTTTGGAACCAGAAGTAATTGATAAGTTAATATCAGTAACCAAGAAAACTCAATTTATGGCTTCTCTTGCAAAAGAAATCAGTAGGGACTTAGTTCAAGATCCAAATCTTGTTAAAGTAATCACTAATCATCAATCTGAGGCAATTTATTTTTCTCGATCTGTTATTCCGTATAATCGTGATGAGAATACAGCAATTAAATATTTTGGACATCTTGGAGTGTATGGTTTTTTTAATGAAACTTTGCAGGAGTTTTGCAGTCTAAAAAAGACAAGTCTTGAAGAAATTGAAAAGCTAGAGCAATTGCGTGCAATTTACCATAAGAAACAGATTAAAATAGATGTGGTAGAAACAAAAAGTATCGGAATTGATACAAAAGAAGATTTGGAGCAAGCAATTTTAATGCATACAAAAAATAATTAATGCGATTTATTAATTATTTCTTATCGTAAAGTTACTAGAATTCTGAGTTTTATAAAATTCTCTTCTATATGAGGATAAACTATGAATGATGATATAAGAGCATTAACTAAAGAATCAAAGCAAAGCACTGATAGCAGTAAAGTTATTTTACTCTTGGCTTTAAGTTCATTTTGTATGGGCGTAACAGAATTTATTGTCGCTGGTATTTTGCCTGATATTGCGCGTTATTTTCAAATCACGCAACCACAGGCAGGGTGGCTTGTAACAATTTATGCAATCGGTGTTGTGCTAGGAGCACCATTACTTAATATCCCTTTTTCTTATACAGATAGACGAAAACAGCTCTTAATTAATCTTTTTATTTTTATGGTGGCTAATTTAACTCTAGTTTTGAGCAATTTTTTTCCATTAACACTTTTTGCAAGATTTATTGCTGGGTGTATGCACGGAGTTTTTTTTGTTAATGCGACTCTTGCGACGATGATTATTGCACCAAAAGGAAAAGAAAATCAATCTTTAGCTCTGATGGCATCAGGATTAACCATAGCTTTAGTTAGTGGGGTTCCATTAGGCACTTTTATCGGCCATAGTTTTGGGTTTAAAAGTGTCTTTTTATTGATTTGTTTTTTAAGTCTTATTGCTTTTATTGGAGTATTTTTTCTTATGCCACATCATATCCCTAGCATTCCAGCTAAGCCGAGGGATTTGATTAAGTCTCTCAAACTTAGACCAATGATAAAGGTTTATATGGTTACAGCAGGGACTTGTGGTGCAGCTTTTGTGCTTTATACTTATATGGCTAAATTCTTATTAGAAAATGCCCATTTTTCTCAGGATAGCATTGGATTTTTATTCTTAGTGTATGGATTCAGTGCGATTTTCGGTAATCTTTTTGGCGGTAAATTAACAGACTCTAAAGGTTGTATTATGGCTTTAAGAATCATATTAGGCGGTCAAGTGATTTTTTACACATTAATGGCTTTTAGCCTTTATTATAAACCTTTGCTTTGTATTAATTTGTTTTTAATGGGATTTGTGGCTTTTGCAGGTATTGCACCACTTAAATCTTTATCAATGATGAGTGCAAGAAAATACGCCGCAGATTTTAATGAAGCGGCAGTGAGCGTTAATGAAGCAGCTTTTAATGTTGGAATAGCTCTGGCTAGTTTTATTGGAGGCATTGTTGTGACATTTTTGGGAGTTGGAGCAAATCCATTTTTTGCAGCTCTTTTTGCATTGCCCATTTTTATTCTTGTATTAAAAAGTCAAAGGGCAATTTAGTTTATTGCTTTGAGATAGAGTTAAAATAGAATTTATTTTAAAATGAACGAATAGAAATGTATTACAATATTGGAAAAAATTTAATTGATAAGGAAGATAGTGAAAGAGATCATTAAAGTAATTGGAGCAAAAGAAAATAATTTAAAAAATATTAATTTAGAGATACCAAAAAATAAACTTGTAGTTTTTACAGGATTAAGTGGTAGTGGTAAGAGCACACTTGCTTTTGACACTTTATATGCAGAAGGACAAAGACGCTATATTGAATCTTTATCTAGCTATGCAAGACAATTTTTAGATAAGGTTGGGAAGCCAAATGTAGAAAAGATAGAGGGACTTACTCCTGCAATTGCTATTGATCAAAAAACTACTTCTAAAAATCCGAGATCCACGGTTGGAACGATCACAGAAATTTATGATTATTTGCGTCTCTTGTATGCGAGAGTCGGGATACAGCATTGCCATCTGTGTGGAAAACCAATTTCTCAAATGAGTGCATCTGATATCATTAACGAAGTTTTAAAATTACCTAAAACTTCAAAACTGATCATTCTTGCGCCTATCGTAAAAGAAAAAAAAGGAAGCTTTACAGATAAATTAGAAGCTTTGAGACAAAAGGGGTATGTTCGAGCCTATATTGATGGAGTGATGGTGAGACTTGATGAAGAGATAGAATTGAGCAAAACAAAAAAACACACTATAAAAGTTGTCATTGATCGTTTGGTGCTTGATGAGGAAAATTCTTCGCGTGTAGCTCAAGGGGTTGAGAAGGCTCTTCAAGAATCTTATGGAGAAGTTGAGATAGAAATCGTTGGAGAAAGAAATATTCATTATAGTGAGCATTTAGCTTGTTTTGATTGTAAAGTAAGTTTTGAGACTTTAGAGCCTTTAAGTTTTTCTTTTAACTCTCCTAAAGGAGCTTGTGAAGATTGTGGTGGCCTAGGAAGCAAGTATAGTATAGATCTTAAAAAAATTTTAAATCGCTCTTTACCCCTGAATAAGGGAGGTATAAAAGTGATTTTTGGTTTTAATCGCAACTATTATGCGGAGTTGTTTTCAGGATTTTGTCGAGCTCACAAGATTGATATGAATTTGAGTTTTGAAGAACTTTCTTTAGAAATGCAAAATAACTTACTCTATGGCAGTGCCACAGAAGTAGAACTAGAATGGAAAAATTCTAAGTTAAAGCGTCCTTGGAAAGGGATTTTGCAAATTGCATATGATATGTTTAAAGACGAAAAAGATTTGAGTGATTATATGAGTGAAAAACCTTGTTCAACTTGTGGAAGCCATCGTTTAAAAGCAGCATCTTTAGCGGTGAAAGTTGGAGGGAAGAGTATTGGTGAAGTCATTGATATGCCAATTGAAGAAAGCTATGCTTTTTTTACACAGGAGAAAAATTTTTCCTACCTTACAGAGCAACAACGCTTTATAGCCACTAATATTTTTAAAGAGATTAAAGAAAGATTGTTTTTTCTTTATGATGTTGGGCTTGGGTATTTGAGTTTAGGAAGAGATGCGCGTACAATTAGTGGAGGTGAAAGTCAGAGAATTCGTATTGCCAGTCAGATTGGTAGTGGTTTGACGGGAGTGATGTATGTGCTTGATGAGCCAAGCATAGGGCTTCACGAGAGAGATACATTAAAACTGATAAAAACTTTAAGAAATCTACAAGAAAAAGGAAATAGCGTTATTGTTGTTGAACACGATCGAGAGACCATAAAACACGCTGATTATATCGTTGATATCGGTCCTGCTGCAGGAAAAAATGGAGGTCAGGTTGTCTTTAGCGGGGGCGTAGAAGAAATGCTAAAATCAAGCACTCTCACAGCACAATATATCAATCGCAAGAAAGAGATTTATTATCCTTTTTGTCGTAAGCAAAAAAATTATTTGCAAATTAAGAATGTAAATATTAATAATATCAAAAACCTCAGTGTAAAAATTCCTCTTTCAAACTTTGTTTGTGTAACAGGTGTTAGCGGGAGCGGAAAAAGTTCTTTGATTCTACAGACTTTGCTTCCCGTAGCACAAGAGTTGCTTAATCACGCCAAAAAGGTTAAAAAAAGTGATGGAGTTGAGATTTTAGGATTAGAACATTTAGACAAAGTAATTTATCTTGATCAAACACCCATTGGCAGAACTCCACGAAGCAATCCAGCAACTTATACAGGAGTGATGGATGATATTAGAAGTCTTTTTAGTGAAGTAAAGGAAGCAAAAATATTAGGCTATGGAGTTTCTCGCTTTAGTTTTAATGTTAAAGGTGGAAGATGTGAAAAGTGTCAAGGAGAAGGAGAAATAAAGATTGAAATGCATTTTTTACCCGATGTAATGGTGAAATGTGATGCTTGTCAGGGTGCAAAGTATAACCCACAAACTTTAGAAATTAAATATAAAGGAAAATCCATTGCTGATGTATTGGCAATGAGCGTTGATGAGGCATTGGAGTTTTTTGCAAAAATTCCAAAAATTGCATCAAGATTAAAGACTTTACAAGAAGTTGGTCTTGGATATATTAATTTAGGACAAAATGCTGTTACTTTGAGTGGTGGAGAGGCACAGAGAATTAAACTTGCAAAAGAGTTAAGTCGAAAAGATACAGGAAAAACACTCTACATTTTAGATGAGCCCACAACAGGACTTCATTTTGCTGATGTTGATCGTCTAACGAAAGTTTTACATCATCTTGTAGAGCTTGGAAATTCTGTGATTGTGATTGAGCATAATTTGGATTTAATCAAAAATGCAGATTATTTGATTGATATCGGTCCAGAAGGAGGAGATAAAGGAGGTAGGATAGTGGATATGGGAAGTGTAGAGAAAGTTGCAAAAGATTTTGAAAAAACAGGTAGCTATACGGGAAAATATCTTGCAGCAGAACTTAAGAATATGAAAAGCAATTCCTAAAACTTCAGCTTTTTAAGTGGGGGAGGGTATAATGTTTACTCTTTAAGTGTGGTGTCAGCTTTTTGATAATCACCACCAAGAAAAAGAATTTAGCAGGAGAAAAAAATGCAGGATTTTAAGTTTAAATCAGATGAGAGAGAGAAGATTAAAGAAGCTATTAGAAAGTTTGTTGAATTGGTTGATGAATGCATAGAGAATGGCAAAGGACCCCTCCCCCCTACAATGTCTGGCACAGGAGAGGGTTCGAAAAATATAAGGAATACCTTAAAATTTTTAGAAGAGAAATATAATTTTCGTATTAAACCACATTTTGGTAGCGGGAATTTAGATACAAAACCTTCGATTGCAATTTTTAGGAATGATTGTTTGGGAGAAAATTTTATTAATAATTTTTTCAAAATTAAAGGAAAAGAAAAAGGAAAAGAACCTTCATTGCAATCAGGGATTTGGGTAGCATTTTGTTATGCTTGGAATAGAGAAGATGAGTCATTGTTCCAATTACATTTTACTTTTCCTGGATGTGCAGGTGAGTATTGGGGTGATATAAATGAGTCTCGTTGTGTTTCCGTAAATCAAATGGAAGAAGATGGGATTTTTTATGAAAATGATTATGAATATGAGGATTATTTAGAATCAATTGATGATATTGTGAATGATTTTGAAACGATTCTTAATGATTTCAGAAGATATGCAAGAGATGGATTTTTAAAAAACAATATCCCTAACCAAATCTCTTATGGATCTCCAGGGACAGGAAAAACTTATGCAACGATTGATAAAGTAAGCAATATCCCTCTCAACCAAATCTTTTATGGACCTCCAGGGACAGGGAAAACTTATGCAACGATTGATAAAGCTTTGGAGATTTTAAAAGATGATTGTGATTATGAAGAAATTGAGAGCACAATAAAAAGAGCAAATGATGATATTGATAGTAGGGAGTTAAAAAAGAAAATTTTTGATAAGTATAAAGAAAAAGGGCAGATTGAATTTATTACCTTTCATCAAAGCTATGGCTACGAAGATTTTGTTGAAGGGATCAAGCCTTGTATCAATGAGAATCTCAATTCTGATGAGAGTAATAGTATATCCTATGAGATAACAGATGGCATATTTAAGAAAATTGTTAGCTTAGCTGAGGAAAATTATAATCTATCAAAAGAATCTTTTGATTTAAATGGCTTGATTGAACAATATGCAAATTTTGTTGATGAGAACTTGCAAAATGGTGAGTTTGTGTTAAAAAATCAGGTAACAATCAAAAGAGTTTCCAGAGCTCCGTCAGGAAGTTTTCGTTCATTTGAATTGGGAGGGTCAATAAAAAGTTCTCAAAGGCTTTGTTTTGAAATGATTAAGCGAGATTATCAAAGATTTAGAAGAGGAGAGATAAAAGGACCTGACGATATTCAATCAAGATATGAGAGTCGATCTCCTAGACACGGAAATGCTCCTTATTATTTTATGCTTTTTGAAAATATGTTTGATTTTGAAAAAAAGCATTACAAAGTAGCTAGTGAAAAATTTTTAAAGCCCTATATCTTAATTATTGATGAAATCAATCGTGGGAATGTGAGTAAGATTTTTGGGGAGTTGATTACACTGATTGAAGAGAGTAAAAGAATTGGCGAGAGCGAAGAATTGAAAGTTACCCTACCTTATAGCCAAGAGAGTTTTGGTATCCCTAAAAATCTCTATATCATCGGCACGATGAATACAGCGGATAGAAGTATCACAGCACTTGATACAGCCTTAAGAAGGAGATTTAGCTTTATTGAAATGATGCCAGACTCTTCAAAGCTAAAAGAAGTAGGGGAAGGTATTAATCTTAAGGATATGCTTGAGAAAATAAATCAGAGAATTGAATATCTTTTGGATAGAGAAAAAACGATAGGGCATACATATTTTATTAATGTAGAGAGTCTTCAAGATTTAAAAGAAGTCTTTCAAAATAAAATTATCCCTTTGCTTCAGGAGTATTTTTATGATGATTATAAAAAGATTAAGGCTGTATTAAATGATAACGAAGATGACGGAATGATTGAAAAAATAGAGATTGATAATCTATTTGCATCAGGTTTTGATTTAGGTGATAAAGAGGTTTATCGCGTTAAGCCTTTTAATGATGATATTTGGAATGAATCAGAAACCTATAAAAAAATTTATGAGAATAAAGAATGAAGTCAAAACCCTTAAGAGAATGGGAGAGATTTGATGTAGAAAAGCTCAAGGAGGTTGGGGTTGATACCAAAACAGCCAAGCGTTGGTTTGAAGAGCTTGAAGATTTTGCAAAAAGCGAGAAAAACTCTCCTTTTTTAGCCTACTCCAAAAAAGGAGAGCTGAAAGTAAAAAATTATGTCGGCATTATCCAAACTCAAAGTGGGGTCTTGGAAATTTTACCTAAAATTGGAAGTTCTTCTGATCTATCTGAAAAAGATTTGGCGCAATATTACACAATAGGTGAAAACGGGTGTTTTAAGCGATATGATAAAGGAGAGAATAACAGGGAAGATTTCGTAGAATCTTCAAGGAAATTATTGGTCAATCTATTAAGATATTTAAAAAATGCTCCTTTTAAAAACCTTGATCATTCTTCTTTAGGAAGCAAAAATTCTTCAATTTTTGAGATTTTTATACAGATGTTTTGTGAAGAATTTGACAGAGTTTATCAAAAGGGGTTAAAAAGAGATTATGTAAGTTTGGAGGATAATCGCTTTTGCGTAAAAGGAAAAATTCTTTTTGGTCAGCAGGTTAGATATAATCTTGTCCATAAGGAGAGATTTTACACTGCAAGCGATGAGTTTGTCCTTGATATACCTGAGAATGCTTTAATTAAAAAGACATTAGAATTTTTGAAAAATAAAACATCGCTTTATGGAGTAAGGATTAATACTGCTTTGCAAAAACTAGAGGAGATAAATTCTAGTTTTGACATAGAAAAAGATTTTGAGAAATGCAAAAATATCTCAAGACATTTTAGCTACTATGAAACAATACTTTCTTGGTGTAAGTTATTTTTAAAAGGTTCTAGTTTTAGTCCATTTAATGGTGATAATAAGGCTTATGCTTTGCTTTTTCCTATGGAAAAAATCTTTGAAGATTATGTTGCTGTGATGTTGAAAAAACATAACCCTGATAAGATTGTAAAAATTCAGTCAAGCTCTAAATATTTAACTCAAACTAAAAACAAAGAAAATTTATTTTGCCTAAAGCCTGATATTATTATAGAAAATAAAGATGCAAACAAAGAAGTGATGATCTTGGATACCAAATGGAAAATTCCTAAGGGGGGTAGTGATAAAAAATATGGCGTATCTCAAGACGATCTTTATCAGATGTTAGCTTATGCTACAAAGTTTAAAGCACTGAAGACCAAACTTATTTATCCTGATAATCCCGAAACCAGAAAAACCATAAATAATCCAAAGCTATTTTTTAAAGCAAGTGATTGTTTAAAGTTTTGTGATGAGGAAAGAAAAATAGAACTAGAACTGGTTTTTTTACCATTGCCATTCAAATAAAGTAAAGCAACCTAGAATTATTATTTTTTTAGGCTAGAATAAAGCTTTAAGTTTGAAAGGATAGAATGAATCAAGGCAGGGTAATTTGGCTTACAGGACTTGCAGGCAGTGGTAAAAGTACGCTCGCAAGAGGGCTTTATAAAAAACTTTTGGCGGAGTATTCTAATCTGATTTATTTAGATGGAGATGAGTTGCGCGAAATTTTCGATCATTATGGCTATGATAGGAAATCACGCATTGATATGGCGATTAAACGCTCAAAACTTGCAAATTTTTTATCCAATCAAGGTATGATAGTGATTGTATCTACAATTTCCCTTTTTAAAGAAGTTTATGATTTTAACCGCAGGACGATTAAAAATTATGATGAAATTTATGTTTATTGTTCATTAGAAGAGTTGCAAAAGAGAGATCAGAAAAATCTTTATACCAATGCATTGTTAGGAAAAGAAAAGAATGTTATAGGAATTGATATTGCTTATGATGAACCAAGACCTCATCTTCGATTAGAAAATCAAAAAATTCAAGATGTGGAATACAATATTGCTATAATACAAGAATTCTTAAAAAAGACGAGGAAAAGAGTTGCTAAATAAAATTTCACGACAATTAAAAAGTTTTTATCGTTTAGCAATGGGTGGGCATTGGCCTACTATTATTTCTCATTTTTCTCTTTTAAGAGAAGCAATCACTTCTCTTAGCATCTTTTCAAGAAAAAGAAGACTTAAGTATATTTTGCTTGGTAGTCATGGTTTAGGACTTACTTCAATGAAATACTATCTTGAAAGGTTAGGTGCAAAACCAGCAGAAGTATTTTGTTATGAGTTTATTAGACCTTTTTATTTTAGTCAGGATTTTGAAGGAATGGTGTTAGATAAATTCCCAAAATCAAAAATGAGTGCTTATGTTTTAGCTTCTATTCGAAAAAAAGTACCTTGCTATCAAATTGTTAGAGATCCTGTTTCTGTGATGAAAAGCTGTTTGAATGCGACTGCTTTGCATCGCTTATCAATTATCCAAACACAAACAGATATGGAAAAACTACTTGAAGAACTTTTAATGAATATTCCTCATTTGATGTTTTATTTTGCTTCAATAAGGGATTTAGTAAAAAATCAAATCTCAGAGTTTTCTTATTTGAGTCAGGAGGATATTACAAAAAAACTGCCACAGACTCTAAATCAAATATGCGATCGCTTAAAGTATCTTAAACAGGATATAGGGGGGGGGGAATCTGTCTTAAAAGGCACTCCATTTTATCGCTGTTTTCCTCATTTTTTTGAAATTTCTCAACAAACTTTTGTTCTCTATCCAAAAGGAAGAGAAGGAAAGATTAAAGAAATTGATATGGGGACATATCTTGAGAATAAACCAAAGATTTTTTTTCAAAAAGAAATTTTTGAAATTTCCACACTAAAAGTTGATGGATATGAAGACTCTCTACTTTATCTTGCAGCACTTGATAAAGCAGGTCTTAATCTACCAAAAGAACAGATAATTTTTGAAGCAGAAAAATATCTCCAGCGTATCTCCCTTTTGTTAAAAAAGCATCAATCTTTACTTTGGGATGAAGAAAAAATTATTCGATATCTCACTCAAAATAACCCGACCTTAGGACAGAAAATAGCTTCTAAGATTAGAGATGAATTAAGATACATTTATCAAGAATCACCAGGGCTTTATGAGAGTTTTCGTTACACACATAAGTTATTTCATTTTTTTGACAAAATTCAACTTTAAATAAGGAGTTTTTATGAAACAAGGTGACTTTACACAAATGGCACAATACTACATTAATCGTCCAGCTTATAGCATTATGTTGCTAGAAAAGCTACTTGTTTGCGTGAATGATAGAAAAATCCCAACCAATGAATTTCAAATTTTAGAAGTGGGCGCAGGAACAGGAAAAATGACGAAACTCCTTTCTAATCTCGGTGTAAAAGTCTTAGCAGTGGAGCCAAATGATGCAATGCGTGAAGAAGGAATAAAATATACTCAACATACCCCTGTTTCGTGGCAAAGAGGAAGTGGAGAAAATACGGGCGTAAGTGATGATTTTGCTGATTGGGTAATAATGGCAAGCTCATTTCATTGGACAGATCCTAAACAATCTTTACCTGAATTTTCTCGTGCTTTAAAAAAAGATTCTTATTTTACAGCTATTTGGAATCCTAGAGACATTAAACCAGGTTCTTTATTTGAGGAGATTGAGAATGAGATTTTTAAAATTGTTCCTGAGTTAAATCGAGTGAGTTCAGGAAAACAAAATACAAAAAATTGGAGCGAAGTACTTGTTTCTACGGGAAATTTTGAGGATTGTTTTTTTATGGAATGTGACTATATAGAGATGATGGATAAAAGTCGTTATATGGGTGCTTGGAAATCTGTAAATGATATACAGGCACAGGCTGGTGAGAAGAGATGGAATCAGATTTTAGAGATGATTGAATCAAAGATTGATCACCTTCATATGATTGAGATTCCATATAAAATAAGAGCTTGGACTGCAAGAAATACAAAAAAATAATCTTAAATAAGGAGTAAAAAATGAAAAAAATAGTTGAACAACAATGGGACTATACAAAACACGCGGAATTTTATTGCTATCGCCCAAATTATTCTCCACAAGCAATTTCATTGCTTGTGAAATATGTCAATTATATTAGGGGGGGGGGATTCCTAAAAGTTGCTGATATTGGTGCAGGAACGGGGAATTTAAGTGTGATGCTTTTGGAGAGAGGTTGTGAGGTTGTAAGTGTGGAGCCAAATGATGCAATGCGAGAAATTGGAATTAAACGCACAGAAAATCAAAAAATCAATTGGATAAAAGCAACAGGAATTAACACTGAGCTTGAGAGTGAAAGCTTTGACTGGGTAACTTTCGGTTCAAGTTTTAATGTCATGGATCGATCTCTTGCTTTGGTTGAAACTCACCGTATCTTAAAGGACAATGGTGTATTTTCTTGTATGTGGAATCATCGTGACTTAAATGATCCCATTCAAGAGATGGCAGAAGAGGTGATTGAGAGTCTTGTTCCTGATTATTCAAGAGGCGTAAGACGTGAAGATCAGAGAAGTGTTATAGAGTCGCATCGTCATCTTTTTGATGAAATTTTTTACTTTGAACAGGATTTTTATTTTCATCAGAGTATTGAAAACTATCTTTTAGCTTGGAAGAGTGTTAAAAATCCTTATTGGGATTTAGAAACTCAGGAAGGTAGAGAGTTGTTTGAAAAGATTTCCTACCAGATGAAACATAAGCTTCCTCGAGAGTTTTCTATCAAATATACAACAAGAATTTGGAGTGCTAAAAAAATATGAAGATTAAGGGAGTATTATGCTAAAGCTTAATTTTTCCACAAAGGCAAAAAACCTAGAGAGGCTTTATGCTAAGCTAGAAACAGCAAAAATATTACCCTTAAAGATTTTCACTCTCTCTGATTTGGCTTCTATGAAGAAAGAAGAAGTTTGCAAAGAAGTTTTTAATTTTTTTGGAGATTGTTCTTTAATTATTCGTAGTTCATCTCAGTTTGAAGATTCTGCATTAACTTCAAACGCAGGTTCTTTTTTAAGTGTATCAAATATCCCGAGCAATGATTTTAACAAGCTTTGGGAGGCTTTATGTGAAGTTGCAGAGAGTTTAAAAAAACATGATTTTGCCCAAAATGATGAGATACTTTTGCAAACAATGTTGTATGATATTGAGCTCTGCGGTGTCGGATTTAGCGTGGATAAGGATAATTTTTCTCCCTATTTTAGCATTGAATATGATAAAAGTGGTTCTCATCATTCTATCACTGATGGAAGCGCACAGGACTTTTTAAGTTTTACTCATTTTAGAGAAGTTCCATTACCTAAAGAAGACAGAGTTAATAGAATTCTAAAATTAATCATTGAGCTTGAAGAGATTTTTGATTGCAACCATATCGATGTAGAGTTTGCTTTTTCAAAAGGCGAGCTCTATCTTTTTCAAGTTAGGCCTCTTGTTATGGAGGGTAAAAAAAATCTTTATCATTGTATAACATTTGATATGTTAAAGAGATTTGCAAAAAGGTTTGAAAAGCTTCAAAATCGGCATTTTGATATTTTGGGATCCAAAACTATTTTTGGGGTAATGCCAGATTGGAATCCCGCTGAAATTATTGGATTGAGACCTAAGCGTTTAGCATTGAGCTTATATAAAGAAATTATCACTGACTCGGTTTGGGCTTATCAAAGGGATAATTATGGTTATCAAACCTTAAGATCTCATCCGTTAATGCATAGTTTTTTTGGAATGCCCTATATTGATGTGCGTTTGAGTTTTAATTCTTTTATCCCAAAGGGGTTAAATAGAGATATTGCAAATAAACTAGTTAATTACTATTTAAATACTTTAGAAAAAACTCCTCATCTTCACGATAAAATAGAGTTTGATATTGTCTTTTCTTGCCTTGATTTTTCGAGTGAAGATCGTTTTAAAAAACTTCTTAAAAATGGTTTTGATACTGATGAGATCCATCAAATTACGAAGGCATTGTGTCAATTAACTCAAAGAATTATTCACCCCATAGAAGGTCTTTATCTTAAAGATCTTGCTAAAGTAAGAGAACTTAAGAGAAGATATCAGGATATTTCTAATTCTGACCTTCCTTTAATTGATCGTATTTATTGGTTGATTGAAAATTGTAAAAGATATGGGACATTGCCATTTGCGGGAGTAGCAAGAGCAGGATTTGTAGCTATGCAACTTTTAAATTCTCTTGTTGAAGTAGGCGTTTTGAGTGTTCATCAAAGGCAAGATTTTTTAAACTCCCTTTGCACAATCAGTAAACAATTAAATCATGACTCCTTTTGCTTAAATCAAGAAAACAAAGACTCTTTTATTCAGAAATATGGTCATTTGCGTGCAGGGACATATGATATTACTTCGCCTTGTTATGGAAAGAATTTGGATCATTATTTTGATTTGCATCAAAAAAGAGATTCCTTTTTGATTAATGAAACCTCTTTTTTTCTAGATCAATCCACTCAAGAAGCGGTGCAGAAACTCATTGATAATCTTGGTTTTAAAATCAGCACTTTAGAGTTATTTAGCTTTTTTAAACAAGCAATTGAAGGACGAGAGGAGGTAAAGTTTGAATTTACAAAGCTTTTGTCTTCGGCTATTGAGCTGATTGCGGATTTGGGGGAGCATTATGGAATCAGTCGAGAAGAAATGGCCTTTTTGGATATTAAGAGTATTTTATCGCTTTATGCAAGCCTACATACACAAAGCCCTAGATTGCAATTCTTAGATGAGATTGCTTATTATAAAAAGGAATATGAGGCCACTTTGGCTCTCAAATTACCAGCGTTAATACGATCTTCAGAAGAAATTTTTAGCTTTGAATCTTGTCAGGCTAGGGCAAACTTTATTACTCAAAAAAAGATAACCGCAAATGTAGCTTCTGAGAATGATTTGAATTTGAAGGGAAAAATAGTTTTAATTTATGCGGCGGATCCTGGATTTGATTATCTTTTTGCTAAGGATATTGCTGGTTTTGTTACTTGCTATGGCGGTTCAAACTCTCATATGGCAATCCGTGCATCTGAGTTAGGTATGCCAGCTGTAATTGGTGTGGGTGAGGAAATGTTTAAAAAATGTCAAAAATCAACGAGACTAGAAATAGATTGTCAGAGTGAGCAGATATTGTTTTTATGAAAAAGTTTATCGGTATTACACAGAGATTGCTAGAAGAAAGCCATTATCGTGAAAAAAGAGAAACCTTAGCATTAGATTGGGGCAGATTTTTTTCTTTAGATATAGATTTTTTAAGAAATGAAAATAAAAAATTTTTACCATTGCCATTGAGCTATGAGATAGAATTTGAAGAATATTTACCTTTTATTTGTGGAGTAATTTTAAGTGGGGGAAATGATTTAAGTGTCTTATCTGAAAATAACCTAAATTTACAGCGTGATCGCTATGAAAGAAATGTAATCCAAAAAAGTATAGAAAATAATATTCCAATTTTGGGAGTTTGCCACGGAGCGCAAGCTCTAGCCCATTTTTTTGGAGCAGAATTTATAAGCCATCAAGGACATATTGAGCCTCATTTGATTCATTGTTTTGATGATAATTTTCCAGGTATTTTTAAAGTTAATTCTTATCATTGCTATTGTATTAAATCACTAGATTCAACCCTTATTCCATTAGCATTTGATGACTTTGGAAATATTGAAGCTTTTGTACATCAAGAATTTAAAATTTCTGCGATGATGTGGCATATAGAGCGTGAGCAAAAATTAAGTGATATAAGCCTATATTTTTTTAAAAAATTTATTGATCAAATCCATTTGAAAGAAGTTAATAATGAAAAATAAAGCTAGAATGATCGTATTGGCAGCAGGAATGGGAAAGAGACTTTCTCCTTTGAGTGATGATAGACCAAAATGTATGGTGGAATATAAGAATAAAAAAATTATAGATTATTTATTTCAAACAGCGCAAGATTGTGACATTGATGATATTAGTATTGTCGGAGGTTATTTTGCTTCTGTTTTAAGGGAATATACAAAACCTTTTGTAAGAAGATTTTATGAGAATCCTGACTATCAAACCACCAATATGTTAGCAACATTTTTTTGCGCCAGAGAATTTTTAGAATCTTGTATTGAGGAAGAATATGATCTCATTGTAAGTTATACTGACATTATATATCACCCTTATATTCTGCAAACTTTGATTGATTTTAATGGAGATTTTGGCATTATTGTTGATCGACAATGGAAGGAACTATGGGAAAAAAGATTTGAAGATCCTCTTAGCGATGCTGAAACGCTTCAAATTTTTTGTAATAAAATAATAGAAATTGGCAAGAAGCCAAAAAATTACAATCAAATACAAGGGCAGTATATTGGTTTATTTAAATTTTCATTTTCTTTTTTAAAAGATGTCTTGAAGCTTTATGATAAACTAGATCGTAATATTTTATATGATTATCAGAGCTTTAACCAAATGTATATGACGAGTTTTTTACAAGAATTGATTGCAGAATTTAATAATGCAATCCCAGTATTTATTGATGGCGGATGGCACGAGATTGATCATTTAAAGGATTTAGAGATTGAATTTTAACCTTGATTTAGCGTTAGAGGCTTGCCAGAGAGCAGGCAAGGTGATTATGAAGTATTATGGTGATTTAAATTTTCAAATAAAAGATGATTTAAGTCCCCTCACACAAGCAGATTTGGCCTCTCATCAGGAAATTGTATCTTTTCTATCCAAATACTCAACGCATTTGGTTTGTTCAGAAGAGGCTATTCTTTCTAATGAAGTGCGACAGAGTTCAGAATATCTTTGGCTTGTTGATCCGCTTGATGGAACGAAAGATTTTTTAGCCCAAAATGATGAATTTTGTATTAATATTGCTTTGATTTACCAACAAAGACCTATTTTAGGCGTGATAGGCATTCCTGCAAAAAATGAAATTTATTTTGCCATACAGGGAGAAGGAGCTTTTTGTTATCAAAACCAAGTTCTTCGAAAAATCACTTTTAATTCTCAGGCAAATCAAAGAATTTTTGCTTGTATTTCACATCATCATCATACAGATCAAACTCAAGCATTTATCACAAAATATAATCTCGATACTATCAGTTTAGGAAGTGCTATAAAGTTTTGTGCATTAGCGGAGGGGAGAGTAGATTTTTATCCTCGTTTTAATGGTAGTAGTGAATGGGATAGTGCTGCTGGAGATTTGATTGTCAGTGAATGTGGAGGAGAGATTTTGAGTGTTGATTCTAAAGAACCTCTCCTTTATAATAAACCCATTATGAGAAATCCATACTTTGTTGGCTTCAGTCAAAAACAGATTAAAAAAGAAGTTTATTTAGACTTCATAAAAAGATAAAAATAAGTTTTGCTACAATAGATTAATTTTTCTTGATAATTAAGGAGACCATAAATGTATGTAATTACAGGAGGAGGAACAGGGGGTCATTTGGCGATCGCTAAGACTTTGGCTGTCACTCTTAAAGAAAATAAACAAGAGGTCATTTATATTGGATCATTAAGTGGGCAGGATACGGCTTGGTTTGAAAAGGATCCCATATTTGATGCTGTTTATTTTTTAAATACTGTTGGAGTGGTAAATAAAAAAGGGCTTGGAAAAATTCAAGCCCTTCTGTTGCAATTTTTTGCTATCTTTGAAGTGAGAAAAATTTTTAAAAAACATCGCATTAAGAGTGTTATTAGCGTCGGTGGATTTAGTGCGGGACCAGCATCTATTGCTGCAGTTCTTTTTTTTAAAAAACTTTTTATACACGAGCAAAATGCAGTTAAGGGAAAACTCAATCAAAAGTTAAGTTCTTTTGCACAAGCTATTTTTGGAAGCTTTGAAGATAAATCTAAGAATTTTGTATCAACCCCATATCCAGTTAGAAAGGAATTTTTTTTAGAATCTTTTGTAAGGACAGAAGCAAAAACATTATTATTTCTTGGAGGTTCTCAAGGAGCAGTTGCAATCAATGATTTTGCCTTAATGGTGGTTCCTGAGTTGCTTTTGCGGGGCTATAAGATTATTCATCAGTGTGGGAAAAAAGACTATGAGCGTATGCGTCAAGAATATATAAAGATGGAGATTTTAAACCGAGTTGAACTTTTTGGATTTGACTCAGATCTTTTAAGTTATATTAAACGCACTGATTTGTGTATTTGTCGTGCAGGGGCAAGTAGTATTTGGGAGCTTGCAGCTAGTGGTATACCCTGTATTTATATCCCTTATCCTTATGCTGCAGGTAATCATCAATACTATAATGCTAAATTTTTTGAAGATAAAGAACTTGGCATTCTGATCAATCAGGATCAATTGAATGAAAAAAGATTTTTTGAAGCACTAGAGAGTATCAAAAGTCGTATCACGGGAATAAGTCAGTCTTTAAGGGGAACTATCCAGCAAAATGGTGCAGTGAAAATCATAAGAGATATTATGGCAAGGACTTCTCAAAATTAGGATATGAGATTTTATAAATAGAAGCTATTTTTTTTAAAAAATTGAGAACACAAAGATGAAGTTCTTTTAAAGATTTATCATTTTGAATGATAAAATCACTTCTTTTGCATTTTTCCTCTAATGGCATTTGAGTTTTTATTCTCAAAAGAGCTTGATCTTTTGTCAAATGATTTCTACTCATTAGTCTTTGTATTTGTTGTTCTGATAGACAGGAGATACAAAGAATGAATTTTACTGGATATTCACTTCTCCCACCTGATTCAAAAAAAAGCGGTATATCAAGGAAGTAAGGATATTTTTTTTGATCTAGTTTTTGGGCAGATTCTAAAATTCTTTCTCTGATTTTAGGATGAAGGATACTCTCTAAAATCCCTCGTTTTTTTTTATCCTGAAAAACAATTTCACCGAGTATTCTTCGATTGATAGTGTTATTTGTGATGATTTTTTCTCCAAATTTTTGGATAATTAAATCTTTGCATTCTTCCAAAATCTGATGCGAAATGCTGTCAGCATCAATGATTTGAAATTGATATTGTTGAATGATTTTAGAAACAGAGCTTTTTCCAACTGCAATTCCCCCTGTAATCCCAATACCATATTCTAGCATTTAATAAAATTTTCTTACCATATCAGAGTGAAGAGATGATTTTGTAAAATCATAATCATTTCTTTGATTGTTTGCTTCAGAAATTTTATTTGAAATCAAAGAAAGCTTTTGTTTAATTTCATCTTGTTTGTCTTCAAAATAGATTATGATGTTTTCAAAATCATATTCTTCTAAAAAAGAATTAGGCGTATTGATCTCAAACTCAAAATGGTTTTGTCCAAGACTAGTTAATAGAGTTGCATCAAAAAGAGAATTTCCCATAAAAGAGCATTTTTCTGTTAATTCTTTTATTTCTAAACAAAGTTGCTCTTGGATCTGAAGCCTGATCTCATGAGGTGTATCACTCTTTTTGGCAATATTAATCGCTTTTTTAAGCGTGATTGAAATGATTTGTAGAGCACCAATGAATTCGTTTGCACTCTTCATATCTTCACCAAAACTTAGAATTTTAGATTTTTGCATAAGAGGTTCTTTAAGATCAGAAGTAGCTCCATCTATGTTTTGAAGATGTTTTTTAAGCGTTTTGAGTAGTGTTTCATCTAGCATTGTTTATCCTTAAATACCTTATTTGATTTTGGCTAATACAAGCATTTATTATTCCACACTTTTCTATCTTGTGATTTTGATATAATCACGATATAAAAAACAAAAGGAATGTATTGAAAAAATTTTTATTTTATTTTTTTACCTTTTTTTTCCTAATTTTTACAGGATCTCTTATAGCGTTTGATACGAATAATAAGTCTTTAGCACTTGATTTTGATGTGATAAAAAAAGAAGGAAAAATTTCAGGCCCTACACTTTTGTTGATTGGAGGGATACAAGGAGATGAGCCAGGCGGATTTAATGCGACGAATATTTTTTTACAACATTATCAGATTACAAAGGGAAATATTTGGGTAGTACCCGTGATTAATAAACATTCTATGTTGCGTAACCATCGAGGAATCTATGGTGATATGAATAGAAAGTTTGTAAAAGTTAAAAAAACTGATCCAGAATATTTTATTATTAATAGGATTAAAAATTTAATTACAAATGAACAGATTGATGCAATTTTGCATCTTCACGATGGTAGTGGATTTTATCGTCCTACTTATATCAATAGCAATATGAATCCAAATCGTTGGGGTGCTTGCTGTATTATTGATCAGGAATTACTTCAAGGATCTAAGTTTCCAAATTTAGGATTGATTACAGATCGTGTGATTTCTTATATTAATGCTCATTTGATCCACCCAAATCATCGGTATTATAAACACAATACACAAACTGCAAAAGGCAATGTGGAGATGGAGAAAGCTCTGACTTATTTTGCTGTTCGTAATCATAAGAGTGCATTCGCAAACGAAGCATCAAAAAGCCTATCTCTTGAACTTAGGGTGTATTATCATTTGTTGGCGATTGAGGGATTTTTGCATGAGTTGGGAATAGAATACAAAAGGGATTTCAATTTGACCCCCAAGCGCCTTTATTACTTAATCAATGATCAAAATCTTTGGGTAAAGATAAATCATAATATTATTTTACCTCTTTATGGTTTGCGTGATGAATTGAAATTTTTTCCACTACCAAAAGAAGAAATTTCAAAAATTCCTCTTGATTCCCCAGCATATATTGTTGGCTTACTTGAGAGAGATCATCAAGTTTTATTGAAGTATGGCAATAAATTAATGACAAGGCTAAATGTTGATCCAATGGATTTGGATAATGGATTAGAAAAAGTTACTTTCATTGTCGATGGAGAGAAAAAGCAAATCTCTGTTGGGAGTATATTGGAAGTAAAGGAGAATGTTTCTGTTATTGATCTTCCTGCAGGTTATCGTGTTAATGTCATAGGTTTTGTAAAGCCTAATGATTTTTCAAGTGAGCCTAATGAATCTGATGTAAAAATCACATTAAAAGAGTGTATTTCAAAATTCTCTATTGACAAAAAAGGAAAGATCTATCGAGCAGAATTTTACAGAGGCAAAAAGTTTGCAGGAATGGTTTTGATTAAGTTTCTTTAGTCTTGCATATGCAAGAGAACAATAGAGGCAATGATACATAAAATTCCTAGCCACCCAATTATATTGAGCTTTTCCTTAAAGAAGAAAAATCCTCCGATTGTCGTGCCAAGTATTCCTAAGGCTCCCCAGCTTGCATAAGCGATGCTTAAAGGAATGCTTTTAATGGCAAATGAAAGAGATACAAAAGCTCCTAAGACAATAATAATTGCTAAAATACCCCATATTTTTTTTTCAAAACCATTTGATTTTTTTAAGAGTAAATTTGCAATGATATCAAGACATCCAGCAATTAAAATAAACACAATGCCTATCAATGTTTTTCTCCAAAATTAATCAATATAATTCCAATGATACTCAGACAAATACCAAGCTTTTGGTAAAAACTCAAAGTTTCATTGAAAACAAAAATGCCAATCAGAGTGATTAAAATAATGCCTAGTGCTTCCCACATAGCGTAGGCAACACTAATTGAAATTTTTTTAACGGCTAATCCCATAAAATAATAAGAAGTGGCAATAAAAACTGCCATAAAAAAATATCTTAAAATATCAGCCTCAAACCATTTTAATGCGTTTGTGCCTATTACTTCTGTAACGATAGCCAGTATTAAAAAAAGCCATGATTTTTGAGTTTTGCTCATTATCTCTCTCTTTCTTTACTTGGTTATATGATGATCGTTTTGTTAGTAGGATGCAATTATGCCAAAAAATAGCAAAAAGAAGAGAAAGATACACAAACTTCAAGGATATAAATAGTTAAGAAATTTAGAATTATAAAATCAAAAAATAATTGAATCAACAAGGTAAGAAATTTAAAAATAAGGCATTTTGCTTGAGAAAAATATAAAAGAAATAAAGCAAAAACAAAGACACAGCTAAAACATAGCAATAAATTAGAGTTTTTCATAGATTTTTTAAAAAATAGATTTGACTCATTGTTACTATTTTTTACACTTTATACTATTCAATGCTTTTTTGTGGTATTTGGAAGATTGTTAAGATGCAAAGTGCTACAATCTTTATTGTTAGCTATAACAAAAATACAGAAAAGGAGAAAGCATGAAAATAAAACAGCTTGCTATAAGTGTATTGGCTTTAAGTGGCTTCCTGTTTGCAGATTTTTCTGTTGAGGTAAGTCCGCTATATCATGATTCCAAGGATACAAAAGTAATTGGAAAGATTTTGCCTACAGCAGAAATTAAGGTTTTGCAAGAGGAAGGTTCAAGAGTAAAGGTTCAGATAAATGGATATCAAGATGGAAATTCTCCAGCTCTCTATTTTATAGCGGGAAAAAGAATTTTAAATGCAGCATTTGATAGAAAGGCAGAGATAGATTTTAAAAAAATAAAAACACAAAAAGTTGATGGTAAAAATTACACTTTGGTCGAAACTCAAGTATGGATGGATAAAAAATACTTAACTTCAAAATCTAAACCTCTTTTTGATCGAGCAAAAAACTTATTTGAACAAAATTGTTCAATGTGTCATAGCCTCCATCAGCCTAAGGAATTCAGCGCAAATCAATGGCCAAGTATGTTTAAGTCAATGGCAGGTCGCACAAGCATAGATAAAAAAGATTATCAACTTGTGATTCAGTATTTGCAGAAAAATGCCAAAGATATCAAATAAAGGAGTTAAAAATGAAAAAACTTAATGAAACAACAAAAAATAAAATTCAGCAGAATCGAAGAGCTTTTTTAAAATACACAGGGATTTTTGCCACTTTACCTTTTATTAATCAGATGCTTGATAAAAGCACTCTTCTTGCTGCTGGTATCAAGCGCTTTACTACAGAATTAGTTTTAAATGGAGAAGTTTATACAGCAGCCCATTGGGGTGCTTTAAAGTTAAAGATCAAAGACGGCAGGGTAGTTGAGAGCAAGAATGCTTTTGAAAAATATATGTTAAATCCTCTTCAGGCTTATACTGCAGATTTGATTGATGGCAAGATGACAAATCGTATCAAATCCCCAATGGTAAGAAAGAGTTATCTTGAAAAAAGAACAAATTACAGAGAACTAAGAGGGGCTGATGAGTGGGTTGAAATCAGTTATGAGAAAGCAATTGATCTGGTTAGCAATGAATTAAGAAGAGTCTGGAAAGAAAAAGGAGGAAAAGGAGTTTTTGGAGGCTCTTATGGTTGGAAGTCAAGCGGAAATTTACACAACTCTAGGACTCTTTTACAAAGATTTTTGAAAATGGGCGGTGGCTTTACAGGAGTTTATGGGGATTACTCAGCAGGAGCAGCACAGGTAATTATGCCTCATGTTGTTGGGACTTTAGAGGTTTATGAACAGCAGACTTCTTGGCCGTTAGTATTAGAGCATTCTAAGGTTGTGGTTATTTGGGGAGCAAATCCTATGGATACTTTAAGAATTGCTTGGACTTCTACGGATAATCAAGGTTTAGAGTTTTTTAAAAAGCTTAAAAATAGTGGAAAAAAGATCATTTGTATTGATCCTATTAAAAGTGATACGGTTGCATTCTTTGATAAAAATGCAGAGCATATTGCCCCAAGACCAAACACAGATGTTGCAATTATGTTGGGCATTATACATACAATGCTTGAAAGCGGTAAATACGATAAAGATTTTATTGAGAGCTATACAGAGGGATTTGAGATTTTTAGCAAATATGTTCTTGGAAAAAATGATGGAGTTGCAAAAACTGCAAAATGGGCATCAAAAATTTCTGGCATAAGTGAAGCAAAAATCAAAAGCCTCGCAAAACTCTTTTTTGAAAATCGCACAATGATTATGGCTGGTTGGAATATGCAGCGTCAGCATCACGGAGAACAACCTCATTGGATGATCGTGACCCTTGCTTCAATGATTGGCCAGATTGGACTTCCTGGTGGAGGTTTTGGATTTAGTTATCATTACTCTAATGGAGGTAGTCCTACAACAAATGCTCCTGTCATAGGTGGGATTTCACTTGGGAAAGATAATGAGAAAAAGGTGGAATGGCTTGCTGATGGAGCAGCAGCTTCAATTCCTGTCGCAAGAATATCTGATTGTCTTCTTAATCCTGGTAAAACAATCGATTATAATGGCCAAAAAATCATTTATCCTGAAATTGATTTGATTTATTGGGTAGGTGGAAATCCTTTTGTGCATCATCAAGATACTAACACATTAATGAAAGCTTGGAAAAAACCATCAACAATTGTTGTAAATGAAATTTATTGGACTCCAACAGCAAAAATGGCAGATATTGTTTTTCCTATTACTACGCCTTATGAGAGAAATGATCTTACGATGAGCGGTGATTATTCTAATCTTGCAATTTATCCGATGAAACAAGCCGTATCGCCTCTTTATCGAGCAAAAAGTGATTATGAGGTTTTTACTGACTTATCTAAATCTTTAGGTTTTGAGGAGTCTTTTACTGAAAATAAAAGTGAAATGGAGTGGTTGAGAGAATTTTATAATCTAGCCTATGATCAAGCAAAAAAAGCAGGCATTATGCTTGCAGATGGAAGTCAAATGCCAGATTTTGAAACATTTTGGAAAAATAATCGACCGATTATCTTTTCTCCAACCCAAGAAAATGAAGAATTTGTAAGATATGCAGATTTTAGAGAAGATCCTATCTTGAATCCTTTAGGGACTCCTAGTGGAAAAATTGAAATTTATTCTGAGACAATTGCAAAAATGAATTATCGAGAATGCAAAGGTTTTCCACAATGGTTTGAGCCAATTGAATGGATTGGAATGAAAGAAAAACCAGCGGAATTTGCTCTAGTGAGTCCTCACCCTAGTTTGCGACTCCATTCTCAGTTAAGTAATACAAGCTTAAGGAATCAATATGCTGTGGCAAATAGAGAGCCTATTTGGATAAATCCTTCAGATGCTAAGTCAAAAGGAATTAAAAATGGAGACTTGGTTCGTGCATTTAACCATAGAGGTCAGATTTTAGTAGGGGCTGTTGTTAGTGATATTGTTCCAAAAGGTGTTGTGAGAATATATGAAGGAGCGTGGTATGATCCTGAAAATCCAGGAAAAGAGGGCAGTCTATGCAAAAATGGCTGTGTAAATGTTTTAACCATTGATATCCCAACTTCAGAGCTTGCAGTGGCTAATATTGCTAATACAGCTTTAGTTAATATTGAAAAATATAGAGGTAAAGCCCCTGAATTGTCAGCCTTTATGCCTCCTAAAGGAGCTTAGAGAAAAAATCCATACTATACTTTAGAATCGGCATAAGTAAGTTTATGCCAAAATATAAAAATATGATTCCGCCTACCAAGTCGATTTTTTTGGTATGGCGGGAAAAAATTTTAAAGACTGATTTGATACTTAAAACTTGAACAACAAAGAAAAACCAAAAAGAGGGAATAAGACACATAACAACCAATAAAAAAAAGTCAATATCAATCGGAGCGTCTGCTGGAAGACGAGAGAGAATAATGCTGATAAAAATGGGAGGTTTTGGGTTGGAAAGATTGATGATAATTCCAGATAAAAAGCTTTGAATGTATTGTTTTTTATTATTTATCTCTTTTTTTTGAGATGAATTTTGATCAGTAAAGAGATGTTCGTAATCTTTATTATGGTGAGTTTTTTTGAGAGATAGAAAGATGCCAAAAGACATTTTAATGAGATAAATACCTCCAGCGTATTGTAATATTGAAAAAAGAGAAGTCTTACTTAATAAATTAATAAAAAAAGATCCTATGACTAACCATATAATAGTTCCAGCGACAATACCACTTGCAGATGAAAGAGCATTTTGTTTTCCTTTATTGATTGTTTGACGAATAATGAGAAAAGTATCAGGCCCTGGCATCATAACTGCTAGGGTCCAGATCATAAGAATGTTACCAATTGCTTGATGATAAATTAAAAGGTCTTGAAGCATAAAATTCCTTTTGCTGTATGCAAATATAAATTTAAATTCGTATCATATAGAATTTTTAAGAATGATGGATATGATCCATAAGACTTGCAGTTTTTTTAATCTGATCTTGATCAAAATGAGTGTAAATACGACTTGTATTAAGATCCGCATGTCCTAGAGCTTCTTGAACAAGAACAAGATCTTTGTGCTTTTGATAAAGTAGAGTTGCAAATGAATGTCGTAGCATATGTGCTCCCATTTTTTGTTTTTTTATTCCAGCAAAGAGTAGAATTTTTTCGACACTTCGATAGATATAGGCTTGAGAAAGAGAAGATCCTTTTTGGTTGCAAAATAAAAAATCTTCTTGAATATTTTGAATTTTATTTCTTTGGATCAGCCAAACTCTCAAATCTTCTTGAATATGATGAGTTTTAATGGCAACGATACGATTTTTATTTCCCTTGCCAATGATATTGATCACACATAAATCTCCATCAAAATGTAGATCTTTGCGATGGATAAATAAAGCTTCAGAAACACGAATACCTGTATAGATAATGAGTTTAATGATTACTTTATCGCGCGCTGCGACATTTGATGAAAACGGGTAGAGTTCAATTGATTTTAAAAACTTTTCTATCTCACTTTCTTGTAGGTATGCTGGGAGTTTAGCTGTGTATTTTTTAATGGCACTGATTTTAAGTTCTATTTTAAAAATATGAGTGTCTTTTTGAATTTGATTTTTATCAATAAAACTAAAAAAATTAATGAGACTGATTCTGTAATTTTTCCTTGTTTGTGGCGATAAGGAGCTCGTTACAATGGCTAAGAAATCGCTCAACAAAACCTCATCGATTTCTTTTAGGCTTTTGAAATTAGGTTTTTTTTCCAGATAATGATAGAGTGCTATGAGAGGGTATCCATAAGTAATGATACCATTAAGCCCAGCATTGCGAATAGATTTTATAGTGGTTTCAAGAGCTGTGATTGACGGAGCATTGCTTTGTAGGTTTTCAAGCTCTTGATAAAAAATATCCCGATCTTTTATGAGACGATTTGATAGAGTGGTAGATTTGAATCTTAAATAACGATATATCCATTGCAAAAGTGATTGCAGAGCATTTTGATTCTTTGTTTCTAACGGATATCTCATAAATTTTGTCCTAAAAATTTTCCAATATTATAGAATAATAGTTTTAGTTTAAAATATACAGAATTTAAGAAGGTAGAAATGAAAAGTGGCATACATGTTGTGTTGGTTGAACCAAGAATCCCTCAAAATACTGGAAATATAGGACGGCTATGCGTCGCTTCAGATACCATTTTGCATCTTATTCACCCTCTAGGCTTTAACCTATCTCAAAAAGAGATCAAACGCTCTGGTATGGATTACTGGCAGTATCTTGATGTGCGAGAATATCAAAATCTTGAGATTTTTTGGCAAAATTTTCCCTTGACTCAAAGACACTTTTTGCTTTCGACAAAGGCGAAGAAAAATTATTATGATGCACCATTTGGGACTAAATCCCAAAATCAAGATGAGTGTTTTTTATATTTTGGCAGAGAAGATCAAGGATTACCTCAATGGCTTTTGGATCAGCATTTTAACCAAGCTTACAGAATTCCTATGAAAGAAGGCATAAGAAGCATTAATCTTGCTACTTCTGTAGGAATTGTGCTTTATGAAGCAATTAGACAACTAGCAGTTTTTGATTAAACGGCAATTTTATCAAGTATTCCTGTAAGCATACCTAAACCTAGCACAATGAGGAGAATACCGCATATTATTTCAACTTTTCGTAGATGCTTTTTAAGTCCGCCGATGAATTTAAGAGCTTTTTGAACAAGAAGTGCGACCAGTAAAAAAGGAAGAGATAATCCAAGAGCAAAAATAATCATTAAAGAAAGACTGTATCCCTCTTGATAGCCCCCAAGAAAAATAATGCTTGTAAAAATCGGTCCAATACAAGGCGTCCAACCTAGAGAAAAACTTATACCAAGAATGAGGGGCGTTAAGTATTGATGAAAATTTTTGTTTTGTTTGATCCAAAAAGTTTTGTTTTGATAGAGAAACTTTAAATGAAAGATTCCAAGGAAATGAAAACCAAAGATAATGATGATGATTCCAGAGGCTTGTTTGATCCAGTATGGAGTGAAAATATTAATTATTTTTGCCATTGATGCTCCAAGAAGGACAAAAACAAGACTAAAACCAAGAACAAATAAAATAGCTTGAGGAAGTATATTGATTTTTATTTGAGTGTTTTTTAAAATTTTTAAGTCTGATCCTGAAATATAAGACATATAAGCAGGCACGAGGGGTAAAACACAAGGACTCAAAAAGCTAAGAAGACCAGCAAGAAAAGAAGCGATAAAAGGAGCTTCTTTAAAAAGGTGATTTAGAAAAATATCCATCTTTAAACATTCCGCGATTGTTTTTTATATTGTTAATCATACATATTTTTTGCAAAAATTAGATTGACTATGTAATTTTTGTGAGTAAAATAGATCAATTTAGCGATGGAAAGATGTGATTATGTTATAATCATAATTACTCCCTATAAAAGAATAGTTAGTAATCTTTAATTTAAGTGAAAAAACAATGACAAAAATACAACAACAAAATAATTTTGAATCACTTGGTCTTTCTCAAAAGGTCTTAAAAGGCGTTAAAGAAGCAGGTTTTAATACTCCAAGTCCGATTCAAAGTAAAGCAATCCCAGAGATTCTCAAGCAAAGAGATTTGATCGCTCAAGCGCAAACAGGAACAGGCAAAACAGCTGCTTTTGCTTTGCCTATTTTAAATATGCTAGATCGCAGAAATGGAATAGATGCTCTTGTTATTACGCCAACAAGAGAACTTGCTATGCAAATCAGTGATGAATTTTTTAAGCTTGGTAAATTTTTAAGAACAAAAACAGTTTGTGTTTGTGGTGGTCAAAGCATTAAGAAGCAGTGTGATTTAATTGATAGAAATCCGCAAGTTATGGTTGCAACACCTGGACGATTGCTCGATCATCTCCAAAATGGAAGAATTGAAAATTTTACTCCGCGATTTGTTGTGCTAGATGAAAGTGATGAAATGCTTGATATGGGATTTTTAGATGACATTGAAGAAATTTTTAATTATCTACCAAATAATATTCAAATTCTTCTTTTTTCTGCGACGATGCCTGCTCCTATTAAAAAACTTGCTGAGAAAATCCTCACAAATCCTTCTCATATTAGAATCGAACCTTCTCATATCATCAATACAAATATTTCTCAAGCCTATTACTTGATTAATGAAAATAATCGCAATGAAAGCATTATTCGCCTTCTGGAAAAAGAAAAAATTAGCAAAAGCATTATCTTCACTCATACCAAAAAAGAGGCAAATAGACTTTTTGAAGATTTGCTTGCATCAGGCTATCAAGCTCAGTGCCTTCACGGCGATATGGATCAGCGTTCTCGCCGACTAGCTATTTTGGATTTTAAAGAAAAAAAGAATTTAGTTTTGGTTGCCACTGATGTAGCAAGTCGAGGATTGGATATATCAAATGTAAGCCATGTCTTTAACTATAGGATTCCTCTAAACCCTGAAATTTATGTTCATCGGATTGGAAGGACTGGGAGAGCTGGAAAAAAGGGAAAAGCTGTCACTCTTGTGACTTCAATGGAGTTTAAAGAATTAAAAAAGATTCAAAATAGAGTTGGTGCTGTTCTTAAGCCTTATGAAGACGAAGCAAAAGATTTTGATCAAATAAGCCATTCTTCATTCATTGATGAGATTTTAAAGATAAAAATCAGTGATGAGGCTTTTGAAATTTATGAAGAATTAAAAGATGATCCAAGATCATCAGAATTTTTGCTTCGTTTGCTTTCTTTGCATTTAAAGAAAATACAACGACCAAAGCAGAATAGCCAAACTAAGAAAACATTAATGAAGAAGAAAAAATAGAATTTAAAATTTAGGAGCAGGTTTAATGAAGGAAGCTAAATATATTTGGAAAGATGGTCAATTGATTCCGTGGAAAGATGCAACAACTCACATTCTAACTCATACGCTCCATTATGGAAATGGGGTTTTTGAGGGCACGAGAGCCTATAGAACAGAAAGCGGAAAGATAGCAATTTTTCGCTTAGAAGAACACACTAAACGCTTGCTTAATTCTTGTAAGATCACAGCAATTAAATGCCCATACGATCAAGAGGTGTTGCAACAAGCACAGATTGAGCTCTTAAGAGCCAATCAGGATGAGTATGGTCAAAATATTTATATCCGCCCGCTGGTTTATTTAGGATATGGATCAATGGGAATTGATATGCGCAATGCACCTGTAAATGTCGCTATCGCCGCTTGGGAATGGGGTGCCTATCTTGGTGAAGATGCTCTTTTAAATGGAATTAAGGTCAAGACTAGTTCTTTTGCGAGGAATAGTGTAAAATCTGTAATGGGAAAGGCAAAAGCCGTTGCAAACTATTTGAATTCTCAGATGGCAAAGTTAGAGGCTTTGGAGTGTGGTTTTCAGGAGGCCTTATTGCTCGATGAGAGTGGTTTTGTTGCAGAAGGCAGTGGGGAGTGTTTTTTTATTGTGAGAGACGATAAGCTCATTACGCCTCCTCATGATAATTCCTTAGAATCTATCACTCAAGATAGCGTGATTCATTTTGCAAAAGAGTTGGGTATAGAGGTGATTGAGCGTCGGATTACAAGAGATGAGGTTTATATTGCTGATGAAGCTTTTTTTGTTGGTACTGCAGCTGAGATCACTCCGATTTGTTCTTTAGATTTTAGACCAATTGGTAGTGGTTCAAACCCTATTACAAAAGCACTGCAAGAATATTTTTTTAATGTGGTAAAAGGAAAAGAGTTAAAATTTAGCCATTACTTGACATATATTGATTAGAATTTCACCATTAATTTTATTTTAGGAGAAAAAATGCCCATTGATTTGAATGAACATTTAAAAAATAAGATGAAAAACAATAAAGATGGAAATGAAATGAGAAATGAACTTCCTCCTCGTCCTCCGAAGAATCAAAACTTTGGGATCAGCAATAAAACATTTGTGCTTTTAATTGTAGCAGTTTGTATTGTAGCCATTCTTGTTGTCTTTAAACCTTTTGTGGTTATCAATTCTGGACAAGTTGGGATTAAAGTAACTGCTGGTGAATATAGCAATATTCCATTGCAACCAGGAATTCGTTTTTTTGTTCCTGTCTTGCAAAGAATTATTGTTGTGGACACAAAGGTTCGTGTAATTAATTTCTCTGGTACAGAAGATATGGGAACTATCGGAAGTAAAAATGAAGGGATTTTTAAAAATGAAGCCATCAGCGTGATGGATTCAAGGGGTCTTAATGTTTCTATTGAGCTAACGGTGCAATACAGACTCAATGCTCAGAATGCACCGCTCACATTGGCAACTTATGGCCCTAGCTGGGAGCAGAGTATTATTAATTCAACGGTAAGAGATGTGGTTAGAAATGTAATCGGTAGATATCCAGCAGAAGATTTGCCTATCAAGCGTAATGAAATTGCAAAATATATGGATGATGGGATAAGAAGTGAGATTGCAAAACGCGAAAATAATCCTGTTGAACTTATTTCTGTTCAGTTAAGAGAGATTGTATTGCCTGCAAAAATAAAAGAACAAATCGAGAAAGTTCAAATTGCTCGTCAGGAAGCAGAAAGAGTTAGGTATGAAGTAGATCGATCAAGACAGGAGGCAGAAAAGGTCGCTGCTCTTGCAAAAGGTGAGGCAGAGGCTAATCGTATCAAAGCTCAGGGGAATGCAGATGCAGCTATCATTGAATCAAAAGCAAAAGCAAGCGCAAATCGATTGATTGCTGAAAGTTTAAATGATAGATTATTAAAGCTAAGAGAGATTGAAGTTCAGGGGAAATTTAATGAAGCTCTTAAGGAAAATCGAGATGCACAGATTTTTCTTATGCCTGGTGGAGCTGTTCCTAATTTATGGGTAGATTCTAAAAAGAAAGTAACGGCAACTCAAAATTAATAAATAAGGGGGTTTTGGTGAGTGATAAAAGCTTTAGTTATGATAAACCTTTAAGTGATGAAGAGATTGAGTCAATCATATTAGAGTTAGATTATCAAAAAACCTCTCTTATTCCCGCTGTGATACAGGATCATCAGAGCCTTGAAGTATTGATGCTTGGATTTGTAAATCAAGAAGCATTGAAGTTAAGTCTTAAAACAGGCTATATGCACTATTTTTCTCGTTCAAAAAGCCGTATTTGGAAAAAAGGTGAGACAAGTGGGCATGTTCAAAAAATTGTGAATATAAAAATTGATTGTGATCGCGATAGTTTGTTGGTAAATGTAATCCAAGAAGGATCGGCTTGTCATACAAATCATAAAAGTTGTTTTTTTCGCGACTTAGGAAGCAATTTTTCTCATTATAGTGAAATTGAACTTCCTGATAAAAAGTCTATTGATAAAATTCTAGATCACTTATTTCACATTTTGCTTGAAAGAAAAATGAGTGATCCTCAGAAATCATATACGGCTTCACTTTATCAAAAAGGTGTGAATGCTATTTCTAAAAAGATTGCAGAAGAATCAGCAGAATTGATTTGTGAATTTAAAGATAGTGAACATTTAACTCATCAGCGTGATATGATTAGTCAAAAAATAGTGTATGAGAGTGCAGACTTATTGTTTCATCTTTTGGTTGGATTTGCTTATTATAACATTCATCCAGAGAGGATTTTTTCAGAACTTGCAAGAAGGTTTGGAGTGAGTGGTATCACAGAAAAGGCTCAGCGGAAATGATAGATTTTTTTTATCAAATGATGCACGGTATTGATCTTTTATCTGCACTTATTTTTGCTTTTTGTTTCCTTTTTTTTGTCTTGTTTTTTACTTTGGGCGTGTGGTTTTTAAAAAAAACCTTTTTGCCATCATTTTTTTTTCTTTTATCTTTTGCCGTGCTTTTATCCATTCCTTTTGCTATCATCTATAGTTCAAAGCTTTATTTTCATAAAATTGAAATCACTCATAATAATTCTCGTCCTCTTTTATATAGCGATTCTTTTTTGATTGATATTGCTTTTATTAATCGTGGAAAACTCCCTTTAAAAGAATGCCTCATTAGTTTTTATCCTAAGAGAAAATCTCAACAAATACTTGATAGAATACGCGATTTTGTGGAACCATTACAGATTAGAAATTTTATGATCAATAAAAAAATAGGCATCAATGAGGGGTATGAATTTTCTAAAATCATTCCTTATGCTTATAGAGGTCATGATTTTAGTTTAGAGGTGGATTGCCGATAAGGATAATTAAATAATAGAGAGCGAAGCTAAGGCAATTGCTGCACATTCACTTTTGAGTATATGACTTGAAATACTAAATATACGATTTTTATAGAGATTAACTTCATTAATACTAAATCCTCCTTCTGGACCAATTATCACTCCATTGCTAAAATCTGGAAGATGATATCGAGTGAGTGGTTCTGCATCAAAATGAATCATGGAAGCTTTTGGATAGCGATTTAAAATATCATTTAATGAGCTAAAAATTTCAAGTTTCATTAAATGGTTTCTTCCGCTTTGCTCACAAGACTGAATGAGAATTTGATGACATTTTTCCAGATTAATTTTTTCGTTTTTTTGACTACGCTCAGCATAAAAAAAGCTGATTTTAGAAACACCAAGCTGATTGAGGTAAGGAAGGGTTGAGTAAATATTTTTTGTATTAATGATTGCCCAAATTAAGTGAGTATTTTTCTTGATAGACTCATAGGATTGAGAAGATACAAGTTTAAGAAGAGCAAATTTTTTTGTAATCTCTTCGTGTTTGTAGGCATATAGTTTTTCATCTTGAAGGTTGCAAAATAAAATCTGATCTTTAATATTTGTTCTTCGCACCTTATAAAGATGACTAAAGAGTTGATCCTGAATGCATAAAGTTTCGCTTCCTGCATCTTTGTGATAACAAAATTTCATAAAATTATTTTAACCACTATTAAAAATAGGACAATATCAAAACAATAGAGATATTTGCAGTATTTTATATATTTTTTTATTCTATCTTCACTCGTAATGGCAAACTTAGCTGATTGGTTTCTTTTGATTTCAAAAATTAAAATAGTCAGCCATAAAATTAGCATCAAGATAATTTTCCATTGAAATGCAAATTTTAACATCGCCCAAGCAGAAATACCAAGAAAAAAACTAATGCTTAAAAATAAAAAAATCACTACCGTTGATAGCCAAATTTTTTTAATCAATTTTGCATAATTCTTCTCAAAATAAAAGCAGTATAGATTATAGAGAAATGGGAGAATGATAAGAAACGAAAAGAATGAATGATAGGTGGTTAATAAGTAAAATGCATCAGTTGCTTTGATCGTATTCATAAAATGATGAGTATCTCCAAAAATCAAATCGGATTTCATAAATCTCCTTGTATAGCAGGCTCATTATAGCGTATTAACTTTATTTTAATACCATAAAGGCTTACAATTTTCTAAGAAGGATAAGAGATAAAAGAGGGTGTATTACTCCTAAATATGGGAGGACCAAATCATTTAGGTGAGGTGGAAATTTTCTTAAAAAATATGTTCCTAGATCCTTACATTCTACCGATTAAAAGTAATTTTTTGCGTAAGATTGTTGGAAACATAATTGTTAAGAAACGAATAGAAACAGCCAAAGATATCTATCGCTCCATTGGTGGGAAATCACCAATGGTAGAACTCACTTTTTCTTTAGTAAAAAAACTGCAAAAAAAGGATCCTAATCGATTTTATTCCTATGCAATGCGTTATACTCCACCATATGTGGATTTGGCACTTGAAGAGATGAAGCAAAAAGGCATACAAAAAATTTATCTCTTTAGTATGTATCCTCAATATTCTTCTGCGACGACTTTATCTTCTTTTAGTGATGTGTATCGTGCTTTAAAGCAGATGGATTATCAGCCTGTTGTTGAGATTATAGATCGTTATTATGATAAACCAGACTATCACCATATGATGATAAATTCTATACTCAGAATGCTAGGGGATCAGAAGTCAGATGATTATGTATTGATTTTTTCTGCACATTCTTTACCAGAGAGTTTTGTTAAGAATGGAGATCCATATCAAAAAGAATGTGAAGAATGTTTGGAATTGGTTAAAAAAGAACTGGAGAAAAGAGAGATTTATTTTAAAGATATTATTTTGTCTTATCAGAGCAAACTTGGACCTGTTAAGTGGATTGGTCCGAGCACTAAGAGTGTCATTCAAAGCTCTAATTATAAAAAAATAATTGTTTGTCCATTTGGTTTTACAATTGATAATTCAGAAACAATTTATGAAATTAATATAGAATATCGAAAATTGGCCAGTGATAGGGGTATTAGGGATTTTATATTCTGTCCTTGCGGTAATGACAGTGATGATTTTGTTGATTTTATATTGAGTTTGATTGATTTAAAGTAGGAGTGGCTTAATGCGTTATTGCTATGCTTTGTTTTTTATTCTTAGTTTGGTATTTGTGGGTTGTGATAATGGAGAAAAAAAGATCAGTGATCAATCTTTTTCATCGATGAGTGAAATGAGTGCGGAAACAAAAGCGCAAAATCAAAATTTGGATAAACAGAGCTATCAAGGTTTAGAAAATGTTTTTCAAGATTCTTCGGAGCTTCAAACATATGGAAAATATCTGATGATAGTTTTTGGAAAAAATAATTGCGGTTATTGTGATAAATTAAAAGAAGATATTAAATCAAATCAGGCTTTACAAAAAATGATTACAGATCATTTTAGTCCCTATTATATTAATATTAGCTATGAAAAAGAGCATCATCTTTTATTTTCAGATCACAAGAATCAAAAGGAAGCCACCCTTCTTACTTCTGAGTTGGCTGGTAGGATTTATCAAGTTTATGCAACCCCAACGATTATTTTTGGTGATAGCAAAGGAAAAACTATTTTTATAATCCCTGGATATATTCCGTCTCAAGATTTTCAGAAGGTTCTAGAATTTATTGTTAATGGCAAGTGGAAAAAGGCTAAGGATATCAAAGAAAGAAATAAACTTTTAAGTGAGTATTTAAGGGATTAACGATGAAGCTAATAAAAAGTATTTTTTGTAATTTTTATATTATTTTACCCCTTATTTTTGCTTATTCTGCTTCTTGTGCAGTGGCGACATTTATTGAGAATGATCACGGAACAATGGTTGCAAATGCCGTTGTTTATCGATCATGGTGGTTTAATTTATTGCACCTTTATTTAGCTTTGTCGCTTTTGGCAAGTTTTATCTTTTCTGGGTATTGGAAGACAAAAAAATATGCTTCCTTAATCTTACATGCTTCCTTTGTTTTTATTATTATAGGAGCAGGAATAACTCGATTTTATTCTTTTGAAGGAATGATGCATATCAGAGAAGGACAGAGTCAGGGTTACTTTTTAGCAAGTGAGCCAAGCATTAATATTATGGCATTAGATTCTCAGGGTAATGAGGAGTTTTATGCTTTGAGAATGAATTTATTGGGTAGCCATTTCTCAAAAGAAAAAATTAAGTTTTTTGGTCGAATTCTTGAATTGAGTGATTTTAATGTCAAAAAGAAAGTAATGGATAAAAATAATGATATTCTCATTATTAGATTTAAGGCAAAATACAATGACCAAGTTAATGAGATAGAGTTGGTTGGAGGAAAATCAGGAAGTATAGATTCTGCTTTAGAAAAATATGGAGATGTTCATTTCACTATAAACTATAAACCTATAGAAGTAAGTCTTCCTTTTGCATTGCGACTTCAGAAGTTTGAGCTGGAGCGTTATCCTGGATCGATGAGTCCATCTTCTTACGCATCAGAAGTTCAGGTTTTAGATGAAAAAGGCAATGTGATTAAACCTTATAGAATTTTTATGAATAATGTTTTAGATTTTGAGGGTTATCGCTTTTATCAATCCTCTTATGATCAAGATGAAAAAGGAACAGTTTTATCTGTAAATCGCGATCCTGGTAAAAATATCACATATTTAGGATACTTTATGCTTATTTTAGGCTCTATTTGGTTGGTTTTTTCTAAAAATGGTCGCTTTAAGATTTTGGCTAGATTCTTGCAGAATCAAAAAATTGCAAGTTTTGTGTTAATAGCTTTTTTAGCTTTAGGGGTGCAAAATATTCACGCAGAAGATCAAGAGAACAACTTAACGAGTGAGCAAAAGGCTCAGTTTTTAAAACACTTCCAAGTCCAGACAAAAAACCACACTTCTGAGTTTGCCAAAATTCAATTACAAAATTTTTCTGGACGCATTGAGCCTGTGGATACAATTGCTCGTAATGTTATCCATAAAATTACGCACAAAAAAGAGCTTTTTGGAATGAACGAAAATCAGCTATTTTTAGGCATTATGCTTTATCCAGAATATTTTAAAGATCTTAAAATGATCAGAGTGGATAACCCAGAGATTAAAACGATTATCGGAGTAGAAAAGGATAGCAATTATGCCTCACTCTCAGATTTTCTCAGCCCAACTTTGGGTTATAAGCTTAATAATTATGTTCAAGAAAGCAATCTAAAAGATCCAGCAAAGAGAAATGTTTTTGACAAGAGTGTTCTTAAGGTAGATGAGCGTGTCAATTTGGCATTTAATATTTTTAATGGTAGTTTTTTCAAGATTTTTCCAACAAGTGGAGGTCACTGGCTTGATCCAATGAATATTGCAAGAGAAGCAAATTCTGAAGTTGTGTTTGAAACTTCTAAGCTTTTAAGAAATTTTTTTAAAGCCTATGATGAAGGGATTGTGCGTGATAATTGGAGCCATATAGATGAAGCAATTGGTGCGATTGAAGATTATCAAAGAAAAAATGGTGAGAATCTTTATTTGCCAGAAAAAAAAGTAAAAGCAGAAATGCTCTTAAATTCAAGCAATATTTTTAGCAAATTGATTTTGCCTTATTTGTTTTTAGGCATTTTATTGATAATAAGTGTTATTTATTATATTGTCAAAAATTCTCAGTTTAATAATTTTTTAAGACGCTTGTTTTATTTTCTGGCAAGCTTGTGTGTGATCATCCATACAGGTGCTTTATTGCTTCGTTGGTATGTGAGTGATCATTCTCCTTGGAGCAATGCGTATGAATCAATGCTTTATATTGCTTGGGCTTCTGGGTTTGCAGGCATTGTTTTTTTCAGAAAATATAACTTAGGTATAGCGGCAAGTTTGTTTCTTTCTGGAATTTGTTTATTTGTAGCTAATCTAGGATTTATGGATCCTCAGATCACTCCACTTGTTCCTGTGCTGAAGTCTTATTGGCTAAATATTCATGTTTCAATCATTACGGCTAGCTATGGTTTCTTAGGACTTTGTTTTATTTTAGGAATAATTTCTTTAGTGCTATTTATTTTCAGAAAAGATCAAAGACCACAGATTGACCAAAGTATTTATTCTCTCTATGCTATTAATGAGATGTCAATGATTCTGGGACTTTTGTTCCTAACCGTTGGAAACTTTTTAGGAGCTATTTGGGCAAATGAATCTTGGGGGCGTTATTGGAGTTGGGATCCGAAGGAAACTTGGGCTTTAATTTCAATTGGTATCTATGCAATAGTTTTGCATTTAAGGTTTCTTGGGTTAAAGTTTATGCCTTATGTTTTTAGTGTGGCAAGTGTGATTGCATTCTATAGTATTTTAATGACTTATTTTGGCGTAAATTACTATCTCTCTGGAATGCATAGCTATGCAGCAGGTGATCCTATACCTATTCCTGCTTTTGTTTATTATTTTGTTACTTGTAGCATATTATTAATTGTATTGGCAGGCTTTAAATACAGGCTTAAGAGTTTATCTTATGTTTAAAAGGTTGGTTTATTTTTTTGTTGGCTGTTTTGCATTTTTGGTTTTAATAGCCTATTTTTTGCTCTATACGACAGCAGGAAATAAGCTATTGAAGCCATATCTAAAGAGTCAAATTGCTTCATATTATCCAGGCTTAGAGCTTGAATTTTTTGAATTGACTCCAAAAAAACTTAGAGCTAAATTTAATTATCAAGGGTTTCTTGATCTTGATTTGAATGGTAGCTTTTCATTATTTACACAAAAGTTAGATTTAGATTTGAATGGAAAGAGTCGATCGGTACGTAAACCTTTTGAGGTAAGAGGGGATATAAGAGGCGAAATAAGAAGCTTTGTAACCAATTTATTTACAGATGTAGCGGGTTCTAAAACAAGATTGGTTGCAGAAATGCAAAAATTAAAATTACAAAGACTATTTATTGATTCTAAAGATTTGGTTTTGGAAGATTTTTTACCTCTTGTTGTTGAAAATAATGCAGTAAGCGGGAAGGTAAATTTTTCCTTTTTAGGAAATGTGCAAACCAAAGGAAATTTTAGTTTAGAAGTCTTTAATTTAAAGATATTGAGAAAGATTATAAATTATCCCTTTTTAAATGAGATTTTAAAAAATGCTTCAAGCGGTCAAGTTACAGGAAAGCTTGATAAAGATGAAATTGTTGATGGCAGTGGAGTTATCAAGTCAGAGCGATACCAATTAGAATTGACTCATATTTTGGGAAATATTAATAAGATACAGGCAGAATACCAGCTAGATATACCAAGCATGAAAACTCTTTATCCGATTGTCAGGAAGGATTTCCCTGTTCATTTTAATGGTAATTTTTCTTATGCAAAAAAGCTAGAACTTTCTTTTGATTCTCAAAGTTTTGATGGGTTAGTTCAGGGAACCTTAATAAATGATATTTTTGAAGTCTCATTTGAGCAAAATTCTCTTTTTAAGTTATTTGCATTTTTAGGAATACCGCAGGAGCTTGATGCTGATGTTGATGGAAAGTTAAATTATGATACGCAGAAATATTCAGGTGATCTTAAAACAAAGCTAACAAATTTTTCTATAAGACATAATCAGTTTTTTAATCTTTTGCGTCGTTATAGTGGATTTGATATTCAGAAAGAAAATTTTCAACCTTTTGATTTTAATTTGTCTTTCAAAAATCATTCTGGTTTAGCAAGTTTTGAGATTAAAGGTGATCATATTGATTTTGTATCTCAAGATTTTAATGTAAATTTTTATGATATGAGTCTTGATGCGCCTTTGAGTGTCGGAGTAAATGGAAATTTTATTAATCTTCGGATTGCGGGTAGTTTGCAAGAGCCTAAACTCAGCTTTAACTTGAGTGATATATTAAAATTTAAACAGATTGATAAGAAAATTATTAATAAAGTGCAGAATTTTTTTAAGTCACTCTAAAATTTTTGTAGAAAATATCATATAAAATAGGCTAAAAAATTAATTATTTAAAAATAACAAATGGTAAAAATGGTAAAATTTACAAAAATGGTAAGGGCAGTATTTTGAAGATTAGCTATAAAGATTCGGGTGTAAATATTGATGAGGGAAATAACTTTATTGAAGATATCAAAGAAGATGTAAAGAATACTTTTAATAAAAATGTACTCGGTGGAATAGGGTCTTTTTCAGGTGCATATGCAGTACCTAGTCATTTAAAAAACCCAGTGGTGCTTGGAGCTACTGATGGCGTGGGAACTAAGCTGAAGTTGGCAATAGATAGTCAGCGATTAGATGGGATCGGAATAGATTTAGTTGCTATGTGTGTGAATGATTTAATTTGCAATTTTGGCGAACCAGCATTTTTTTTAGATTATTACGCTACAGGCCAACTTGATAGAACTATTGCTGCGCGTGTTGTTAAAAGTATTGCAAAAGGGTGCATTGAGGCAGAGTGTTCTCTTATAGGTGGTGAAACTGCTGAAATGCCTGGAATGTATTCTCATAAAGATTTTGATTTGGCAGGTTTTGCTGTTGGTTTTGCTGAAAAAGAAGATTTAAATCGGTCTTTGCAAATGAAGGAGGGCGATAAGATTGTCGCACTTCCAAGTTCTGGACTACATAGTAATGGCTTTTCTTTGGTTAATAATATTTTATTTAATACATTAAAAAAAGATTTTAATGAGGATTTTTATGGGAGGCCTTTAATTGAGGTGTTGCTAGAGCCTACAAGAATTTATGTGAAAACTTTTAAGAAGATAAAAGATAGAATCCTTGGTTTGGCTCATATTACAGGAGGAGGGATATTGGAAAATATTCCGCGTATTTTTCCTGAAAATATAGGGGCTGTTATTGATCCTACTTTAATTAAGACTCCTCATATTTTTCAGTTTTTAAAAAATTATATGGAGGAGTCTGAGCACTATCGAATCTTAAATATGGGTGTAGGTATGGTAGTGATTGTAGAGCCTAAACATCTTGATTTTATTTTGAAAAATACTGATGGTTATGTGATTGGGGAGTTAAGCTCACGATATAGAGGTGTTTTATTGCAATGAATTTAATCCGATTCTTGCGACTTTATACATTCCCCTTTTTATTTGTTGTTTTAACTTGTGTGGCATATGTGATTTTTCTTTTTTATAAATATAAAACTGATTATTTTTACGAAGCTTTAGATTCTTGGATACCCGTAAAAACCTCTCTAGAATCAAAAAAAGTTAAAACTCAAAAAATATCAACTTATGAAGTTTTGGCTAGGATTTTAAATGTTAGAGAAAAACCTTCGGTAGATTCAAGGATTGTTTCTCGCATTTATCGTGGAGATAAAGTTTCTATTCGTGAAGTTGAAAATAGTTGGGGGAAAAATGATCAAGGATATATATTTTTGGATCCTCAAAATATTAAAAAAATAGAATCAGAACAAAAACCAACTATATCGTCTGCCCTAGAGCAACAGGTTATACAAAATGATCAGGTTCATGCGGAAAATAATAAGTTTTCAGCAAAAAAAATAGATCTTGCTTCACAGGAAGTAGAGGAATTGATTTATCGTGTTGTTCCATCAATTATTAATGTTCGATCTAAACCAGATTTTAAATCCAAGATTAAAGCAAGACTATATCGTGGAGATGAGGTAAAAATAACACAGATTGTTGGAAAATGGGGAAAAACAGAACAGGGATTTATAGCATTAGAATTATTGGAGAGAGTGAGATGACAAAATACTTTTGTGTTTTTGGAAATCCAATTCATCATTCTCTATCCCCTTTAATGCACTCTTATGTTTTTGAAAAACTTCAAAATAAACTGCCTTTTTATGGATTTTACGGAAGATATCAGCTTGATGATGCGAAGGATTTAAGAAAAAAATTTTTTGACCTTAAGCTTGATGGCGCGAATATCACTCTGCCTTTTAAGAAAGAAGCTTTTGATCAGTGTGATGAGGCTTTAGGAGTTGCCAGAGAAATTAAAATGATAAATACATGGGTGAGAAGGGATAATAAAATCTGTGGTTATAATACTGATGCAGATGGGTTTTTTGAGACAATCAAGCCTTATGGTTATCAAACTGCTTTAGTTCTTGGAGCAGGTGGAAGTGCAAGGGCGATTGCTTTTATTTTGAAACAAAAAGGTTTTGATGTAGAAGTTTTAAATCGTTCCTCTCACTCTCTTAAAACATTGCAGAATGATTTTAAGTGTTATACTCTACAAGATTTTAAGCTTAAAGCTTATGATTTAATCATTAATGCAACATCTGCTTCGATCTCTAATCAACTTCCTTTCGAAAAAAAATTTTTAGAAGATATATTTTCCTGTTCAAAAATGGCATATGATCTTTTTTATGGCAGGAAAACTCCTTTTTTAGATTTAGCAAAACAAAAGAATCTTCAGACTAAAGATGGTAAAGAAATGCTAATTGCTCAGGGAGCATTGGCTTTCTTGCTTTTCTGTCGTTTAGAAGATAAAGAGTTTTTGTCAATTGTTGATTTAATGAAAAAAGTATTGATGTGAATTTTTTAGTTCAGATTGCTTATGGGGTAAAGCAAATTTATAAAAAAGATAAGGCAATTTTTGATTGCATAAATAAATATGGTGCTATTGAACGGATAGATGGATTGTATCGCTTGGCTGATGGATTTGTGATAGGAAGAATTGAAAAATCAAAAAATAATCAAGTGTTTTTATGCACAAGAGATCAGGACTATAGAATCAGAAGCTTAAAAGTAAATTTTTTACAAAACTACAATATTGTCCTAGCGCAAATTATTAAAACAAAAAAATTTGAAAAAGTTAATATTTTAGAAGTTTTAAAAGATCAAAAAAACCTTTTAGTTTTTCTAGATCTTTACAAAGGAAAGATTTTTGGCTTTGATTTTGAATTAAAAAAGCCTATCGCTCTTCCATTCTCTCAGAAATCCCTCAAACAGCTTCCTCGGTATAGTGTTATTGAGTTTGACATAAAGGCAAAAAAGATTATCAATATTCTAGGAAATTTATTGGATCCGAAAATTGATGAAAAAATTATTTTAAGTAAATATGATCATCAATCAAGTTTTAGTGATTTGGCACTTGAATATGCAAATAGTTTTAGTGGTGATATTGATGTAAAAAGCTATCCCCATCGTGTTGATTTAACATCTCTTCCATTTTGCACAATAGATCCTATAAATGCTAGAGATCATGATGATGCAATTTATTATAATGAAGTAGAAAAAACTTTATATGTTGCCATTGCTGATGTTAGTGAGTATGTAGCATTGAATAGTATCCTTGATACTGAAGCTTTTGAAAGGGGTTTTAGTCTTTATTTTCCTCATAAAAGCTATCCGATGTTGCCTGAGAATTTGAGTCAAAATGTCTGTTCTCTTTTGCAAGATCAACCACGCCTAGCGTTTGTATGGAAGATTTGTTTTAATGAAAATTATGAAATTTTGGAATCCCATTTATTTGAAGCAATTATTAAAAATCATCAGCGTTTAAGCTATGATGAAGTGGATTTATTTTTGGAAAAGAAGAAATATTGTGTGATTGATTCTGTGGCACAAAGTATTGAAAATTTTTTAAAGGTTTCAAAAATTCTTTATAAAAGAAGAATGGAAAAGGGATTGGATTTTCAATCTCAGGAGACTGAAATGTCATTAGATGAGGCGGGATATATTAAAGAAATCTTTATAAAAAAACAAACTCCAAGCCAACAATTGATCCAAGAGGCAATGCTTTTAGCAAATATCCAAACAGCTAAAATTCTAGGAAATGTTGGGATTTTTCGTATCCATCAGCAAGTCGAAGAAGACAAAAAGAATAAACTCTTTTCAAAATTAAAAAATATAGGTTTTGAGATACGCGGAAAAAATTTTTATGATCAAATCAAAAGAATACAAACTCAAGCAACTCAGATGAGGCTTCAAAAAGAAGTAGATAGTATCATTATTCAAGCTCAAAACAGAGCAACATATAGTCCCTTTCCTGAAGAGCATTTTGCGCTAGGGTTTCAACAATATACTCATTTTACTTCACCTATCAGAAGATACAGTGATTTATTTATCCATCGTTTATTGAAAAATATTTTATCTCAGACTAATTTCCAGTATTTTTTAAAGCAGTCCGAGGGGGTTTGTCATCATCTTAATTTTCAAGAGAGAAAAATAGCTAAAATGGAGGCAGAGTTTAAGGATAGAAAGTTTGCTCGATTGGCGCAAAAATATAGAGGAAAAAAAGTTCATGTTCGCATTACAAGTGAAGGATATAGGATCTTAGCACAAGGGGTAGATGAAATTCTAGGAGCTAGAATTTATCTTTTTAATGTTCCTGAAGAGATAAGGTTTTTTGATATGATAGAAGTTGAAATTTTAGAATCAGATCTAGTGAGAGGAGAAATTTTTGCAGATTTTGTCTCTTTCATAGAGAGAAAAGAATTCAGTTAGGAATCTTGATATGTATAAAAAAGACTTTGATCGTTTGATTCAAAAACATATACCTCAAAATATTTTTTTATTTGGGGAAAGTGATTTTTATATTGATCATTACACAAAAATTTTGATTCAGAAAAAGCCTAACTCTTCTCTGAGTTATTTTTATTTTTCGGATTTTTCTCTTGGGGATGTGGTCGATATTCTTGGATCTGGTAATCTTTTTGGTGGTGATGCACTTGTGATTTTAAAGCTTGATTCTGAGCTATCAAAAAAAGAATGCAGCGCTATCACAGAAGCCTTAAAAAGTAATCCCGCTAATTCTCTTATCACAAATTTTTATTTTAATGATTCTAAAACCCCTACTCAATATATGCAGGAGAGCAAAAAGTTTTCTCTCGCCTTAAAAACAGAAGATTTTGTTGATGTGAGATTTTTTCATCCAAATGAGCAGGAATGTCTTGATTTGTTACGATCTAAATCTAAAGAACTAAAGATAGATATCAGTCAAGAAGCTTTAAGATTCTTATTGCAGTTTCAGCGCCAAGATCTTGCTCTTGCACTTAATGAGTTAGAAAAATATGCTTTGCTTAATAAATCAATTGGGATTGAAGAGATTAAAAAATTTTCCTACGGATTGAGTAGTACAAGAATAGATGATTTTATTCAAAATTTATTTGGTCAAGGAAATTTCTTGCATCTCTATGATAAGATGCAAGAAGAAGGTTTGGATTCAATGAACTTATTGTATGAGTTGGAGCGTTATTTTTATCACCTATTTTTATTTTGTAGTTATGCAAAGATTTATGGGCGATGTGATGCAAAGGAAATCTTAGGATATGCGCCACCGCAAGCTATTGTCGATCTTTATGTTAAACGAGCGTTAAAGCTAAAACTTAATGTTTTTCAAGAAATTTTTACAATCTTTCAAGAATGGAGAAATGGGGTTTTTTCAGGTGAAAGAGAGGTTGGATTGAGATCTTTAATTAAGATTAAAGCAATTTTGTGCTAAAATCAAGAACTTTTTATTATGAATATAAAAAGAAAAACCTTGTTCTTGATTGCATTAAAGTCAAGGACGAAAACCATAAGGAGTTTAAATGAGACATTATGAAACAATGTTTATTATTAAGCCTACTTTAGTCGAGGAAGAAATTAGGTCCAAGATTGATTTTTATAAAGAGGCTATTGTTAAAAATGGAGGCGTTATCGAGACATGTCTTGACATGGGAATGCGAAATCTTGCTTATGAAATTAAGAAAAATAAACGCGGGTATTATTTTGTTATCTATTTTAAGGCATTGCCGAGTTTAGTGTTGGAGCTTGAGAGATTGTATCGAATCAATGAGGATATTTTACGATTTATAGTGATAAAATATGAGAGTAAAAAAGAGCAAAAAGCTTGGCAAACTCTTGTGGATCGGGCAAATAAAAAACCTGATTCAAAAAATCAGAAGATAGAGAAAGAAAAGTCTACTGAAGCCCCAAAAGAAGAGACTACAGAAGCTCAGTAGGAAGAGGTTATGTTTAATAAGGTTGTGATGATTGGAAATTTAACTCGAGATGTTGAGTTGCGATATTTGCCTAGTGGCTCTGCTCTTGCTACAATAGGATTAGCAAGCAATCGCCGCTATAAGAAGCAGGATGGAAGCATAACAGAAGAGCCATGCTTTATTGATGTGAAGCTTTTTGGCAGAACTGCTGAAGTGGCTAATCAATATTTGCGGAAAGGAAGTCGCATTTTGATTGAGGGAAGGCTGACTTATGAGACTTGGACAGACCAAACTGGAGCAAAAAAATCTCGTCATACAATAACAGCAGAAAATATGAGTATGCTTGATACAAGAAGCAATGCTTCTTCTGATCAAACCTCAGATGTGGCTTATGCTCAGCCTCAGATGCAATCACAGCAACCATATGCTAGTGCTAATGATAACAAACAGGGATATGTCAGTAATGTCCCTGAAATTGATATTGATGATGATGAAATACCTTTTTAAAATTTGAGGAGTGAAATATGGAAAGAAAAAAATATTCAAAAAGATATTGCAGATACACTGAAGCAAAGATTGAGTTTATTGATTATAAGGATATTGAGATGCTTAAGCATTCTTTATCAGAGAGATATAAGATTATGCCTCGTCGTCTTACTGGCAATACGAAAAAGTGGCAAGAGCGTGTTGAGGTAGCTATTAAGCGTGCGCGTCATATGGCACTTATCCCGTATATAGTTGATCGCAAACATGTGGTAGAAAATCCATTCAAAATCTAAATTATAATTCTCTCTCCTAGATTTTTATAAGGAGAGAGTCTTCTTACCTGTCTTTACCAAAATTTTCCCTATTAATGATTTAGTTATTTTTTATTTTTTATTTTTATTTTTATTTTTATTTTTGATATACGTGTTTTCTTTAAGAGAGGCTCACAAGAATTTTTTATTGCTTTAATAGTTTTTGATGGGGGTTTAATTCAGATGTATGTATTTATTAGGCAAGTGTTTTGCAAATATAGCACACCAGTTAATGCTCTATAAATTTATGCTTGTTAAAAATAGCATCATAATCTAAGTTAAATGGATCACTCAGATTATAAGTTTGATGCTAAATCTAAGAATTAAATAATATTAATTGTATTCCGTCTCAAAATAAGTATTTTCGATGCTTTTTGGGAGTAAATATTTCCTGTAAAACTTATTTTTTGGTGAGACTCCCTATTTTTCAGCCAAAATCATTTTTGGTTGATCCCAGAGATAGAGAATGTAGCTTTCAATTTGTGCAGTGGGAATTTTTTTCTGAACAAATGATGCATAATTGTTGATCTGTTCAAAATGTTCTGGTTTTTTTTGACCACTTTTATAGTCAATAATCACAACATGATCTTGTCCAGCTAGTAATAAGTCGATCCGATTGATTTTTTCTTGATAAGTATAGGTAAGCTCTGGATATATTTTTTTGTTTTTTAGAGAATTTTTAAATTGATCTTGTTCTTTGAGATGATTGATACGCTTTAGAATTTGTAATAAATCGGAGTTTTGTATATAAAATCCATATTGGTTTTTTATTTTTTGCAATAAAATATCATCCTTGAGATAGAATGTATATTCTAATCCAAGATGAAGTGCTTGGCCAAATAGCATATCCAACTCTTTTATTTCGTAGAATTTATCTTCTGTAACAACAAAAGAATTTTGTCTCCCATAATCTTTTTGTGCGATGGATTCAAATACCGAGTCTTTCTGATCATAGCAAGCATTGTTAGGTTCTATCTCTCCAATGGTTTGAGTTTCTGGAAAAATAAATAAAGACTCTGCTTCTTTTTTGGCAACAGAAGTAGGAATGACAAAAAGAGATTTTTTTGCACGCGTAAAAGCGACATAAATCAAATTGTTTTCTTCTCTTAGTCGATCTTCTTGATGTTGTTTTAATGCTTCCTGATAAGTTGCGTCTAATTTTTCATAGCCATTTTGTTTGAGAAAAATTCGTTTTTTATTAATAATAAATGGCGTGTGCTGATTCCTTATTTTGCCTAACCTTCCACAATAAATGACATGGTCAAATTCTAATCCTTTAGAACTATGGATTGTCATGATACAAATATTTCGCGATAATTCTTGCTTTTGAGCAGTTGTGTTTTCAAGTTGAGAAATAAAAGTATCAATATGATGGTGAGAAAATGAAATTTCTAAAGCTTGTTTTGCAAAGTGATCACAGATTTTAAAATGTCTCATAAGCAAAAAGATATAACCAGAGAGAGTTGTGTCAGAATATTGAGGAATTTCAATTTCATCATCAAAACTTTTTCCCAAAAGTTTGGCAATATTTTTTTGGAAATAGGGTTTATGTTTTGTGTCTACAATGGCATATTGAAGACATTGAATGAGGATTTGAACCTGTGGCATTTGGCTGATTTTTAAACTTTGTTGGGTAGAAACTTGAATATTTAGCTTCTCTTCTAAGAAATTTTTAACAAGTGTGATTTCACTATTTTTATAACACAAGATGGTGATTTGATGAGGCAATACTCCTTTTGAAAGTAGCAAATCCACTGATTCAAGAACTTTTGTTAGAGCTTCCTGAATAGAATTTTCTGTATCTTTAGCTGGAATAATAGTGGGTTCATATACTTTAATAAAGCCTTTGTTTTCCTCAGATTGCGTTTGTTGTGGTAGATAGCTCTTAGAAAAGATTTGAGAAAAGTAGTCATTGTTAAAATCAACTAGCCTTTTTTGACTTCGATAATTATAGGGCAAATCTTCTTTTGAGGTGTATTGAATTACTTCTTCAAAAATCTTTGAATCTGCTCCTCTAAATTGATAGATACTCTGCTTTGGATCGCCAACAAAAAATAAACTACGATTTTTATAGGCACCTTCACCAGATTTAATCTCATCAATTAAAGGAAGAAAAATTTCATATTGCAGTGGATTGGTATCTTGAAATTCATCTATAAGAATATGGTTGATTTTATCATCAAGACGAAAATAAAAAAAATCACGATCAATGTTTTTTGTGAGAATTTCCTTAGCTTTTTGACTGATATCATCGTGATTTAAAGTGTGTTTGCTATGAAAAAAATCTTCTCTAGCCTGTTTATATATAGCTACCATTTGAGACATCATAGTGAGAATAGCTTGATTTTTTATTTCGAAGTATTTTTTTGCATTTTGCTGTATTTTTTCAAAAATTTGTGGGTCAAGATTGAGTTTTTTAAAGTAGTTATAGTCATTTCCTTTTGCCAACCATGTTGAAGATAGATTTTCACTTAAAGAGTCTTTTATGGCATCTATTGCTCTAGATGATTTAGTTTTTTTAGATTGAATTATTTTTTTTAGCTCTAAAATATCTTTTTGAATGCTTGCTTCTTTTAGCCTGAGTTGTTCTTCCAGATCTTTAAGATTATTGTTTTTATATTCTGATATCACATCATGAAAGCTTAAATTTTCAATGAGAGAAAGCCTTGTGTCATAGCGAGATATAAATGCAGACAGTTCATTTTTTGTTATTTTGTCTAGCTTATTTAAAAATCGCTCTAAAATCTCATTTGTATCGTATTGTTGTATTTCATAACGATTGGAAATTCCCGCATACCAACAAAATTTTTTAACGATAGAATTAAGAAAAGCATCAATTGTTTTTATTTTTGGAGATGAAGTGATAAAACGATTTAGAATTTTTGGAGCATTCTTGAGAACCTCATCTTTTTTAAATCCATATTGATTACAAAGTTCAGGAAGAATTTTATCATCTGGATGACCTAGGTTTTTAATTGCTTTAATGATTCTTTCTTTCATTTCGCTCGTTGCTTTTTTGGTGAAAGTGATTGTGAGAATTTCGTTTGGGGTTGCTCCTAGAAATAAAAGACTAAGATATCTTAGAGTAAGGGAGAAAGTTTTTCCACTTCCAGCAGAAGCGCAAAGAGTGAGAAATTGCTTTTCATTTATATCCATAATTTTTCCTGATCTTAAACTTTTTATTTTAATATATCTAAAAAAATCCGATTATTATCAAAAAGTTTAACATGTTTAAGGAGTAAGTATGAGCAAAAGATTTTTCTTGTCGGTAACTTCTGTTTTTTTGTTGATTTTTGGTGCAAATGCATTTGCAGCAACAAACGCTTCAAACGCAACAACAAAAGCTTCAAATGCTAGGAGTACTGCAAAAAAAAATTTAACCTCAAATTTTACAAAAGGATCAATTGTAAGTGGGACCACGGGAACAGGATCGGTTAGACGCTGGTTTTTCTTCAACGAAGGAGCGGTTGGAAGTTCTTATACTTGGTTAGGAAGATCAAATTATATTTCTGTTGATGTAGGATATAATCTCTATCTTAGAAGTATCGAATCTGTTCTTGGTGGAACAAACTTTATGATCGGAACAGAAATTAGTGTGCCAATTTTTATTAAACCTTTTAGCGGGTCAAGATCAAATGTTTTAAGTGATCATCGATATCTAGAAACAAAAGAATTTGATGGAGTTGCTGGAAGTGGTATTCAGGTGCCATTGATGATGGGATTTGAGTATCGAGGTTTTTATATTATGGGGTTTGGTGGTTATACTTGGCTTTGGATGAATGATACTTATGCTAGTAATGCCGTTGGAAGTTACCCAACCATAAAGAGTATGTATGATGGTGTGATCTATGGAGGAGGTATTGGTTATAAGGTAAGCAACATCGTGAATATCGGGGTGCGCTATACTGGAGGTTTTTTAACAAATCGTATCCAACAACTTCAGGCTGGATCGCTTCTAGGGGATACTATCAGCCACGCAACAGGGCGAGATATTTATGATATTCCTTATCATAGAATTAGCGTCTTTATTTCTTTAATTTATTAATTCTAGGGAAGTTAAAATAGGGGGAGATGCAGTAGAGTATATATTTTTAGCACTATTAGTGTGCTTATTCCAGCTAAGATACCAGCTATTGCATCATCTCCTATTACCCCTAATCCACCGCTAACATTTTTATCTATACGACCGATGATTGAAGGCTTTGTGATGTCATAAACTCTAAAAAATATGAAGCTTAAAATCACCATTAAAAAACCATTATTTAATACCCCTCCTATTCCCATAGCAATCCACATTCCCACAAGCTCATCAATAACAATTTCTTTTGAATCGTGCTCTTGCACTTCCTTTTCATAGAGATTGATTTGAGGAATTGCAATAAGCCCAATTAAAAAACCAAGCAAAAAAATTGTTTCTGGATTATATCTGACAATAGGAATGCCGATAATGCCTGCTATAATGCTTCCGATTGTTCCTGGTGCTATTGGAGACAAGCCTGAGTAAAATAATGTTAAAAAACATTTGCGCATAAATTCCCTTAATTTTTAATTTGATAAAGTGACATAAGAGTGTCATAAAAATCTTTTTGTATATCTTCTGAAAAGATTCCATTAGTGGGTAAGACATTATAATAAATTGATTTAATTTCTTCAATACGATTTGGAAAGAGAGCTTTGAGGATAAGAATGGATATTTCTTTTCTAACTAAAATTGTTGGAGGAATGATTCCGATTTTGAAAAAATGTAGAATAGAGGAAGAATCATAAGTGATATGATGATGCTTTCCGTGCGGACAAGATCGGGTATTAAGCAAACAGCGGCATTGTGTGCAATAAGCAAACTCATCAAGAATTTTAACTTCAATATCAATTCCTTTTAAATTGTCAAAAATACTATGACGGGTTTTTTGGGAAAAATAAACAGAGAGATTAGAACTCATTTGTCCAAGTAAGATTTTTGTGCAACCATAGTTTTTGGCAATGAGAGAATAAAGAATCATCTTATTAGGACCAGAAAAAAGATAGGTCGCATCAAGCGGAATAATGCAGATTTTATCTTCGGTAAGAAAGTTTTTTAGAATAAGATTGAGGCATTGTTGGCGTAACTCATATCCTAAAAAATCATCTCGGTGGTAACGAAGTAAAAAAATAACGATTAAATCCGCATCATTGAATTCTTCTCTCAGAATTTTTTCATGAACTCTGTGAATTGGATTTGCATTAAAAAAAATACCAGTTATTTTTTTGGCATTGAGCTGATTTTTTTTATCTTCAAGAATTTTTTTATAGGGTTGAAATGAATTTTTTAAATATAGTTTTCCATTGATAGCATACTTTCCAATACGCTTTGCAATATAGTCTTGCTCATCTAGAATTGCTCCAATTTGCTTTAAGCGTTCTTCTTTATTGACCTCAAATACTTCATCAACAATAATGCTCCCCATATGTTGGTTTTCACAAATCAGATCAATTTCTTGATTTTTTTTGGCTTCAGAGAGAACCTTTTGGTTTCTTTTACCGCTTGGGTTGAGCAAAAAAGGACAGGGATAAGAGCAGCCCTTATAGACACCCGTTTTTCCAACCTCTTTTGCTTCTTTTTGGCTCATTAGCGAGGTTACAGGATAGAGGAGATGGGAATTTAGCATTGTCAGTGCGCTCAGAGCTTCGCAATCAATATGGATCTGTTTATTTTTTTCTTGATATTTCATATTTTTTCCTTTTTTCCCAAAGACTCTTGCGACTGATGCCGAGTTTTTTTGCAAGTTCTATATCTGGGTATTTGCTTTCAAATTTTGTAATAATCATTTTTTCATACTCTTTAACAGAGAGAATTTCTCCGCCTAAATCCTGATGACTTGTAATATGGGTAATATCTACAATTTGAGCAAAAGATAAATCATCTCTTGATACAAATGAAGCAATAATATTATGTTTTTGTATCTCTTTTAATACTTCTTTAATTTCTTGCTTATCTAAAAGTTCAAGGTGGGTAAAATAGTAAAAATTTTTTTTATTACTTGGAGTTTTAAAGAGAGTTTTATAATCTTTTTGCTTAAAACTGAAAAAATTTAAAGCAAGATTAAGCTGTCTTGCATATTTCATCATATAGATATCAGCACTGCGTTGAGAATTGCTTTTAATGATGAATGGTGGTTTATAATGGAGGAGATGAGGAGTCTTAAGTTCTCCTTGGACAAAGTCAAAGTAAGAATCATAAAACACGATACGATCTAAGACTTCTTTGTAATTTTGATAGTGTGCAATTTTTCGCACAAGTTCATCAATCATAAAAGGCTTAAGGATATAATCACACGCTCCTAGTTTTATTGGTTTAGTGATCGTATCATCATTGATATAAGAAACCAACATAATAATAATTGACTTTTTATGATTTTGTATGAAGTTTTCATAATTGTCACCGCAGGTATTGCTTGCAAGTAGAATCACATCATAGTGATCTTTTGTTTCATAAATAGATGACTGAATCGTGCAAATATATCCATGTGATGCAAGTTTATTTGCAATGCTTTGAGCCAGATAAGTCTCATTTTCAATAATTAGAACTCTCATTATTTTTCTCCTCTTAGTAATTTTTTCCAATCAATGTAGGCAAGATTTGCAGTGACAAATACACAAGTCCCTTCAGATCTTCCTATAAAGCCCATTTTTTCCCCTGTTGTCGCTTTGATATTAATGTGATATTCTGAAATATGAAGAAGCGAAGATAAATATCTTTTTATTTTTTGTTTATAAGGAGAAATCTTTGGTGTTTCTGTGAGGATCGTAACATCAATATGATGAATTTCAAAACCAACAGAAACAATAAAAGAATAAATCTTTTCAAGGAGTAGGCTTGAATTGATTTGATGATAACTAGGATCGTTGTCTGGAAACCATTCGCCGATATCTCCTGCTCCTATAGCCCCAAGAAGTGCATCAATGATTGCGTGTATCAAAACATCACCATCGCTATGAGCTTTAAACCCAAAATCAGTTTCTAGTAAAACCCCGCCCAGATACATTTTTTTTGTTTTTTCAAAAGCGTGAATATCTATACCATTGCCTGTGAAAGTTCTTTGACTGGGACTATCAAAATGAATGATTTGTTTTAGATCCTCTAAGAAAGTAATTTTTCTCATTACATAACTACCCTCTAGAAATCTAACATTGGCTTGATTGGCAATCATAGCACTGCTCTCATCTGTATAATCTCTCTGTAAAAGAAACTTTTCTAAAAGTTTTGTTTTGGATATTTGTGGGGTTTGAATGAGTTTTAGTTCGTCTCGGTTGATAGCAGAATTTTGATAAATTGCAGTATCTGGACAAGAGAGAAATGGGGCAGAGCAATCATAGTTTTCAAAATTTTTAAGAAGATTTGCATACACCTGTTGATCAAAATTGCAACGGGCTACATCGGTTACAAATACATAATCACAGTTTGTATGTTTAATTGCGTTTCTTAGACTTTGAGAACGAGTTTCTCCACCTAAAATAATTTTTTCATCAGAATCGCAGAAATGTTGCATATAATGCTGATCCATCTCATCAGCAGTGATAATAACCTCATCAAATGGATAGATTGTCTTTAAATCTTCTAATACCTTTTTCCAGAGAGGAATATCATTGATTCTTATCCATTGTTTTTTGATACGCTGGTGAACAGGAAGAGTTTTAGAAAACCGACTAGATTGTCCAGCAGCCATTAATACAAGAGCTAAAGTATGCCGTTTTGACATTTTTATCCCCTTCGTTTCTTTTATGTTACTATATTATACATTTTCAGTTTCGATAGAGGATAACTTTTTTTAATTTTTGAAAAAAACTATAGAATAAAAGTAATTATTTTAATAAATTTTTGGAGTTTTTAATGATTTTGAGAATGGCTAGAAGTCTGATATTTTGGGTATTTGTTGGAATTATTCTTGGGATTTTATGGGGGGTTTTTGACCCATCTCGCGCAGTTGTGTTTAAAAGTTACACTATTGATCCTTTTATTCAAGCTTTAAAGTGGTTGGTTGGTCCTATCATTTTCCTGACTGTTATTACAGGTATCATTGGACTAGAATCACTAAAGAGTTTAGGTAGCATTGGGTTGAGAACTTTTATTTATTTTGAAGTTGTCTCAACAATAGCCCTCATTATCGGAATTGTTGCAGGAGAGCTTTTGAAGCCTGGACACGGAATGAATCTCGATATTAACGCACTTGACCCCCATTCTGTTGATAAATATATCCATTCTGGAAGTGGTGAAAATATCGGTTCATTAAAGTCAATACTACTCAGCGCAATACCAAGTGATCCTATCTCTCCTTTTATTCATACTCACACATTGCAAGTGCTTTTCATGGCTTTAGCTATTTCGATTGTTTTACTTTTCTTTAATGCTTCTTTGAGAGATAAAATTGTTTCTAAACTTAACATTATCCAGAAGTTCTTTTTTAAAATTTTGGTTATCTTAATGTATTTTAGTCCAATTGCTACTTTTGGGGCTATGGCTTTCTTGATTGGGAAATTTGGATTTGAGACAATTTGGAATATGGTTTATCTTCTTTTTGTGATGTTATTTGCCTGTCTTTTCTTTATACTAGTGGTTTTGGGTATTATTTGCTATTTTGCGAGAGTGAATATTTTTAAATTTTTACGCTTGATTTCAAAAGAACTATTAATGGTTTTTGCAACTTCTAGTTCTGAGAGTGTTTTGGCTCCATTAATGAAAAAGCTTGAAAAATCTGGAGTGAATAGGGGGGTAGTGGGGTTGGTTGTGCCAACTGGATATAGCTTTAACTTAGATTGCACCAATATCTATATGGCTCTATCGGTTATTTTTCTTGCTCAAGCTTTTAATATTCCTCTAAGTCTTGAGCATTATATTCAAGCGGTTTTGATACTGATGGTGACTTCTAAGGGGGCTGTTGGAGTTACAGGAAGCGGCTTTATTGTTTTGGCTGGTACTCTTAATGCTATGGGAGGTGGTCCAGATGCGATTCCTGCTATCACTGTTGCCGTGCTTTTAGGAGTTGATAAGTTTATGAGTGAAATGCGATCTTGTGGAAACTTATGCGGGAATGCCATTGCCTGTCTTATTGTTGGGATTTGGGATAAACAAGTCAATCGAGAAGTGTTAAAAGATGCTTTGGAGAATCCTGAAAACTACCAAGTAATCTAACCTTCTAAAGATTTGTAGAGTAAGAGAATAAAAATCTCAATCTAGCTTTGACTAGATTGAGAAATGAGTAGAAATAAGCATTAATCGTTGCGATTACCAAATAGGCCGATTAATTGAAGAATAGAAATAAAAATATTTAAAAAAGCAAGATAAATCCCAATAGCTGCTTCTACAGGATTATCATAAGCACCCCTTACAATATTTTGAGTATGAAAAGCTACAAAAATACTAAAAAGAATTGCTGAACCGCCTGCGATTAATACTTGAAGCAATGGAGATCCTAAAAAGATATTAATAAGAATAAAAGCAATAACAACGATTAAAGAATAAAAAAGAATCTTTGAGAGTTTGGTTAAATCATTTTTTGTTTTTAGTGCAAAAATACTCATGATTCCAAAAATAATCGTTGTCATCGCCAAAGCCTGCCAGACCGCACTTAAACCACTCTTTGAAATCACAAAACCGAGCAATGGGACAAGAGTAACACCACTTAATGTTGTGTAAATAAAAAGCATAGCAACATTTAAGACAGGTTTATTTTTTGAAAATAAAAGACCAAAATAAGCAATAATTTCAAGAATTATAATTGCTCCGAAATATTGCATTACAATCCCGTAGTTTTGACTTCCAATGAAAGCACCAATTGCTGCAAAAAGAAGACTTGCGCCAAAAAATTTATAAGTTGTTTTCACAAAATTTACAAGAGCATTATCATCAGCAAAAGCATACTCTTGATCAATAGTTCTTGTTCTATTATAAAGGCTCATATTAACTCCTCTGATAACTAAAATAGAGCTAGAATTCTATCTGATTGCTGTTAAGAAAGTGTAAATTCAATATGAATTGGTATTATAATTGCAATATCTAAGAATATTTTGGAGAAGCATTGAAAAAGTTACGAATTGCCATTAATGGTTTTGGCAGGTTAGGAAGAAGTATTGCAAGAGTGATTGCTCAAAGAGAAGATATGGAGCTTGTAGCTCTTAATGATGTTGCATCTTGGGAAGTTTTATCTTATCTTTTGGAGTTTGATTCTACTCACGGAAAGTTTCCTAAACATGTAGAATTTAAGGATCAAAAACTCTTTATTGATGGTTTGGAGATATCTTTATCAAATGAAAGGGATCCAAATTGTATCAATTTTGGTGAAGTGGATATTGTTCTTGAATCCTCGGGTCAATATTTAAGGACAGATTTAGTTGCACATCACTTAAAAAAAGGCGCTAAAAAAGTGATTCTTACAGCACCTGCTAGTGATTTGATGCCCACTTTTGTTTTAGGTGTAAATCATCTTCAGTATAGGGGTGAAAATATTATTTCAAATGCCTCTTGCACTACAAATTGTCTGGCCCCAATTTGCAAGATATTAGACACTCATTTTGAAGTTTTATCAGGAATCATCACAACAATCCATAGCTATACAAATGATCAAAACTTACTTGATAATGCTCATCGTAGCGATAAACGCCGTTCTAGATCGGCTGCGAATAATATTATACCTACAACTACGGGTGCGGCAAAAAACCTTCATCGCGTTCTCCCTCAATTTAAAAATAAATTACATGGACATAGCGTTCGTGTTCCTGTGGAAGATGTTTCGATGTTAGATCTTAATGTTAATCTTGGAAAAAATCCGAGTAGAGAAACGCTTAATCAAATTTTTAAAGAGTATGCAGAAACCGAAATGAAGGGGATTTTAAGAGTGGATGATAAATTTGGCGTTAGTCGAGATTTTTTAGGAGATTCTCATAGTGCTATAATTGCCGAAGATTTGAGTTTTAATGTATCAGGATTAACTAAAATAATGGCTTGGTATGATAATGAATGGGGGTATTCTAATCGTATTGTTGAAATGGCAAGATACATCATTGATACTACTGAAGGATAAAAATGCAAATTAAATTTTTAGATTTGACCAAGCTGAATGCGGCATATTTTGAAGAATTTAACTATAAAATGCGTAAAATATATTTTGAAAGCACCTTTATTTGTGGCGATTATGTAAAAAAATTTGAAGAAAATTTTGCTCAATATCTTGGTGTTGTTGATTGTGTTGGGGTTGCAAATGGGACTGATGCGCTTGAAATTGCTATTAAGGCTTTAAGACTACCAAAAGGAAGTCAAATTATTGTCCCTGCTAACACATTTAAAGCATCTTGTGAAGCAATCCTTAATATGGGGTATAAAGCTGTTTTAGTGGATTGTGATGAGCATTATAATATTAATCCAAAAGCAATTTTAAATGCACTTACCCCACAGACTTCAGCTATTTTAGTTGTTCATCTTTATGGAAGAATTTGTGATATGTTAGCCATTAGAAAAATTGCTCAAGATTATGGATTGATGATTATTGAGGATTGCTCGCAAGCACACGGATCAAGAATAAAAATTGATAGCGAAATCCAATTTGCAGGCAGTATTGGCGATATTGCGACTTTTAGTTTTTACCCGAGTAAGAATTTGGGAGCAATTGGTGATGCTGGCTGTATCGTAAGTCAGAATAACACTTTTTTAGAGCGTGCAAGATACATTGCAAATCATTGCAATGGATTGAGTGAAAAACCTATTTTTGTGGGTAGAAATTCTCGCCTTGATGAGATTCAGGCTCTGATTTTAGGATTGAAATTAAGAGATTTGGACTCTCACAATGCTTATCGCCAAAAAGTAGCAAGCTGGTATAAAGAATATCTTAAAGATATTGAACAGATTGTGCTGCCAGATATTCCAACAGTGAATTATCATCATGTATGGCATCAGTATGTCATTAGAGTGCAAAATCCAATCAATCGCGACTTATTGAGAAAATTTCTTGATATAAATGGAGTGCAAACCCATATTCATTACCCAAAAAGTTTAAATAAAATTTTAGAATTTAAAACACATATCAATACTATTTTGCAACATACGCCAAATGCAAGTAGTTGGAGTGAGAGTATTTTATCTCTGCCTATGGGGATACATTTAGAAGAAAAGCATATCGCTTTTATTGCAGAAAAAATTAAAATGTTTGTGCAAAAAGTGTGATTGAGTGCAAATAAATTTTTGGAGGAAAAAATGATAAAGCGTTTTATGGTAGGATGTTTGGCTATTTGTGGCCTGTTTTTTGTAGGTTGTGCAAAATTGGATTCAACGCCAGAAGCAAAAAATTCTCGATGTGAGTCACCTTTTGCGTTTGTTTCTATGCCACAGATTTCATTTACTGATAATGATTTAAAAATCACAGAAGAGGAAGTTCAGGAATTTTTAAAAAAAGAAATCGATCAAGATAAATGTCTGGCGGTGAGTCAAGTCCCAGATGCGTCAAATTTTAAGATCATTGTTCAAAGTCATTTGGATACAAATAAGAAAGAGGGGGTTGTTTCGACTGCTCAAGAAAGTATTGCCACCATTAAGACCTCTTTTATTCTTAGCAAAGATCGCACAAGTTCTCAATTTAATTCTGAGCAATCATTAAAAATTAATGGTAAAAAAGTGTTGGGTATTGGTAAGGGGGCACAGATAAGTCAGAAAGATAGACAAATGCTTTTGCAAAGAGCCGTTAAAAAGTCTTATGAACAGATGTTAGGAGCATTAAGATAGTTTGCAAATATTTATATCATTCTTAAAAATAATGATATTTTGAGAAAAAGTATTCTCATTTTTAAATAAAAATGCTAAAATATGTTTGGTTGTAATTCAAGAATATAGATTCAATCAAAAATATTTTTTTAAGGAAGAAAAGATGTTATCAAAAGAAGTTATTAAATTACTTAATGAGCAAATTACAAAAGAAATGCATGCGGCAAATCTCTATTTATCAATGAGTTCATGGTGTTATGAGCATAGTTTTGATGGAGCTGGAAAGTTTTTATTTGACCATGCTGGTGAAGAAAGTGATCATGCTAAAAAATTAATCACTTATCTTAATGAAACAGATTCCAAAGTAGAGCTAGATACAATACCTGCACCAAAATCTTCTTTTTCTAGTCTGCTTGAAGTATTTGAAGCAACTTATGAACACGAAAAAGAGATCACGCAATCTATCAACAATCTTGTGGATTTTATGCTAAAAAGCAAAGATTATGCAACATTTAATTTCTTGCAGTGGTATGTTGCCGAGCAACACGAAGAAGAGGCTTTATTCAGAGGAATTGTAGATAAGCTTCGCTTAGTTGGGAATGAAGGAAGCAGTCTGTATTTAGCTGATCAATATATTAAAAATATCGCCCTTTCTCGAAGCAAATAAATCTTGCATTAAACTCTTTTTAAGGGCTTTATTGTAGAATTTCCTTATAAAAACTTTTAAGGAATAAAATGCTTCTTAAGCACGGCTTTATATGTGATTCTGATATCTACAAACTTGCAGATGTCAGAATAGAGGGTGGAAAAATTATAGAAATAGGTAGCCTTCAAGAGCTTGAGGGTGAAGAGGTAATTGATTGTAAAAACAAGATCATTATTCCGGCTTTAATTGATCTTGGAATCTATCCTAAGAATAAGGCTATCTCCCTTCAGAGTCTTCGCAATCTTAATCAAAAATGTTTTCTTGGTGGTGTTGGTAGTGTTCTTTTGGCTGGAGATACTCAGCCATTGCTTAATTCTCCAAGTATGATGGAATGGATTGAGCTTTGCAATTTAGATTTAGGGATCAATGTTTATCCAAGTGCATATGGTATGATTCAAAAGGATAAAGTAGCAGATCTTTCTACTTTGCATCAATGTGGAGCAAGTGCATTGTCTGTTTCTTCTCAAGACTTAAGGGGTCATCAGTTATTGGTCTTAGCAAATTATGCAAAGATGCTTGACTTGCCTTTTTTAATCACGCCTTGTGATGATGGTTTATCTTTTGGGGTGATAGATGAAGGAGTTTTAGCTACAAAATTAGGATTGCCAAGTATTCCAGAGATTGCTTTTACCAAAGAGGTAGCAACGCTTTGTGAAATTTCACGATCACTTGGTGTTAGGATGATTCTTAACTTAGTGGCTCCAGATGGTTTAAAGATTATTGATTTGTTTAAAAAAGAAGGGCTTCAAGTGGAAGTTCAAGTTAGTATTCATCATTTAGTCTTAGATGAGAGTATTTATGAAGACTATGATACAAAAGCAAAGATTTTTCCACCCTTAAAAAGCAAATTAAATCAAGAAAAACTTATAGAATTTCTAAAAAACCATCAAATTTCTTTCTTAACAAGCTTACAGAATGCGAGCTATAATTCTCAAAAAGATGAGGTATTTGAGCTATCAAGCTCTGGTATTGATATGATAAGTTGTTATTTTTCTCTACTCTATACTTTTTTGGTGAAAGAGAAAATAATTTCATTGAAGGATTTAGTGGCATTGGCTTCAAGCAACCAAGCAAGGGCATTAAAATTAAAAAAAGGTGCCATTCAAGTGGGTTATGATGCAGACCTAGCTATTTTAGATTTAGAACAGAGTTTTGTTTGCAAAGATGCCTATTCTCCCTATTTTGGGAAAGAACTTTTTGGTAAGGTAGAGTGCTTGTTGGTTGGATCAAAAAATACTCAAGGAAAAATAAATGGATCAAATTAAAAATTTTATACAAACGCATATAGTTGCTTTGCAAACTTTTGGTTGGCTTGCCCTGAAAGTTTTAGTTTTGATTTTTATAGGTTGGTACCTAGCGCATTTTCTTTCTGCACGCGTTAAAAAAGTTTTGATAAAACGAGATGATATTCTTGCGACTTTTTCTGCTCAGGTTGTTTTTATTTCAATTATGATTTTAACAGTTATTACTGTGCTTGGGACATTGGGTGTTCAAATCGCTTCAATTCTAGCTGTAGTAGGAACAGCTGGTTTGGCAATTGCTCTGGCTCTTAAGGATTCTTTATCGAGTATTGCAAGCGGTATTATTTTGATTGTTTTGCGTCCATTTAAGATTGGCGATCAAGTTGAGATTGGTGGAATTTCTGGCAAGGTGGAATCTCTAAATCTTTTTAACACAACTCTTTGTTTGGCAGATGATAAAATTGCCATTCTTCCAAATCGTAATATTGCCTCTGCTAATATCGTTAATGCAACAAAAAGTCCGATCGGTCGTATTGAGTGGGTTTGTGGTGTGGGGTATGGAAGCGATATTCAGAAGGTAAGAGATGTGATTACAGATGTGCTTTTATCGATGGAAAATACAGATAAAAGCAAAGGTGTATTTGTGGGAGTGACAGCTTTGTCTGCAAGTTCAATTGATTTTACAATTCGTATATGGGCAAAGCGTGAAGATGGAATTTTTGCTGTTCGAAGCAAGATGATTGAGCGTGTAAAAGAAGCGCTTGATCATCATAAAATTGAAATTCCATACAATAAACTTGATGTAATGGTGAAAAATTAATGCAGATTATAGGGGCAAGTAGAGTTTTTCTCTGTAATGATGATTTTGATATTCTTGATGCTGGAGGGATTGTTTTTGATGAAAAGATTATTGAGGTGGGAGATTTTGAGTTTCTAAAATCAAAATACTCTAATCTTCAAAATACTTTCTATGAAAATGCAGTTTTATTGCCCACTTTTACTAATCCTCATATTCATTTTGAATTCAGTGCGAATAAGACAGATTTTTGTTATGGAGATTTTTCACTTTGGCTCTCTAGCGTCATGCAAAAACGAGATAAGATTTTGGAAGATAAGCAATCTATTCAAGAAGCCATTGATGAGCAATTAAAAAGTGGTGTAGGTGCAGTTGGAGCAATTTCTAGCTACGGATTTGATTTAGAGCTTTTGGCACAAAGTCCCCTTAGGGTTGTGTATTTTAATGAAGTTATTGGTTCAAATCCAGCTGCTGTTGATTTTTTGTATAGTAATTTTCTTAAACGCTTAGAGGACTCTCAGAATTTTAAAAACCAAAAGTTTCAACCAGCTATCGCTATACATTCTCCATATTCAGTGCATTATGTTTTAGCAAAAAAAGCCCTAGACTTAGCGCGTCATAAAAATTTTCTAACTTCTGTGCATTTCTTAGAATCCGTTCACGAGCGTAATTGGCTTGATAATGAGGGTGGGTGGTTTGAAAAGTTTTATCAAGAAACACTTGGGGTAAAAAATCCAACATCCCTTTATACTGCCTCTGAGTTTCTAGACTTATTTGAAGGGTTTGATACGCTTTTTGTGCATACGCTTTTTGCTAATTTGGAAGAAAGACAAAAGATGTTAAGAACAGGGCATGTTATCACTTGCCCTCGTAGCAATCGATTGTTAAACAATCAGCTTTTGGATATAGATGGGTTATGTGGTTATGGAATTGGAACAGATGGTAAGAGTTCAAATTTTAATCTTAATTATCTTGATGAGTTGCGCGCAATGCTATTTGGTTATAAAAACAAGAACTGTCTCACTCTCGCAAAGGAAATTTTAAAAAATGCTACTTTTTATGGTGCTAGGGCTCTGAGAATCAACTCGGGTAGAATTTGTGAGAATTTTAATGCAGATTTTAGCATTTTTGATCTTCATTTTGTTGAAGAAAAAGATCAAGAAGCTTTGCAATTTATTTTGCATGCAAAGGCACCAAAAAAGATTTTCATCAGCGGTCGAGATATTTTCTATGATTAAATCATCTTCTATTGAAGCTCTTAAACAACAGATCAACATTCTTGAGGTAATTGGAAGTTATATTGACTTAAAAAAAATGGGAAGTAATTATGGCGCTTGCTGTCCTTTTCATTCTGAAAAAACTCCAAGTTTTATGGTGCATCCTGCAAAAAATATCTATCATTGTTATGGTTGCGGTGTTAGTGGGGATAGTATTAGCTTTATTATGGAGTATGAAAAACTTGATTTTGTGCAAACGATTGAAAAGCTTGCCCAAATGTTTAATTTTGGACTTGAGTATGAAGATAAACAAAAACATCAAGAAAAAGAGAGAGAAAATAAGGCATTTACTTCAATGATTGAGTTTTATCATCAAAGGTTAATGCATAATGAGTCAATACTTTCTTATCTTTTAAATCGTGGGGTGAGTCAGGAGAGTATTGCTAAATTTCATTTAGGATTTTGTCCAGAAAGTCTTGATAATATTACTTTTTGTGATCGCAATGCAATAGATAAAAATTTACTTGTTGAGCTTGCAGTCTTGGGTTATGATCGTGGTCGTTATTATGCGAGATTTAATCAACGCATTATGTTTCCTATCTATTCTCCTAATGCTAAGCCAGTTGGTTTTGGTGGCAGGAGTCTTCAAAATAATGTGGCAAAATATATTAATTCCCCACAGAGTACTTTTTTTAATAAGTCTCGGCTTTTATATGGATATCATTTAGCTAAAGAGCATATTTATAGAAAAAATCAAATTATAGTTACAGAGGGGTATCTGGATGTGATTATGCTTCATCAAGCAGGGTTTAATACAGCAGTCGCTACGCTAGGGACTGCTTTGACTGCAGATCATCTTCCTTTAATTAATAAAGGGGATCCCCAAGTGATTTTAAGTTATGATGGAGATAAAGCTGGAATTAAAGCAGCTTTTAGGGCGGCTCAAATGCTTTATAACAAAGAGGGTGGAGTGGTTTTATTTGATGGAGGTGTTGATCCTGCAGATATGGTGGCTCAAGGAAGATTAGAAGAGTTGAGAGAAAAATTCTCTCAACCTATGCCTTTTATAGAATTTATTCTTAGGCAAATTCCTTTGGATTTTGATCTTTCTAATCCATTGCAAAAAGAAAAAGCTATACAGGAAGTCTTAAAGTTTTTGCATACTTTAAGTCCTTTTTTGCAAGAAGAGTATCAAAAGGTTGCATCATCAATCCTTGGTATTTCTCCTCATTTGCTAAAAATTCAGCGTATCAAGAGATCGAAGGAACAAACAAGAAGTTTTCCTTTAACGCCAGAAGCAAGCAATGAAGCAATAGTTTTGAGATATTTAATTGAAGATAGGAGATTGTTGGATGTTGCTTTAGAATATATTGATGAAGGAATTTTTGAAAATCATCAAAATGCTTTTAAAGCTTTGATCTATGGAGAGAACCACGCAGATTTAAATTCTATTGCTCTTAACCCCAACTTGATTATTCCACTAGAATCAAGAGATGAGTCCTTTAAAAAAGAATTAAGATTATTGATAATGCGATACAATATCAAGCTATTAGATTCAGTTCAAAGAAATAATCAACTTTCTTTTACACAGAAAAGTTTTGAAATTAGAAAAATCAAGCAGAATATTCTTAGATTAAAACAAGGAGAATTGTTTGCCTATGAAAGCATTAGCACTTTTTAGTGGAGGACTTGATAGTCTTATTTCTATGAAATTACTTAAAGATCAAGGTATTGAGGTGATTGCTTTGCACTTTAATATAGGGTTTGGTGGCAATTATGATAAGCGAGAATATCTTCAAAATGCAACGGCTCAGATTGGAGTAGAATTGATGATTTGTGATATTCAATCTCAATTTTTTGATGAGGTGCTGTTTCAGCCTAAATATGGCTATGGAAAATACTTTAATCCTTGTATTGACTGCCATGCAAATATGTTTGTTCGTGCATTTGATAAATTAGTTGAGCTTGGGGCTGATTTTGTTATCAGTGGAGAGGTATTAGGACAAAGACCAAAATCTCAAAGAAGAGAAGCTCTTGATCAGGTAAAAAAACTAATTAATCAAGCAGGATCTCATCCTAAATTTGCCCATTTATTAAGTCCTGATGGGAGCAATGAGGATCGACCAAAAGTTTTGGGGGATTTGATTTTGCGTCCAATGTGTGCAAAATTACTAGAGCCAAGTTTTATGGAAAAAAAAGGTTGGGTAGATCGTGAAAAACTTTTAGATATTTCTGGTAGAGGTCGAAATCGTCAGCTTAAAATGGTAGAAGAATTTGGCTGGAAATATTACGAAAAGCCAGGAGGAGGCTGTCTTTTAACCAACACTTCCGTAGCTCTTAAGCTTAAAGATTTAAGCGCTCATCGCAAAATGATTTTAGAAGATATAATAATGGTAAAAATAGGGCGTTATATGGTGCTGGAGAATGGTGCTAGATGTGTGATTGCCCGAAATGAAGAAGAAAATCATAAACTTGATATTTTAAATCCTATGATGGAGAAAATTAAGCTATTGGATTGTGTTGGTCCGATTGGATTAGTGGAGAAAACTGCAAGTCAAGAAGACAAAGTTTTAGCAGCACGCATTGCACTTGGATATGGTAGATCAGAGGTGCAAAAAACTTATCAGGTGAGTGTAGGAGAAGAGATTTTTTCACTTACTCCATACGATAGAAAACAAGCACAAAAATACCTATTTTTAAAATCCTAGAGGCGTATGATCTTAGCTCCAAAGCCTCCCATTTGCGGAGGTGCATCTTCAAAGCTAACAACTCGTGGATGATCTCTTAAAAATTCCTTTACTACACGCGATAAGGTACCTGTTCCTATACCGTGATAAACAATAACTTCATCAAATCCAGCAATAAGGCTATCAGAGATAAATTTATCAAGTCTATCTTGTGCTTCTTCTGCTCTTAACCCATGTAAATCAAGATGAACATAAGAGTGTTGAGGAATAAAATTTTTCTGCTTCACTGCAGGAGATACAGGAGGTGCTCCTACAAGCTTTAATTCTTTAGAACTCACTTTTAGTCTCATGCCTGTTTCAAGCTCTATAAGACATTTTTGATCATTATTCTTCTGTGAAATAGAAAGAATAACCCCACGGCTTTGTTTGTATTTAACATAATCATTTATCTTGAGTTGTTTGGATTGAGGCGCTTTAGGTGTGTTGGATTTAAAAGTTGCTAAGATTTTATTAGCGTTGTTGATAGCTTGATGGGTTTGTGGCATATTTTTTATTTCTGTTCTCAAGTGCCCTAATGCTTTGTTGTAGATTTCCTGTAGATGATTTTTTTCATTTTTAAAATCATCTTGGTTTTTTTGAATTTGCATATCAAGATAAAGAATCTTTTTTTCATATTCTTGAATTTTGTTTTCTGCTTCTAAAATCTTTGATTTTAAATTTATTTCAAGCTCTGCAGATTTTTCGATTAAAAGATTGAGTTTTTCTTTATCTTTTCCGTAATATTCTTTTGCTTGTTGGATAATTGTAGGTGGAATATGATAGCGTTCAGCTGTTTCAAATGCATAACTCTTCCCGATGCTTCCAAATAGGAAATCAAACTTTGGCTTTTGCTTTTTTTCATCATAAAGAGCAGCCACAAGTCCAATGCGACTATCATTAGCCATTAATGCCGCAAGTCGCTTGTGATGAGTCGTTACGACAATTTTTGCTCCTTGATTAAGAAGTGTTTCTAATAATGCTTTATATAAACTTGCTGCCTCATCGGCATCAGTGCCTAGTTCAATTTCATCAATCCCTAAGATCATATCTTTTTGATGAAGGATTTTTGAAAAATCAAGCATTCTTCCTGCAAAAGTAGAGATGTCATTTTTGCTATTCTGAGGATCAGAAATGATTGCTTCAATGAATTTAAAATGAGGGATATGAGAATGACTTGCATTGATTTTAAAGGGGACAAGATATTTGGATAAAAATATGCTTGATAGAATTGATTTTAAAAGCATTGTTTTACCACCAGCATTTGGCCCTGTGATTAAAAGCAATTGTTTTGAAAAATCAAGATTTAGTGGTTTGGGATTTTCAAGGATAGGGTGACAAAAGTCTTTTAAAATAAGATTTTTATTTTTTTGCTCTGGCAGGATGAAGTTTAGATTGTATTGCTTGGCAAAAAATATTCTTGCTTGAATGTGATCAAATTTATCAAACTCTAAATTAATGAATTTTAAAAATAAAAAATGTTTATTAAAAACCTTTGATATGTCTTGGCAGATTTTTAAAATTTCCATTTCAATGAGATTATTGAAATCTTGAATTTTTTGATAAGTTTGATGAATTGCCTCTGGTAAAAGATAAAAGAAACCTGCTCCAGAACGATGTAAAATAGTCCCTTTTATGACTTGTCCAAAACCAGCTTTTAGAAGCAAAGTTTGAGTTTGATTAATCAGATGAATTTGAGAATCTACTAAAAAAGGAGCAATCTTTTCAGAATTTAAGATTTCTTTGAGTTGATTATGGATAGCATTTTTCTGTCTGTCTAATCCTTGTTTGAGATAATCGTATTGTTCAAAAAAACCAGAGTTGAGATTGCCATTGCTATCAAAATAATGAGTAATTTTTTCTAGTGGCTCTGGAATATTGATTTTATCCAACCAAGACTTTGTATGGTTTGTTTGCAAGATTCCTTGATTTTTTTTTAGAGTTTTAAAATAGTTGATTATTTTGATAAACTCATAAATTTCATCAAGCTTTAAAGTGCCAAATTTATTAATAAGCCCAAGAGAAGAATCAAGATTTTTAACAAGAGGAGGTGGAGCAAAAAAGATTCTATCTAGTTCTTGTATATTTTTAAATAAAATATGTTTATCTCCATCAAGAACAAAGCTTTTTTCTCTTGCAAAAAATCCTTCAAGCTTTTTGATAAAATCAATGAGATCAAGTTGTAGAAGTAGTTTTTTCATCAGTCTTTTTCAAGTTGCTCTTGAAGATCTTCAGAGGGCTTATCGCTTGATACGCAATCACTCAGGCTAAAAGTTAACTTTTTGTTTTCTGTATTTTCTTTGCCAATCAGGCTAAGAGTGCCTGTTATAAGATTAAATCCTTTGGCATTAATGATCTTATCGCCACATTTAAGATCTTCGCCTCGTAAAAAAGCCATTTGGAGTAAAAAGTTTCTTTTATCTTCTTGACTTTTTTGATAGCTATAAAATCCTATAAAAACGCCAAACAATATTAAAATACAGGCTCCAATGGTTTTTTGACGCAGGGTCATCATTCCAAAATCACGCAATATAAAAAAGAGTAAAAAAACCGAAATAAAAAGAACTAAAATAATCGGAATTAATGCCATAAAATCTCCTATTTTTCTCCACGGATCTGATAGGTAATATCACCTGCTCCTAGAGCAATAGCAATTCCCCTATCAATGGTTTTTATTACTTTATCTTCGTGAAGCACTAATATTTTTTTATCTTCTCTTTGAATGCGTGTTGCCAAAGTGGGGTTATAGGCTTGAAAGAGCGTACCCATATCAAAATAAATTTCTTCTTCTCCAGCACGCCAAGTAGGCAGTATGATTAGTTCATCACAATCTTGAAAACAAGATTGAAATTTTTGCATATTATCCCTAAGGCGTGAAAACTTATGTGGTTGCCAAATAGCTATAATTTTCTCAGCGCCTTTAAAGGACGCATAGGTTTTTAATGCAGTGAGAGTGGTTTGGATTTCTGTTGGATGATGTGCATAATCATCAATAATAATGAGATGATCTTTTTGAATTACATCAAATCTTTTCTTAATACCACAAAAATTCTTGAGTCTTTCTCTAATGGTTGTTAGGGGTAACTCAAGAGAGGCAATTAAAATTGCCTGAGCTGCATTCATCGCTGTATGGTAACCAAATCCCCAAACTTCAAACTCGCCCCAATCCTTAAGACAAAAACGACAAAAAGGCTCATCATTTTTAAGAAAAAATTGAATGTCTTTAAGATCCTTTTTAGGATCAAGAGCAAGATATTTATCTGGGTGTTTTTGATAAAGACTTCTTAAAAAAGGATCATCAAGATTAATGCAAGCTTTTTTAGCAGAATTTAAAAAAAGCTCATAGGATTGATAAAGTTCATTGATATCATGGTTATAGCTTTCCATATGTTCTGGCTCTGCGTTTGTGACGACTGCATAGTATGGATTAGAATTAAGAAAACTTTTGTCTGATTCATCAGCTTCAAATACGATCCCTTCGCTGAGGTTATCTCTAGTATTTGATCCAAATTCTTTACTTTCTGCACCAATAATTGCGCCATAATCATTGAAAATTGAACTAAGCATAGCGCTAGTAGTGCTTTTGCCGTGTGCCCCGCAAACGCTAATAACTTTTTTTTGCCCCAAAATAAATTTTAAGGCTTCTTTTCTCGAAAAAATTGGAATTCCCTGTTTTTTGGCTTCAATGATTTCAATATTATCATTTTTTATGATTGCAGAATGGATAATAAGATCTTGGTGTTGTATAGCAGTGGTGGTATGTGGAATAGAAACTTTAATTCCATTTTTTTGCAAGGATAATACCAATTTACTACATGCAATATCACTGCCACTAATTTCAGCTCCTTGTGCTTTCAAATAAAGAGCGATACCAGAAATTCCAATTCCTCCAATACCAATGAGGTGAATTTTTAAACCCGAAATTGGAGAATTAATAAAATTTTTCAAGAAACTCCTTTTTAAAATGATTGATTGCTTCAAGAGCTTGTCTTAAAACTGATGGTTCATATACAAGTGCAATTCTAACATATCCTTTGCCTGCTTGATTTCTACCGAGGTAGCTTCCTGGAAGAACCAAAATCGAGTGTCTTTCATAGAGTTTTTTGCAAAATTCTTCATCATCACCCACATATAACCAAACATAAAAACTATAGGGAAAAATTTTAGTATCTGTAAAAATTTCTCGTGCAATTTTTAAATTCTGAGCATATTTTTTTCTGATTGCTTCTGCTTCGCTATGAGCTTTCCAAGCAATCGCCGATGATCTTTGTATTGGATTTGGAATAGCTGTTCCTAAATAGCTGCGATAGGTGAGATAAGATTTTAAAATTTCCTCATCACCAGCAATAAATCCACTTCTTAACCCTGGTGCAGAAAGTCTCTTTGAGATAGAATTGAGTGTTAAAATATTCTTGAAGTTTTTATTGCCTACTGCAACAGAGGCTTGAAGGATTCCAGAAGGAGGATTATCTTCATATATCTCACTATAGCATTCATCATTTATTAATATAAAATTATAAGAAAGAGCATTTTCGACCCATTTTTCAAGCTCTTGTTGGCTAAGAGTTGATCCTGTAGGATTATTTGGAGAATTAAGAATCACAAGATCTACCTCTCTCATTTCTTCTGGAGAAAGACTGGGTTTGAAATTATTTTCAGATATGAGGGGCATATAGATGACCCTTGCACGACTTGCAATCTGAGCTCCTTCATAGATTTGATAAAAAGGATTAGGATAGGCTATTGTAGGGGAAATTTTTGAGGATAATAAAAATTGAGGTAAATTAAAAAGCACTTCTCGAGTCCCAAGAGTTGGAATTATTTGAGATGTTGTAAGTTTGAGAGAAAAGCGGTGATTGATGAAATCCAAAATAGCATCATACAAATAAGGCTCACCTCTACTTTTTGGATAAAAACGCAATTCGTGAGAATATTCATTGAGGGTTTTTTGGATAATCTGTGGCGTAGGGAATTGTGGCTCACCTATGGATAGTTTTATAACTTCATTCTTTGGAGTGATTTGTGAAATGAGGTTTTGTAGTTTTTCAAATGGATAGGGTTGAAAATTCAAAGACGATCCTTATAATGTTTTTTAGTATTTCTATTATTTTTAGCTTGATTTTTTTAAAAAGCATTGCTAAAATTATAACTCATTTTTCAGTTTGTCTTTGTAGGATATTCAGTAATTTTATGCGGGAATAGCTCAGTGGTAGAGCACAACCTTGCCAAGGTTGGGGCCGCGGGTTCGATCCCCGTTTCCCGCTCCATTTTTATGTTTAAAAATCTAGGCTATTTTTTAGTTGAGATAATTGAAGTTTTGCCCAGGTGGTGGAATTGGTAGACACAAGGGACTTAAAATCCCTCGGATATTGCTTCCGTGCCGGTTCAAGTCCGGCTCTGGGCACCACACCGGCGACATAGCCAAGCGGTAAGGCATGGGCCTGCAAAGCCTTGATTCCCCAGTTCGAATCTGGGTGTCGCCTCCATATTATTTATTTTTATCTTGCATTGATTATTTCGGGAGATGGCTGAGTGGTTGAAAGCGGCGGTCTTGAAAACCGTTGAGGGTCACACCTCCGGGGGTTCGAATCCCTCTCTCCCGGCCACCTTTGGATTATTGATTTTTTTCAATCATAGTTTTAATCTTTTATATGGTCAGTCTAATGCTTCTATGGAATGTGGTGCCAATACATTCTTTCTAAAATCAGATATTTTTTACAAAAAGTTACAATTATTGCTTTCTGTCCATTTTATTTTTAGATTTTTAAAAAATGAGAGCTTATTTTTTTGTTACCATATGGTGTTATCCAAAAATAAAAGGCATATCAGTGAGAAATACTCAATTTATGAGATGGATTACTTTTATTGTGTTGGTTATTGGTGGGGGAACTGTTTTTAAGCTGTCTTCTCTTAAAGATGTATTCTATATTCCTATGCAAGAATTTATGAAGTTGAGTAACACTCAGCTCGGTCTGGCAATGTCTGTTTATGGCATTGTGCAGATTGCGGGAAATTTTGCTTCAATCTACATTGCGGATAGATTTTCTAAAAAAATTTTAATTCCATTTTCCTTAATCTGTGTTGGTTTGGTTGGCTTTTATATTTCAGCTTTTCCTTCTTTTTATGGAATTTTGGTTGCTTGGGGATTGTTATCTTTATTTGGTGAAGTGATTTATTGGCCCGTTTTGCTAAAAACCATTCGTTTGTTAGGAGATTCAACTCAGCAAGGAAGATTGTTTGGCTTTTTGGAAGCAGGTCGTGGAGTAGTTGATACTCTTGTAGCGGCTTGTGCTTTAGCAATTTTTTCATTTTTAGGATCAGATGCTTTTGGATTTAAAGTAGCGATTAACTTTTATAGTGTTTGTGTTATTGTTGCTGGGGTTATGGCATATTTTTTTCTCGAACACGACAAGATAGACACAAAAGATCATCAGGGGCAAGATATTAGTCGAGATCGAGTTGCTTTTAATGGAATGATTCGAGCAATTAAAACTCCAGAGATTTGGGTGGTTTCTTTCACAATTTTTACCATTTATTCAATTTACTGCGGACTAACCTATTTTATTCCATTTTTAAAAGATATTTATGGAATGCCAGTAGCTTTGGTTGGGGTTTATGGAATTATTAATCAATATGCACTTAAACTTGTAGGTGGTCCAGTAGGTGGATATTTGGCGGATAAGACTTTTCATTCTTCAACAAGATATTTAAGGTTTGCTTTGATTTTAGCATTGATCTCTATTATTATCTTAGTTGTGATGCCTCATAAACAATTAAATGTAATGTTTGGTATGTCTCTGACTCTAGGATTTGCTGCGATTGTCTTTACGATGAGGGCTACATTTTTTGCTCCTGTTGATGAGATTAGAATACCAAGAGAAATTAGTGGTGCAGCGATGAGTATAGCGTGTTTGTTTGGATACTCTCCTCAATTATTTTGTTTTGCACTATATGGGTTTATTGTAGATTATTTTGACAAGAGTCTTTTTGGTTATCAGATTGTATTTTCTATTATGGGAGCTTTTGCTGTTATGGGGATTTGTGTTACTACACTTTTGCTAAGAATAATTGCAAAAAAGAATAAACAGGGGGTTTAAAGTGAAAATCGGGCTAGAAACAGAAAGTATGCATTTATGGTTTCAGAATCACAAAATGGACATTTTTTCTTACATTGATTTTGCTAGAGATTTAGAGTGCGATGGAGTGGTTATTAATATTATTAAAGATTTTGGTTTAGACGAAGAGTGGGGGTGTCTTGGAAGTGATGAGCCTAGCCATTTGAAAAAAATAAAAGAAAAGCTAGATGCTTATCAGATGTATTGCGAGATTGATTCAAAAGGTTTTAATCAAGAAAAGTTTGAAAAGATTGCCTCTGTGGCCTCTATTTTAGGGGCTAAAATTATTAGATCTTATGTGCCTTTAACTGATAAGAATAAAAAGGTAAAAAATGCGAGTGATGGAGCATATGATGATTCTAAGATCACTACTTGTTTTGACAAGCAGGATTTTTTATCTGCAAATAGTGAGATTAAATCATTGATTCCTATCTTAGAAAAGTATGACCTTAAGCTTGCTATAGAAAATCACGAATACCAAACTTCTGAAGATTTGCTTGAACTATTGGCATTGATCAATCATCCTAATGTAGGGTTTTTATTTGATTTTGGAAACTCAATGATGGCATATGAAGAGCCAATAAAGGCTTGTAAAAATATGGCAAAGCACACTATTAGTACTCATTGTAAAGATCACATTGTCTTCCAAGAAGATGGCATGGATTATATTTGTGGAGTGCCATTGGGCGATGGAAATTTAGATATCAAAGGCTGTTTAGATATTTTAAGCAAATGTGGTTTGGATAGAATTAATGTTGAACAATGCTTTCCGTATTGTGCTACCTTTAAAAGGGAAGTGGGAACGGGAGGTGTGAAAAAATTGGGAGAAGGAGCCTTTAAACTAGAAAAACCCTTATTTAATGATTTAAAGGCAATGCAATATTATTATCCACAAGAGGTTTCTATGGAGTGTTTAGAAAGGTTGTTGCAACTACAAAAAGAGGGTTGTGAGAAAAGCGTAAAATTTTTAAAAAATCTTGTGAAAAAATTGTAATGTTTTTTACCGAAACAGGTGAAGAAACTCAACTCACTAAAGATGCTAAAGCTCTCATCAATGCCTTAAGTGATGATTTGTATTTAAATATGCAAAATACTTTAGGAAATTTAAGCGGTCGAGCTTTAGCTGAAAATCTTTGTGAAACCGTGTTGAAAGAAGATTTAAAAAGACAAATTGAAGTGCAACAACTAAGAGAAAAACAAGCTCTGATTGATGGAGATTTTTCAACATATGAAGCAGAAAAACAAAAAAGACTCAAAGCCGAACTCACTCAAAGAATGAATCAAGAAGTAGAAATTAGATAAAAATACGAACCTTTGGTTAAAAGAAACACTCAAATGCTTGAATCTTTAGGTGTAAAAGATAAAAGTGCAAATACTTCTGAATTTACCTATTGTAAAGAGGGTAAAAATAAGGATGGAGAATTCTGCTATCCACAAGCTTTAGAAGTTGATAGACTCAATAATGAGTTTGCAAAACTCCAAAATGAACTTAATGAGCAACTTGCTTCTGCAGGAAGCGATACAGAAGCTCAAGCTAAGGTTTATGCAAACTTTAAACAAAGATCTCAAAATCTCTTGCTAAGCTATACAAAAGAAATTGCTTACAACCTATCATTCTTAAATGAAACAATGAGCTTAATGGGTAGTTTGATGGCTGATGATTATAAAAGGAAATATTCTGATCCAAGCTTAGTTCTTTATGATAGTAGTTCTGAAACCAAAGCTACAGAGCAAGAACTAAAAGAAAAAGTCTATCAAAATAAAGCTTTTTATGATTACTCTACAACCTTTGATAATAATGGATTTCCAATCTTGCATTTTGGAAGCAGTAGTGAGAAGTGATTTTATTAAGCTTGTTTTAATGTTTAATGTATTACAATGAATCCAAGTTAGCCTGTGGAATTTATCTTCTGGGTGAGCTAAATAAATATAACTCTGTTGGCGAAAGACAGGAAGTCTGTAAAAGCTTTATGTGCTGAGGAACTCGAAGTTTGGGAGTTGTATTTTTATCTCTTTTTGATGCTACTTTTATTCTCCATACAAACTAAGGAGCCCAAATCCATCTGAGTCTTCCTAGATAGCTTTTTGCTTTTATACAAAAGCCTATTTTCTTTTATAGTATTATTTAATTTATTTATTATATTATTATCCTTTTTTGGAGCATTAGAAATAATAATAACATACACATTAGAATCATCTTTGAGTTCTTTTGCAATCGAAGTAAAATAAAGTCTATCTTCCATAAATCTAGCAAAAATTATTTCATCTTTATCTTCAAAAACAAATTCTGGATTTTCTAAAGTAGGTCTTATATCTTCGATGTATTTTTCCTTTTGATTCTCAATCATCTTTAAGAAACTATTCACAGTAAGCTTAACTTGCTTATCTCTAAAATATTTTTTTAATTCTTGAGGAATATTAGGATAAAAGATATCACCAAAATCTTTTATACCCAAGCATTCAATCCATTCTTGTTTTAATCTCACAATCTCATCTCTACTGATTTTTTCAATTATCTTATTATTTGCATCTTTCATTGTGTTCAATTTGTAGAGCTTCTATTATAAATTAAAATCGATAGGCATAATTTAAAGCAATATAGCTTTGGGTAAGAATGCTAAATCTTGCAAGTTTTGCACTAAAGGTTTGTCTCTCATCTTGACGACTTACGACCAAGCTTTTATAGCCACTACTTATTCCTAAAATTCCACCAAAATTATTTTTTGTTTTTGTTTTACTCTAAAATTTAAGCATAAAAACCTTAAGACATTAC